>Ga0335076_10004718_pt1 | contig 13815 bp, 11 predicted proteins | sample Lox_Sample_25_FD_206717 | JGI IMG/M metagenome (GOLD analysis project Ga0335076, IMG submission 206717) | Soil microbial communities from Loxahatchee National Wildlife Refuge, Florida, United States - Lox_Sample_2.5 | ecosystem: Environmental > Terrestrial > Soil > Wetlands | place: USA... | reverse complement strand
TCGCCGGCCTGCGCGGCAAGGACGATAACGCCGCCCGTCTCCTCAAGCGCGCCGACGAGGCCCTCTATCGCGCCAAGCGCGACGGCCGCAACCGCGTCGTGCCCGAGGCGGCGTAGCGGCGCCGGGGCCTGGACTACGCACCCGCCAAAACGCCAAAACCCGGCGCGCGGCCGGGCATGACGGTGAAAAGCCTTAAAAGACCGAAGCTTTACTTGAGGCTTTACTTGATCTTGGCTTCGCGGAATTCGACGTGCTTCTTGGCGACGGGGTCGTATTTCTTCTTCACGAGCTTATCCGTCATGGTGCGCGAATTCTTCCGCGTCACGTAATAGAAGCCGGTGTCGGCGCTGGAAACCAGCTTGACCTTGATGGTCACGTTCTTGGCCATTGGGGAAACCTTTCGCTATTGGCGGCCAACCTAGTCAGGAAGCCCCAAAAGTCAAGAAAGCTGGCTAAAACTCCGTCATTTCTCCGCTTTTTACCCGCCGAAATAGCTCGGATGGTCGATATCGGCGAGAAGGCCGGGCTGTTTCGGTTCCCATGCCAGGAGGCGACGGGTCCGCGCGCTCGCGGCCGCGAGGTCCATGCCGGCGAACCTCGCGAACCAGCCGAAATGCGCGGCGGCTTGTTCGGCGGACTTGCCGACCACCGGCACGTTCAAGCGGCGGCCGATCACCGCGGCAATGTCCTTGAACGGTATTCCTTCCTCGGCGATGGCGTGAAACGGTCCTCCCGTGGCGCCCCGCTCCAGCGCGAGCCGGTAGACGCGCGCGGCATCGACGCGATGCGTGGCCGCCCAGCGGTTGTTCCCGTCCCCGATATAGGCCGACGCGCCTTTCTCACGCGCAATGTCGATCAGGGTTGGAACGAAGCCGTGATCGCCATGACCGTGGGTCGACGGCGGCAGACGAACCGTCGACGCCCGCACGCCTTGCGCCGCGAGCGCCACAGCGGCGGCTTCCGATGCGCGCGGAAAGCTGTGATCGTGCATATCGTCCTCGGTGGCGGCGCGGCCTGACGCCAGCAGCGCAATGCCGGAGGTGACGAGGAGCGGCCGGTCGGAGCCCTTGAGCGCCGCGCCCAGCGCTTCGATGGCCTTCCGGTCCATCTCGCAGTTCTCCTGGAATTTCGAGAAGTCGTGGTTGAACGCGGTGTGGATCACGCCATCGGCCGCCGCGGCGCCGCGGCGCAGGCTCTCCGGATCCGTCATATCGCCGCGATGGACCTCGGCTCCGAGAGCGGCGACGGACGCGGCTGCGCTATCCGAGCGCGCGAGGCCGGTGACCTCGTGTCCCGCGCCAATCAATTCCTTGACGATGGCCGAGCCGACAAATCCGCTCGCGCCGGTGACGAAGACACGCATGGAAAACCTCCGAGTTGGCGGTCGACGGGCTGGGGTCGACGCTTGACTTGGAGGTGGTTTGTGCTGCCTTCATATCAGGGTAAAGTAGTGATCTTATACAGGTATAATGCCTAACAGGATGAGCGCGCTCGCGCCCCACGACAATCCGCTTGGCACCTATCTGCGGGATCGCCGCGCCAAGCTCGATCCGGCCGCCTTCGGTCTGCCGTTGCAGCGCAGGCGAACGCCGGGACTGCGCCGCGAAGAAGTGGCGCAGCGCGCCAATGTCAGCGCCACCTGGTACACGTGGCTCGAGCAGGGGCGCGGCGGCGCGCCGTCGGCCGATGTGCTCGATCGCATCGCCCGCGCGCTGATGCTGACCGATGTCGAACGCGAGCATCTTTTTCTGCTCGCGCTCGGCCGCCCGCCCGAGGTCCGCTATCAAGCCGCCGAAGGCGTCACGCCGCGGCTGCAGCGCCTCCTCGATGCCCTCGAGCTCAGCCCGGCCATCGTGAAAACCCCGACCTGGGACGTCGTCGCCTGGAATCGCGCCGCCGCCGCGGTGTTGACCGATTACGGCGCGCTGGCGCCGGAGCAACGCAACATCCTGCGCCTGATCTTCTGCGATCCGCGCGTTCGCGCCGCGCAGTTCGATTGGGACAGCGTCGCACGCTTCGTGGTGGCTGCTTTTCGCGCCGATGCGGCGCGCGCCGGCGCGACGGCGCGCGTGGAAGCGCTCGTCGATGAGCTCAGCCGGACGAGCTCCGAATTCACGGCGATGTGGCGCGACAACGACGTGCGCAGCTACGGCGAGGGGCTCAAGCGTCTGAGGCACCCGACCGCCGGGGCGATTGCGTTCGAATATTCGGCCTTCGCCGTCGACGGCCGGCATGATCTCGGCATGGTGGTCTACAATCCGGCGACGCCTGAAGATGCGCAGCGAGTAAGATCGCTGATCGAGTCGCAGACCAAGGCTGCGTGACGGCCGGCGGCACCTCGTGCCGCTGCAGCACGCATGATCTTCGGAAAAGTCGTTCAGGTCTGCGGCGCTCACGGGCCGGCTTTGGGCCGGCTTGGGCCGCGCGTGGCGCTCAACCGACCGACCTGCGGCCGAGGCGGCGTTCGCTCGCCTCTTGAATTTCGGCCAGGAATTTTTGGACTTGAACCTTCAAGGCATTGCTGTCGCGTGACAGGGTTTGCGTGGCGGACAAGACCTGCGCCGATGCGGATCCCGCCTCGAGTGCCTTGTGGCTCAGGCTTTCGAGATTCCGCGCGACTTCGGCCGCTCTCTTTCCGGAATCGTTCGCGTAATGTGCGATCTCGCGCGTGGCCGCATCTTGCTCTTGTACGGCGCCTTGAATCAGCGAGGAGCCGTCGGAGAAGTTTCCGATTGTCCGCCTGATCTCGGCAATCGCGAGGGATGACTCCCGGGCATAGCGCTGCATCTCCCCCACTTGCTGGCCGACTCGCTCGGTCGCCTGGCCGGTTTGTTTGGCCAGGGATTTCACCTCCGACGCGACAACCGCGAAGCCGCGGCCCGCCGCGCCGGCTCTGGCGGCCTCAATGGTCGCATTGAGCGCCAGCAAATTGGTCTGCTCCGCTATATTTGCGATCAGTTCGACGACCGCACCGATCTGCTCCGCCTCTTTCAGCAGCCGCGTAAAGCCGGCAGCCGTCGCTTCGGCCTGCGCGACCGCTTCACGGGCGGTCGTCGTGGCTTGGCCTGCCTGCAGGCTGATTTCGTGCGACGACGAGGTCATTTGTTCGGTTGACGTGGATATGGAGAGGGCATTTTTCGACGCCTCGGCGGATGCGATGGCGACATTCTTTGCGAGCTCCTGGGTATCTTCGGTGGTCTGTGTGAGCGTGCTGGCACAGACCTCGAGCTCGTCGGCTGACGCCGCAAGCGCCGTCACGATGTGGGCGATGGCCGATTCGAAACGATCGGCAATGTGCAGAATCTCGATTTTACGCTGCCGGGCGCTCTCCTGGTCCGCGGTCAGGCGTTCAGCCGCAAGACGCTGCCGTTCAACGGCATTACCCCGGAAGACCTCGACGGCCGTCGCCATTTCACCGAGCTCATCGCCGCGCGCGGTGCCGGGTATCGCGACGGTGGCGTCGCCGTCGGCAAGTCGCCTCATCACGTCGGTAATGGCGGCGACGGGACGCGTCACTCGCCGAAGAACGATGAATATCCCGCCAAGTCCCGCGAGAACCGCAACGAGAAGCAGCCCGAAGTGAATCAGGAGGTTCTTGTTGGCTTCGCCGAGCCGTTCAAGAACATGCCGGTGCGCGGCTCCAAGCGCGCCGTTGGAAACGTCGGCAAGCCGGTCCAAGGCCGCATTTGAGCTTGTGATGACGTTATCGCTGGAAAAGGCCGGGACTTTGCCATTCATCAGCGCGTCATAAACGTTCGTGCGGATCTTCTCGTATTTTACGAAGGCTTCCTCATTGGCTTTCTTCACCAGGTCGACGATGTCCTGGGGGACTCCCGCCCGTGCCGAGAGCCGGCGAATCACGGGCCAGGTCACGGTTGCCTGCGTCCGGAGCTCCGTGATGCGCGTTTGCGCGTTTGGCGAAAGTTTCCCGGCAATGATGCCTTCGCTGAGATAGTTGCGTTCCAAGCCTATGCCGTCCCGCGCGATCCAGCTCAGCTGCTTGATTTCGATCAACTCGGCGGTCCGAGCGTCAAACATGCGGACGGTGTCGTCGAGAACGTTGAACATGGCTTCGAGGCGATTGACGACATCGGTCGCCGCGTCATTGAAATCGCGGGCGATATTGGGCGGGCGGTCCTTTAAGGGAACGCGCAGGGCGCGGTCGACCTCCGAGCGGACCGCCTGCAACTTGGCGAAGCTCTGCGGGAAATCCGCGAGGAGTTCTTTTCGCGAGCCGACGCAGTCTATGACGGCGCATTCGCGCAGCATCGCAGTGACGGCTATTTGGGATTTCGCCCGCAGATCGGCGGTGAGGCGGGTGAATTCGTCCGAAGCCGGGTCGGGCTGCCCGAGCGTTGTTCTTGTCGGTCCCCGCTCGACCCGGATGACTTGCAGCGCCGCAAATACGGAACGCGCCGCTTCCGTGTTTTTAGCGACCAGTTCGCTCAGGGAGCGTTGTCGAAGATCCTGGTAGACCGGAACGAAGAGAACCCCGACCAACAGGGCCAACAGCAGGCCGAAGAGAGAATGCAGGAGGGTGCCGATGCGCAGGACCGACCGCCGATGACGTGTGTCTTCCGAAAGCGTCGTCATGGCACCGGCGTCCGAACGGAACTTCGTCAAACCCTGGATAGAGGGCATCAATTAGGTAAAACTTCTGTAAAAAATCGGCGCGAGCGCCTCGGCCGAGGTCGAATAATCGCGGGACGCAATTGGCGCCCGCCGGATATTCCGGTGTGACCGGCCCGGTCATCGGATTCTGGCCATGCAATTAGGCGTTTAGTCATAAATCGAGCCGAGCCGAATCGGCGACGCTGCGCCTGTCCGAAGCGCCGCCCGCCCATGAGGCCGCTGTTTGATCGAATAAGCGAACCTGTCTCGCAGCCGACAGGCCGGCGTCAGGCCGTTTTCCGCCGCGGCTCGATCGGCCGGATCGGGCTTAAAGTCTGGCGCGGATGAAATTACGCACGATTGCCGCGACCGAGAAGATAACCGCAAAGATCAACGCGGCGGCGCCGCATTGTCCTGCCGTGTAAGCCCAGTGCACGACCACAGTCGGTGGCTCGGGGCTGGCGGGAAATAGACCCGCGAGTCTTGCGAAGGCCCCGAACGCGGCGCCGTACATCGCCGCACGAGATATTCTCCATCGCGAAGCCGCCATGCGCCACCAACTTGTTGAAGCGGCTGCCGCGAACGTTCACAAAACCTGCCGCACGAATTTCTTGTGCAGCATGCGATAGAGCGGGGCAGGGTGGTCGAAGCTCATGCCCGAATCGATGCGGTCCTGCAACTCTTCGAGCGCGACCGCGGTGATGCCGGGCATATCCAGGCGCGACGCTTCAGTGATCGGCATCCAGACCAGTTCGACAAGCTCCTTGTCCGGACCGACAAAGCCGTCGTCGCGCCGCGCGATGGCGGTGACGTCGGCGGCGAAGAAGCGGCTGTCGAAACGCAACGGCCGTTTCGGCGGCGTGATCGCACGCGCGATGAAATGCACCGTGCTCAGATCCGGCATGATGCCGGCCTTGGCAAAGGGCTCCCAGGCCTCCGACGGCGCCGCGATCGGCTTGTCCGCCGGCACGCCGAGCATGATGCCGGTCTCTTCGTGTGTTTCGCGGATGGCGGCGAGCGCATAGGCGAGGGTCTTGGACGGGCTCGGATGCTGCACGTGCTGCATCAGCCGTTTGACATGGCTGTCGTTGAGCGGCGTGGCGAAGGCCATCTTGCGGTCGGTCGGCTCGATGCGGCCGCCGGGGAATACGAATTTTCCCGGCATGCAGCGATGCCGCTCGTGACGGCGGCCGAGCAGCACTTTGGGCACCGGCTCCGAACGATCGATCAGGATCAAGGTCGCGGAATCGCGCGGCTTGACGTAAGGGTGGGTCAGGTCGCGGATGACCTTGCTCAGCCGCTCGGCGCGATCGGCCGCGGTGCCGCCGGCGCGGACGCTCGAAATGTCATCGTCGACCATCAGACAAATCTCGTTTCCAGGAAGCTTTCGCTCTGACTTGTTACTTGGATTTGGCGCAAAGCCAAGGCGTCATGTCTTTAAGGTCGCTCTCCGCGGCTTCGAAGGTCTTGTAAGTGCCGGAGCGCAAGCCGGGCACCGTGTTCGTTTGCGCGCCATATTCCGGAACGCTGTCAGGCGGTGCGGCGAATTCCTGAAAGTAGAACAAGCCATCTGCACGTTGGCGCAGATCGACCCATCGCTTGCCATCGGGGCTCGGATAGCGCTGCAGAATCTTGTCGTCGCTCATGATGCCGCCGCCTGTCTTTGGGATCGAAGCTCTGCTGCCGCCGTCTCCTCAATTGCGTCTTACTTGCGCCGTGCCCGGCGCGTCCTGTCGCGCCGCGCCGATTTCGGCCGCGGCCGCGCCTGATGTAAAGGCCTTTGCGGCACCGCGCCAGCATGGCCAATAAGCGCAAAACGCAAGGCGCCGGCAACCGGCGCGGCTTCCACGAGTTCCACCGTCACCGGATCGCCAAGCCGATAGGTCAGCGATGAACTGGTGAAGGCCCGGCCGGGCTCGTCGAAGCGGAAATATTCGTCGCCGATGAAGCGCGCCGGGATGAAGCCGTCGGCGCCGGTCTCGTCGAGTTCGACAAACAGGCCGGCGCGGGTCACGCCGGATACATGCCCGTCAAACGTGGCGCCGACCCGGTCGGCGAGATGATGCGCGATCAGCCGGTCGGAGGTTTCGCGTTCGGCCTTCATGGCGCGGCGCTCGGTCGCCGAAATGTTGGCCGAGACTTCGGCAAGCCCGCGCAGATCGATGCCTTCCGGCAAGCCGTCAGTGCCGAGCCCGCCGGTGCGGATCAGCGCGCGGTGCACGACAAGATCGGCGTAGCGGCGGATCGGCGAGGTGAAATGCGCATAGCGCCGCAGATTGAGACCGAAATGGCCGAAATTCTCCGGCGAATATTCGGCCTGCGCCTGGCTGCGCAGCACCACCTCGTTGACCAGCCGCTCGACGGCATGGCCTTTGACGCGATCGAGGATGGCGTTGAACTGCTCCGGCCGCAGCGCGCCGCCCTTCGGCAGATTGATGTCGATGGTCGCGAGAAATTCACGCAGCGCATTGAGCTTTTCCGGCGACGGCTCGTCATGCACGCGATAGATCAAGGGCACGCGCGCCTTCTCGCAGGATTCCGCGGCGGCGACATTGGCGAGGATCATGAATTCCTCGATCAGCTTATGCGACTCCAGCCGCTGCGGCATGATCACGCGGTCGACCGTGCCGTCGGATTTCAGCACGATCTTGCGCTCGGGCAGATCGAGATCGAGCGGACTGCGCTCGGCGCGCGCGCGCAGCACGGTGCGATAGGCCGCATAGAGCGGCTCCAGCACGCGCTCGACGATCGCCTCGGTGTCTTCGTCGGGCCGGCCGGAGACCGCGAGCTGCGCCTGCTCGTAATGCAGTTTCGCGATTGAGCGGATCATCACGCGATGAAAAGTGTGCGAACGCTTGCGGCCGTCGCGTCCGATCACCATGCGCACCGCAAGCGCCGGCCGGTCTTCGCTGGGCCGCAGCGAGCACAGATCGTTGGAAATGCGCTCCGGCAGCATCGGCACGACGCGGTCGGGGAAATAGACCGAGTTGCCGCGCTTGACCGCCTCGCGATCGAGCGGCGTGCCCGGCCGCACATAGCAGGCGACGTCGGCGATGGCGACGGTGACGATGTGCCCGCCGGCGTTCTTCGGATCCGGATCGGGCACCGCGTGCACCGCGTCGTCATGATCCTTGGCGTCGGGCGGATCGATGGTGACGAAGGCGACATGGCGCCAGTCCTCGCGGCCGTCCATGGTCGCCGCGCGCGCCGATTGCGCTTCGTCGAGCACGGCGCGTGGAAACACATGCGGAATATCGTGCGCGTGAATCGCGATCAGGCTCACCGCGCGCTCGCTCTTGATAGAGCCGAGCCGCTCGACCACGGTGCCCGCCGGCAGCCCAAACCTGCCGTGGCGCGTCACGTCGATGGCAACGAGATCGCCGTCGACGGCGCTCGCGGTCGCGCCGGGCGCGATATTGAGCTCGCGGCCGAGCGCCTTCTTGTCGATCGGAACCAGCCGTCCGCCGCCCGCCGGCAGCGCGCGAAAGATGCCGAGCGTGCGATGCTTGGCGCGGTCGATCAGCTTGATGACGCGCCCGGTGAATTCGTTATCGCCGGCGCGCTCGATGCGAATGAGCGCGCGGTCGCCGACGCCGCCGGCCTCGCCATGGGAACGGGGAGATTGCCGTGCGCGGCGCGGCGTCGCGATGCGGATCACCGGCGGCGCGCCATGCGCCTCCTCGTCCCATTCGGTCGGCCGCGCCAAAAACTCGCCGTCGGCGTCGCGCCCGGTTATGTCGGCGAGCACCACCGGCGGCAAGGTGCCGGCATGATGCAGCCGCTTTCGTCGCCGGTCGATATGGCCGTCATCGGCAAGCTCCCGCAGCATGCGGTTGAGCGCCGCGCGGTCGGCGTTCTTGGCGCCATAGGCCTTGGCGATCTCGCGCGGCGATACGTTACCGCTCCGGTCGCGGATGAAGGCGATCAGGTCTTCGCGGGAAGGCAGGCGGCTTGGCGGGCGCGGGGAGGAGCGTTTCATGGGGCACACATATATGTGGCCCCATTCATGCTCCCGCCCAAGGTCTTCATCTTTATTCTGCGGCTTGTTGGGTCTTTTTCCGCGTCTTGACGCTGGAGGCCGCCGTCTTTTTTGGCGCCGCCGGCTTCGTCGCCTTGCCGGCCGCGCGCTTGCTGCTGCCGCGTGCCTTGGTGCCTGCCGAGGCGCGCGCGCCGTCACGCGCGCCTTTGCGCGGCCGGGCGCGCGGCGCCGGCGCGCGATCGGCGCGGGCGTCGATCAGCGCGGCAGCTTCCTCCAGCGTGATCGTTTCCGGCGTCTTGTCGGCCGGCAAAGTCGCGTTCACGCCGTCATGGCTGACGTAAGGCCCGTAGCGGCCCTTCTTGGCCACGATCGGCCCGCCGCGGCTCGGATGGTCGCCGAGTGTCCGGCCGGGATCAGCGCCGAAGCGCTTGCGCGGCCCCTTGGCCTTCTTTTCGGCGATCAGCGTCACCGCGTGGTTGAGCCCGATGGTGAAAACGTCCTCCGGCGATTCCAGGTTCGCGTAAATCTTGCCGTGCTGGACATAAGGCCCGTAACGGCCGATGCCGGCCATGATCGGCTCGCCGTCTTCGGGATGCATGCCGACTTCGCGCGGCAGCGACAGCAGCTTCAGCGCGTGCTCGAACGTGACCTCGTCGGGCGCCACGCCTTTGGGCAGGCCGGCGCGTTTCGGCTTCTCGCCGTCCTTGCCTTCGCCGAGCTGCAGATAGGGACCGAAGCGGCCGGAACGCACCGTCACATCGAGTCCGGTCTCCGGATCCTCGCCGAGCTTCTTGGTGCCGATATCGCCGCCTTCCGATTGCGACAGCGAGCGGATGTAACGGCATTCCGGATAGTTCGAGCAGCCGATGAAGGCGCCGAACTTCGACAGCTTCAGCGACAGCCGGCCGGTGCCGCAGGTCGGGCACACGCGCGGATCGGGGGCGCCGGCCGCTTGCGCGGGGAACAGATGCGGCGACAAGAGTTCGTCGAGCGCGTCGATGACCTGCGAGATTTTCAGGTCCTTGGTGCCGTCGATGGCGGCTATGAAGTCGCGCCAGAAATCGCGCAGCACGTCGCGCCAGGCGATCTCGCTGTTGGAAATCTGGTCGAGCTTGTCCTCCAGCGCCGCGGTGAAATCGTATTCGACATACCGCGAGAAAAAGCTTTCCAAGAACGAGACCACGATGCGGCCGCGATCCTCGGGAACCAGGCGCTTCTTGTCGAGCCGCACATATTTGCGGTCCTTGAGCACCTGCAGGATCGAGGCATAGGTCGAGGGCCGGCCGATGCCGAGCTCTTCCATGCGCTTGACCAGCGAGGCTTCCGAATAGCGTGGCGGCGGCTCGGTGAAATGCTGGTTGGCGGCGATCGAACGCTTCGAAAGCCGCTCGCCCCGGCTCATCTGCGGCAGGCGGCGCGACTCCTCGTCCTCGGCCGCCTCGTCGCGGTCCTCATTATAAAGCGTGAGGAAGCCGTCGAACTTCACCACCGTGCCGGTGGCGCGAAGATCAAGAACGCGGCTGCCGACCTTGGCCTCGATATCGACGGTGGTGCGCTCGAGCTCGGCGGATTCCATCTGGCTGGCAACCGTCCGCAGCCAGATCAGCTCGTAAAGCCGCGCCTGGTCGGCATCGAGGTAGGATTTAACGTCGCGCGGCCGGCGTGTCAGTTCGGTCGGGCGGATCGCCTCGTGCGCTTCCTGGGCGTTCTTGGCCTTGGTCTCGTAGCGGCGCGGCGCACCCGGCACGTAGTCGCGGCCGTAATCGCTTTCGATCAGGCGGCGCACCGCGCCGATCGCCTCGTCGGCGATCTGCACGCCGTCGGTGCGCATATAAGTAATGAGGCCGATGGTCTCGCCGCCGATATCGATGCCCTCATAGAGCCGCTGCGCCACGCGCATCGTATGCGCCGGCGCGAAGCCGAGCTTGCGGCTGGCTTCCTGCTGCAGGGTCGAGGTGGTGAACGGCGGGTAGGGATGCCGCTTGACCGGCTTCGCCTCGACGGTTGCGACCGTGAAGGCCGCCGTCTCGAGATCCTGCTTGAACCGCTCGGCCTCTTCGCCCGAGCCGATGTCGAGGCGCTGCAGCTTCTTGCCGTCGGCGCCGACCAGGCGCGCTTCGAAGGTCTCGTTGCGCGGCGTCGCCAGTGTCGCGATCAGCGACCAATATTCCTGGCTGACAAAGCGTTCGATTTCGAGCTCGCGGTCGGCGACGAGCCGCAGCGCCACCGATTGCACCCGGCCGGCCGAGCGGGCGCCCGGGAGCTTGCGCCACAGCACCGGTGAGAGCGTGAAGCCGACGAGATAATCGAGCGCGCGGCGGGCGAGATAGGCGTCGACCAGAGCCTGGTCGATGGCGCGCGGATGCGACATCGCCTCCGTCACCGCCTGCTTGGTGATGGCGTTGAACACCACGCGCTCGACGGCCTGCGATTTCAGCGCCTTCTTTTCCTTGAGGATCTGCAGGACGTGCCAGGAGATCGCTTCGCCTTCGCGATCCGGGTCGGTGGCGAGGATGAGCTTGTCGGCGTCCTTGACCGCTCGGGCAATGTCGTTGAGCCGCTTCGCCGCCTTGGGGTCGACCTCCCACAGCATGCGGAAATCGTGATCGGGATCGACCGAGCCGCTTTTCGGCGGCAGGTCGCGGACATGGCCGAACGAGGCCATGACCTCATAGCCCTTGCCCAGATATTTATTGATCGTCTTCGCCTTGGCGGGCGATTCCACCAGTACAAGATTCATGTATAACCCGATGATTTCAGGGCCTTTTCGCCCTTCGGACGCCGCTAACAGGGCAGGCGGGCCGCCGCGAAGATGGGTAATGACGGCCCGACTGTCAAATCCATCCCGGTAAATACCGGCCTAACGGCAGCCTTGGCGGCCCAAACGTGAGGCGAGAACAGCACAACTCGTATTTGCATCTATAAGTTGTTGATTTACAATATTTAACTTATAAGTATATTAATGCGCGAATCTGGGACGTTAGAAAAAATCCGAACTTCACCGTGTAACCGATCCCGATCCTGGAATGCGGGCCGCGCCGACGACGGCCTGCTAACATCGCCGCGAACTGAAATATGTCGCATGGGGACGACACCAACGGTCCGACTGGCGGGGAAACCCCCGATTCGGCCGCGCACTATATAGCCGCTATCGCCGGCGAACTGGCGAAGATTGCGGAGCGCAACGGTCTCGATATGCTGAGCATGCTGTTGGAAATGGCGCGGCTCGAGGCCCAGCAGGCGGCAAAGCAATGACCTGCAAAGCGCTTTTTTGATCGCCGCTTGCCTGTAACCTTCTTGCCTGCAGCGTTTTGGCAGCATGGGAGGATTGCTTTTTTTGTTTGGCGCCTGATCCGGAAAAAGCCGATTTTCCGGAATGATCCTGCGTCAAGGGCACGCGCATCCGGAGCAAATGGCCATGCGCTTCCTCACGCCGATGGTGGCCGCACTCTTAGCCACGGCACTGCTCGCGCTTTCCGCTCCCCTGCAAAATGCGCAAGCGCAAGGCATGGGCGGCGGCGGAGGAATGGGTGGTGTCGGAGGAATGGGCGGCGGGCGAGGGCGTCACCAGGCCGACGCGTCAAAAGCCGGCGACAAGGCACCCAAGGCCGACGACAAGGCCTACAAGGATGCGCTCAAACGCATTCCCGACAAGAAGGTCGATCCCTGGGATACGATGCGGTAGCGGCATGGGGACGCCGAACTCCTCGACCTAGATCAGCGACACCAGCCCGCCGCCGTGACGTTCCAGCCGGCCGGCGATTTCGAGTTCCAACAGCACCATCCGCACCGCGCGCGGCGAGGATTGCGAGAGCCGCACCAGATCGTCGAGCGAGACGGGGGTGGGACTGAGCAGGCCGACGATCCGCGCGCGCTCATCGGCTTGCGGCTCGGCGCCCGGCTCACCACCAAGTTCGCTGCCAAGTTCACTGCCGGAGCCAGGCTCGCACAATTCGCCGTCAGGCGACCCGAAAGACAACGACTGGCCCGAGATCGGCCGCGTCATGATCGGCTCCACCACACTGATAATGTCGGCGGCCTCGGTGACCGGGGTCGCCCCCTGCTTGATCAGCCCGTTGGTGCCTTCGGCGCGCGGATCGAGCGGCGAGCCAGGCACGGCAAACACTTCGCGGCCTTGTTCAGCCGCAAGCCGCGCCGTGATCAAGGAGCCCGAGCGTTTTGCCGCCTCGATAATGACGACGCCGAGCGCGAGCCCGGAGATCAGGCGGTTTCGCCGCGGGAAATCCCGCGCCCGCGGCTCCCAGCCGAGCGGCATTTCCGAGAGCGCGACGCCGTTGCCGAGCAGCGCTTCGAGCAGGCTCTCGTGCTCGGCCGGATAGATCTTGTCCTGTCCGCCGGCGAGCACCGCGATCGTTCCGGTCGCGGCGCTCGCGCGATGCGCCGCCGCATCGATGCCGCGGGCCAGACCCGAGACGACGGCAAAGCCGGCCGCAGTCAGACCCTGGGTCAACATCTGCGTGATCTTGATCCCGGCGGCGGACGCGTTGCGCGAGCCGACAATGGCAATCAGCGGCATGGTCAGCGCCGCCGTATCGCCGCGCAACGAAATCAGCGGCGGCGCGTCGTCGATCATGGCGAGCCGCTGCGGGTAATCCGCTTCGCCCATGGCGACGAGCGCGATGCCGCGCCGTTTCGCTGCTGCGATCTCGCGCTCGGCGTCTTGGCGCGAACAGATCTTTGGCGCTGCCGCGCCGCCGCGGCGAGCGAGCCCCGGCAGCGCCTCGAGCGCCGCCCGCGCGCCGCCGAAATGATTGATCAGGGTGCGGAACGTGCGTGGCCCGACATTCTGCGAGCGTATGAGTCGCAGCCAATCGATCCGCTGCTCGTCGCTCAGGCGGAAGGACGCTTTGCTGATGTCGTGCACGGATTGTCCAAAACGCTTGCGTGAGATGGAGCTTGCTTGCGGGGCGATGAAATATTACCGCAATACGAACCGATCCGGATACCCAGCTGCCATGACCGAGACACGATGACCTCAAGGCCACGGGATTTCATAAGGGCGCGAGGGCCAGGGGAAAGAAGGGGAAAGAAAAATGAACGGCAAATGCCCGAAATGCGGACGAATGGTTACGCCGGCCCTGGAACGCGGGCCGATCGGAAACCCGCTCGTGGGTCCCATCATTTCAGGCTATGTCGCCATGTGTCCGACGGCCGGATGCAACGTCATCCTCGGCGTGCTGCCCGATCCCGACTCCATCGTCGAA
>Ga0335076_10004717_pt1 | contig 13818 bp, 14 predicted proteins | sample Lox_Sample_25_FD_206717 | JGI IMG/M metagenome (GOLD analysis project Ga0335076, IMG submission 206717) | Soil microbial communities from Loxahatchee National Wildlife Refuge, Florida, United States - Lox_Sample_2.5 | ecosystem: Environmental > Terrestrial > Soil > Wetlands | place: USA... | reverse complement strand
ATGGAGGGTATCCCGCTGGCGGAGGAAGAGAAGGAGGAGGTGGTGGTGGTGGTGGTGGTGGCGGTGGTGGTGGAGGAGGAGGAGGGGGAGGAGGGGGAGGAGGAGGATAAATTGGGGCCTGCTGAACATAATATGGATATGGGGGATAAGGGAAATTTGAGGCGGCTATTTGTGAGACGGTTGCTAGACGGGGTGAGAATATACGTGGTGAGTATTGGACTGGCGTTACAAGAGCGGCAGTCTGAGGATATTGAGGACAGTAATAAGGATTCATTGGACCTTTTATGAGAGTACTAGGTCAAGAAGAACGAGTTGCTGGAAGAGGGGAGCGCTGTCGCGAACGGCCAAGGCGTTGTCTGTTCAATTGTTGGTCGGCAGAGTGGTTTTTATACGAAAATCCGTGCTCGGCATAGTCTCGAGGCTCGCGAATTGAGTCCAAAATGGATTTGCACGGCCACACGCATTTCCTCTGCCGCCCTTTGATTCTAGACGCAATTGTGCGCTGTGGCGCATACTGACGTCATGCAATAATCGTCACGAGGTTCCGAGACGCGCACTGGTTGTGCGCTCGGCGGCATTACGTAGGAAAACATTTTGCCGCATTCGATGACATTTTGGTTCTCGAGCAAACTGTTCAAGGTGGCAAGCTTGTAAAAATGTGTCTTTACGTCACAAGACGCCCGAAAAAGGAACTATAGATCCTTCGAATCTGCGGACGGGGCTTCTACCACGTGGTTACATTTGCAGTTCGCCACTTCGGAACATAACGGAAAGGCCTCGCAAGGCCAGGAAAGACGAAAAAAAAGAAAGAGTAGAGAAAGAGGCGAAGCGCATAAAATCTCTCTATCGCATCGCTCTTTGGGAAGGTCGCCCTTTTAGCAATTTTGTTCACCGGGGCTGTGCTGATGATGCCCGAGGGTGCACGGCGCGTTATAATCGAGCCCATCGGATTCATGATGTGCGAACCTTGCCTCAAAATCGACGCCATTTTTTGGCGGTTTCGGAAGAGCGATATGCCCAAAGAATCCCGGATGGATCGTTCATTCGAACAATAGGTTCAAACAATGAGAAAAATCGCTATTTCGTCCGAAAATACTGTTTCATGAAGGCGGGGCGGAAGCTAATGAGTCACATACTGCGGGATTCGATTGTAGAACCCACAAGTGGTAATTGACTGGAGACAAGCCTTTTAAGCAGCCACCTTCGAAGCGGGCTCTGTCTGAATTTTAAACAAAGGATAGTCTGACTATTTCTCTGTAGACCATCTAATATACTCAGCCTCAGTGATTCAGATGTTTACTACTACATATTTTTATAAATATCTAAATTTCAGATTTTTAACTTTTGATCTAAGATGTCTAGTTATTTAGCAACTTTTTATCTAAACTTTAGACTATTTACAATTCAGAGTATAAGTCTGTTGGGCATTCATAATGCAGCATATTGAATGAGTTGTGTTGGACGGTTTTGCTAATTTGAAGTTATATAGGCATATATAAGGGATAATTAATCACAAATCCAATAATAATTAATATTTTTATTATATTGTAATGTATATATTGTCAGTATAACTATAATTTATAATATTTATATGTTATAATATCAAGTTAAGTGTCAAATCAATCAAGTCCCATGCAAAGATGGCTACAAGGTAAATATACTTGCCACTTACATTGTGACTTATCTTATAGTAAGTAAAGTAGAGTGGAAACCGAAGATACAAATTGTAAAGCAACCAAGTGTCCATCGTCCAGCACTCATATACGAGTAAAGTAGATATTTGGCATCAGTCAGTGAGATGAGTAATGACAGAGCGTTGTCTTCCCTTGCTTTGTCTTACTTTGTCCACCTTATATGTTATAATGTTATATGCCACTAAGCAACTTAATATAATATAATATACAAATATTATATCTATAGTATGATTAATGCTTTTTGTATATATGAAGGGGGGGGTCAGGATGATGGAAATTAGATGGATGAGCAGCGACGTGAATCGTCCGGATGGAGTTGATGAAAGAAGAAGAAGAAGAAGAAGAAGATGGTAAAGAACGAGTTGATTAGAGTTGATTGCTAAGGATCAGATGATGGTGGCGGCGTGCCAAGTAAAACTAGTCTAAATCGAAATATTTAGGTCATGGTGCAGCGAGCCCTGAGCCTTGCGAGCCCCGAGTCCCTTAGCCCGTGACAGTATGTTATATCAATTACTACATTAATATAGCTATATTACCAATAGCTACTATTAGATACTGCATTGCCATAATTGGTCAATATTATATAACTGTAATGTATAAAATGCAATTTGATCATAAAATCTGAGCGATTAATATGTTATGATGAAGCAAACTCGCTTCACTTTGCCTCATATTTAACTTGATTGATATTTAAAATTAATTTGATTGATAATGTAACTTTGATGATCTGAAATCTGAGTTACATTATAAGAATTGTAAGGCAACTTGATCTAAAATCTGAAAAAGTCAGTCGGTCTCTGGTCGACTCTCCAGTTTGACTCAATCGATAGATATTATTATATCTAACTATAATTTCTTCAAATTTGCAAGTATTTATCTTCCATGTTTTTGTTATCATGACTTGAACAAAAGCTTTTGTGACAATTATAACACCGTGAGATAACTTAGATTTTTCTCTGTAAAGTGCTTTATATAGAGTTTTGTTTTTGAGTATCTAGATAGAATTATGATTATAGATAGAAGTAATAATATATGTCAGATTAGTCTACAGTTCTCTATATCCTTAAAGATCTCATAAATTGGTTTACAAATTGTTCTGTTTGCTAGTTCTATAATACCATTTTGTTTCAATCTGTAGTAAGCAGTTTTCTCATAATGGATCTCTGTCTCTCAGCATAAACTTGCCATTTGCTTCTGATATTTATTGTTGGCTTGATTTGACATCTTAGCTATCTTATTTCTATATATTGCAGAATTCAAGGAAGTATTCTTAGACTTCTTTTTTTTTGTTTTAGATCTCAATGTAAATAAATATATCATTTCTATTGCTTTATTGATAAAGGTAAAGAAATACCTTGATTTTTCAAGTATGGTGAGATTGATCCAACTGTAGATGTCACGGTGAACTTGATTGCCAGGTTCTCTTCATCTCTTCATGGGTGGCTCACTGAGATTGGGAGTGTGGGAGCCAGAAATACATGCCTTGCTGCCATATCCCTCTTTGGGGAGTGTTTCCAGATCGGTCACCATGCCCATGATGAGTTTTTTTTTTGTTTTTTTATTTTTGGCTTCTGTAGGTTCCACTGTCCCAGATGAATGAAACGACGATGCCAAATATCATATGAAAGGGGCTTTAATTAAACTCGTTCAGCTGCCTTGCGTCCGACCGTTTTGAGTGCCTGTTCTTCAACCGTCTTGAGGTGCCAAAGCTTGTAACAGATGCATACAAAAATTGGTCACACAAAATAATGCGGCATGGGCAACAAGCGCAGTATTCGATCTCCCCGGAGAAACACCCAAAGGCAAGAAGACAAGGGGTGCGGGTTCACTCAGGTCCGGCTCAAAATCTCTGCTGCAACCGAATCTGAACCTCGCCGACATGGCTCTTAAACTATTTTCTGAAGGGTTGGCTTTGCCTTGTCAACATCATCAGGCCAACCCCGCAGTGAATGGACCCAAGCCCACTCTTCTGCTTCCTTCGCTCAACCCTTTCCCCATGACGACATGGCAGACTGCACCATTCCACGCCACGCTATTGATTACGCTTGCTTCGATTATATCTCGATCTTCAACATGAAATCAATTAATTTGTCAAAGAAGAATTTCAAGATCAAGATTTTGAATTCGTACTCCTAAACCATTCCATTAATATTGGAATTTTGCCTTCGCCTTCTTTAAAGGCCCTTCATCCCCCCCAGAAACAGGAACATTCCTCACCAAATTCTCAGGCGAAAATTCCATCCCAGCCCTTCTCTCCTCCACCCACCGGGCCTGCTCCTCCAACTTCTCCACCAGTGCCTGTAAAGCATGTCTCGTCTTCCCACTCGTCTCCCCACCATGTTTCTTCAACCACTTTTTCACAATCGTCACCGGCGGCAATACCAGCTCGGGGAACGCGGGGTTTAAAGCGTACAAGTCGAAGAATTGATATAAAAGTGAGACGACCTGGGCAGAGATTTGGTCGCGGTAGACGCGCGCGGAGGGTCCCGAAAGGTAGGTGTTCGGCACGCGTAATGATACTTGGAATTCGATGGGTCTGAGTACCGTTTGTGACGATTTTTTCGAGGATGATGGGGTTTTCATAATTGCGGAATCGAGGGTGTCTAAAAGTGTCGGTGCCAGCGGGATGTACGTCTCCGTCTGTCGTGCAATTCGCAACAATCCCTCCACAACATAAAACCTTAACGCAAAAAACTGGGCTGATGGGTTCAACTTGACCGCCCCAAGAGCAATCTGAATAACGGGGTATACAAGAGGGTACAACGCCGCCGTTTTATCCGCGCCGACATGTTGGCTCAACATTCGCGAAAAAAAGTCGAGGGAATGGATGTACTGCCAACAGTACACGATTCGTTGGGTTTCGGCGGACTTGGTGGTGATGGCGTTGCGGAGGTTAATCGCGAGTTGGCGGATAAAGGTGAAGGCCGTGGGGTAGGCGATTTGTTGGTCTATTCCGTAAAGTTCTGATAGTGTGTTTTTGAGGAAGTTAACGTGCGGGAGAGTTCGGGTGCTTGTTATTCGACTGTTCTTGACGAATCCGGCGTATGCAGACTTCACTGTCAGTACAAATTATAGATCTCTGTGCGGAGGGAAGTGTTACCTTGAGGATATTCTCTTTAAGGGCGCGGTCGCCAATAAGCATGACATGTCGAACCCAAAGGAACGCGGCGATTTTAACCGTATCTTGTTCCTCCTCTCGCTGTTTACTTTCTTCTTCCTCCTCATCTCCAGTGCGTACAGTCCTAGACCAGATATCGAGAATCGCAGCAATGAGTTGTTTCATCAATTTCCGGAATCCGGTAATGTATCGAACCAACTTTTCAGTCTGTTTGAGGACGAGAAGCGTCGTTGGTGGGGAGGATAAGTTGGGCAGGAGAATCAAGGTCGAATGGAACAAGGACTTGAGGAGTGGGACGATTTGTCGTGCTTTATCGTTTTGGATGGAGAGGTGGACCTCGCCTTTTCTCTCGTGGATGGGAACGTGATATTTTAACACTTCGGGGGTTTGTTGATACGCAATTAGAAGTAATCTGTCGAATGCTAAATATCAGAGAGAAGATAGTGGTTAGGATGTACCGGCTGGGTCTGCCAGAATATACTTTGCATTGCCCGTTTGTTTTTCCTCGCCAGTGACGTTTGACGCAGCATGTTTAACAGCAATCAAAACTTTACGCATCGTCCCCAAACTCTTTTCTTCCTGCAACAACCCCTCCCATCTTTCCAACACCTCCACCGTCAATCCGCCCTCCACAACCTCCTCCTCCTCCTCCTCCTCCTCCTCCTCCTCCTCCTCTTCAACCCCCAACTCATCCGGATCAAATTCCAACAGCTCCCGATCATTGGCCTTCAAAAACTCATAGAATGAAGGATCCTTCTCCCTCAAACCCTCAAGACCTTCCATATGCGTCTTCTCCATCTCATCAATCGCCGTCTTTTCCTCCCCCCCGGTTTCAAGAAACTCATCCATGCTCATCCCACCAAACAAGCTCCCCTTGCCCTCACGAATAGACTTCTCTTCCGGGAGCACGACTGCGTTCGCAGCGGGCTTGCGAGCGTCATTGCGGGCTTTATTTTTGTTGTATTTGGCATGGTTTCGTTTTTGGATTTTGGGGGCTTCGGTTTGTTGTGTTGGGTGTTTTTTGAGGAACTTTTTCGTTTGTTTGTTCGTTTTTCCGGGCATGGTTCTTTGGAGAAAAAAAAGTGCGTGGATCGGCGGTCATCCAAAATTATTCGCCGCCGTTTACTTTCTTTTTTTCTTTTCTTGAAAAAATTATCAACTATTCTTTAAGAACCTTAAATGATATCTACCTTTTGAGATGTCACAAATTCGCAAATGTTTAGGGAAGAAAAAAAAAAAGGAAAAAGAATATTCCGACAAAAGCGTGCGGCAAATTTCAGGGATCATGCCCCAAGAGGAGGTTTGCCGACCATGGGTAGTTAACCATAATTCAAATATCGGAGTAGATCCAGGGCCAAAACAAAGAGAGAAGAAGAAACAAAGGACACGACCGAGTCCAGATAAAAACTTGAGTAAAGCAGTCCAGCAATTCCTCGATGAGCGCCACTGGCATTCCAACAAGTTGCTCAAAATCCTGCGAAAACAATAATCTTCGCATCCCATGACAATACTATCACCATCATCTACATTGTCTACACATAAATGGCAAGTCCTCTCTGCACTCTCTACGGACGATCGACTTATACTCTTCACCGAAATAGCCAGGGGTTTTGAAGTCACTCATCTTAGAATGTTGACAAGTAAGTTAATTCTCGAACGATGCATGGTATCCTATCTCACCCCAGCAGCAAAGCGTTAACACATCCATCATTTTCTGAATGTCAGATAAAGCCATGATACCAGAGTACCAGGATTATTTGTGATTTGTGCGTACTTTCCCCAGACAACCTTTCCTCCAGGAGTAACGAGACCCAATGAACTCACATCGACTTCAATAATTGTCTACAATTAATGTTCGTCTTGGCAGCAGAACAGAATACCCCCCGAGTCAGGACTCCAAGCTGTGTATACATCGGACTATTAGGATTCTTCTTGACTCCAATAATAGGGCACTGAACTGTCACTGCCAACTCCCGATGGGTAACATTCGCTTTCTTCATCCTCAAACCCATGGGCCGAATAAATCGTTCCATCTACAATGAGCATTTTGCCCCAGAATTAAAAACCAAAAAGAACAAAAAGAAAGAGACAACAAAGAGGACTGTGTACCTTGACAGGTCGTCGTGTGAACCCCTCCCCCACAAAAGTAGGCTTCGTAATAACCCTCTTCCAACTCTTCCCCTTACTCTTCCCAGTCTTCAAAACCTTAAATACCTCCTCCTCCGCCATCCCCCTAACTTTCGGCAAAGGCACGCTAAACCTTGCAGCAGCCTCTTTCCGCTTTTGCTTGACCATACTCGACAACTGCTTTGCCGATTTCTCCTCCGCTCGGTCCAAAAGATACGTTGGCACTGCCCCATCTGGTGCTGTGGTGGGTTCCGTGGTTTTAATGTTGCGTTGTTCATGTTGTTTTATTTGTTTTTTCATTTGGATTTTGGCGAGGGCCCTCTTGCGGTTGTGCAGTTTGGCTTTTAGGCCGGTGAGGGTTTGGGCGACTTTGCTTGCTCGGTGGGCTTCACGGGCTTCTTTTTTGCGTCTGCTTGGTTAGAGACGGACTGGAGGATTGGAGGGAGGACTTTCGTTCATGGTAGTCGAGCCGTCGACCATGACGTTTAACCGCTTCTGGAAGCAGTCAGAAGCAGTCAGAACAGAAGGTTACCTTCGATGTACTCGTTCTGGGGCATGGTGGCCTCGCCGTCAAGTTGTGAAAGTTTTGATCCTCATCAGGCAGAGAAATTTACTATGCCTGCGCCGACTTGTGCGTCAAGCCAACCGGCTTTGTGGGGATTTGGAAAATGTTCCTGGCCTGCAACGCATCACGACTAGTAGTTCGTGGGAAAAGATGAATTTTTGGTTCAACGCGCGGAACATTGACCATAACTATTCGCTACAGCAAAAGAGCCTCTAAATCATCTGTCTCAACAACTTGTTGATGGCCTCCTCCCGATCACCCGTATCACCCCCCTCGATAAAATGCTTAAACTTTCTCTGCCTCCAACCCCCCGTAGGATTACTCAACTTGAAAGGCCACAAAAAGTTGTTGGCTTGCTTGAAATTCGGGCCGACTGTGAAAATCTCATGAATCAAATCCTCCATACTCTCAATGCCGTATTTCCCGAGGGAATCCGCAATAAGGGCATTGTCGGTGAGCGGGATTCGGGACCCGTTAATTTTACCGTAGCCACGTTTGTAGATGAGATGGCGGATGGATTTAAGGTTAGGCTCGCCATAGGCGACATAGGGCTGGACGATTTGGAGCATTTCTTGGGTTGCTTTGGTGAGTTTGATGAAGACACCGTTGTTGATTTGGAGGAGGCGAAGAAGTTGCAAGACTTTACGGGGCTTCGGAGCGATCTTGTTGATACTGGAACGAAAAGGTTAGTGTTACTGCATAGCATTTGGTATTGTGCGATACCCCTTGATGCGGATGACAAAGACGAGTTTGGGTTGAGCGGGAACATAAAAATTGCCTTCCTTTCTCGCGAGACGTTTCAAGCGGATCTGTTCACGTTCGGCGTCCTGATACTCCTTGACATAGGACTCGGCGCGCTTGAAAATGACCTCACGCTTAGCCTTGGAAGCCTAGACAAGCCTGATTAGCCTCTCAAGCCCTGCCGAGTAGAACAGATAGAATGAAGAGGAAAACGCAGCATCAATCAGTCCCGAAAGATGGTATTTGATAGACTTCACCGTCCAAAGACTCGTCTACTTTATGCGACAAGGGCCGCTATCATCAATATGGATGGGGTTGCTTGTTCTCTTGCATTCATTCGCATACCTTCTTCTTCTCAACACGGGCTGCATCTCGTTCTGCCTGGGTTTTCTCCTGGGTCTTGCGTTTCTTGAGGAGAGACTCGGGGATAAGGACTTGGTCCTTGGTGGGGACAGTCCTATTCCCATTAGCATGCACGGGCAATTGGACGGCGGACATACGTGCCAACTGTTTTCGTCGACATGGGGGAACAATGCCTGTCCGCGAAGGCTCCTTCGGTGGTTATATCCAACCTGATGATTTCCGTCGGGATTAAGATTCAAAGAGCAGTCACACGCCCGAACCCTCAACCCTCAAAAGTTCGTTCTGCCTTATCTGAGATAAATTTCTCGTGCAAGCCAATTAACGTATTCCGGTCTGAACTCTATTTTGATAAGAAATCTCCTCAAATTAAATAGCGTATCCCTGTTAAACTGCAAAAACCGACCGCAGGCCAAGATGCTCCCTAATCTCCACCCTCCCACTCGCAAGCAATTCCCTCGCCGCCAAAATACCCTCATTCCCAATCCCCTCCGCAACAACCTGCTGGAAACGAAACTTTCTTAATTCGTCGGCGGGGTTCCCCGAACCATGCCAATCCAAAAACGTCACTCGTCCCGAAGACTGACCGACGCCCAGTGTATCCCTATCCGCATTGAAATCCATACTACTCACCCCTGAATCGAATTCCGCCACATTGCGCACGAGCGGACTGCCTAGCCTCGTATCCCAGAGTTTCAACATCCCGTCTGAGCCGCCGGTTAAAAGGTAATTGGATTGAGGGAGCCATTCAGCTACTGAGACGCCGGTGTCCCAATCTTCTAATTGGGCATCGAGGGGAGCGACCATTTTCGTTGGGCCGTGGGAGAGGATATGGAGAGGTTCGAAACCCTGACCGACCATGCGTAAATCCCAGATAAATGTTTTCCCGTCTGTCCCGCTGGAGGTGACTTGAAGGCCGCACGGCGACAAAGTAACCACATTGATATCCCTTTGCGGGGAATCATGGCCAACGAACATGCCAATTCGATCTGATCTAGGATCAAACACTCGAACGACAGATTTCGCACTCGGTCCAGCCCCACTAAACGGTCCCGTCGCGCCCACGACAAAATACATTGCACTCGGATGGAAAAACGCCGCAGCCTGAGAATTCGACGCGGGGATAATCCGTTGAATCATCGCTCCCGTAGGCACATCATACGCGTACAAAGCCCCCGCATGACTCCCGCTATCCTTCGCCTCGTAACCCGCCAACAACCAATTCGCGCACACCCCTTGCCCAGGGACCAAAAACGCCGGACATAGCCGATTATTCTGACCCTCGAGAATTATGCGTCGTTGTTTACTCGGATTGATCACATCGTAAAGGTACACATGTCCATCATCCGAGGCAACAGCAAGCACACGATCTGAACAAAACGTTGTGCTCAACGCGGTAATTCTCCCATGTCCACTGAGACAACTCATCATCTCCCCCTTCATGTCCCATATTTTGACCGTATTATCGTACGAGCCCGAAAAGAGATACTGTCCGTCGTGGGAAAAACAGATATCCGATACGGTATAATACTTTTCGGCGCCGACAGTTCGATCTTCGTGGCCATTGAGTTGGTGGACGATCTCAGTTTTCGCATCGCCGAAGAGGAGGTTTCCAGGGCGATTGTAGTCGTTCGTTAAGGTGTTGCAGCAGACGGCGAATTGATCGGTGATAGGATGGAATTTGAAATCGATAACGTCACCGCTGGCGTGGTTGAACGTACTGGAGGGTTTCAAGTTGAGGAGTTTTCGAAGTTCGCGGGGCGATCGATTTTGCGCGAGACCAAGTTCGGCGCATAGACGTTGGCGAAGTGACGATGTTTGGTTTGACTTGTGATCTAATGTTGATTGGGGTGTTCCTGAGGCCGAAATCTGGACAAATGTTGGATAATCGTTTTCTAATTCTAACATGGGATGATCTTGCAGGAATCGTTCACAATCAGCGTTCGTTCGTCCCGGAACTTCTCGCTCCCTCTTCAATAATTCAACTTCTTCTGGTGTGAAATCGACATGTAATATCTCGTCCTGAAATCTTTCGAGTTCGCGATAATCGCCCATGTGCTTCAAGAATTCTCGGGCTCGCTTGGTCATATACGGTTTTCGCGGATTCTTGCCATTCATGATATTATAAGTATTATACAATGCGATGAGCGCCGAGCCGGGGAGATGAAGTGGCTGAGGAGGCATCAGCGATTTAACATCAAGATCGGTGCCACCAATAACGGAGCGAACCGGCCGCCTCTTCGGTGTCTATTGTCAATGAACGAGTTCTGGTGGACGGTCGCACCTCAAGGGTATCAAAAAATGGATCATAATCATCGAAAGGCTCGGTATCGCTCGAACACCATTCATCTCCATCATCGTCGGAAAGTGTGAGATCGACTACGTCAGGCTTCGGGGGAGAAGATGCCACTACATCCGCTCGTTGGGGAGTAAGCCGCATTGGCTGCGGAGATGAAATAGGAGGCGATTTGGGGGTCGGGGTCTGCGGACGGGATGGCGCGGACTCAACACCTGGATCCGGAACATGTAACAACCGTGTGCTAGTCGGAGCTTTTGGTAGGGCCGTATATTGGATTGTAGATGTCAGGGCAAGTGGGATCGGTGGCTTGTTGACGGCATCGGGGCTCCTATCGGATTTTTCCATGGAATTCAGAGGAACAGCATTTACGCTCGGGCTTCGTACAAGAAATGGGACTATTGAATTCGCCTCTAAATCCAATTCGGGCGCAATATTCGCACAATGTAGTCCCCCAATGGCATTCTCCAATCTCTGACGTTTCTGAGGCGGTTCCAACGATTTGTCCGGAGATAAATGTAATTTCGGCGGTCTGTTTGAAGCTGCTGGTAAATCTTTCGAGGTATTTAAAGTATTTAAAAGCGCAGAGGATTGTATTTGTTGGAGAATATTCGTGGTAGGATACTGTACAGATCGTGGCGGTTCCGGAGGGGCTTTTGGTGAAGGTGAAAAATAGGACGAGATCGGCTTCATTCCCGAAGTGGAACTTGCCTTCGGGCTGGAAGGTTTGGGCTGTGTCGTCGGCGATGTCGGTTTCGCATCCGGCACTGCTTGTGACGATGGAACAGGTTGTATGATTAGCTGTGAGGGTCGTTGCGAGGTATCAAAAGACGTTGGCGCGGTGGCTGGTGATTGGACTGGTTGCGGGGGTGTTTGTGAACTTGGTTGCAACGTGTCAATGGACGTAGAGATTGTCAAGGGCGGATTTTGGTCCGAAGGGTCAATCATAGAAACAGGATTTGGCACCTCGAGTGCTCGCGACGCCGACTGGTTCGTATCAGCCATCCATGAGGTTAAAGAACTATTTTGCAACTGTATGGGTTCGAGCGCTGAAAAATTCAAAGAGCCATGACCAGACGATATCAGGCTTTGCAATTTCGGTTGGGCAAGGCTTGTTTCCGGTGTTGTCGCGTCCTGCGGCCGCTGTCCGGGTGGCCCATTCAACAGTATGGGGCGATGCGGGGCTGAATCCCAGGGAGGAAGCAGGGGTGGGCGAATCGCAATGGGCTTATGAACAAACGCTCTTGCTTCAGCCGCCGGCTGGTCAAGGACGGGCGACGTGTTGTTGGGCAGCCCTGGCAGCGGTGGCAGTCTAACGCAGTCAGCCACAAGTACGAGAATGAGAGCACGCACGGGTTCTCATGGATTCGACTATCTGCCCGTGCCGTTGAACCCTGTACACCAGGGTCCTCTGCGTCTTTCTCCTCCGGCGGCTCATTCATTATCACCCGAAACGCGGGCGTGCGCCTCGGATTGAATGTTTTGATTCTGAAGTTCGAAGTAGGGCTTGTGCCCTGACTTTTCGCAACCGTGTGACTGCCCCCGGGAGACCTGAGCCTCCAAATTCGAAAGAGACCATCATCGAGAATAATGTCGCAGCAACTGATCTGGGAGATTGTCAAGGTTGAACAACGCAAATTATTATCGGTAGCTGACTCCAGAACAATTCTTCATATCTCGTCAAGAGACCCCATGATGGAGGCGCTCGATTCTCCACCGACCCCTTGAACGTCGCCAACAAACACTCCTACAAACACTCCGGCTCCTCTGCCTCCGTACGTCCCCGCTGGTCCTCCAATCTCGGCCCCCACTGCATGGCACCAAGCTAATCTGCTTTTCCTTTTTCATAGAAGGCAATCGGCATTGCGCCCGCTGCCTCAGGCAAGGGTATCGTGGTCAGCACCAAGAACTCTGAATCACGCACCGGCCACTCCCCCTCCAAGAATGTTTCTTCCGTCACGTATCCCGAGCACAAGTCGAAACGCAGGATTGCCAAGTCCATTGTGAATACGACGAAGAAGTACCGTCCTGATTTGACAAAGGCGGCTTTGGCGAGGGCGAGCGCGATTTTGAGGAGTCAGCGACCTGGGGCTGGACGTAAGATTAAGGAGAGAAAGCCTAGGGGGAAGAAGGCTGGTAAGGCATAGAATGGTACTGATACGGTGATCTTGGAGTGTATTGCGGACTATTTCGGAGTATAGAAATTTAATGCTCTGAATCGTCCTCGAACTCTGTGGGCTTCACGACTGGTTGCCGAGAATTTTGCGGCACCCGCAAATGATTCCCGTTTCATCTACGCAACCTGTTTCTGTTCTATCTACTTTTGCGGAATGGCCCCACGACAGCTATATCAGCCATGCATTCGACTAGCCCTATGAATATATCTTGCGGAAACAACGGCCAAAGTCTGTTTCGCGATCATATTAGATCAAGAAGGTCTTCATGTGTTCCCTCTCACCATGCTTCAACCAGCAATCACTGCGGTTTCCACTAGGCTTGTTCTTGAAAGTTCAGAACTCGGATATCTTCTCGTGTAATCATTTCGCGATTTAACAGACAAGCCAACCGTGAAGGGGCAGTAATCCAACAACCTATCCAGGACTGAGAATATTCCCAGTGATGCTGGTTCTGCTGCAGTCCGCGCCATTCCAGTATGATATGAACACCCGAGCATACTGGAATGGTGGGGCTGCTCAGCCGAACTCAGCATTCACCCCGTGTGGTGAAGAAAGAGAAAGTAGTTCCTCCGAAATCTTTTCGCCATGATCAGGAGCAGGCCCCTCACATCAATCGTATTTCAATCCGAACCAAGGATTTTACCTCAGCCTTACGCGCTCATTTGCCGAGCGAAGGCGCATGTCCAGCATGGTAGCTCGAAAGTCCACTATTCTCTGTGAATGCTTGCATATTTCGAAAC
>Ga0335076_10004715_pt1 | contig 13819 bp, 11 predicted proteins | sample Lox_Sample_25_FD_206717 | JGI IMG/M metagenome (GOLD analysis project Ga0335076, IMG submission 206717) | Soil microbial communities from Loxahatchee National Wildlife Refuge, Florida, United States - Lox_Sample_2.5 | ecosystem: Environmental > Terrestrial > Soil > Wetlands | place: USA... | reverse complement strand
TGCTGCGCTCGACGCGCAAACATATCCGACGAAACACCTTGTCGTCGTCGACAATGCTTCCGATCAGCCGACCCGTGACCTGCTCGCCGCGGAAATAGCCCGCCGGGATACGAGCTTTCACATGATCCGCTCGGAGGAGAACACCGGCGGCGCAGGCGGCTTTCATATTGGCATGCGCGCCTCTCTGTCTCTCCCCTGCACCCATCTTTGGCTGATGGACGACGATTGCGAGCCCGACCCGAAGGCGCTCGAGGAGCTCGTCGCCGCCACGTCGATCGTCGGCGAGGACGCTGTCCTCGGCGGCAATGTCTTCGATCTGAATGGCGAGAGCATCAACGTTCAGTCGGTTTCCCAGCGGATCGGGGTGAATGGGGCGCTGCAATATCCGCTGCGCTTAGCCGACGGCATCTGCGAAGTGGGGGCGCTGACCTTCGTTTCCTTCCTGGTTCCGGTCAAGCTGGTGTGGAAGGTTGGCCTTCCCTTGAAGGAATTCTTCATTTGGGGCGATGACCACGAATATTCGCTCCGCCTCGCTCGGGTGACGAGAATCTATCAGGTCGGGAAGAGCAAGGTGACCCACCTGAAAAGTGGGAATGCGGCGCTCAGTGTCGTCAACGAACGCGACTATGACAAGATATGGCAATATCGATTGGCTTACCGCAATCGATTTTTCATTCTAACTAAATATGACGGGCTATTATCTACCTCTACGCCGAGATTTATTTTCAGATCTTTCCGAGACATTTATCTGTCGATTCGCAGCGGGGCATTTGTTTGGACGAAATGCAAGACGATTCTCTATGGGGTGTTCTCCGGAATCGCGTTTTCCGCCAAGATGGCGGCGAAAGACGGATCGATAACTCCGGACGAAATCGTCAAGCTGGCCAGGGACCCCGAGCGTCAAAACGTCGCCTAAATGAGCGAGGAGCGTGAAGACGGCCGCAACGCTTCAACGCGCGAACCGAACGCCGTTCGCCCGAGTTTCCGGCGGCTGGACTGGCTCAAGCGTGCTGCCGTGCGCGGAACTTCCTCCGCTCCGCAGACAGAACAAAACTTATCGATCGTCGACTCTTAGGGTCGCGCCGTCGTCGGCGACGAAGACGGCCAGCAGGCTGGCTGGCTCCGTCGGACTTGCGTTTTCGCTTACCAGATGCTCGCTGCCGGGTGGCTCGTAGAAGGCTTCGCCCGCGTGGTAGACGCGCGCAGGTCCGGTGGCGGAGTTCTGCGATCGGATCGCGCCTGAAACGACAAAGGCCATGACGCTGCCAGGATGGTGATGCTTCGGCGTCTTGCCTCCGGGCTCGTAATGGACGAGGAGGGCAGTGAGCGTCTTGCCCGGAACATCTGGAAGCTTCTGCGACATGCCAATGTTCGACCGCTTCGGCATTGCACGACTCCTCAGTTGATTGGCGCGGTCGATCCGCGAAAGATGAAGCTGGCCGCCCTCTTGGCGGCAAAGGCCGCCCGGCCCTCGGCGAAATCGGGTCCGAGCGCGGCGCCCTCGCAGAGCGCGCGAAACTCCGCCGTCTCTTGGCTCATGCCGGCGGCGATCGCGTCGACCGCGCGCTTGCCGCCGCGGATCGAGGCCTGGCTGAGCTCGGCGAGGCCGCGCGCATAACCAAGCACCGTCTCCTCGAGCGCGGTCTCGATCCTGCGATCGATGAGCCCGACCGCCAGCGCCTCCTCGGTTTCGATCCGCCGCCCGGTGAACAGAAGATCCTTGGCCCGCGACGGGCCGACGAGGTCGACCAGCCGGCGGGTCTCGGCGTGGCCGTAAACGAGGCCGAGCTTGGCGGGAGGGATGGCAAGGTGCGCGTCGGCGTCGCAGAACCTGAGATCGCAGGCGAGCGCGAGGGCAAGGCCGCCGCCGATCGCGACTCCCCGGATGACGGCGACGGTCGGGCGATCGAGATCCATCAGCGCCTTGAGACCGTCCTGGATTGCATCGCCGTAATCCCGCGTCGCTGCGGGGTCGCGATAGACCTCGTCAAATTCGGAGATGTCGGCCCCGGCGCTGAAATCAGCGCCCGCGCCCTCGACGAGCGCAACCAGCACGTCGCCGCTAGCCTCGATCGCCGTCCGGATCGCCGGCAGCGCCCGCCACATCGCGCGGTTCATCGCGTTGCGGCGCTCCGGGCGATTGAGAACGACACGGGCGAACGGCGGCTCGAAGCGCAGGGAGATGTCGGTCATGAGGCCCTCGGGACGCCGGCGTGGGCGCCTGTCTGCCATTCCTTAGCATCTTTACCGCGCGCGACGGATGACGACGCCGCGCCATTGTGCGGCCGCATGGCGCGGGCATGGAACGGAAGGTTGCGCGGAATTCGAGGCGAGAGACGATGAGCGGAGCTGAGATCGCCAGCCCTCCGATCGGAGAGACGGACCAGCGCCCGCGCCTTCTCCGCTCGCTGATCGCGATCGGGCTTGGCGTTCCGTTGGCGCTTGTGGTTCTGGCGGCGTCGCCTTTGGGAACCGATTTCCTCTATGTGGTGATTGGGATCCCCGCCCTGATGCTGGTCTGGGCTGCGGCGGGCGCGGCGGCCCTGATCGTCAGCCTCCGCTCGGCCCTGCGAAGGGATTGGCGACGCTGCGCGCTGGCTTCGCTGCTGCCGATCGCCTTGCTGATTGTGGCGCTCGACCCGATCCGATTCGTGAGGGTGTGCAACACCCTCGGGGACCTCGTCCACTTCATCGTCGCCAAACCCTATTATGACCGGCAAATCGCCGCGCTCCCAGCCGGCGAGGGCCCCCGTCTGGCGGTGTTCGACTGGGGCGGCATGGTCTGGGCGTCCAGCGGGCTCATCTACGACGAGAGCGATGAGGTCGCTCTGCCGCGGGAACGGCAAGCCGCCGACTGGCGAGAACGGGCGAGCCGCACCGAACTCGCCTGCGAGGGCTACGGCGTCTGGCCGCTATGGGACCACTATTATCTCGCCAGTTTCCCTTGCTAGCGCGGATTGCTCCGACGTGAGTTCCCGCTGTCGCGCGGTCGCAGTCGAACCCGCGCTCGCCGGGTTGGAGCAAACCCCGGTCTTGTCGTAGCGTGACGCTGGCGGCGATCGTGTACCCGCCGGGGGGCAGTTGGGCATGACGGACGGCCAAACCTATCCACGCGACATGGTCGGTTACGGCCGTACCCCGCCCTACGCCGACTGGCCGAACAGGGCGCGCGTCGCCGTCCAGTTCGTCATCAACTACGAGGAGGGCGGCGAGAACAACATCCTGCACGGCGACGCCGCGTCAGAAGCGTTCCTATCCGAGATCGTCGGCGCCGCGCCCTGGCCGGGCATGCGGCACATGAACATGGAGTCGATCTACGAATATGGCTCCCGGGCCGGCTTCTGGCGCCTCCATCGCCTGTTCACGGAGCGCTCGGTTCCGGTCACCGTCTACGCGGTCGCGACCGCCATGGCGCGCAATCGCGACGCGGTCGCGGCGATGAACGAGGCGGGATGGGAGATCGCCACCCACGGGCTCAAGTGGATCGACTATCGCGACATCCCGCCCGAGGTCGAAGCGCGCCACATCGACGAGGCGGTCGCCATCCACACCGAGGTCGCCGGCGCCCGGCCGCTAGGCTTCTACCAGGGCCGCTCGTCGATCAACACGGTGCGGCTCGGCATGGAGGAGGGCGGGTTCGTCTATTGCGCCGACACCTATGCGGACGATCTGCCCTACTGGCTCGAGGGACCGCGCGGGCCGCAGCTCATGACGCCATATACCCTCGATTCCAACGACATGCGGTTCGCGACGCCGCAGGGCTTCAATTCGGGCTACCAGTTCTACGCCTATCTCAAGGACTCGTTCGACATGCTCTACGCCGAGGGCGAGGTCGCGCCGAAGATGCTGTCAATCGGCCTCCATTGCCGCCTCGTCGGCCGGCCCGGTCGCGCCGCTTCGCTGGCGCGGTTCGTCGACTATGCCTTGAGCCACGATCGCGTCTGGATCCCGACCCGGCTCGACATCGCCCGCCACTGGATGAGGAAGCATCCGCCGCCGGGCGGCTGGAGGCCCTCGCTCCTCACCCGGACCCTGTTCATCGAGCGGTTCGGCGGCGTCTACGAGCACTCGCCCTGGGTGGCCGCCGCAGCTTACGATGCAGGTCTGACGAGCGGCGCCGGCACGGCCGAGGGTCTCGCCAAAGCACTGGCGGCCGCGGCGGCGAACGGTTCGGAGGACGCCAAGCGGGCGCTGATCCAGGCGCATCCGGATCTGGCGGGCAAGCTGGCGGCGGCCAAGTCGCTGACCGCCGAATCGACCAGCGAGCAGGCGAGCGCCGGTCTCGACCGGCTGAGCCCCGACGAATCGCGCCAGTTCTCCGCCCTCAACGACGCCTATCGCGCCCGCTTCGGGTTCCCGTTCATCATGGCGGTAAAGGGCAAGAGCAAAGCCGACATACTGGCTGCGTTCCAGCGCCGTCTCGCCAATGACGTCGACGCCGAGACCAGAACCGCGCTCGCCGAAATCGACCGGATTGCGGCGCTCCGTCTCAAGGAAATCCTGGCTTGAGCGCGCCTACCCGCATCATTCTCGGCCGGGTGCTCTCGTTCCGCGATGATCCGGCGATCGCAGGCGCGTCGGCGCATCGGCTGATCGACGACGGCGCGGTTCTGGTCGCCGACGGAAGGATCGAAGCCGTGGGCCGGGCGCGCGACATTCTCGCCCAGGCGCCGTCGGGCGCGCTCATCGATGATCATGCCGGCTCGTTCATCATGCCCGGCCTGATCGACGCCCATGTCCATTATCCGCAGACCCAGGTGATCGGCTCCTACGGCGCGCAACTGCTCGACTGGCTGCAAAATTATACTTTCGTCGAGGAGCAGAAATTCTCCGATCGGGTTCACTGCGCGCGAGTCGCGGAGTTCTTCCTCGACGAATTGTTCCGCTCCGGCACCACGACCGCGATGGTCTATTGCACGGTTCATCCGCAATCGGTCGACGCATTCTTCGCGGCGGCGGAAGCGCGCGGCGCGCGGATGATCGCCGGCAAGGTGATGATGGACCGCGACGCGCCGGAAGCGCTGATGGACACCGCCGAGCGCGGGTATGACGAGAGCCGCGCGCTCATCCAGCGATGGAGCGGGCGGGGACGCCTCGATTATGCGATCACGCCGAGGTTCGCCGTGACTTCGACGAACGCCCAGCTTGAGGCCGCCGGCGCCTTGGCCCGGGAGTTCCCGCGCTGCTATGTCCAGACCCACGCCGACGAGAACAAAGCCGAGATCGCGCGCGTCGCCGAGCTCTATCCGGAGGCCAAGAGCTATATCGACGTCTACGCGCGGGCGGGGCTGACCGGGCCGCGCTCAGTGTTCGGCCATTGCATTCATCTGCAGGAGAGTGAAGTCGCCGAGCTCGCCGCCAGCCGCTCGATCGCCGCATTCTGCCCGACGTCCAACCTCTTCCTTGGCTCGGGGCTGTTCGATGAACGGCGCCTCGCCAAGGCGGGGGTGAGGATCGCGCTCGCGACCGACGTCGGCGGCGGGACCAGCTATTCGATGCTGCATACTGCGGCCGAGGGCTACAAGGTGCTGCAGCTCAACCGCCAGTCGTGGCCGGCTCTGCACGCCTTCTACCGGATGACGCTCGGCAACGCCCGAGCGCTGAGCCTCGACGACCGCATCGGCTCGGTCGAACCCGGCAAGGAAGCCGATCTGGTGGCGCTCGATCCGAACGCGACCCCGGCGCTGGCGCACCGTATGGAGACCTCGGGCGGCGATCTCGAGGTCGAGCTCTTCGCCCTCATGATGATGGGGGACGATCGCGCGGTGCGGCAGACCTATGTTGCCGGCGCGCCGATGAAACCCTGACCGACCGAGCCTCAGAGGGTCACAGGACCGTTGTTCGAGCGCCAGCCGTTCATACCGCCCGCATAGTGCTTAACGTCGGCGCGCCCCGCGGCGCGGGCTTTCGCGAGCGCATTGCGCGATCGTCCGCCGGCCTGACAAGTCAGAACCACCGGTTTGCCTTCCGGCAGTTCCTGCGGATCGAAGCTGGAAAGCGGCATGTTGATCGCGTTCGGAATATGGCCGACAGCGAATTCGTGCGGCTCGCGCACGTCCACCACCGTCCAGTCGTCAGTCTCCACCGCCTGCTCGAGTTCGTCGAATTCGACGGTGTCCGGGTCAGCGCCGGACCGTCCGAACGGATTTGAGGACATGCGTGCCTCCCTTCGTCCATGCGCCCTTAAGCGGCGTCAGCCTTGGGCGCCGCGAATTGTGCGTGGGCGCCAAGCGCGTGGCTGGCGGTCCCGCCCCCATATAAATCGCCGCGCCCAAGGTTTCGAGGGTTTCCTCGCGCGTCGCGTCGCGATCGACTGCCGCCTTGACAAACCAATGCAATCATCGCGGCGCCCCGTGACTCAGACCACGATCGCGACAGCCCACGCCGAGCGTGGACAAACCCGAATGGGTAGCCATTTTTCAACAAGCACGGTTGGTACTTGGGCGTCGGATTTTCCAGCGGCTCGGTTGACAGCATGCATTCGAACTGGCCGAGGAGAGCGGGGGAAGCTAAAGGCGTTCAGGCTTTGCAGCCTGATCGAAGCGCAAGGAAGCCCGCTTTCGCGGCCGGCGCTGCGGCCGTTGCGCGCCTACACTTCGGCCGCTCTTGCGCCACGCTGCTCCAGTCCATAAATCCGAGCCGCCCCCCCAAGCTCTGAAGGAAATTTCGTACATGGCCGATGACACTGCCGCCCGCTCGCCCGGATGGCATGCGACGACCATCCTGATGGTGCGCAAGGGCGGCAAGGTCGTCATCGGCGGCGACGGTCAGGTCAGCATGGGCCAGACGGTCGTCAAATCCAACGCCCGCAAAGTTCGGCGTCTCGCCAAGGGCGACGTGATCGCGGGCTTCGCCGGGGCGACCGCCGACGCCTTCACCCTGTTCGAACGGCTCGAGGCCAAGCTCGACCAATATCCCGGCCAGCTCGCGCGCGCCTGCGTCGAACTGGCCAAGGACTGGCGCACTGACCGGTACCTGCGCCGGCTCGAGGCGATGCTGATCGTCGCCGACAAGGGGTCGGGCTTCACCATATCTGGCTCAGGCGACGTGCTCGAGCCCGAGGCGGACGAGTTCGGGTCGGCGACGGCGATCGGCTCGGGCGGCAATTATGCGCTCGCCGCCGCGCGCGCGCTGATGCCGATGCAACTCGACGCCGAGGAGATCGTGCGCCGCTCGATGCGCATCGCCGCAGAGATCTGCGTCTACACCAACGTCAATCTCATTCTCGAAAGCCTGTGACCGCATGTCGGATCTGTCGCCCCGTGAAATCGTCTCCGAGCTCGACCGCTACATCGTCGGTCAGGCGGAGGCCAAGCGCGCCGTCGCCATCGCGCTGCGCAACCGGTGGCGGCGCCTGCGGCTCAACTCGCCGATGCGCGAGGAGGTGATGCCGAAGAACATATTGATGATCGGCCCGACCGGTTGCGGCAAGACCGAGATCGCGCGCCGCCTCGCCAAGCTCGCCGGGGCGCCGTTCCTGAAGGTCGAGGCGACGAAATTCACCGAGGTTGGCTATGTCGGGCGTGATGTCGAGCAGATCGTCCGAGATCTGATCGAAGTCGCGATCGCCCTGGTCAAGAGCCGCAAGCGCAAGGACATCGAAGCCAAGGCTGAGCTCGCGGCCGAGGAGCGGGTGCTCGACGCGCTGGTCGGTTCGACCTCTTCCTCCGCCACCCGCGAGACTTTCCGGCGAAAGCTGCATGCCGGCGAGCTCAACGACAAGGAAATCGAGGTCGAATTGCCGCAGAGCGCCTCCGGGATGCCGATGTTCGAATTGCCCAACATGCCCGGCGCCTCGATCGGCGCGATCAACATTGCCGACATCTTCGGCAAGGGGACCCGCACCAAGGCCAAGCGCATGACGGTGGCCGAAGCGCACGAACCGCTCATCGCCGCCGAGGCCGACAAGCTGCTCGATCAGGACGCCATCGTCCGCGATGCAGTGGCCGAGGTCGAGAGCAACGGCATCGTCTTCCTCGACGAGATCGACAAGATCTGCGCCCGCGAGGGCCGCGGCGGCGCCGACGTCTCGCGCGAAGGCGTTCAGCGCGATCTCCTGCCGCTGATCGAGGGCACGACGGTCGCCACCAAGCACGGAACGGTCAAGACCGATCACATCCTGTTCGTCGCCTCGGGCGCCTTCCACATCGCCAGGCCCTCCGACCTGCTCCCCGAGCTGCAGGGGCGCCTGCCGATCCGGGTCGAGCTCAAGTCCCTGACAGAGGACGACTTCAAGCGCATCCTCACCGACACCGAGGCGAGCCTGATCAAGCAATATGTGGCGTTGATGCAGACCGAAGGCGTCAATCTCGAATTCACCGAGGACGCGGTGGCGGCGATCGCGCGCATTGCCGCCAAGGTCAACGGGTCGGTCGAGAACATCGGCGCGCGCCGTCTGCAGACCGTGATGGAGCGGGTGCTGGACGAAGTGAGCTTCACCGCCGCCGACCGCAGCGGCGAGGTCGTCCGCATCGACGCCGACTTTGTCGAGCGCCACGTCGGCGACCTCGCCGGCAACGCCGATCTCAGCCGGTTCATTCTCTGACGGCCGCGGCGCGAAGAGGGCCATCCCATGACGATGCCGCTCGTTTTGACCTTCGTCGGCGACGACCGGCCCGGCCTCGTCAACGCGATCTCGGAGGCGGTCGCGGCGCACGACGGGACTTGGCTCGAGAGCCGGTCGGTGCGGCTCGCCGGCAAATTCGCGGGCGTGGTGCTCGTCAGCCTTCCCGACGAGAGCCTCATCCCTCTCGAATCCGCGCTAGCCAAGCTCGCGCCCTCGGGCCTGCGGATCGCGATCGAGCGCGGCGCGGCTGCCGGGGCTGAGAAACCGGCGCACATAGTCACCCTTGACATTCTTGGTCACGAGCGTCCCGGGATCGTGCGCGACGTAACGCAGGCGCTGAACCGCCTCGGGATCAACATCGAGGAGTTCATGAGCGGTCTCGAGAGCGAGCCGTTTACCGGCGCCGAGATGTTTCGCGCTCACGCGCGCCTCAGCGTCCCCGACAGCCTCAAGCTCGACGACTTGCGCAAGGCGCTCGAGAGGCTGGCGGGCGAGATCATGGTCGATCTCGCCGTCGGCGAGAGTGACCCGGATCCCTAACCGGCGCGTCTCTTTCAATCGCCCTTGCGCGCCGATCCCCGCATTGCCATAAGAGCCGCCCTTCCGAGCCCTCCGAACTTCAGCGAAAGAAATGGCGAACTTTCCCGAACGCGTGTTCTCTGGCGTTCAGCCGACGGGCAATCTCCACCTCGGCAACTATCTCGGCGCGATCAAGCGCTTCGTCGAGATGCAGAGGACGCATCCGTGCATCTATTGCGTTGTCGACTTGCACGCGATGACGCAGCCGCACGAGCCTGAGCAGCTTCAGCGCAACACCCGGGAGGTGACCGCGGCCTTTCTTGCCTGCGGCATCGACCCGAAGGCGAATATCGTTTTCAATCAGAGCCGGGTCGCCGAGCACGCGGAGCTCGCCTGGGTCTTCGACTGCGTCGCCAGACTCGGCTGGCTCAACCGGATGACCCAGTTCAAGGAGAAGGCGGGCAAGGACCGGGAGAATGCTTCTGTCGGGCTCTACAATTATCCTGTGCTTATGGCCGCCGATATTCTGGTCTATCGGGCGACTCACGTGCCGGTCGGCGACGACCAGAAGCAGCATCTCGAACTGGCGCGCGACATCGCGCAAAAGTTCAACAACGATTTTGCCGCCTCGATCGCCGCTCACGGCCACGGTGACGCCTATTTTCCGCTGCCCGAGCCCATGATCCAAGGACCAGCCACCCGGGTGATGAGCCTGCGCGACGGGACCAAAAAGATGTCGAAATCGGACCCGTCCGAATATGCCCATATTGCGCTCACCGATGACGCCGACGCGATCGCCCAGAAAATCCGACGAGCCAAGACCGATCCCGAGCCGCTGCCGGCGTCCGCAGAAGGCCTGGCGCAACGCCCCGAGGCCGACAATCTGGTTGGCATTTTTGCGGCCCTGAGCGACGAGACGAAGGAAGAGGTTTTGAAGCGCTTCGGCGGCAGCCAGTTCTCGGCGTTCAAACCTGCGCTCGCCGATCTAGCGATCGCGAAGCTCGCGCCAATCCGCGCCGAGATGATGCGCCTAGCCAACGATCCCGCTTTCACCGACGGAGTTCTCGCTGAGGGAGCGGAGAAGGCTCGCGCGATCGCGCGGCCGAACATGGATGCGATCAAGAGCATCCTGGGCTTGGTGCATTAAGCGCACCGACGCCGACGGGAAACACTATCCGCTCGCCAACCAGCGGCGACTCAGGCGAACGTCGGCGAGATCCCGGGCATGTTGGCGTCGACGCGCCGGGTTACCACCAGGTTTAGCGTCGCGGAGAGCCGCAGTTCTTCGCTTCCGGCCGCCACGGTTAACGACTTTGGCGCAAACTTTTCGTAAACCTTAGGGAGAGCTGATTCGGACCTTCCTGGCGGAAGAGGGCGGTCGGCGGACGGCCCGGCGAACGCGACACGGCCTCGCCGGGGTCTCGAGGAGGCGATTCGTTGCGGGGGTTCAACGGGGCGGAGCGCCCCGGTATCGGCGGACGGGCGCGAGGGCTCGACCGCGCGCGTGCGGCCAAGGCCACATCTGGCTTGCCGCTTTACTTGCTTGCGGGGGCGCCGGCCTGCGCCCAGGACCTATCACAGCCACTCGATACGCCGGCCCGTTTGGCGTTCGAAATAGCGTCCGTGCAGGCCAATGTCGTCGGCCTCGCGATCCTGACCCTGATGCTGTTGGCGATCATCACCGCCGTCCTACATCTGATCGGCCGCAGGGTCTGGACGCGCCGCGTTCGCGAGCTCGAGACCGAACTTACGCGGACCAATGCCAAGCTCGAACGGGCGACGATGATGCTGCGCAGCGAATCGCAGATTCTGATCTCATGGGACCGCCCCGATGCGGAGCCGACGATCGAGGGCGATTTCGCTCTGATCGCCGATTCGCCGCTGCCGTCGCAAGTGCTCGGCTTCGGCTCGTGGCTCGAGTCCGCGGAGGCGGCTAAGGTCAAGGAGGCGACCGCGCGACTGCTCACCCGCGGCGAGGCCTTCGCCGCCGCCGTGGTCAGTCTGCGCGGCCGCCACCTCGAGCTAGACGGACGCCCGGTGTCGGGCAGTGCTGTCATGCGGATCCGCGACGTCTCTGGCGAGCGCCTTCAATTGGCGGAGAAGCGAGATCAATTCGCTCGTGCCGAGGCCGCTGTGGACGGGTTGCGCAGGGCGCTCGAAGCCGCCGACATGCCGGCGTGGACGCGCGACGCCGCCGGGCGGATTGTCTGGTGCAACGCCGCCTATGCCCGCGCCGTCGACGCGCCCGACGACCAAGCGGCCATCGACAAGGGCGGCGAGCTGTTCGATCCGGCGATTCGCCGCGAAGCGGCGGCGGCAGTGAGCGAAGCCGGCGCCTGGAAGCGCCGCGCATCGGCGGTCGTCGGCGGCGAGCGCCGGACCTTCGAGGCGGCCGAGGCGCGCATGTCGGTCGGCTCTGCCGGCGTCGCGCGCGACATCTCCGAAATCGCCGCGCTCAGGGCAGAAATGGAGCGCAACGAGGACGACTATTCGCGTATGATCGACCGCCTGTCGACCGCGGTTGCGATCTTCGACAAGTCCAAGCGGCTCACTCTGTACAATGCCGCCTATCGGCAAGTCTGGCCGCTGGAGCCTGCCTTCCTTGATCAACGGCCGAGCGACGGCGAAATCCTCGATCGGCTGCGCGCCAAACGGCAGCTGCCGGAGCAGGTCGATTTTCCAGCCTGGAAGGCGCAGCAATTGCGCGCCTATCAGGCGATCGAGCCGAGCGAGACCGTCTGGCATCTGCCTGACGGCCGTGTGCTGCGGGTCGTAACGAGCCCCAATCCGAAAGGCGGCCTCACCTATCTTTATGACGACGCGACGCAGAGCTATGCGCTCGCCTCCCAGGTGAACTCGCTGACCCACGTGCAAGGCGAAACACTTGACGCGCTGAAGGAGGGCGTGGCGGCGTTTGGCGCCGACGGGCGTATGAAACTGTTCAACCCAGCCTTCGCGGAGCTCTGGCGCTTCGACCCGGCCGCCTTGCGCGCCCGCCCGCACATCGACGAGATCGCGCGCGCCTGCGAGCCGCTCTGCCGCAGGCCCGAGCTGTTCGAGGATCTCACGGCGATGATCGTTGATCTGCCCGACCATCGCGAAAGCCGGACAGCGCGGATCGAACGGACCGACGGGCTGATCCTCGATTGCGCTGCGCTGCCCTTGCCCGACGGGGCGACGCTGATGACCTCGCTCGACGTGACCGCCGGAGTCAACGTCGAGCGCGCGCTGACCGAGCGCAATCAGGCGCTTGTCGCCGCCGAACGGTTGCGCAACGATTTCGTCAACCACGTTTCCTACGAGCTGCGCACGCCGCTCACCAATATCATCGGCTTCACACAGCTTCTCGCGGGCGGCGGCGTCGGCCCGCTCAATCCCAAGCAGCTCGAATATGCCAGGTTCATCACCGATTCGTCGCACGCCCTCCTCGCGATCATCGATGACATTCTCGATCTGGCGTCGATCGACGCCGGAGCGCTCGAGCTGAGGCTCGAGGAGGTCGATGTCGCCGAGGCGATGAAGGCCGCGGCGGCGGGGGTCCAGGACCGTTTGAGCGACGCGGCGATCGAATTGCGCATCGTATTGACCGATGGCGTCGGGTCGCTCAGGGCCGACGGCCGGCGGATCCGCCAGGTTCTGTTCAATCTTCTTTCCAACGCCATAAACTATTCAGAGGCCGGCCAGACGGTTACGCTGGCGGCGATGAGGCGCGGCTCGGAGATCGTATTCAAGGTCAGCGATCGCGGGCGTGGCATTCCGCCCGAGATGATCGATCGCGTCTTCGATCGGTTCGAGACCTTTCCCAACGGCTCGCGTCATCGCGGGCCCGGCCTCGGCCTGTCGATCGTGCGAGCCCTGGTCGAGCTGCATCATGGCCGGGTGTTGATCGACACCGCGCCCGGCGAGGGTACGACGGTCACGTGCATATTTCCCGTGGAGACGATGAAGGCGAAGGACTCCGGCCCCCAGGCCCCCGCGCCCGCCGAGAAGCAGGCGGTGCGGTAAATGGGCGCGGCCAGCCGTGCTGAGGAGACCGAGCGAGCCGGGGTATGGACCTTCGAGGCGGCGGACGAGGCGGCGACCCTGGAGATCGCCGCCGCGCAGGCGGCTTGGCTCGAACTTGGCGACTTCATCGGACTGAGCGGCGATCTCGGCGCGGGCAAGACAAGCTTCGCCCGCGGCCTGATCCGGGCCCTCACCGGGGTGCGCGATCTCGAGGCGCCGAGCCCGACCTTCACCCTGATGCAGGTCTATGAGTCGCCGCGAGGGCCGGTAGTCCATGCCGATTTCTACCGGCTGCGTGGCCCTCGCGAGCTCGACAATCTCGGATGGGACGAAGCCGTCGCAGACGCGATCGCCATTGTGGAATGGCCGGAGCGGATTGCTGAAGCGCTGCCTGCCGACCGGCTTGAAGTCGAGATCCGCTTCGATCCAAGCCGAGGTCCCGATTTTCGTCTGCTCACGCTGCGCGGAAAGGGAGCCGTCGGACGCCGCCTGGGGCTGGCGCTGGGGGTCGCAAGGCTCTTGAAGCGCGCCGGCTGGAGCGGGGCAAGGCGCGAATTCCTCCAAGGGGACGCGTCCATTCGCGCCTACGAGAGGCTGACAAGATTCAGCGGCGCGACGGCGATCTTGATGATCTCGCCGCCCCGCCGCGACGGACCGATCCTTCGCTATGGCAAGCCATATGCGGCAATCGCAAAGCTCTCGCCCGACATGCGCGCTTTCGTCGCCATG
>Ga0335076_10004714_pt1 | contig 13820 bp, 13 predicted proteins | sample Lox_Sample_25_FD_206717 | JGI IMG/M metagenome (GOLD analysis project Ga0335076, IMG submission 206717) | Soil microbial communities from Loxahatchee National Wildlife Refuge, Florida, United States - Lox_Sample_2.5 | ecosystem: Environmental > Terrestrial > Soil > Wetlands | place: USA... | reverse complement strand
ACCACTGATAAGCGTGATGCTTTCCACGCTGCCCGACTTGCCGACTTGCACTGCGAGAATCACTGAACCCTGAATGCGGGCCTGCTGCGCCGCCTCAGGGTATTCCGGATCAACCCTTTGAAGGCGGAGGGCCCGCATCGAAATTTCCGAAACCGGCACCCCATGCATGTTCGGGGGTACCGACCCGCTCCCACCGCTGATGATGCCAACGCTCTGAGGCGCAGTAGGGATGTCCATTTTTTCATCGCCAGAGAGGGTGAAGGTGACTTTGATCGGCGTCTCGACTTCCACCGGATTTCCGTTGAGCAAGTAAGGCTGATAGTGCCACTGCTTCACAGCCTCGATCGCGGCCGGAGCAAGCATGGGATGTCCGCTGATGAGTTGGACACTCTCCACATCACCCGAGGTGCTGATGATTGCGTTGAGCACGACTAGCCCCTGGATGCGCGCCGCACGCGCGAGCGGCGGATAAGTGGGAGGGACGCGCTTCACGATCATTGCCTGCATGACGCTCTCCGAGACTCGCGCGCGCGGAGCGGTTTGTGGAGGAGCGGCGTCCTGGGCCAGGAGTATCGAACACATTGAGGCCATGAGAAGAACAGGGACGAGGCTGCGCAAGGGCATGACAAACCTCCGGGAGCGCTTCGCGACTATACACCAAAAAAGAGACAAGGATTTCCTGGGCAGTAACAGCAGATCAGACTCCGCCGCCACGGAATTTGTTCCCTGCAACTCGCGCCACGAAATCCGCAATGGCTTTGAGGACCGCGTCAGGTTGATCGCGATGCGCGGAGTGGCGGCAATCGTCGAGCGCGAGAATCTCGACCGGGCCGGAAGACTGGCGCGCGATGGAATCGACCTGGGCCATGGTGCCGTATTGATCGTCGTGGCCTTGAATCACGAGGATCGGACAAGTAATGCGCGGGAGAAATTCTTCGATGTTCCAGCGGCGAAATTCGGGGTCGAGCCAGATGTTGTTCCATCCCCAGAACGTGCGGGCAGGGTCACGATGGTGGCGGGCGAGTTTTTCCGAAAGATTGGTAGTCTCGAACCGGATTTTCGCTTCGGCGATGCTCGCAATGCTGAGGTCTTCGACGAAAACGTGCGGAGCGAGAAGCACCAGAGCGCGAACTTGATTACGCGCATCGGATGGCTGCGTACCCGCGTAGATCAGGGCGATGGAGGCACCGTCGCTGTGTCCGATCAGGACGGGACTCTCGATTTGGAGTTGCGCGAGCAGATCGGGAAGCGCATGCAGGGCCTCATCGTGCATGAACGTGACGGGCCGCAACTCGGCCAGGAGATCGGAGTTGCCGCATCCGTAGCGGGAGTAGACGGTGGCCGGGCATCCGGTGGCCTTGGCGACGTGAGCGGGAAATTTCTTCCACAGCGAGATCGAGCCAAGCCCTTCGTGAAGGAAGACCAACTCTGGCATTTGCGGCACGCGCGCGGCAATGCGGAGCACTTCCAGGCGATGGCCGTGCGCGGTAACTTGCTGGGCGCGGGGATGGGTCATGCACTCTGTCTATCTTGATACTGCGTGCGTCATCCTGAGCGGAGCCGCTTTACAGGCGGAGCGAAGGATCTCGCGCCGAGCTTGTTGCGACGCGAGATTCCTCGGCCCGCTGGAGAAAACGCGGGCCTTCGGAATGACGCATGCTTGGGTGTGAACCCTTCGTCATCCACCAAAGGTTGCCTGAGAGTTGATGACTTCGGCAGCACCCGCACACGAGATGCGGTGCATCCAAGTCCGGAGATATCGTAAGCTATTGGTTGGAGGGTTTGTGCGCTGTCCGCGTTGCGGAACTGAAAATCCGACCTCGAACCGCTTCTGCGGAAATTGCGGGACGACCCTCGCCCCGGCGCCGGCGACAGTCGCTGCCGGGCAGAGTGGTTCCTCTGTTCCGACGCCCCCTGCGTCAGTTCCCTCCCCTGCACTGGCCGACACGCAGGCTCCAACTTCGCGGGCAGCGTCGCCGAGACGAGCTCCGGAACCAGAACCTGTGATCAGCGGTCCATCGTTTCTAGGACTGAACCAGCCGCCATCGCCTGGGCGGCGTGGGAATCTCGGCATCGATCCGAATTCGACTTCGCGGAATCTCGACTACCTGCTCGAAGATGACGCGCCCAGGAGCGGCGGGGCGTGGAAGATCATTTTGATTTTGATCGCGCTTTTACTGGCGGGTGGATTGGGATATTTGCGCTTCAAAGATCAGGGATTGGCCTGGCTGAACGGGGTGACTAAAAAACCTTCAGCATCGCAAACGTCAGACGCGCCGGACACGACGACCGCGCAGCCGGCGAGTGGAACGAATGCCGCGACTCCAGCTTCAACTACGCCGAGCGGATCGACTCAGCCTGCGCCGGACGGTACTGCTAATCCGCCGACTGCAGCTGCGAATAAGCCGGCGGACGCGTCCAAAGCCGCGGATGGTGCGGGAACGACTGCGCCTGCTGGCGGCGACGCCAATCCCGCTGTGCCTGCGGCGAGCGCGGCTGCGACCAAAGCCACCACTCCACCGAACACAAACGCCGCGAGCACGCCTCCGGCAGAAACGGCGGCGCCACCGAAGCATGCAGCGGCTCAAAAAGACTCGGCCGATGACGCCGACGCCGATGACAATGGCGACAGCGAAGACACCGATAGCGCGCCCGCGAAATCGGCGGCTGCTCCGGCTGCGGCCTTGGCGAAGCCGAGCGCATCGCGTCCCGGCGACACGGTGAGTGAAGCTCAGAAGTATCTCTATGGAAAAGGAGCGAAGCAGGACTGCGATCGCGGATTGCGCCTGCTGAAACCTGCCGCCGATCGTGGCAATCCCAAGGCGATGGTCGAAATGGGGGCGCTCTATTCGGCGGGATTATGCACGCCACGCGATCTGCCGACTGCGTACCGCTGGTTCGCGATGGCTTTGAGAAAAGATCCTGAGAACGAGTCCGTTAATGCTGACCTGCAGAAGCTGTGGGGTGAGATGACGCAGCCAGAGCGGCAGTTGGCCATCAAGATGAGTCAGTAGGCCCCTCAGGGGCTAAAGCCCGTAATCTAACCAGGCATGGGCGGCGCGGCTTGAAGCCGCGCCCTTTCAAGACCGGGCTAGCAATATCCCATTCAGCCACAATCCGATTCGGCGACAATCCCATTCAGCGACAATCCCATTCAGCAAAAATCCGATTCAGGCACAATCCCGTTCAGCCAACATCAACGATTCAGCTAACATTTTCAGTCAATATCCCGATTCAGCTAACATCCCGATTCAGCCAACGTCTCGATTGAGCCCATCATCTCGACTCGCACAATATCCCGATGGCTCCAATCTCCTGGGCGACGGTTGCGGTGAGTTGCTCGCGAGGCACGTGGCTGTTATGTTTTCAGCGCACGCGTCAACCTTGGGGCGAGACTTTCCAGTCTAAGTACGATTGAGCGAAGAAATCGGATTGGCGGGCTCCTCCAATCTGACGATGGCATGAAACACGTATTTTCATAAGGAAGAGCGCAAGTTGTCGAGTCCGGAACGACAAGGTGTTTCGCCCGACCTGGCCACCGTGACGGCCATGAAGTCGGGCGATCAGGGCGCCCTGGCGGAGCTCTACGACCGCTATTCTTCCGTGGTGTATGCGGTGGCGCTGCGGGTGCTCGGCGATACGGGGGCGGCCGAAGATATATTGCAGGAAGTGTTTCTGCAGTTGTGGAGAAATCCGGGATTGTTCGATTCGGCCCGTGGCAGCCTGGGAGCGTGGCTGGCGGTGATCACGCGCAATCGGGCGATTGATTCGTTGCGCAAGCGCAAGCCGGAGACAGACATCGAAGATGTCGTTGTCTCGGTGGCGCCGGATTTGGCTAGCGAAGCAGATCGCTCGCGCGCGGCACAGAAGGTGCGCAGCGTGCTGGGAACCATGCCCATGGCGCAACGCAGCGCGCTGGAGATGGCATATTTTGAGGGGCTGACGCACACCGAAATCGCGAACAAGACGGGAGAGCCGCTGGGCACGATCAAGACGCGGATTCGTAGTGGGTTGATGATGTTGAGGAAGGCTTTCGGGACGTGAAATTCCCCACCCTAACGCCGCAAAGAGCGCGTCGTTAGGATGGGGCACCCAGTGATTTGCCACGCCCGACAGAGATGAGTCGTACGAAATATCGATGACGGAACACGAACAATTCGGCGAGGATCTCGCGCTTTATGCGCTGGATGCGCTGACGGGAGACGATCGCGCGAACCTCGAGAAGCATTTGGCCACTTGCGCGAGCTGCCGGCTGGAGTTGGAGCAACTCCGCGGCGACGGGGCGTTGCTGGCGATGTCGATGATGGGTCCGAAGCCTCCGGGGCGGGCGAAGCAGAGACTGATGGATGCGGTGGCGAAGGAGGCTTCATCGATCCCCACCCTTGCGCAAAAAGCGCGCAAGGATCGGGCAGCCACATCCGGAAGAATTGGGGCAGCCGCTACGACGCTCACCCCGCGGCGGACTTGGTGGGGATGGCTCGGGTGGGCCGCGACTGCTGCGGTGATCGTGTTTGCGTTGTCATTGTGGAAAGAGAACGCGGCGCTGAAAGATGGCTTGGCCTCGGCGAGCGCGCAGGCGGCGCGCAGCGCGCGGGAGTTGGACGATCTACGCAGGATCGCTGCACCGATCATCTCGCCGGAAGCGCAGCATTGGACTGTGGTCGCATTGAAGACTGCGCCGCAGCCGCAGGGCAAGGCGTTTTATCTGAAGAATCGCAACAGCCTGGTTTTTGTGGCGAACAATATGCCAGCGCTGCCGCCCCAAAAGGCGTACGAGTTGTGGCTGATTCCGGTGGATGGAAAGCCGATTCCGGCGGGAGTGTTCAAGCCGGATGCGCACGGGAGCGCGACAGTGGTGAATCCTCCGCTACCAGCGGGGGCAGAGGCGAAGACGTTCGCGATCACCGTGGAGAACGAAGCGGGATCGCCGTCGCCAACGTCGCCCGTGGTGATGATCGGAACAGGCGAGTAAGGGCGAGCGATATCACCGGTGCGTTGGCAGACGGATGAACGCGCCGATCCCTGGTGTCGCATCCAATCTTTATGAGAGTCCGGGCTGTCGGGGTGTTCTTCCATTCTTCGGTTTTCTATTTCCTCTTTTTCGCCGTCGCAGCAGGCGTGCTCACCGCGCAAGAAAAGCCGGAGCCGGCCAAGCCTCAGGCAAAATTTCTCAACCAGAAGGGCGTGACCAGGCTGGCGAAGGTCACACCGAAGCTGTATCGAGGCGGCCAGCCGACGCACGAAGGGTTCGAGGCACTGAAAAAGATGGGCGTCTCCATCGTCGTCGACATGCGCAGTGGGCACCGGAGCAAGGAAAAAAAAGAAGTCGAGAAGATGGGTATGCAATACGTTCATCTTTCCTGGCATTGTCCTTTTCCGCGCGAGGATGTGCTGGCGAAATTTCTGAAAATCACAGAGGACAATCCGCAAAAGAAAGTGTTTGTGCATTGCCGGCTGGGCGACGACCGAACGGGGATGGCAGTGGCTGCGTACCGGATGGCGGAGGAGGGCTGGTCAGCAGAGGATGCGATGAGTGAGATGGCGGAATTTGGATTTACAAAGGCGCACCACTTCATTTGTCCGGGGTTGGCGCGCTATGAAAAAAGCTTCCCGAAGCGGCTCGAGAGCAGCCAGGAATTTAAATATCTGAAGCGGAACGCGAACTAGGGCGGTGTTTCGTTGGCGGAGGGCGTCCAGGCCACAGAGGCGCAGCCACAACTCCAGAACGGTCCCCGCGAGATCCCTCCCTCCGCCTGAAATGCGGCTACGGTCGGGATGACGCATTCTGAAAGAGGACAGGACTCCGGAATCAGCGTATCCTTGCTGCGCTTTTGGGGAGGCACACGGGTTATGCCATCGAACACCAAGAGTTTCAAGATTGGCGAGATCGAGTGCGTTCCGGTCACCGATGGAATATTCTCTTATCCGAGTGGATGGTTGTTTTCCAACGTTCCAAAGGATGAATGGGAAAGCCGCCTGCGCGAGCGCAACCAGCCCACCGATCACGTGGAGAGTCCGTACACGTGCCTCCTGATCAGGACTGGAGAACGGTTGCTCCTCGTCGACACGGGCGCCGACGGGCTTGCGCCCACCACCGGCAACCTGCTGAAGAATCTGCAGGACACGGGGGTGAAACCTGCCGACATCACCGATGTGGTGCTGACTCACGGGCATCCCGATCACATTGGCGGAGTGCTCGATGCGAGCGGTCAGCCGGCTTTTCCAAATGCGCGCTACACGATGTCGAAAACAGAATGGGATTTGTGGACCGATCCCAGGGCATTGCACGATGCAGCGATGGACGAGCACATGAAGCAGTTGCTGGTTGGCTTTGCGCAGAAACATCTGCCGCCGTTGAAAGCGCGTATCGCATTGTTCGATCGCGAAACCGAGATTGCTCCAGGCGTTCGGGCGTTTCCCGCGCCGGGGCATACGCCGGGACATGTGGCTCTATTGGTTTCGTCGGGTGCGGCGCAGTTCTTGCATATTGCGGATTCGGTGCTGCATCCGCTGCATCTGGAGCACCCGGGATGGAGGAATGTGTTCGATCTCGATGCCGTGCAGGCCGCTGAGACACGACGGGAAATGTTCAGCCGGGCGGCCGCCGAGGGAATGCCGGTGCTTGCGTATCACTTCCCTTTCCCGGGGTTGGGGCGGGTGAAAGAGCACGGGAGTGCGTTTCGTTGGGAGGCGGCGTGAGGGGGTTGCTTCGGCTTAGTTCGAGATCGTAGGGATCCTTCGACTGCGGAACGAGTTCGCATTTGCGAACTCGTTCCTTCGCTCAGGATGACAACACCAAAGAGTACGAGCGTCTGGCGGCTCACGCAGCCGTGCCGCATGACAGTACTTGTAAGAGTTACACCTCGTCGTGTTCTTTTAGTTTGGCGATCACGGTGAAATCTTCGAGCGTCGTGGTGTCGCCTTTTACTTCGCCGTTTGTGGCGAGTTCGCGCAGCAGGCGGCGCATGATCTTGCCGCTTCTCGTCTTCGGGAGCGTGTCGGTGAAGCGGATGTCGTCGGGCTTGGCGAGAGATCCGATTTCTTTTGCGACCCACTTGCGCAGTTCTTCTTTCAGTTCGTTTGTGGGCTGTCTTCCCTGCTCCAGGGTGACGAAGGCGGAAATTGCCTGACCCTTCAAATCGTCGGGGCGTCCAACGACTGCCGCTTCGGCAACCGCATCGTGCGCGACTAGCGCGCTTTCCACTTCCATGGTGCTGAGGCGATGTCCGCTGACGTTGAGGACGTCGTCGACGCGGCCCATGATCCAGTAGTAGCCATCTTTGTCTTTGCGGGCGCCATCGCCGGTGAAATAGACGCCGGGAATTTGCGACCAGTAATTCTTCACGTAGCGATCGGGATCGCCGTACACGGTGCGCAGCATGCCGGGCCACGGGCGCTTCAGGATGAGATAGCCGCCAGAACCGGCGGGCACGGGATTGCCGTCCATGGTAACGACTTCAGGGACCACACCGGGAAATGGCCGCGTGGCGGAGCCGGGCTTGGTCGCGATGGCGCCTGGGATCGGCGTGAGCATGATGTGCCCGGTCTCGGTTTGCCACCAGGTGTCGACAATGGGACAACGATCGCCGCCGATGGTCTCGCGGTACCACATCCAGGCTTCGGGATTGATCGGCTCGCCGACGGTGCCGAGCAGGCGCAGGCTCGACATGTCGTGCTTCTTCGGCCAGGCATCACCCCACTTGATGAAGGTGCGGATCGCGGTGGGGGCGGTGTAAAAAATGTTGACCTTGTGGCGGGCGATGATCGACCAGAAACGGTCGGGCTCCGGAAAATTCGGCGCGCCTTCGTACATCAGGCTGGTGGCGCCGTTCTGCAGGGGGCCGTAAACGATGTAGCTGTGGCCGGTGACCCATCCGATGTCGGCGGTGCACCAGTACGTGTCTTCGTCTTTGAGATCGAAAACCAGCTTGGTGGTGAGGTAGGTGCCGACGGAGTATCCGCCGGTGGTGTGAACGACTCCTTTCGGCTTGCCGGTAGTGCCTGACGTGTAAAGAATGTAGAGCGGATGCTCGGCGTCGAGAGGCTCGGCCGGGCAGACATCGGAGGCATTGGCCATCAGCTCGTGCCACCAGTGATCGCGGCCTTGCTGGAAGTTGATGGGCGTGCCGGTGCGCTTGTATACGACCACGCGCTTTACGCTCGGACAAGACTTCAGAGCTTCTTCGACCGCGGGAAAAAGTTTTACTTCCGCGCCGCGGCGATAGGATCCGTCTTGCGTGATCACGGCCGAGGCCTGCGAATCGTGAATGCGGTCGACGAGGGCGTTGGAGGAGAATCCGCCGAAGACGACGGTGTGCGGCGCGCCGATGCGCGCGCAGGCCAGCATCGCGATGGCAAGCTCCGGCGTCATGCCCATGTAGATGGCGACGCGGTCTCCTTTTCTCACTCCGAGAGATTTGAGGACGTTGGCAAACTTCTGCACTTCACGATGCAGTTGCTGGTAGGTAAGGACACGAATCTCGCCGGGCTCGCTTTCCCAGATGATGGCCGCCTTGTTCTTGCGATGCGTGGTGACGTGACGATCGAGGCAGTTGTGGGACAGATTGATCTCGCCGCCGACGAACCACTTCGCCCACGGGCAGTTCCACTCGAGAACCTTGTCCCATTTCTTGAACCAGTGCAGCTCGCCGGCGATGCGCGACCAGAAAGTGTCGGGGTCGTCGATCGATTCTTTGTAGAGACGCTCGTATTCTGCGAGGCTTTTGACGTGGGCCTTCTGGCTGAACTCGGCGGGTGGCTCAAACTTGCGCTGCTCCTGAAGAATGGAGTCGATGCTGGCGGACTGGGGATCGATGACGGCTTTCTCGGGCATAGCAAGTACCTCGGACTTAGAGGAATTGAGTTTTCGCGCCGCGCCAAAGGTGGCGCGGGATTCGCGGAGTTTATTCTACACAGGGCGGGCGGAATGTGATTTGGATCAAGGGCGGGCCCAGCGTACCTTTTTCCATTTTCAAACCGTTCTTCCGATGGCTCGCAAATTGGAGGAGATATGGAACAGCGGATCAGTCTGGTCACGCTGGGAGTCAGTGATTTGGCGTGGAGCCGCAGTTTTTATGAGGCGCTTGGCTGGCAACGCCGCATGGCGAAGGTGGAAGGCATTGTGTTTTTCCAGGCTGGGGACGCGGCTATGGCGCTGTACCCGCGGGGCGAATTGGCGAAAGACGCGAACGTCGAGGCGGAGGGCGATGGATTTAGGGGGATCACGCTTGCCTACAACACGCGAAGCCGTGGCGAAGTCGATGCCGTGCTGGCCGAAGCGGAATCGGCAGGTGCACGAATCGTGAAGCCGGCGAAAGAAGCGTTTTGGGGAGGTTATTCGGGATACTTTTCAGACCCGGACGGTTTCTTGTGGGAGGTGGTGTGGAATCCGTTTTTCGTGATCGCCGAGGATGGCGCCGTCCAGATTCCGGAGTAAGCATTGAAGAGCGATCGGCCGAAACGCGAGTCAATCGAGGAATCGGGCTCGGACTTCTGGCGGCGGAATGGGACACTCGTCGTAGCGGCCGAAGAGGCGGTAGCGGTTGTTGGCGATGGTGCGATAGGCGAAGTCGAGAAGGGGACGCGGAACGACGCGGCCGATGGCGCCGAGTGCGCGCCAGAATCCGCCTAATTTCTTGAACACAAACAGGACGGCCTCGGAGCGCGGCAGGAGCGATTCCTCCGCCTGTTTGTGGTGCAGAACCACATAGAACGTATCGAGTTCAACCGGTATGGCGCCGTGACGCGCGAGAATCTCGCGGGCAAATGCACTTTGCAACGCGGCAAAGCGGAAGACCGCATTGCGATCGCGGCGGAGAATGAACTGGACCATGCGGTTGCAGAATCCGCAGACTCCGTCGTAAAGCAGGATCGGACGAGGCATTGGCTGGGATCGTCAGGCCGCAACGGCCTTCCCTCGGGTATATCATTTCATTAAGTCTCGCAAGCTACCGAAACCTCATGGATCCGGAGTCAATATGGCCATCCAGCTTGCAATCAACGGACATTCTTACAACGTCGACGTCGAGCCGCAGACGAGCCTGCTGACCGTGCTGCGCGAGCATCTGGACCTGACTGGCAGCAAATATGGATGCGGCGAGGGACAATGCGGCGCCTGCACTGTGCTGGTCGACGGCAAGCCGCAACGGTCGTGTATCACGCGCGTGGGCACGATCGCGCAGAAGCAGATCACGACGATTGAAGCGGTCGCGAATGGCGATCAGCTGCATCCCGTGCAGCAGGCCTTTCTCGATTTGGGTGCGATGCAATGCGCGTACTGCACTTCGGGGATGATCGTCACGGCGGTGGGACTGCTGAAGAAAAATCCTCAACCGAACGAAGGCGAGATCATCGACTTCATGAACGGGAATGTCTGCCGGTGCGGGACGTATCCGCGCATTGTGAGCGCGATCCAGAAGGCGGCCAAGATGATGGCCGAGTCTGCCGCAGCGAAAGGAGCCGGGCGATGAGTGAGATGACACTTACGCAGGTTGCGCTCGAGCCGGAACGATACGAGCTTGCAGCGGCGGCTCCATACCGCTTTGATTTTGACCGGAGAGAGTTCTTCAAGTTTCTGGGCGCAGGCGTGCTGGTGGTTTCGGCTTTGAAGTCTGCAGCGGTCGCTCAGGAATCGGGTGCGGCGCGACAGCGGCGTGGGGAGTCGTTGCCGCGGGAGATCGATGCCTGGCTGCATATCGGCGAAGACGGCAAAGTGACCGCCTATACCGGCAAAGTTGAGATGGGCCAGAATATTCGCACATCGCTGACGCAGGCTGTGGCGGAGGAGCTGCACGTTCCTCTCGAGAAGATCGAGATGGTTATGGGCGACACGAAGCTGACGCCATTCGACATGGGGACATTCGGAAGCCGCACGACTCCAACGATGAATCTGCAGCTTCGCCGAGTGGCGGCCACGGCACGCGACACGCTGCTCGAGCTGGCGGCGGCGCAGTGGAAGACCGACGTGAAACACCTGGTGGCGGAAGACGGCAAGGTTCTCGACACGAAGGCGAATCGCTCTGTCGAATATGCGGCTTTGACGAAGGGACAGCAGCTGGCGCGCGAGCTTCCGGAGCAGGATCCGCTGATTCCGGCGACGGATTGGAAAGTGGCAGGACAATCGACGCCGAAAGTCGATGGGCAAGATTTTGTGACGGGCAAGCATCGCTATCCGTCGGACCAGAAGTTGCCCGACATGCTGTACGGAAAGGTGCTGCGTCCGGCGGCTTTCAATGCCACGTTGGCTTCGATCGACACGCAGAAAGCGGAGCGGACCGGTGTGACTGTGGTGCGCGACGGCAATTTCGTCGGTGTAGCGGCTCCGACTTCTGACCAGGCGAAAGCAGCCGTCGATGCGATTCATGCGGAATGGAAGGCGGATCCGCAGCCTTCGAGTAAAGAGCTGTTCGACTATTTGCGGAAGAATGCGGTGCAAGGCAAGGATCCGACGGGTGACGGGGACCGGATCGATGTGGGGGATGTGGATAAGGCGATCGCGGCGGCTGATCACAAGCTGCAACAGACCTACACAGTGGCGTACATCGCGCATGTTCCGCTGGAACCGCGCGCGGCCTTGGCGAAATGGGATGGAGATAACCTCACGGTCTGGACGGGAACACAGCGCCCCTTTGGAGTGCGGGGACAACTGGCCGAGGCGTTTCGCATTCCTGAAGACAACGTGCGCGTCCTGATGCCCGACACCGGCTCAGGTTACGGCGGCAAGCACACGGGCGAAACAGCGATTGAAGCGGCGCGGTTGGCACGGGCGGCGAAGCGTCCGGTGAAATTGGTGTGGACGCGGGAAGAGGAGTTTTCGTGGGCATACTTCCGCCCTGCTGGAGTGATCGATGTGAAAGCCGGAGCGAGCGCCGACGGCCAAGTCACAGCGTGGGAGTTCCACAACTACAACTCGGGCTCGGCGGGGATTCGCACCTATTACGAGGTTCCAAATCAGCGGATTGTGTTTCATGAGACGGACTCGCCGTTGCGTCAGGGATCGTATCGGGCGCTGGCGGCGACGGCGAACCACTTTGCGCGCGAGTCGGCGATGGACGAACTGGCACATGCGGCGAAGATGGATTCGCTGCAATTCCGCCTGAGGAATCTAAAGAACGAGCGACTGCGGGCGGTGTTTGAGGCGGCGGCAAAGAAGTTTGGATGGGGCCAGAAGAAGATCGATGGTCAGGGATTCGGGATGGGCGGCGGCTACGAAAAGCTCGGCAACATCGCGACTTTTGCCGAAGTCAATGTGGACCGCAAGTCCGGAGACGTGAAAGTGGTGCGGGTAGTTTCAGCGTTTGAGTGCGGGGCGATTGTGAATCCCGACAATTTGCGGAATCAGATCGAGGGCTCGAACGTGATGGGACTCGGGGGCGCGCTGTTTGAGGCGATCGAGTTCGACAACGGAAAGATTCTGAATGGCAGGCTCTCCGATTACCGGGTGCCGCGATTCAAAGACGCGCCGGTGCTGGAAACCGTGCTGCTCGACCGAAAAGATATTCCGTCGGTGGGTGCTGGAGAGTGCCCGTTGATTGGGCTGGCGCCGGCGATTGCGAACGCGATTTTCGACGCGACGGGAGTGAGGCTGAGGGCGCTACCGCTCGTTCCCAACGGCCTTCGGAATGACAGAGTCGCGGACGATTGAATTCTCGGAGGCTCGCGATCAGCAGATTGCGTCATCCCGACCGCAGCCGCTTTTCAGGCGGAGGGAGGGATCTCGCGAGGGGCTTACTTGCAGCATTGTGGCTGCAAGCCCTGTTACGGATGCCCCGAACGGAGCCGCAATGACACTCTACGCGAGATTCCTCGCCCCGCTGGTGAAAGCGCGGGGCTTCGGAATGACGCAGTTCGGGAATATTTTCTTTGACCCTGTGTCTGCGTTCCGCTCGCTCACCGGAAGCGGCGAATGAAGAGGGTGTGGCGCTCGGAGCGGTAGTATCCCACCACGTACATCGTTGCCTTGCCTTTGGTGGAATAGATCACCTGGCGAATGCGCAGCACGGGCGCGTTCTTGTGGACACCGAGAAGCTCGGCGAGGTTGGCGTCGGCGGCGGTGGCGTCAATTTCCTCGTCGGCGTAGGCAAGCTCGACGTCGTAATCGCGCTCAAGCGTAGAAAACAACGATCCCCGCCCGAGGGATGAAGCCGCCAGACCGGCGAATTCGGCGGCGGGAAGATAACACGTCTCCAACGCAAACGGATCTTCTTCGGTGAGTCGCAGGCGCTCAATCTTAACCAGAGGGCTGGTTGCGGGCAGGCGCAGGCGGGCGGCGACTTCCTGCTCATCCTCCACAACCTTCGCGACGAGCACGCGTGAGTGCGGCAAGAGTCCGCGGCTCGACATGTGCTCGGTGTAGCTCATCAACTTGTTGAAGTGAATCTTGGGGGCGGCAACAAAGGTACCGGCGCCACGGCGCCGTTCTACAATCCCTTCCCTTTCAAGCCCCGCCAAGGCGTGGCGGGCAGTCATCAGGCTGACCTTGTGCAGGCGGGCAAGCTCGCGCTCGGAGGCGACGGCATCGCCGGGACGCAGTTCGGCGGCCTCGATGCGCTTGCGGATGACGTTCTGAATGCGCTTGTAGACCGGGGTTCCGTTACGGTGATTTCCAATCATAAATCGTTTTACTAAGGGTAGCGTGGAGGGGAATCCATTTGCAATGACGAGTGGGATGCCTGTCACGCTTGACTCTGCTATATAGCTGAAGTAGGCGCCGGTGTAAAGACCAAAAGTGAATCCGTGGCCCATGGGCTCGATTCAAGAGCCGGCAGATTGCTATAGAGCGGAGGAAAACAGGGAGCAAGGCAGCAGTTCATCCCCAAACC
>Ga0335076_10004713_pt1 | contig 13822 bp, 7 predicted proteins | sample Lox_Sample_25_FD_206717 | JGI IMG/M metagenome (GOLD analysis project Ga0335076, IMG submission 206717) | Soil microbial communities from Loxahatchee National Wildlife Refuge, Florida, United States - Lox_Sample_2.5 | ecosystem: Environmental > Terrestrial > Soil > Wetlands | place: USA: Florida... | reverse complement strand
CAGGATGTCTTCGGAGACCTTGCCATCGAGCCGGACGAGTGAGACGGCCTCGGCTCCGACGTTGGCTTCCCTGCGCCCTAGAGCGAACGTAGCGATATTGACTCCGTGCTTACCGAGGGTAGTGCCGACGTGGCCAATGACACCGGGCTTATCGTTGTTGCGAAGAAGCAGCATTGTCCCGTCGAGCTGTGCCTCCAAGGCGATGCCATCAATGCTGATGGCGCGGGGCGTGCCATCATGCAGAACCGTCCCCTCGGCGCTGAACCCTTTGGTTCCGGGCGTTTCCGGTGACGCCGACACCTCCAGGGTGTGTGGGAAGCCATGTTCCCGGCGGCGCGTCTCTTCTTCTACGGTGAGCCCACGCGCCGCTGCGATGGCGGGCGAGTTCACAACATTGACCTTTTCGTCCAGTACCGCATTCAGAAGGCCTGCAAGGACAGCACTGCGCAACAAATGTGTGCCGACCTCGGAAAGCTCCCCAGCGTAACGGATTTTGATGCGGGCAGGACGGGTAGCGGCTCCTTGCGAGACAAGGGAACCGAGCCGCTCTGCCAAAGCCAGGTAAGGGCGCACGCGTCGATACTGTTCCGGGGAGAGAGCCGGTAAGTTGACGGCATTTCGGATGACACCTTCCAGGAGGTAGTCGCGAACCTGAACGGCCACCTGGTTGCCGAGTTCTTCCTGGGCTTCTGCTGTGGAACCAGCCACATGGGGAGTGCTAATCACGTTTACCAAGCCAATCAATGGGGAATTCTTCGGAGGTTCCTCCGCGAAAACGTCTAATGCAGCGCCGGCAACTTGTCCGCTCTTGAGGGCCGCCGCCAAATCCGCTTCGTTGATCAATTCTCCCCTGGCGGCGTTCACAATGCGGACACCCTTCTTCATCTTGGCGATCGATGCAGCGTTGACCATTTCCTTGGTCTGGGGACTGACGGCGGTATGCAGCGAAATGAAATCACTCTCCGCCAACAATTTCTCCAAAGGGACCAACCGCACGTTTAATTCCTCTGCCGCCGCTTCGCTGATATAAGGGTCAAAGGCCACGAGACGCATGTCGAAAGCATTCGCGCGGGAAGCAACTTCCGAGCCGATGCGCCCCAAACCAACCAAGCCAAGCGTTTTACCGCGAACCTCAGCGCCCGAGGAAGACTTTTCCCACTTCCCCTCTCGCATCGATGCGTCGAATTTGGGGACTTGGCGAACAAGGGAAAGCAAGAGGGCAAAAGTGTGTTCCGCCACGCTGACAGAGCTGCCGCCGGGAGTGCTCATCACAAGGATTCCGCGTTTGGTGGCCTCGTCCAGATCGATGTTGTCGACACCGACGCCAGCGCGGCCTACAACGCGAAGCTTGGGAGCCTTGTCCATCAGGTCGGGTGTGACCTTGGTAGCGCTGCGAACGATCAAAGCCTCGGCATCCGCCAATTCGCCCGCCAGCGTGTCTTTGGTTGTCTGTACGATGTTCCAGCCCGTCGCTCTCAAGAGTTCCACGCCGCGTTCGCTGATCTTGTCCGCTACAATGACTTTCATCTGTCCTCTTTCCGGGGGTAAAAGCCACGCGCTTCTGTGCGGTCTCTTCCCTTATTCTGAAAACATTCCAAGTTACTGTGTCGATTTAGCCGTGTCAATGCGTCGGCTGGGCGGCTCTGTTATAGTTTTTGCAAGGGAGCACACATGACTCTGTCTGAGCAAGTCCAGAAAGATATTGTCACGGCGATGAAGTCCAAGGACGAGATGCGCTTAAGCGTGTTGCGCATGGTCAAAGCGGCGCTGCAACTGAAAGAGGTGGAAAAGATGCGCCCACTCGACGCGTCCGAATCGATATCGCTGTTGCAGACGCTGGCGAAACAGCGCAAGGAATCCATCGAGCAATTTGCCAAAGGGGGGCGCCAGGATCTGGTGGAGAAGGAAAGCAGTGAGCTGAAAATCCTGGAGTCTTATCTTCCGGAAGGAGCATCAGAGGCGGACATGGAAGCGGCAATCTCGAAAGCGATAAGCGAAGTAGGCGCTACCTCGATCAAACAGATGGGCGTGGTAGTAAAAGCCGCGAAGGAAGCGCTTATTGGAAAAGCTGTGGACGGGAAAGCTCTGAGCGATCGTGTCCGGGACCGCCTTTCGAAGCTGGCGTGAAATTTCTGGCTGGGGTGTGAGAAGTAATCGAACAGTTGGACCCGACGCCGTAGCTTACTTCCATGGAATGCAATAAAATGCCGCTTCCTAGTGAAATTCCCGTTCGTTACAACGAAGATGACGCCGGTTACGTCACGATGCGCCCCGTGGTGAAACAGGTTTTCCGCCTGGAAGAGCTTGTGGATATGGTAGTGAGTGTCGTCGGCAAAGACCCCAGCCGCGTGCAACAAATTTTCCGCACCGGAACGGTTTTGTACCATGGCTACCACTACTGGTGGGATTCTCTGGATGCCGGTTTGCCGGAGATTGATTCCCTGCTTGCTCACTTCCCAGAAGATGATCCGTTACGGGTTTTCGACGCGTCTCGAATGACTACGGTTCTACTGGAAAGTGGAGGCGGCACACAACGAAACATGTTTGAGATCGAGGCAAAGGAAGCATCAGAGAAAAGGCTGTTGGGAAAAACTTCGCCGTGGCAGGTGCTCCGCAGCTTTGCAATCGCCAGTCACCCGCGCTACGAAAAATATTCCTACTCGCGGCACGCGGATCTCTTTCGTTTGACGATACCTTTCGAGCAAGGTCAGCAATTGCTGGCAAGTCTGCTGGCAGCCGCCCCGAACTCGCTGCGGCATCGTTGGAGCGTGCTGCGACCGCCAGCCGCGCTGACGTTTGTTGTTCCGCGATAAGGGCCGGCCGAGAAGCGGTAATTCTTAGGACTTGACAAGGCGGCGAACCCGAATTTCACTATCGCTCATGTGGAGACCGAGAGCGCGTTCTGTTCTACACCTTCCAATTCTATTTCTAATTTTTGCTCCCAATCTTCTAAGCCAATCTCCCGCACGTTCCGCCGAGTACGATGCTGTGCAGAAACGACTGGCTTCTGGCTGGAACACTTGGGACGTTCACAGCGTCATGACGTATGTGCTATTGCCAGCCGGACTTGGTATCCGAACAGCGATTTATAGCAGGACCACATTAAACGGAGATGGGATCCTTTCAGACGCGCTAATCGGGCGCCAGGGCGCCACCGAGGAGAAGGTTTTTCCCGGCCCGCATGCATGGGACGGCAGCTATACCGACTTGCGGCTGGTGTGGAACCGGGTTGATGTACGAATTCAAACGGCTCATACGGGTAAAGATCTGGTCGTTCTTCTCACGCCAGATTTGAAATCCGTAAACAAAGGCCAGGCCGTCACTGCTATTTTCACCGTGGGGTACCTTTGGAATCGGCCGGGCACTGTGTCGCGTTCAGGCGAGAAAATCGAAGCGCGTAATCCATCAGTCATCGTCGACGTTTATTGCGCTGGTCCAAGGGCAAATTTCACCAGCATCTCGGCGGTGAGTCCTTATCTTTCTGCAGAATTGAGCGCACCCATCGGAGTGAGTACCGGAAAGCCAAGATCTGTGGATGAGATTCGAACGATCATCGAACAGGGACGGGCGGCCTACCAAACAAGCCTTGGTTCGAGGGCTCCCGCGATGTTCGACGCGATCCAAACTACGATGGGCTGGGACACCATTTATGACCCGGAGAACGACCGGGTCATTTCCCCTGTCAGCCGGGCTTGGAGCGTGGGTTGGGGCGGTTGGGTACTTTTTGATTGGGATACCTTTTTCGCTGCGACGCTCGCGGCGGTAGGTGACAAGGATCTGGCTTACGCGAATGCTATTGAAATTTTGCGCGAGCTTACGCCGGCAGGATTCGTACCGAACTACGCGCGCGCCGGAAACTGGAAGAGTTTCGATCGCTCGGAACCGGCGGTGGGAGCTATAACGGTACTCGGCCTGTACCAACAGTTTCACGAACGTCTGATTCTCGATGAAACGTTCGCTCCGTTGCTAACCTGGAATCGGTGGTGGGAGCACAATCGAAAGGTGGGCAAGTATCTCGTCTGGGGTAGCGATGGGAAAAATCAGCCAGAGAACCTGGACGACTCTTCCCGCGGAGAAAGGCAGGGGGCGATCTTCGAATCGGGGCTGGATAACAGTCCTATGTATGATTCCGCGGTTTTCGAGGAAACATCGGGGCGACTACAGCTAGCGGACGTCGGTCTGATGAGTGAATACGTGGCGGATTGCGATGCGCTGGCGGAAATTGCCGCCGTGCTGCAAAAATCAGTTGAGGAACGAGAACTTCGCCAACGCGGGGATTTCTATCGGCAGTCGTTGGCTACGCTGTGGGACGAAAAAATCGGAATGTTCCTAAATAAGGACCTGCACACGGGAGCCTTGAATCCGCACACCTCGCCCACGAACTTTTATCCGCTTTTGGCGCGTGCTGCGTCGCCGCAACAGGCCGAGCGGATGATTCATGACCATCTGCTTAATTCGGAGGAGTTTTGGGGAAAGTGGGTGATCCCTGCAACTCCGCGCAACGACCCTGCCTTCGCTGATCAAAATTATTGGCGCGGGCGCATCTGGGGGCCGATGAACTACCTGGTTTACCTTGGTTTGCGTAATTATTCGGACGCGGACGCGCGGCGACAACTTGCGGAAAAATCCAGAGAGCTCTTTGAGGTGGAGTGGAAGAGCAACCACCATGTTCACGAAAACTACAACGCAATAACGGGTTCGGGAGATGATGTGTCTTCGAGCGACCGCTTCTATCATTGGGGTGCGCTTCTCGCGTTGATGGAATACAGGGAGCAGAAGGACTCAGGGAATGCGTCACGATAGAATTTTGTGGCGCATCAGCTACTTGGGTTTCAACACCGCGGTTCCACGCTCGTCATTTCCGATGATGCGGTAGAACTTTTTCAAATCCTCGGCTTGGCTCACCGGAACGCTCAATTGCTTGATCTCGTAGGTTCGCGTGTATTTCAGAACTTTCCCGTCGGCCACGGTTTTGCTGTGGTAGCTGCCAAACGGGTAATCCGCGTCCGTAGGAGGTGGCAAGTCGTCGACTACGTAACCATCGGGGATAGCGATTTCAAAGGCATCGGTATCGTGACGAGGACCGGGAAACTCAATGGCGTATTTTCTGGGCTCTTTCGTTTCGAGCAAGCCACTAGTTTCGACGCCCAAGACGCGAGGCCTAACAAGGAGAAGATTACCCGCCAATTTGGCGTAGTCCTGAGCAACGAAGCTCCACCGATATAAAAAGGGCTCCGAGAATTCATTGAGATTGGTGATGCTCGCCTTTGTTATTTGAAAACTACTGACGGATCGCGCCATCAAGCGCTCCACCGGCTTGATGCGGTCACTGGACTTCTCGACATTGCGCAGCTCACCTCGCTGCCACCATGCGGCATCCCCATAACGTTCGTCCTCCACGTCGCCACGCAGGGCACCATTTGCGCTCAGCGTCAGCTTGGCCGTCCTTCGTACGCCGCTCGAAGCCGAAGGAAGTTGCGGCATCTGGGTAAGCTCGCCTCCATCGGGGGTGACGAGGAGCGCGTAACTGGCTTGAAGGTCGCCATGCAGAGAACCCAGGGGCGTCAGTTCGTCCGTCGGGTCGAAGATCAACAAGCGACCGAGCTTCGGATCCTGGATGGTAGCCATCAGGCGTAAATCGTTAATGTCCTCTGGGATATGCATAGCGAGGATGACATGGTCAAACAATCCAAGATGTGGGGCGATAGTGGGAGTCACCGCACCTCGCTCCGAATCGATCAACACATAGTAGGAATCAACACCAATCTCTTTGAGCATGACGGACAAGAGAGCAGCTTTGTCTTTGCAATCACCGTATCGATTGGCAAAAACATCGGAAGCGGGATGTGGTTGCCAACCACCAATCCCTAGCCAGATGCCGACATAGCGGACATCCGTCTGGACGAAGCTCGAAAGAGCCTGAATCTTTGTCAGCGTTGTTTTCTTGTTCGCGGTCAGTTCGGCGACCTTCTGCTTGATTTCTGGCGAGGTAGCCAGCCGCCCTTGAAGCAGTCCCTTCTGCCACAAACCCATCTCCGACCACGTCAGAAAACCGTGTGCCGTCCCGCCGGGGGGAATTAAGGCGACCAAGAGCATGGCGACAATCCCACGCCAGGGCGGCATGCTTTCTTCTGGTTTGATTTCGGGGATGTCTCGCAATTCCCAAGTGAACTGGTTGCTACCTGAGGTCGTAGGTGCGACCTCCGGATGATTTATCCAAACAGCCTTGTATTCCCAACCTTGAGGGAGCTGCAGCGTATATCGCGCCAAGGCAATCGGAAAAGACTCTTGGAAACCGAATTCGTCCTGAAGAATGTAGGGACGCCGTTCGTGTTCATATTCAAATCCAATGATGTTCCCCGGATCCGCCGCAGGAATTTCCATTACCTTGACGCGATGGTCAGAAAACAACTCGCCGTTTTGGAGGCCAATTAGGCCATCCTCGCCAACATCCTTGTCTTTGACTTCGTAGTCTTTGCCTTGGGCGGGGATGCACCAGCCGCGGATGTGGTTGATGTGGGTCTCGCCGTCGAAATTCACCTTCACCTTAGCAAGATATTTGGCACTTGGACGTAATATTTTGTATACGAAGCGGTCCGTTTCTTTGAGTTTGCCGTTGGGCTGGACGGTAAGAATTTCCTCTGTGTACAAAACAATAGCTTCCGTTTTCTCGTCATGCGGCGGCACTGGCGCATTAACCAATGCATGCATCCACGAGGGAGCATCCGCATGGACCGTTGGACCAGCGTACAGACAGCCCACAGTGAATGCACAAACCAATATGACACGACGAAAAACCGGGGCGTTCATCCTAGAGAGCTGCGGCAACGCCGGCTGGCTGCAGGACAATCTGTTCATCGTCACCGCTCCTTACGGCCTGAAAAAACGTTCGCAATGCAGGATATGTTGGTTGCGGAACTACGAAAAGGTCGCTGCGCACGGTTCTGGAAATGTGCACTGCTTTCTTGTTGTCTTCGACCTTTAAAACGTATTCCGCCGCTTTTGCGTCGCGGTCGAGTGAAGTGGGCACACTGGAGACGGTCCACCCGGCCGGCAACTCCACTGAAACGTCGTCCTTCTTCTGATACGGGTAATCGAAACAGATGGCATAAGTGCGATCCGCGTGGGCGAAAATGGGCTTTTCTGGTGCGGAGAAAAGGCCTACGGGAAAGATGGCGCGGCGGCCCGCAGACGAGACCCAACCGGGAATCTTCACATGGAACTCGGCGACGAGCGGTGGCTCGGTATCGTTCCAATCTGGCTTGTTGGTCAGGTTTGCTTCAACAGCTACCGGGATGTAGCTCTTGAACTCGTCCTCGAGGAATTTCGTCCGTGCTTCGTCGTCTTCATTTCGCTGACTGGTGCGTCGGGACCGTCCCTCTAACCCGGTGAACGTTACGTTCACAGTTCCTTCTAAGGTTCCATCATCTTCAAGTTTCAGATTGGCACTGCGTTGGATCTGCGAGGACGCGCTTTCCGGCAAGGAGGTCATAATCCATGAGCCTCCATCTTTATCGAGTTTCATTCCTTTGACGCCGGATTCCTCCCAAGGCAACAAGCCATATGGGACAAATTTGGCTCCGGGATCGAAGAAGAGCTCCTTGCCATCGACCTTAACCATCACTGCATTGGAATCCAACTCGCTTTTATTCATTCGTTTTTCGTTGAAGTAATACTCGTTGCGGCGGGAGATCATTAATCCAGAGGTGTCCAAGCCGGCTGCGCGAGCCAAGGCCATGAAAGTCCAGGTGATTTCGGCTCCGGAACCATAGCCGTCCTTGAGCACTTCGGCGGCATTGTCTGGGGTCTTCGTTTTCTCTCGTTTATCTTCCTGCTCGCTTTTCGGCTTTTCGAAACTGAGATTCCGGATTTGCTCCACGCGGGCATAGATCTTCCGAAGTTTCTGATCGGGAGTATCCGACGTCGACACAATCTGCGAAACCGCGAATTCCATGTCTTTTCGCTTCCCCAGGAAGCTTTCCATGCGGTCGTTGGCCTTCTTGCCAAATTTCTTCCAGAACTTGACGGGATCCATTTCGAAACCGTCTTCGCTATAGATGAAGATAACGCGAAACTTAACTTCGTTTTCAGGAGGCATAAAATCTTCGTGGCGGAAGGCCGGGATGTTCGTTGCGGTCATGCGCACTACTTTATCTGGGCCGATCTTCGGTTGCTCAGCTCCCGCCGGAAAGCCGGCCGGCGAGTCCCAACGAACCATAAACTCCGGATAGGGCACCAAGGAGAAAACGGCTTTACGAGTGAAAAGATCGTCGCTGATCGCCCAGTACGAACTGAAGACATAGCCGTCCTCGAAGTTGTAGTTGAAATGATATTCGATGATGCTTCCCACCTGGACGTCAGGGCATGTAAAAACCTTGGCTTTGATCTTCACCCCTTTGGTCTTCTCCACCATCTTCTCGTAGACCTTCCCGTCAAAATCCACGACAGAACCGTCTGAATGAATGGTGCGGGCGCGAATATTGCTGATATGTACGCTTTCGCTTCGATATGGAATAACTACGTTGGCAGATTCGCGGCCTTCTTCCGTAAGTATTTTGATCCGTACGTAGTTATATTCGGTATTCGCGCGGCCCGAGTCCTTCCGGTCCACTTGGCGGTATAGATAGATCGCTGGAGCTCCCGGAGCTTTCGGCTCGCTGGTCATTTTCAAATCATCCTGGTCAATAGGCAGCCATTCGTCACCAACAACTTTTTTTCTGGGAAACATGCTGATGCAGAGGACGGCGAGAGTGAAGCCGAGCAACACTCGTGTTAAGGTCACTTTGACTCCCCCTTATTGCGGAACTGCGTTCCGGCACGGGATCCAGTCGAAGACGAGCAGACGCGGGAAGCGACACTCCGACGGGGCGGCGCGGCAACTGTCGTTGTTAGCTACATGGGTACTTTTAATTAGCCTAAACTTACGAACGAAAAGGAAATTTGTCAAGAGTACTGGTCGTTACTAGCGACCAAAGTGCACGAATCACTTTCCCCGGCCCCGTGTCTGCGGCATAATCCCTGCACACACGCTTCATTCGAACGTTCTAAGCATGTCCTGGGAGGAAACGGTGAACGACCGTCAGTGGAGTTCCACGGCGCTTGAAGGTGGATTTCGCAGTTATGTACCGGCCTCACAGAACCTGAAAGAGTTTTCGCTGCGCGCGGTAGTGCTCGGCAGTATTTTTGGGCTGTTGTTTGGAGCGGTTTCTGTGTACGTAGGGTTGCGCGCGGGACTCACGGTTTCCGCCTCGATTCCTATTGCGGTACTGTCCATCAGCATTCTCCGGGCATTTGGCCGCTCCACGATTCTGGAGAACAACATCGTACAGACGACTGGTTCCGCCGGGGAATCGCTGGCGGCAGGAGTGATGTTTACCCTGCCCGCCCTGATATTCCTGGGTTTCGGTTCGGAGTTTACCTTCTGGCGCATCTTCCCCATGGCGCTATTGGGCGGCTGGCTGGGCGTCCTGTTCATGATTCCTCTTCGCCGCCAGCTGATCGTTAAGGAACACGGCAACCTCAGTTTTCCTGAGGGGACGGCGTGCGCAGACGTTCTGGTGGCTGGTGAAAAAGGGGGCTCCTTCGCCAGTCGCGTTTTCTGGGGATTGGGGCTGGGGGGTATTTACACTTTTTTGATGAAGACCGATCTGCTGTGGACAGAACAGCCGGAAGGCCGTCCAAGTTGGTATCCCGGCTCCAGTTTCCGCGCGGACATTACCTCTGAATATCTCGGAGTCGGTTACATCATCGGTCCCAGGGTCTCTGGCATTCTGTTCGCTGGCGGAATCGTTTCCTGGCTGGTCATCATGCCGGCCATCAAGTTCTACGGACAACTGGCTGGCGACAAGCCGTTGTACCCATCGACGATCCCTATTCCGTTGATGAGCCCCGACGATATGTGGCGAAGCTACATCCGTCCAATGGGAGCGGGCGCGGTAGCGGCAGCAGGGTTGATTACCTTGCTGCGTACCATGCCAACAATCATCAGCGCATTGCGCGCTGGGCTCAAAGATGTCGGCACCAAGAATGGCAACGAAGCGCTCGCCTCGACACGCACCGAACAAGACACACCGATGCGCTGGGTGATCATCGGGTCCGTGGTGATTATCGCCATGATGTGGGTTCTGTTGACCTTTCACCCGATGAAGGGCGCCGGCACGTACTGGTATCAAAACTTGTTTGCAGCGGTGTTTGTGGTGGTGTTCGGGTTCTTGTTCGTAACCGTAGCTAGCCGCATCAGCGGCCTGCTGGGCAATTCGTCGAACCCAATCAGTGGCATGAGTATTGCCACACTGATGGCGACTTGCGCGATTTTTCTGCTGGCTGGCTGGACGGCGCCGAACTACGCGGTGTTGGCGTTGATGATTGGCGGAGTCGTCTGCATTGCATCTGCTATCGCCGGGGCCACCTCACAGGATTTGAAGACCGGTTTCCTGGTCGGGTCGACGCCCTTTTGGCAGCAAATGGGATTGCTAGTCGGCGTGACCATATCCACCATCGCCATCGGTGGGACGCTAAACCTGATGAATAAAGGGCTGGAACGCTATCTGCCGATGGAAATACCTGTAACTATTTCCTCGCTCCCCACGGGCGCTAAAGTTGAGCGCGATTCTTTTGTTTACAGGGACAAGAGCTATGTACTGATCAATGCGCTGGGCTCCAGTGTAATTCCCGATGGCGAATACCTGTACAACCGAGACACGCAGAAAATCGAGTATCAATGGGCTCAGGGCATCGGAGGAGACAAGGCGCCGGCTCCGCAGGCTAGGCTGATGGCAACGGTCATCAGCGGCATCCTGACTCAACGCCTGCCGTGGCGACTGGTGCTGATGGGCGTCGCGATGGTGATTGCGATCGAGGTTCTGGGAGTGCGGTCCCTTGCCTTCGCCACGGGCTTGTACATCTCGGTGGCGACCACCGCCACGATGTTCGCTGGTGGTCTCATTGCCTGGGCGGTACAGGCGTCGTTGAAGGAGAAGCAGGACGCCAGCAGCGAGGCTAGCCCCGGAGCGCTGTATTCCAGTGGACTGATCGCCGCTGGCGGCGTATTTGGCCTGCTCGGCATCGGGATTACCTTGCTGCAGGACCCAGAAATCGCCACGCGTGTTCCGCATTGGTTGGCCGCGACGTTGCACCTGCCGTGGCGGCCGGATTTGTTCTCATTCGGACCGAAATTGCTCGGTTCGCTAGCGACAAGCAACCTGTTTGCCGTGTTTATGTTTTTGCTTCTCGCGGGATCACTCTTCTACTTTGGCCGCAAGAAGTTGGATTGAGGTTCGGCCCGCTAGCGGGACACTAATTCACCTTCGCCTTCCCGGACGTGTTCGCCCTGGTTCATGGACTTCTTGTGTGCCGGCCGCCAGTCGGACTGCGTTCCAGATCCCGGGTCCAACTTGAATTTGCCGACTAGCCCGCGCAGATGTGTAGACATTTCCGCGAGGCCACTTGCGGCCTTGAGCGAATCCGTGGCTCCATGCGAGGTGCTCTGTGCGGCCTGCGCTACTCCCTGAATGTTTTGCGCCACTTCGCCTGCGCCCCGGGCCGCCTCCGCTACGCTGCGGGACATCTCGCTAGTTGTTGCGGACTGTTCCTCGACCGCTGTCGCGATCGTTCCGGAAATGCTGTTTACCTGTGCGATCACTCCACTGATGGACCCGAGGGCGTCGACCGCGCCCTTTGCATCCGCCTGAATGGTTTCAATCTTGCGGCTGATATCTTCGGTCGCAGTGGCCGTTTGCTTCGCCAGTTCTTTCACTTCGTTCGCCACAACCGCGAATCCTGCGCCTACTTCTCCGGCTCGCGCAGCTTCCACGGTGGCATTCAAGGCCAGTAAATCCGTCTTTTGTGCTATGGAGGTAATCACTTTGATGACCTGGCCGATTTCAGCGCTGGACTCACCTAGTTTCGAGACGATGGCGTTGGTCTCGTGGGCCGTTCGCATCGCTCCGTCCGCGACTTTGGCCGCTTCGGTGGCGTTCTTGGCGATTTCACGGATGCTCGAACTCATTTGCTCTGTTGCGGTCGACACCGTTTGCAGTCCGCGATTCACTTGTTCGGTAGCAGTGGTGACGACGGAGGCTTGTGCCGAAGTCTCCTCAGAATTCGCGCTGATCTGTTGGCTTACCGCCGAAAACTCCTCGCTGGCGTTCGCCACATTGACCGACTCTTCGCTGATTTGCCGCACGATGTCCGCTATCTTATCTATGGTGCTGTTAAGGGCCTTACCCATTTGGCCTACTTCGTCTTCGCTCGTTTTTTCAAGACGGTGAGTGAGATCCCCGGTGGCCAGGTTCTCAAGCACGCCCTTGAAGCTGAACAGTGGCCGTATCACAGTGCGACTGATCACGAATATCACAGCAATGCATGCGGCAATCAGCGAAAAAAGGCTGGTCAACAACAGCATGCGTGAGTTCGAACTCGCATTCGCAACCAATTCGTCCACCGGCGCCTTCACGGTGAACGCGGCGCGTAAGTCGCCGGCTTTCATTCCCTCTTTGGTGTAACCGAAGGGATCCTTGCTCCCAGCAGGATCACCGTGACAAAACAGGCAGTCCTGTGTGACACGAACCGGCTGCGCGTACCGCATCCATTCTCGCCCGTTATCCATCGCTCGCTCGGAGTACTCTTTGAGATCCGGATGTTCCTGAAACTGGTTAAGCGCCCGAGTCTCGAACTCGTCTGCGGCGTTGTGGGGATCCCGGGGATGAGGCGACGGCGTCTTGAACTCCATCCCGGCACTTTCCGCATACTGCTGCGCCACTTTCCACGCCACGACCACAGGCACCTGCTCGATGTGTTTGAATTCATGATTGGGCACTAACGTATCCAGGTTCGCGGAGTACCACTGCCGCGTAGCACTGGCCATCCCGGTGATCTGCCGCACCTTATCGCGAAATGCTTCTTCGGCTTGCCGGTTCACCCGCTGGCGTGTGATCCAGAAGCTTAAAAACGAGGTCAAAATCAAAACTGCCGACACCGACAAAACCACTTTCTGGGTCAGGCCCAATTTTGCAAACATGTTTTTCGCCTTCCTCTTAATCGCCTCTTCCTTCTTCGCCGAACTCCAGACCTCTCAGTTACCGCGACACTAGCTCTTCTTCGAACTCCTCGACGCGTTCCTGGGGGTTAGCGGTCGTTCTGGTAGATGACGTAGTGGTCCTTCTGGCTCCTGAGTCGAGTCTGAACCGGCCAACGAGCGCACGCAGGTGGGTGGACATCTCGGCCAGGCTTTTCGCAGCTTTCTGAGAGTCCGTGGCACCATGTGAGGTGCTCTGCGCTGCTTGGGCTACTCCCTGAATGTTCTGCGCCACTTCGCCGGCACCTTTAGCCGCTTCCGAGACGTTACGAGACATCTCGCTGGTGGTCGCGGATTGCTCCTCCACAGCTGACGCGATAGTGCCCGATATGGTGTTTACCTGGGCGATCACGTCTGTGATTTGGCCAATGGCCTTGACGGCGCCCTTAGCGTCTCCCTGGATCGCTTCGATCTTCCGGCTGATGTCTTCAGTGGCCGCAGCGGTCTGCTTCGCCAATTCTTTGACTTCGTTGGCGACTACCGCAAATCCAGCACCGACTTCGCCGGCCCGAGCGGCTTCCACGGTGGCATTCAGGGCCAACAGGTCCGTCTTCTGGGCAATGGAAGTAATGACCTTAATGACTTGGCCAATCTCGGCGCTCGATTCGCCTAACTTGGACACAATGGCGTTCGTTTCCTGCGCGGTTCGCATCGCGCCGTCCGCGACCTTGGCTGCTTCGGTGGTATTCTTGGCTATCTCGCGGATGCTGGCGCTCATCTCCTCGGTAGCGCCAGCCACAGTCTGTA
>Ga0335076_10004712_pt1 | contig 13823 bp, 15 predicted proteins | sample Lox_Sample_25_FD_206717 | JGI IMG/M metagenome (GOLD analysis project Ga0335076, IMG submission 206717) | Soil microbial communities from Loxahatchee National Wildlife Refuge, Florida, United States - Lox_Sample_2.5 | ecosystem: Environmental > Terrestrial > Soil > Wetlands | place: USA... | reverse complement strand
ACCCCTGCGGCATGCCGGGCTGCAGGGCGACCTAGCGGAAACTCACGGAGAACCGTTCCAGCGCCGCCTTGACCACGTCGTGATCCCCGCCCATGCTGACGCCGCCGGTGGTGACCAGCACGTCGGCCGAGACGCTGAGCTCCTCCAGCGCGGTGACCACTGCGACGGGATCATCTCTGACGCGATGCCGCCGCGCCCGCCCGCCGGCCTGACGGGCTGCAGCGGCCAGCATGTAGCCGTTGGATTCCCAGATCTGGCCGGGAACCAGCGGGGTTCCCGGATCGATGAGCTCATTACCGGTGGCGATCACCTCGACCCGCGGCCGGGGCCGGACCAGTGCCATCCGGTGACCACCCGCCGCAACCAGCCCGAGCTGAGCCGGGCCGAGAAGCGCGCCGGTCCCCACCATCACGTCGCCTTCGTCCACATCGCCGCCGCGCCGTCTGATCGCGTTCCCGGCCGGCGCCGGCTGGCTGATCGTCACCTGCTTGACGCCGCCGTCGGTCCACTCCACCGGCACGACGGCGTCGGCGCCAGCGGGCATCAGCGCGCCGGTCATGATCCGGGCGCTGGTGCCGGGGGCAACCGTGAGGACGCGGGTGTCGCCGGCCGGGATCTCGTCGGTCACCGGCAGCGTGACCGGTGCGCCGGGCGCCGCCGCCGCGACATCGGCCGCGTGGACCGCGTAACCATCCATCCCCGAGTTGTCGAACGAGGGCAGCGGACACAGGGCAACGGCGTCCTCGGCCAGGACGCCGCCCTCGGCCTCTTCCAGCCCGAGCCGGACCGGTGTCAGCGGGCGGATGGCCGCAAGGATGTCGGCGAGGTGAGCCTCGACCGGTACCAGGTCGGTGGTCATCCGACGTTGTCGAGGTACTTGCGCAGCCAGGGCACGAACTCGTCGGCGATGTCCGGCCTCTCGCACGCGAACTGGATGATGGTACGCAGGTAGTCGACCCGGTTGCCGGTGTCGAAGCGGCGCCCGTGGAACAGGACCCCGCGCACCCCGCCGCCCTCGTCGGGCGGCATCTGGGCCAGGGTCTTGAGCGCGTCGGTGAGCTGGATCTCCCCGCCCCGGCCGGGCGGCGTGTGGCGCAGGACATCAAAGACGGCCGGATCGCACACGTAGCGCCCGATGACGACCTGGTTGCTGGGGGCGTCCTCGGGTTTCGGCTTCTCCACCAGGTCGGTCACCCGGACCACGTCGTCCTCGCCGGTCGGCTCGATCGTGGCGGCGCCGTAGAGCGAGACCTGGTCCATCCCCACTTCCATCAGCGCGACCACGCTGCCCCCGTAGCGCTGGCGGACCTCAAGCATCCGCCGCAGCAGCGGGTTGCCGGGTTCGGTGAAGTCGTCGCCCAGGAGCACGGCGAAGGGCTCGTTCCCGACGTGCCTGGCCGCCCGGAGCACCGCGTGGCCGAGACCTCGCGGGGCGCCCTGGCGTATGTAGTGGACCGCGGCGAGCTCGTTGGACTCCCGGATGAGCCTGAGGCCGGCGTCGTCGCCCTTGGCTTCGAGCACCTCTTCGAGCTCGGGGTCGGCGTCGAAGTAGTCTTCGAGTGCCCCCTTGCCGCGCCCGGTGACGAGCAGGATGTCGTCGAGCCCGGCGGCCACCGCTTCCTCCACCACGTACTGGATCGTGGGCGTGTCAACGACCGGCAGCATCTCCTTGGGCATCGCCTTGGTAGCGGGCAGGAAGCGCGTTCCCATGCCAGCGGCGGGGACAACCGCCTTCGTGATCACCTCTGACGTAGGCATGCCGATACCCTAACGAGTCGTGGCGTCCCGGCCACAGGCCCCCATCGTGGCCGGGCCGGGCTGCGGGCGGCTTAGGTGGTACTGGACTACCGCGCACAGGACGAATTAACAGGATCATAGGCAGAAGCCTTGGAAGACGCGGCTAGCGGCGGGGTGGCCGCCGAGAAGAAGGCGCTGCGGCGGCGGCTGATGGCGGAGCGCGCGCGGCTCAGCCCGGATCAGCGGGCGGCCGCCGGGCGTGCCCTGCGTGATGCGGTCCTGGATTTGCCGCAGGCCCAGATGGCCGGCACGATCGCCGCGTACTACTCGCTCGCCTCTGAGCCCGACACCCACGGTCTGGTCTACGCACTGTGGAAGCGCGGAAGTTACGTTCTGCTCCCCGTGCTCAGGCCGGATGCGGATCTGGACTGGGCCTCCTACGAGGGCCCCGATTCGCTGCGGCCGGGCCCGCGCGGGCTGGCCGAGCCCGCCGAGCCGCCCCGTGGCCTCGACACGATCGCGCGGGCCGACTTGGTCCTGGTGCCGGCGCTGGCGGTCGACCGGCGCGGCATGCGGCTCGGCCGGGGAGGCGGCAGCTATGACCGGGCGCTGGCCCGGGTCGGGCCGGGGATCCCCACGATCGCGCTCATCTACGACGGCGAACTGCTGGACGACATCCCAGCCGACGACCACGACCAGCGCGTGCGGATGGCCGCGCGCCCCTCCGCCGGGATCATCACCCTGCCGGTGCCGTAACAGGTTGCGGCAATCGGGCTTTCGGTGGGGGAGCGGGATTAGTGAGCGGGTCATTTGGGTTAATATTTGGCAGTCGATGGCCGTGAGTGCCAGCGTCGCGCAAGGAGGGACCAGTGCCGACGTACCAGTACGCGTGCACCGCGTGTGATGAGCGGCTGGAGGTCGTCCAGAAATTCACCGACGACCCGCTGACCACCTGCGAGGTGTGCGGCGGCCCGCTCCGGAAGGTGTATTCGCCGGTCGGCATTGTGTTCAAGGGGTCGGGCTTCTACCGGACCGACAGCCGCAACGGGTCCGGACCCCCGAAGGCCAAGGACAAGGACAAGCAGGAGAGCGGCTCCGGCGACAGCGCCTCCGGCAAGGGCGACAAGCCGGCCGCCGACTCCGGGTCGTCTGACAAGCCGGGATCGAGCGAGGCCAAGCCAGCGAAGAAGACGGAGACCGCCGGTTCCGGCACCGGCTCGAAGGTGGCGTGAGCCCGGTGCCCGGCGAGCCCAGCGTCGCTGTCATCGGCGGGTCGGGCTTTTACGAGCTGCTCGCGTCCGGCGAGGAGATCAAGGTCGAGACCCCGTTCGGCACGCCGAGCGACACGATCGTGGTCGGTGAGGTGGCCGGGCGGCAGGTCGCCTTCCTGCCCCGGCATGGCCGCGATCACCGGTTCCCGCCGCACAAGATCCCCTACCGGGCCAATCTCTGGGCACTGCGCTCGCTGGGCGTCCGCCAGGTGCTGGCGCCGAGTGCCGTCGGCTCCCTGACCGGGGACCTGCAGCCGGGTACGCTCATCGTTCCCGACCAGCTCGTGGACCGGACCACCGGCCGCCAGCAGACCTATTACGACGCCGACCGGGCGGTGCACGTGCCGTTCGCCGATCCCTACTGCCCGGTCGGCCGGGCCGAGGCCATCGCAGTGGCCCGCACGGCGGGCTGGGCCACCGCTGACTCGGGCACCCTGGTGGTGATCGACGGGCCACGGTTCTCCACCCGCGCCGAATCGCGGTGGTACGCCGCGCAGGGCTGGACCCTGGTCGGGATGACCGGCCACCCGGAGGCCGTTCTGGCGCGGGAACTCGCCTTGTGCTACACCTCGCTGAGCCTGGTAACCGACACCGACGCTGGCGTCGCCGAGGGCGAGGGCGTCACCCAGGAGGAGGTGCTCCGCGCGTTCGGCGAGAACGTGGCCAAGATGCGCGAGCTCGTCCTCTCGATCATCGCTGCCCTGCCGGCCGAGCGCCGCTGCCCCTGCCCCGACACGCTCAGCGGCATCACGCTGCCGTTCGAGCTCCCGTGACCCGTCGCTCAGTCGAGGTCACCATGCTCGATGCGAGCTAGCCGCCGTTCTCGCACCAGCTGATCGAACTCGTGCTCCACGCCGACGCTGCCGGGCACGAGCGCCGCGAAGATCCCGGTGACGTCGCGCATGCTGACGACACCGAGCAGCCGGCCGTCTTCCGTCACCGGCAGGTGCCGGATCCAGCGCGAGGCCATCTCCCGGGCCGCGTCCTGCAGCGGCAGATCCGGCGGCACGGTGAACACCTCCGTCGTCATCGCCTCGTCCACCGTGGCGATGCCGGGGTCGGCGCCGAGGGCCACCGCCCGCAGCAGGTCACGCTCGGTGATGATGCCCGCTAGCCGGCCGTCGTCCATGACGAGCAGCGATCCTGTCTGGTTCCGCCACATACGCTCGGCTGCTGCCCGGAGGGTATCGCCGGCGGAATCGGTGACGGTTGCTTCAGTCATGACATCTCGTACCTGCACGGCACTGGACTCCCGTTCGTCTGTCGCGGCCAGGACTGCCCCAACTCCCGGAGCCCCGTTGCACCAGCGGAGCACGGCCCGGCCACGGGCCAGCAGGATACCCGCTCGCGATATGGCCTAGGCTTGATCAGGCTGACCGGCCTGTTTGGGCCAGGTCGGCCACGCTCTGGCCCCGATAGCTCAGTGGATAGAGCGACTGCCTCCTAAGCAGTAGGTCGCGCGTTCGAATCGCGCTCGGGGCGCAGCTCAGAGGCATGCTGCGATCTTGAAGCGAGCGCTGGGGAGCTAAACGGGGAGCCAAACTGTTAAGCTCCCTCCCACGGCGGAGGCCAAGTTAAGACGCAGGGGGCACGCCGAGGACGCGATCTACTTCGCGGCGTCGAAGAATCGCTATGTGGGGGCGGTCTCGCTCGGCTTCACGCCTGATGGCAAGCGGATCCGGCGGAAGGTCTCCGGCAAGACCAAGCAAGAGGTCCGGGACAAGCTCAAGGCGCTGCACCAAACACTTGATCCCGGGGTCAGGTCACCGGTCGGGTATACGGTCCGGCGGCGAGCGCGGCGGCGAGGGTGGGGTAGGTGGTGAGCACCTGGTCGGCGGTGGTCAGCTCGAGTATCCGCCGCATCGGGGGGGTGGCCACCACGACGCGTAGCTGGGCTCCGGCGGCGGCTGCCCGGTGGTGGATGAGGAGCAGCGCGGTCACGCCCGAGCAGCCGCAGAAGGTTGTCGCGGCCGCGTCGGCGACCAGTACCGCCGTCCGGTCGGCTAGCGCGCGGGTCAGCGTGTCGTGGACCTGGCCGTCATTGCTGGCATCGATCTCGCCGGGCAGCGTGACCACCGCCAGCCGCGGCTGCGGGGGTGGCACCGCTGCCCGGGCCGCGCCTGGCTGAGACGAGGCGGGCTGCAGGTTCTGGCCGGGGGTGGCAAGCTCCCCGCTGGGGGCCGTGGTCATCGCCATCCCTCCCCGATCGGGCCGGTTTGGTGGTGCTAGCAAGGATCGGCCTCCGGCGGAGACCTGTCAATAGAAGCATGAGAAAAATATCGCGTGAAATCTCTCGCGTGGATCTCCTCACGAGGATACGATCAGGGGGCATGAGTGATCCTGGCGAGCGCGACGGCAGGTGGACGCTGCTGACCGGGCACGGGCACGTGCTCGTGGAGATCGCCCGCAACCCGGGAGCCCGGATCCGCGACATCAGCGCCGCCGCCGGCATCACCGAGCGCACCGTGCAGGCCATCGTGGCCGACCTGGAAGCCGCGGGCTATCTCACCCGCACCCGGACCGGACGCCGCACCCGGTACACCGTCAACCCCGACAGCTCGTTCCGCCACCCCGCCCAGGAAGGGCTCCGGATCGGCCCGTTCCTCACCGTGCTGGCCGCCGAACCCGGGCCGGCCGCTGCCCCCCGCAGCAGCCCTGCCGCGGCAGCCCCGGCTCACCACGACCGCGCCGGACCCAGCACCCCAGATCCTGGGCGCTCCCGCTGACCCGGTGTACGGGCTGATTTAGCCGCTGCGGTCCTGGGAATCCGACCGGGATCCTGCCGGTGCCGGGGTGACCGGCCCGCCGTGGAAGGAGGTTAGTCCGGTAAGAGGTTAGTCCGGTAATAGGCGTGACAAGGCCGGAAATACCACCCAGCAACTGTCGCCATGTGCGCCGAGTTCGCAGCGGCGGAGCTGCTGCCCGCATTGCGCGAGCTGTGACCTGCCGCCCATCAGACCGGAGCCGGCCGCCACGAGTATTCCCGGCGCTGGGAGCAGCGCAGCCGCGACCGCTGGCATCCCAGCCCGCTGATGCCAGCAGCGGGTGAGACGGGTGCGGAACAATGCGCCGGACAGCACCGCGGCGACGGGTTAAGGAGCGCCGAGCTGGAGGTGGATGCTGTCAGGTTTGATCTTGTTCAGCGACTGCTCCCAGCTGCGCTGTGGCCAGTGGTAGCGGGCGATTCCGTCGGCTGGCCGGTACTCGGCGGTATAGAGCGTGCCGAAGCCGTGGTGGAACCGGGTGGCGTAGAGGGGCGGGCGCAGGCAGGCCTCGACGATGCCGGGTACGCCGGTGCCGCGTGCCAGCAATTCCGCAAGCCGCCGCTCCCGGTCCACGCTGCCGATCGCCGTTGCGTATGGGGCCCATTCCACGCTGACCTGGTGGTTGGTTGTCACGGCCCGGCCGGTGACACGGCTCGGCCGGTCCGGGGCTAGGTACACCGTGGCCCACTGCCCGGTGCGGTCCAGCGCCGTGAGGTTGTAGGACATGTGCACCGGAACCCGGCGCAGAACGTGCACCGCCTCCTCGGCGGTCGTGCAGACCTCAAGCACGTAGCGGATGACCAGCGGGATGCCGAAGCCCTCGCCGACCTGCGGTCGGCCTCCGAACGTCAGCGAGATGGCGAGCCCGGCGTCGTTGACTCCGTCCAGCAGCCCCCACAGGCAGTCGACCATGCCGAGTACCCGGCGGCCGGTGTAGGCCGTCTTGGCCACGACTCCGTCGAACAGGCGGTGGTCCCAGTCATAGTTGCGGATCAGCGCCGGCCCGCCGTCGAGAACAGCCGCCTGTGAGCACCCGGTGAGGAACGGCGGGGGGTTCCATAGCGCCAGCGCCGCGCCGGCGTCGCGGCTGCCGGGGATCATCGTGGTCAGCCGCTCCCAGGTGGGCACGAGTTCGGGCATGTGCTCCTCGAGGCGGGCCCTGGCCTGTGCGGTGGTCGGACGGGTGTTCGCGCCCTCTCGCCACCAGCGGTGGAAGGCCGGCCAGGTCGCCGCCAGCTGCTCGCGGACCTGATCACCAGGCTCGTCTTCCTCGTAGGCACGGACGGTCAGGCCGATCGTGCCGGTCTCCGGGGCCTTCTGCCAGGGAGCTTCGGCCGGCCGCACAGCTGCCCAGTCCGTCGATGCGGCGCGCCGCACCCATGAGCGCCAATCCGACCAGTCGACTTCCTCCACCCACCGCTGCCAGCCTTGCCAGTCGGAAGGCACGGCGCGCCGCTCACGGCTCTCAGGGCTCGTCGCCATCATGATCTCCGTTCCGGTCAGCCGGTGCCCAAAGGGGTGCCCGCCGTCCGCGACCGCTGGGCCCAAGGGTGGCGCCGCAGGCAGGGATGCCGGCATTGGGCTCGGCGTCGTTACGCTAGGCACCCTCAGCCCGCACCGGGAAGGCAGACCTGGGCGGCTCCGGCGACAACGCGGGCCTGGAATGCTGGTTGCGGCGCCGTCGCGGGGCCGCGCGCCACGGATCCGTCGGCTAGCCGGAAGACGCTGCCGTGCCAGGGGCAGGTGAGGCAGCCGTCAGCCAGCTCGCCATCTGACAGCGGCCCGGACATGTGGCTGCAGCGGTCGGCGAGAACCTGCACCTGGTCGCCGGTGCGGACGGCGACTACGGGGACTTCGCCCACCATCTTGCGGACCGGCTTGCCATCGGGAAGCTCGTCGCAGGTTGCCAGGTAGTGCCAGCCTGGCTGCAAGAGGTGAGGAACGGGCTCGGCGTGATTGGCGCCGCCTGCCAGCCGGAAAGAAATGTGGCCGCCGAGGACGCCGCCGAGGCCGACAGCTGCCAGGCCCGCCAGGCGGAGGCTGCGGCTGGCTCGCGGCGTGCGGGCGATCAGCGACGCCCCGTACAGTCCGACGGCGAGGCTGTTGGCCAGCGCATGGACGACGCCGACCCGCATCTGCTGCTCGTGCTGCTCCGACCAGTCGACCGCGCCGGCCGCAACGGCGGGCGCCGAGGCCACCAGCCCCCCTGCCACCAGGCGCCGCGCTGCCACGTCTGCGCGTGGCGCCAGCAGGTCCAGCGCGCTGGCCGACAGCCACATGCCTGCCGGCAGCTGCACCAGCAGTGGGTGCAGCGGGTGGCCAAGCCACACTCCGTGCAGTGCATTCCTGATCCTGCCTCGCCGGATCCATCGGGCGGCGCGTTGGCCGGCTGCGACAGCACGGTCGAGCTGGTCGGCCTCTTCGAGCTGGGAGATGACACGCATGGGCGTGCGGCTGCCCGTCACCAGGGGGATTAAACGGCCGCAGCCAAGGTAGAGCGGATCATCAGCAAGGGCGCTGCGCCGCTGTCCCCAGCTGGGAGACCTTGGCCGGCGGGGTACCCGGCTGAGGCCACGAACGCACTGGAGTCAGGCCGTATCCCCACGATCCTTGATCAGCGAGGAGGTTCCCGCATGACGAGTTGTATCGGTGCCGGGAGGGAGATGATAGCCCAGCTGCCCTCCTGGGCGGAACCGCTGGTTGAGGCCTCGCGCAAGGCGGGTGAGGATGCCGCCACGGCGCTGCGGCTGGCTGAGGAGTTCGGCCGGATGCTGCCCCAGCCAGGGCGCGGGGATACCGCAACCCGCTGGGCCGTGCTGGCGGCGGCCAGCCGGGAGAGCCTCACGGTCGGCCGGGTCCTGGAAGCGCACAGCGATGCGCTGGCGATCCTGGCCGAGGCCGGCCAGCCTGTCCCGGCCGGGACGTGGGGAGTGTTCGCGGCCGAGGCGGCACCGCACCGGCTGGAGGCACGGGAATGCGGCGGGAAAGTCGTTCTGCATGGTGTCAAGCCCTGGTGCTCGCTGGCCGGGCAGCTTGATGCCGCCCTGATCACCGCCTACGTCGGCTCTGATCGCCAGCTGTTCCGGGTGCCGCTGCAGCACCCGTCGGTCAGTTTCGAGCCGGCCGAGGGCTGGGTCGCCCGCGGCCTGCGGACCGTCACCAGCGCCGCCATCGAGCTGGATGGGACCCCGGCCGTGCCGGTGGGCGCGCCTGGCTGGTACCTGGCCAGGCCGGGGTTCGCGTGGGGAGGCATGGGCGTGGCCGCATGCTGGCACGGAGGCACCGTCGGCCTGCAGGCCACGTTGGTTGCGAGGTCGGCGAAACGGTCCGGTGAGCTTTCCGCGCTGCATGTGGGGATTGTCGATGCCGCCCTGCACGCATCGGAGGCTGTCCTGGTCCGCGCGGCTACGCTGATCGACGCGGGAAAGGCCGGCGGGGGGGCCGGGCAGGAACTGGGTCTGCGGGTGCGGTCTGTGGTGGCTGATGCGGCCGAGCGAACCTTGCGCCAAGTAGGCCACGCACTGGGGCCGGGGCCGCTGGCGTTCGATGAAGAGCATGCGCGGCGGGTGGCTGATCTGGAGCTGTATGTGCGCCAGCATCATGCCGAACGCGACCTGGCCACGCTCGGGGAGCTGACGGTGTCACGGCACCGGCTGGAGCCGGAACGTTGATCCGCAGGATGGCGGTCATCGTCCCGGCCGCGAATGAGGAGCAGACCATCGCGGCGTGCCTGGCGAGCATCGCCGCGGCGCGGGCGCACCTGGCCCGCCGGCACACGGCTGATATCCAGGTGCAGGTTTTCGTGGTCCTGGACAGCTGCCAGGACCAGACCGCCGCCATTGCCACGCACTTTCCCGGCGTGCGGCCGGTCATGATCAGCGCTGGCCGGGTCGGCGCCGCCAGGCACGCCGGGACGCGGGCCGCCATCGGCAGCGGCCCGCCGGCCCGGGAACTGTGGCTGGCCAACACCGACGCGGACTGTGTCGTGCCGCGCGACTGGTTGTCGTTCATGGTCGCCGAGGCGCGCCGCGACACCCAGGTGGTGCTCGGCACGGCCCTGCCCGGGCCGGGTCTGCCAGCCGCTGAGAAGGCGGCGTGGCTAGGCAGGCATCATCTCCGGGACAACCATCCGCACGTCCATGGCGCGAACTTCGGGATCCGCGCCGACACCTACCTGACGCTCGGCGGATGGCGGCCGCTGCCCCGGGGCGAGGACGTGGACCTGGCCCGGCGGGCTGCCTCAGCCGGCCATCTGCGGATCACCCGGACAGCGTCCATCCCGGTGGTCACCAGCAGCCGCACCGCCGCCCGGGCCCCAGGCGGCTTCGCCAGCTACCTGAGTTCGCTGGCAGCACCGGCAAGCTGTCCCGCGGCTGAGTCACTCCCCGCCCGGGTGGACGACTCTCGGCGAAGAGGGGCCAGGCTGCGCGGCGCGGGTGCGTTGTGACCAACCCGATTGATGCCGCCGGAACCCCCGAGGATGCATGGCGGGCCTGGCCAGGCCTGGCCCAGCTGCCGACCAGCGGGCCTGGGACCCCAGCCAGTGTGGTGGTGTTCGCGGCGCACCCCGATGATGAGGTTCTCGGGGCCGGCGGAATGCTGTCCCTGCTGGCGGCAGCCGGTGTCCGGCTCCGGCTGGTCGCCGTAACCGACGGCGAGGCCTCGCACGCCGGCCGGCTGAATCCCGGCGAGCTCGCCCGCCGCCGCGATGCCGAACGGGCCGCTGCCTTGCGCGAGCTTGGCGCGAGCACAGCCGAGGTGGTCCGGCTCAAGCTGCCCGATTCCGGGCTGGACCGCCGGGAGCCTGAACTCGCCTCGCTCGCGCGCCAGCTGGTGAGAGGCTTCGACGCCTGCCTGGCGCCGTGGGAAAACGATGTGCACGCCGATCATGAGGCCGTCGGCCGAGCGGCCCGGCAAGGGTGCCCGCGCCTGTTCTTCTACCCGGTGTGGATGTGGCATTGGGCCCGGCCAGGCGACCCGCGCGTGCCATGGCAGCAGGCCATCCGCGTCCCTCTGCCTGCCGCTGCCGCCGAGCGTAAGCGGGCGGCCATTGGCTGCTTTACCAGCCAGCTGGAGAGCCGGGCAGATGACCTGGGGCCGGTGCTGGCACCCGGATTCGTTGCCCATTTCACCCGCGACTTTGAGCTGCTGTTCGCCGCGAGGTGCCCATGACTGTAAGCACCAGCTACTTCGACGGCATGTACGCCCGCTCACCTGACCCCTGGGGTTTCACAAGCCGCTGGTATGAGACACGAAAGTACGCCATCACGATGGCCATGCTGCCCAAGCAGCGTTACCGGGAGGCCTTCGAACCCGGCTGCTCGATCGGCGTGCTGTCGGACCTGCTGGCGTCGCGCTGTGAGCGCCTGCTGTGCTGCGATATCGCCCTGGCCGCGGTCAAGGCGGCTGCGGAACGCACCGCCGCCCGCCGCAATGTCCGGGTACAGCAGCGTGCCATCCCCCGGGACTGGCCGGAGGGACGGTTCGACCTCATTGTCTTGTCGGAGATCCTGTACTACTTCGCCGGACCCGAACTGGACCAGGTCCTTAACCTCACCGTTGCCGCGCTGCGCCCCGGTGCCACCTTGCTCGCCGTGCACTGGCGGCACCCGGTCGCCGAATACCCGCGCAGCGGCGACAACGTCCACGCAGCGCTGGCGGCACGACCGGAACTGACCAAGCTCGCTGAGCACACCGAACCGGACTTTCTCGCCGAGACCTACCTCGCCGGCCAGGGACAGCCAGTCTCGGTCGCAGCCGCAGAAGGGCTCCTGAAAGGCGGGGGACGGCCGGGCCGGTGACGTGAGACAGGCCGGGAGCTTGTCGGCGATCTATGGCCGTTGTCGTCGGCGCCCTGACCACCCACACTCCACGCCCGGGGACGGTTCTGACCAGCCTTTCGGCGCGGAGCACGTCGAACGCCTTCATGACGGTGTTCACCGCGATCCCGTGCTGCTGGCTCAGCGTCTTCGCGGATGGCAGCGGTGCCGCAGCCAACCGTTCGCGCCAACCGCGGCGAAGAACGTCAGGCAGCTCAAGCAAGCCTGTCTGTGCGGCACGCCGAGCATGGCGACAACGGCAGTCTGAGCCGCACCTAATAGCGGCAACGATCGCCGCAGCGGTACCCCCGGGTCGCGTGATGGAGGCTATGCGCCCGGGCCGGTGTGGGCATCGGCGGGACCTGGGGTATCTGCAGCGGTGCTCCGCCTTCGATTTGCGCCTCTTCGGCGGCCACATCGTCGTTGCCGAAGTCGGCCAGTGAGGCCGAGTCTGCGGCTGACTTCGGCTCGCCCGCGGGCGCCGTGGGGGTCATCTTGTCGAAGAACCGCAGCAGCTCGACCGGGACCGGCATGACCAGCGTGCTGTTTTTCTCCCCGGCCACCTCGACCACGGTCTGCAGCAGCCGCAGCTGCAGCGCCGCGGGGTCACGCGCCATCACGTTGGCCGCCGCGGCCAGCCGCTTCGAGGCCTGGTACTCGCCGTCGGCGGTGATGATCCGGGCCCGCCGCTCCCGCTCGGCCTCGGCCTGCCGCGACATGGACCGCTTCATGCTCTCGGGCAGCGACACGTCCTTGATCTCCACCCGCTCGACCCGGATGCCCCACGGCCCCTCGGTCGGCTCGTCGATGATCCGGCGCAGCTCCCGGTTGACCTGGTCGCGCTCCGACAGCAGCTGGTCCATCTCGGACTGGCCGATGATCGACCGCAGCGAGGTCTGCGCCTGCTGGGAGACGGCGAACATGTAATTCTGCACGTTCACCGTGGCCTTGATCGGGTCCACCACCCGGAAGTACACGACGGCGTCGACCCGGACGGTCACGTTGTCTTTGGTGATGCCGTCCTGCGCCGGGACCGCCATCGCGACGATCTGCATGTTGACCTTCTGCATCCGGTCGCCAACCGGCCGGATCACCGTCAGCCCGGCGCCGCGCGGCCGGCCCAGCACCTTCCCGAACCGGAAAATGATGCCCTGCTCATACTGCTGCACGACCTTGAACGAGCGGCCGGCCACCACCAGCCCAGCCGCGACGAGTACCACCAGGATGGCCACCAGGGCAACCATCACCAACACCTCTTCTCGGTGACGCCGTGGTAGCCGGCCGCCCTCGGCGGCCAGTCCCCGGTGCCTCCCCCAGCCTATCCACGTAACCTGAAACTAGCAAAATATTTCTAGAAACTTGATGCTATTAGATTGTGCCGGCCGTAGTGAGGAAGATGCCCGTGCCGGTGCCCAGTGCGCACCTTCCACCCGCCGGCGGCTGGCCAGGCGGCCCCGGTCTGGCGGCCGTGTTCATCGGTGTGCCATGCGGCGGCCGGTGCGCCCGGTGACCAGGTGGTAGGCCGGCAGCAAGACGGCTAACCCGGCGCGCGTACTGCCACGCGGTACCGTCGCTGGTCTGGCCGTCGGCTGACCGTGGCGGGCTCACCGCTAGCGGCGCCCCGTCGTCATCGAGCCGGGCCAGGGCGAGCAGGTCCGCAGCATCAAGGGCAGAGGGGATCGAGGTGTTCACGGCGTCCCCGTACGGCGAGAAAGCGCCCGGCCACGAGCACGGCCCGGCGGGCTTGCGTCCGGGCCTAGCGCTTCCGGCGCATGCGCGGTAGCGCGACGATCATGATTACGGCGACGATGACGACCAGAACGATGAAGAACATGGCCCGTTCCTTCCGGCGACCCGCGGGGTAACTGGCCGCCGTCGGCGGCTGATCCCTGGTGCCTGCCCTCAACCTACATTAGAATCAAAAAACTAGCAATTTATTTCTAGAAACTGTAGTCTACGAAGTGTGGAGAGCTGGAGTTTCCTGACCAACCACGCCCGGGTCCTGCTGTGCATCGCCCACGACCCGGACGCCCGGCTGCGCGACATCGCGGCCAGCCTGGGCATCACCGAGCGCAGCGTCTACGGCATCGTCACCGACCTGACCGCAGCCGGGTATGTCGTCAAGCACAAAGACGGCCGGCGCAACCTCTATCAGATCCAGGCGCACATCCCGCTGCCGGAGCCCGCCAGCAAGGAACCCGCCATCGGCGAAGTACTGGCCCTGCTCATAG
>Ga0335076_10004711_pt1 | contig 13823 bp, 6 predicted proteins | sample Lox_Sample_25_FD_206717 | JGI IMG/M metagenome (GOLD analysis project Ga0335076, IMG submission 206717) | Soil microbial communities from Loxahatchee National Wildlife Refuge, Florida, United States - Lox_Sample_2.5 | ecosystem: Environmental > Terrestrial > Soil > Wetlands | place: USA: Florida... | reverse complement strand
ATAGGAGAGGGCGGCGGCGATGGCGGGCGCGGCCAACTCGGCAATCTCCTGGACAGCAGACAGCATGGGGGCCGGGAATGCCTGTTCGCATTGCACCAATTCGATGGCGCCTACGAGGGTGTCGTTGGTGATGAGAGGAACATAGGCGAGAGCGACCACGCGACGGCGAATGTCGAGGTGGGCGTACATTTCCCGCTGCAGCTTTTTGCCGGTTTCAAAGACCAGAAGGCTGCGCTTTTCGGCCAGAGCGCCCAGCACTCCAGCCTCGAATTCGACCTCTTCGCTGACGGTGATTTCGCCGCTGGTAGCTTTTGCCGTCCAGAGTGGATTCTCCTGATCGACAACCACATAGACGGCTACGGCGGTGTCGGGGAGCAACTCGGACACCTCGTTGGCGATGGCTTGCGCGCGCGGGCCGACCTCGGCGCGCGCCAGAAGCGAAGCGGCCAGTTCCGCCACTGGAACGGCGAACGCAGTGCGCTGACTCGACATAGTTGATGCTGCGGCAGTGAAGGCTTGGTGCCGTTTGTTACCCGCGTCATAGGGGGATGTCGCGGGGCCAACAACTTTCCGAGTCGGCATCTTAATGCCACAGGACCAACAGGTCAACATTCAATGTTTGTTGACCGGTGGGCGCGTTTTCGGGTCCACCTGAAGCGCCGTTGGCGGTAACCGTCTTATCTGTAAGGATTTCAGGATGTGATTCCAGTCACGGCGCACCTCTCGCCGGCGAAGTATAAAGAGGCTTCGGGAGGGGGCATTCAGGGTGGATGGAGAGGCACATCCTCGGGTAAACCCTTGGATCGTAACGTTCGCCGTGATGCTGGCGACGTTCATGGAGATCCTGGACACGACTGTCGTCAACGTCTCCATCCCGCATATTGCAGGAAATCTGGCAGCCACGGTTGAAGAGGGGACCTGGGTCGTTACTTCGTACCTGGTTTCCAACGCCATCATCTTGCCCATGTCAGGATGGCTGGCAAACCACATTGGACGGAAGCGGCTTCTGCTGACCTGCGTTAGCGGATTCACCTTGACGTCATTGTGTTGCGGACTTGCCAGCACCTTGCCGTGGCTGATTTTCTTTCGCGTGCTGCAAGGGCTGACCGGAGGTGGGCTGCAGCCGCTGGCACAGGCAATCCTGCTGGAGACGTTCCCCAAGCAGAAACATGGTCAGGCCATGGCGGCCTTTGGCATCGGTATTCTGCTGGCGCCTATTCTCGGGCCCACTCTCGGTGGATGGATCACAGACAATTACAGCTGGCGGTGGATTTTCTATCTGAACCTGCCGGTGGGCATTTTTTCCTTGTTCATGATGCAGCGGTTTGTGTTCGATCCGCACTATATAAAGCGAGGCGAGGGGAAGGTTGACCTTTGGGGCATCGGCTTTCTTGCGTTGGGCCTGGGCACATTGCAGGTGGTGCTCGATACCGGCCAGAGGAAAGACTGGTTCGCTTCCCACTACATCCGTTTTTTTGCGATCCTCTGCGTAGCCGCCCTGATCGCGCTCGTGATGCGCGAATTGAAGGCGAGGCGGCCGGTGGTCGATCTGCGGGCGTTGGCTAATCGTACCTTCAGCGCGGGAGTATTTCTCATCGGCATGCTGGGCTTCACGCTTTATTCCAGCCTGGTGCTGCTGCCCATCTACCTGCAGACACTGTTGGGATACCCGGCGCTGAATGCGGGTTTAGCACTTTCTCCGCGCGGCCTGGGTTCGTTGGCGACTACTCCGCTGGCAGGCTACCTGACCGGCAAGACGGACCCGCGAAGGCTGCTGGTATTCGGCCTATTGCTGGGCTCGATCACGATGTTCAGCCTGTCTGGACTGAATTTGAACGCCGGCTATTGGGATATTTTCTGGCCGCAGGTTTTGCAGGGCGTCGCACTGAGTTTCCTGTTCATTCCCTTGATGACCCTCAGCATGGCTGACATTGCGAAAGAGAAGATGGGAAATGCCACCAGCATCTTCAACCTTATGCGGAATATCGGCGGAAGCATCGGCATCGCCATCATGACCACCTTCCTCGCGCGCCGTTCGCAAATGCACCAGAGCCGCCTGGTGGAGAGAGTCAACGCCGGCAACCTGAGCACGCAAAGAACGCTGGCCGGGCTGCAGGGATGGTTTCACCTCCGCGGCTTCGACGGTTACGGCGCATCCCGCAAGGCTGTGGGGGTGGTATACGCGGCGGTGCAACGGCAGGCGGCCATGCTCTCCTTTGTGGAAGCGTTCTGGGTCATGGGCATTATGTTCCTCGCCATGCTGCCGTTCCTCCTGTTGCTCCGTTACCAGTCGCCTGAGCGAGCGCAGCTCCCTGTGACGGTTCGAAACCGGTTGCTCAAAGTCCAGGTCGTGCCGCCGCAAGAACGAGAAAAAGAGCGAGAAGAGGCAGCCGAGTTGATCGACGCCTGACCTGCAGAAGGCGGCCCTTTCCAGCCGGTCATGGCAACGGATCTCCCACCCTCGAACATCTACAATCCTTCCCTTCGCGCTGGCCCGTACAGGGTTGGAGGATCTTTTGCATGCGATTCCGGATCAGCGGTATTGTTGCCACTTTTCTGGCGCTGGGTGCGCACGCGGGCGGCCAGCAGGCACCGTCAGCGCAAGCTGCCACAGGGATCGGCCTGATCAATCACATTATTTTTCTGGCGCAGGAGAATCGGTCGTTTGACCACTACTTCGGCGAGCTGCGCCACTATTGGGCGCAGAATGGCTACGCCGACCGTTCATTCGATGGCCTGCCACAGTTCAACCCGCAGGCGGGAGAGGCTCCACTCTACGGCTCTCCGCCCACCAACCCGGGATGCGATCCCGCTTATCAGCCGCCAAAGGACTGCACGGTAGATTCCGCCAGTCCCACGGTCACTTCTTTTCACTTGAAAACGCAGTGCACCGAAAATACCAGCCCGTCCTGGAATGAGGCTCACGTAGATTGGGCCATCGACGATCCTGTGGGCGCGCAGCCGGCCAAGCTGAATGGCTTCGTGTACACGGCGGCGCACGATGCCCGGGCAGTCGGCTTTCATGGCACGGACGGCCGTCGCGCCATGGGCTTCTACCGCGACACCGACCTGAACTATTACTACTTCATGGCGTCCAACTTCGCCACCTCCGACCGCTGGTTCAATCCCGTGATGGCGCGAACCCACCCCAACCGGGAATATCTGATCGCGGCGACCTCCCAGGGCTATGTGTATCCCGTGGGCACCGACGCGCAGGACAAGAAACTGCTGACGGCTAAGACCATCTTCCAGAAGTTGCAGGCGAACGGCCACAGCTGGAAGATTTACGTGAATCCAACCAACTCCGGCTGCGCTGGCCCACCTTACGACGCTTCATGCCTGCTGGGCTTGAGCTATGTGCAGAATTTCAAGTGGGGACAGACGATCCCGGCAAGCTTTCCGCAGAATCTCGGCACCATCGGCGTGGCCAACTCCGATTTCGAGAACGACCTCGCGAATGGAACCTTGCCCGACGTCGCCCAGATCGAACCGGCCAGCGATGCCGGGCTCGACGAACATCCTTCGAATTCCGACAAGATACCCAGCGAAATCCAGCCGGGAGCCAAGTATGTGGAGGGCATTGTCAACGCCTTGATGGCTAGTCCCTATTGGAAGGACACGGTTTTTATCCTGACCTACGACGAATTCGGCGGGATCTACGATCACGTTTCGCCGCAACCTGCGGTGAGTCCGGACGGCATCAAGCCGGTCGATCTCCTGCCCGGAGATGTCTGCACCACGACAACCGGACCGACCTGCGACTTCGTCTACACCGGCTACCGCGTGCCCTTGATTGTGATTTCACCTTACGCCAGGAAGCACTACGTTTCCCACACCGTGGCGGACACAACCGCCATCCTGAAGCTGATTGAGACCCGCTTTCGTTTGGGAACTCTAACCCAACGGGACAAAGCGCAGATGGATATGACCGAATTCTTCGACTTCGAGGATCCGCCCTGGATGACTCCGCCCGGCCCCCCGGAACAAAACACCAGCGATGCCTGCTATCTGAACAGATTGCCCTGAGAGCCTCAGAAGCATTCAAAAGGAAACCGTGGTCATCGGCTCTGTATATCGCGTCGAATCAGCGCAGAATCGAGAAAGAACCCGAGGCCTACGGTCAGGGGAATGATTCCGAAGGCACCCGCGATCCAGGCTTCCGACTCATAGCGTGAAATCAGCGCAAAGGTGACCATGTAACCAAGCGATGCCGCGGTGAGAAGGATGCCTGAACGGCGCGATTGCGCCGCCGGTGGCAGCTCTTGCGCCATGGGGACGTCGACGCCCCGCGCTATGGCTGCCAGGCGCTCATCGGTGCGCAGCTTGCGCACATGGTAATAGGTGTAGAGGCCGGCCATGGGAAGTCCCAGGGACATAACGACGGCTACCAAACCAATCATGTCTTCCATATGGTGCTCCTTGGAGTTTGCAGCTCCATCGATCCACTCTTAGCTACGCAAGGCAGCTGGGAAAAGTTCCGTCGCCAGGTACAAAGTGGTACCATCGCGCGACATGAGAAGAAACCACTGTTTCCACGGATGGTTACTCGCGGTTCTCGTCTTCAATCTCGCCGGCGGCGGATTCGCCCAAAATCCGTCCTCTGCTGCCCAGGTGACGATTCTGCGTGCAGCTCGCTTGTTGGATATTGAGGGCGGAAAAATCGTGACCCCGGGCGAAGTTCTGATCCAGGGCGAGCGAATTGTCGAAGCTGGCGCCGCGGTCAGACACTTGGCGGGGGCGGAGACGATCGATTTAGGCGACAGTACGCTAATGCCTGGCATGATCGACGCCCATGTTCATCTCTTCTTGCATCCGGGAGCGGAGGATCTGCAGACGGTCGAGGAGTCGGTGCCACAGCGGACGATTCTGGCGACTCTGGCTGCCCGTGATGACCTGATGGCTGGTTTTACCGCAGAGCGCGACATGGGCACGGAGGGAGCGGGCTCAGCCGATACTGCGGTCCGGGACGCCATTAACCAAGGCCTCATTGTGGGGCCGCGGTTGCGCATCAGCGGCAATGCCGTCGACATTCTGGGCGGCCACGAGGATGCCAACCGTTTCAACCCGGCGCAACATGTGCTATCGAACGCCACCTACGCCAATAGTGCGGCGGATTTGGTGCAAGTCATCCGCCAGCAGTACAAGGAAGGAGCGGATTTTACCAAGGTCTATGAGACTGGGCCGGATTCGATCCAGGATGGCCACTTCTCGACGCCCTACCAGTACAGCGAAGCGGAACTGGCCGCAGCAGTGCAGGAAGCGGCGCGGGCGGGAAAGCGAGTTGCGGTGCATGCCACGGGGGAACCGGGCGCGCTGTACGCGGCGCAAGCGGGAGTGGAGTCGGTCGATCACGCTTACCAGCTGAGTGATGAGACCATGCGCCTGATGCGGGAAAAACGGATTTTTGCCGTCCCGACATTCACGATTGCCGAATACTTTGCCGATCACGCGGCTTCGCCTGAAGCCGCCGCGCGCGAGCATGCGATGCTCGACTTCCACGCGCAGGAGTTCCGCAAGCAGCTGGCGGCAGGGGTGCCCATGGCGGTGGGATCGGATGTGGGACCGTTTCCCCACGGTACGCAGGCGCGGGAACTGGTGCTCATGGTGAAGTACGGCATGACTCCGCTGGCCGCGCTGCAAGCCGATCTGCTGAACGGCGCAAGGCTCTTGGGTTGGCAAAACCTGATTGGGGAATTGAAGCCGGGATATTTTGCCGACGTGATCGCGGTGAACGGCGATCCATTGAAGGATATCGGTGCCGTCGAGAAGGTAAAGTTTGTGATGAAAAGTGGAGTGGTGTACAAGAAGTGAAAGCGTGAGAACATGCACGAGGGGCGGCACCGCTGAAGCCGCGCCATGATACGAATGGTGACTTCTCTGCGGCCGATGAAGTTTGCTATGCGGTCATAGACTGCCACAAATCTCTTTTAGCATCTTCGGCACTTCTACTACACTAGGCAGACTCCAGGTTCGAGGACGATTCATTTGCCCAAGCCCGTTTGTGGTGTGTATCGGATTTTTGCCTGTCTATTCTTAATAGTCGTTTCGGCCAGCGCTCAATCGGTTCCTGCCGAGCTTTATAACGGGCTCCAATGGCGGCTCATCGGGCCGTTTCGTGGTGGGCGGGCAGTCGCGGTTGCGGGTATCCCTGGCAACCCAACCACGTTTTATTTTGGAGCAGTGAACGGGGGAATCTGGAAGACGACCGATGGCGGAGTGGTTTGGCGGCCGATCTTTGACGATCAGCGCGTCGCGTCGATCGGGGCGCTGGCAGTGGCTTCTTCTGATCCCAAGATTATTTATGCGGGCACCGGCGAGTCGGATATTCGCTCCGACCTGTCATCCGGCGACGGCGTCTACAAATCGACCGATGGGGGACAAAGCTGGAGCAATGTCGGGCTGCACGACTCGGAGCAGATCAGCCGGATTGTCGTGGATCCGCGGGACTCCAACCTCGTGTACGTCGCAGTACTGGGACATGCGTATGCTCCGAATGCGGAGCGCGGCGTTTACAAGTCGAGCGATGGCGGAGGAAAGTGGACGAAAGTTCTGGACTTGGGAGCGGAGATCGGAGCCGCCGATTTGGCCATTGCCGCCGACAGCCCCAACATTCTGTTCGCCATGATGTGGCGAGCCCACCGTCCGCCGTGGAGTACCTACGGTCCGATCACTGAACCCGGCGGCGGACTTTATCGCTCTACGGATGCGGGCCAGACCTGGCAGCGTTTGACGGGCAAGGGATTGCCGGAGGGGGATTGGGCACGGTCAGGAGTGGCGCTGTCGGGAGATGGCAAACGGGTTTATGCGCTCATCGATGCCAGGAATCCGGGGCTCTACCGCTCCGAGGATGGTGGCGATTCTTGGGCGCTGGTTAACTCCGACAAACGCATCGCCAACCGCTCCTGGTATTTCACCAGCCTGACGGTCGATCCGCGGAATCCCAACGTGGTCTACATCCCGAACACTGCTCTTTACCGGTCGGAGGATGGCGGTAAGAATATTTCGATTGTGCGCGGGGCGCCCGGAGGAGATGACTATCACCAGCTGTGGATCGATCCCAGGGATTCGTCGCGCATGATTCTCGGTACCGACCAGGGCACCACCATCAGTGTGAACTATGGCGCGACCTGGAGCTCCTGGTACAACCAGCCGACGGCGCAGCTTTATCATGTCATCACCGATGACAAGTTTCCCTACGCGGTTTATGGCACGCAGCAGGACAGCGGGGGCATCGCGGTCTTGAGCCGCGGCAATGACGGACAAATCTCAGCCCGCGACGTGTTTTCACCCGGGGGTAGCGAGAGCGGATACATTGCGCCCGACCCAAAGCATCCCAACATTATTTATCTGAGCGGCTCCTACGGGGGCGTGACCCGCTTCGACCTGCGGACCTCGCTCGGGCAGGACATCACGCCCTGGCCAGTTTCTACCTTTCGCAGTGAGCTTATCCAGCGCAAGTACCGCGATCCGTGGACACCTGTACTGTTGTTCTCGCCGATTGATAAGGAAACTCTCTACCTGGGGACGCAGTTCGTGATGAAAACCACGGATGGCGGCCTGCACTGGGAGACGATCAGTCCGGACCTGACAGGTGCGTCGCCCAAAACCGAGAATAGCCAAGCGGGACCGGCGACAGTTCAAAACTCCAAGGAACGAGGATATGGCGTTGTGTTTACCCTGGCGCCGTCGAGCTTGAACCGTGACTTGATCTGGGCAGGAAGCGATACCGGCCTGCTTCACGTCACCCAAGACGGCGGTAGAACCTGGAAGGACGTAACGCCGAAGGGGCTGGGGGATTGGAGCAAGATTTCGTTAATTGAAGCCTCGCACTTCGACCCGGCTGAAGCGTATGCGGCCGTCGATCGTCACCGCCTGGATGACCGGACGCCTTATCTTTATCGAACGCGCGACTATGGCGCCAGCTGGCAGCTGATCACAAATGGCCTGCAAGCACCGACATTCTTGCGCGCAGTTCGCGAAGACCCGCAGCAACGCGGGTTGCTCTTTGCTGGGACCGAACTGGGGATCAATGTTTCGTTCGACGACGGCGACAAGTGGCAGTCTCTGCAACTGAATCTGCCCGTGACTTCGGTTCCCGATCTGACCATTCATGGCGATGATCTGGTGATCGCAACCCACGGACGGTCGTTCTGGATTCTCGATGACATCACGCCCCTGCGGCAGGCTGCTGATGCGGCGAAGGCTGAGGGAGCCTGGCTGTATCGTCCAGCCACGGCGGTTCGTGTCGATAACGACAGTTTTCTGGGCACTCCGCTCCCGCCGGAAGAGCCTGTGGCGGAGAATCCGCCGAATGGCGCGATCCTGGACTACTACTTGCCACGGATGGCTGATCACGTCGAGTTGGAAGTCCTGGACGGAGGAAACAGTGTGATGCGAAGTTTTTCTTCGGATGAGCAGCCACCTTCGCGACATCCACAGTTTGGCGTCGCCGAACGCTGGCTTCCCAAACCACAGGTGCCGGGAACGGCCACCGGCATGCATCGTTTGATTTGGGATCTGGCGTGGAAGGCAAGCGGGGTGGAGGAGATTGACGATTTCGAGAGTCCGGCGCCCAGCGGGCCGAGGGTGGCTCCGGGGAATTATCAGGTGCGGCTTACGGTGGATGGCAAAACCGTGATGCAGCCGCTCACTGTGATGATGGATCCGCGCTCCTCCGCGACCCCTGCTGAATTGGAGCAGCAATTTCAACTTGGGAGGACAATGTTCGCTGCCGCCAGCAATGGCCGGAAGCATCTAGCGGAAATAAATTCTGTTGAAAAACAATTGTCAACTGCGGCCGAGAACACTCCGAAGGCGAAGATTGAACTGCTTTCCAGCGTGACCCAGGTGCAGGGCGCAATCCAGGCCATTCTAAAAGGCAACGGAGAAAACTATGGGAACGGCATGGGGCTCGAACAAGCGGTGCAGGGGGTGGCGGGGGCGTTGAAGGTGGTCGAGAGTAGCGACCGTGAAGTGCCCTCGCAGGCAGTGGAGCTCTTCCACGAATGCGAGCAGATTGTGAAGCTGCGAATGGGAGACTGGCAGCGGATGAAGACCACAAGACTGCCGCAGTTGAACGATCAATTGAAGCAGGCTAATATGGCGCCGCTTGTGATTGGGGAGACTAAACCCGGCGATGAATAATCGCGGGAATCTGTAATTCGGCTTCAACGATCAACTTGGGAGGTTGGCTTGAAACGGTTTCGCTCTTTTGTTTGCTACGTTGCGATTCTCAGTGTCTCTCGATTGGGCTGGCCGCAGGCGATGCCGACCGAAACTCCGCGCCTGTCGGGCTATGGGACCGAGTCGTCCCAAAGCGAGCGGGACTGGGAGAAGAAATTCCGCGAGGGGATCGAGGCTGAGAATCTTCGCCAGAGCATGCAGCGCCTGACAGCGCGCCCGCATCACGTTGGGTCTGCTTACGACAAGGACAATGCGGAGTGGCTGCTGGCGAAATTCAAGGAATGGGGATTTGACGCTCACATCGAAAGTTTCAGCGTTCTCTTCCCCACCCCCAAGGAACGGCTGGTGGAGTTGGTCGAGCCCACGAAATTTCGCGCCAAGCTGCAGGAGCCGGCGCTGGCGGTTGATCCGACCTCCAGTCAAGCGGCCGAACAGTTGCCCACCTACAATGCGTACTCCATTGACGGCGATGTGACGGCGCCGCTGGTTTACGTCAACTACGGCGACCGCGAAGACTACGAGCAACTGGATCGCATGGGAGTTTCGGTGAAGGGCGCCATCGTGATTGCGCGCTACGGATCGGCTTGGCGAGGCACCAAGCCAAAAGTGGCCGGCGAACACGGGGCCATTGGCTGCATCATTTACTCGGACCCCAAGGACGACGGCTATTTCAACGGCGACGATTATCCCAAGGGGGGATGGAGGCCGCGGGAAGGCGTGCAGCGTGGCAGCGTGATGGATACAGACTATCCTGGCGATCCGCTGACTCCGGGCGTGGGCGCAACTGCGGACGCGAAACGGCTGGCGATTAAAGATGCCAAGACCATTACCAGGATTCCGGTGCTGCCCATCTCCTACGGAGATGCGCTGCCCCTGCTCTCCGCGCTGCAAGGCGCGGTCGCGCCCGAAAGCTGGCGGGGAGCGCTGCCGATTGCTTATCACGTTGGGCCGGGGCCAGCCAAAGTGCACTTGAAGGTCGCATCGAATTGGGATATGAAGCCGGTGAACGACGTGATTGCAACTCTGCGGGGCTCGGGTACGCCGGACGAGTGGGTGATCCGCGGCAACCATTATGATGCGTGGGTGAACGGCGCCGACGATCCCATCTCGGGGATGGTGTCGGTTTTAGAGGAAGCACGCATGCTGGGCGAACTCCACCAAGCGGGATGGAATCCAAAGCGGACCATCATCTATTGCGCTTGGGACGGCGAAGAACCCGGACTGCTGGGTTCGACGGAGTGGGTCGAGACTCATCAGGAAGAGTTGCAGAAACATGCAGTGGCCTACATCAATTCCGACAGCAACGGGAGAGGTTATTGGCACGCCTCCGGCTCGCATGATCTGGAAAAATTCGCCAACGACGTTGCCCGCGATATTACCGATCCCGAGAAACACATTTCGGTTTGGCAACGATCGCGTCTGCAACGCATTGCGCACGCAACCAGCGCCGACGACCGAGCCGAGCTACGCAAGCGCGCTGATTTGCGAATCGGGGCGCTCGGGGATGGATCGGACTACACAGCGTTCCTGGATCATGCCGGCATTCCCGCGCTGAACCTGGGCTACGGCGGCGAGAACGATGCCAACCAATACCATTCCATCTACGACGATTTCTACTGGTATACCCACTTCGTGGATACCGATTTCTCTTACGGGCGGGCGCTGGCCCAGACGGCAGGAACGGCGGTCATGCGGCTTGCCGATGCCGACCTGATTCCCTTCGAGTACGGCGATGAAGCGGACACCATCAGCAGATATGTGAAGGACTTGGAGAAATTGCTGAAAGACAAACAGGACGAGATCAGCGAACGGAATCTTGAACTGCAGGAGGGAGTGTTCAGCGCGACGGCCGATCCGCGCAAAACTTTTGTTCCGCCTCCGCCGAAGCCGGTGCCTCCGTTTATGAACTTTGCGCCGCTGAAAAATGGCGTGGAGTCGATCAAGAAGAGCGCCGATCACTATCAGACAATCTTTGCCCAGTGGCAGAAGAACGGGGCCGAATTGCGGCCTGAGGGTGCGGCGGCGGTCAACTCCGACTTGCTGAGAATCCAGCGGACATTTCTTACCGAGCGCGGGTTGCCCGAGCGTCCATGGTTTCGAAACCAGGTTTATGCCCCCGGCGCGTATACCGGTTACGGCGCCAAGCCGATCGCAGCGGTGCGGGAATATATGGATCAGGAGAAATGGAAAGAAGCTGAGGCTCAGGTCCCGACCGTCGGAGACGTTCTGGAGAAGGTCGCTGCGGCCATCGACAAAGCTGCCGATGATTTAGAGAAAGCCAGTGGGCAAGGACGCTGATTTTCAGACTCCCACTTTATTCTTCGTTTTCAAAATCTGCGCTGGGGTCAGGAGTTGGGTCCAGGTTGAGTTCGGGCAAGCCGGCAGCGCGCAGCGCTTCGTTCAACGCGGGAAGGTCGCTCTTCTTAAGCCCTTCCCACTGCTTGATCGCTTCCGAGGATTGGCCCTCAGCAGCTGCAGTCGCGGCCATTTGCGCCGCCGTGGGCGCGGCGTCCGCGCGATCAACTTCCGCATACAGACTGGTAGCGTTCGTATTCAGTGCCTTTAACGAAGTTGGCGAGGCGTTCGTCGGGCTTCCCTCGCCCTCGGTGATCGCCTTGAGCTTCGGTTTGAATTTCTCGATGGCTTCGGCCGCCGGACCGGATGCCTTACCGGACAACTGATCGAGTTGTTGCTGCAGGGAGCGCGTTGTCAGCATTGCCTCGGAAGTTGTAGTCAGCAGCGTTGCCAAACGGCTCTGCAAGGCAAACATCTGCTGGAGTCCTGCAGGTGGCGTCTTCACTCGCGGGTCAAGTCGAACAGTCAATGTTGCCGTGGAGCTGTGCCCGCCAACTGTAAGGCGAACTGTGTAATCGCCGGGCAAGGCGCGGGGGCCGAGAGGTTCGCGGGGAGTATCGTGTGGGACCGCCGAAATCGGATACTGGTGTTTCAACGAGGTGGGCGCGGGATAGTGCAGGTCCCAGACCCAGCGATGCATACCGGCGTCGGTGGAGAGCGTCTTCGGCACGCGAATCCAATACAGAGGAATTTGCTGCTTCTCCAGTTCTTCTTCGGTTTGTTCGGGCTTGTCGGCGCTGGAAAATCGGCGCACGAGTTTGCTTTGAGCATCAAGAATTTCGATCGTGACCGGATCGGTGGCCGCCTGGGACAGGAAGTAGTCGATGACCGCGCCGTCGGGCGGATTCTGGGCGGTGGGCTCATCGGGGGGAAGGGGCGTATCCGGGTACGTGCTGCGCCGCACCCGAATCGCCAGCGCCGGCTTAAATAGAAAAGCGTCGGAACTCGCAACCGAAGGATTGAGCTGCCGGAGCAGACTCATATCATCCAGTATCCAGAAGGAGCGGCCGTGAGTGGCGACGATGAGATCGTCATCGTGAATCCACAGGTCACGCATGGAGGTGTGCGGCAAATTTAGCTGCAAAGACTGCCAGTGATCTCCGTCGTCGAAGGACATCCACACGCTGTTTTCCGTGCCGGCGAAGAGCAAGCCTTTGCGGACGGGATCTTCGCGCACGCTGTCGACAGGTCCATCCGGCAGGCCATTGACGATCAGCTGCCAGCTCTTGCCGCCGTCGTGAGTGCGATAGATATAAGGATGAAGATCATCGATGCGAAAGCGGCTGACTGAGGCGTAGGCGGTCTGCTCGTCGAAGTGAGAAGCCTCCAGCTGCGTCACCTTGCTCCAGGGAGTCAGCTCGGGTGGCGTGATGTTCGTCCAGTTTTTCCCGCCATCCCGGGTAATCCATATCCAGCCATCGTCGGTTCCCGCCCAGAGCGTGTTCACCGTCTTGAATGAGGGCGCAAGCGAATAGATGACGCCTCGCTGCTTGGCCGCAGCGGGATTTTTCGCGAGAAGTGTTCCAACGCTCGGCGGCGCGCCAGGATCAGGCCGGGTGAGATCGGAGCTGATAGCCTGCCAGGAATTTCCGCCATCGGAAGTTTTGAACAGCACGTTGGCTGCGTAGTAAAGAATGTGCGGATCCACGGGAGAAAAGCGTGTGGGCTCAGTGCGGTCGCCGCGGTATTGATTGCCCTTCACAGGAATGGGAGTGACGTTCTGGACCTGCCCGGTGGAGATGTGGAATTTGGATACCTCGTTGCGCCCGCCGCCATAAATCACATCGGGATCGAGCGGATCGGGGGCTGCGTAGCCATACTCGATGACGCCGACGGGATGCCAATCCCACTGCGTGACCTCGCCGTCATTGCCACGGCTGGAAATGCAGACCGAGCCGCTCTCCTGCTGCCCGCTGCACACGCGGTAGGGATAGCCGTTGGTCACGGACGCATGGTAAAGCTGGGCGGTTGGCTGGTTGTACCAGGAGCTCCAGCTTTCACCGCCGTTGACTGTGACAATCGCGCCCTGGTCGCTTACCAGCAGAATGATGTCGGAATCATTGGGGTTGATCCACAGGTTCTGGTAGTCATCTCCGCCGGGCGCGCCGCGAAAGGCAGTCCAAGTCTTGCCTCCGTCTTCGGAGCGCATGGTCACCATGCTGGCGACGTAAACGACGTCGGGATTTTTGGGATCGACCCTGGGGACAGGCAGATCGCCGCCGCCGATGCGAACTGCCGGCCGAGGATCGGTTGTGATCCGGTACCAGTTTTCTCCTCCATCGTCG
>Ga0335076_10004710_pt1 | contig 13825 bp, 8 predicted proteins | sample Lox_Sample_25_FD_206717 | JGI IMG/M metagenome (GOLD analysis project Ga0335076, IMG submission 206717) | Soil microbial communities from Loxahatchee National Wildlife Refuge, Florida, United States - Lox_Sample_2.5 | ecosystem: Environmental > Terrestrial > Soil > Wetlands | place: USA: Florida... | reverse complement strand
GCGTTGCCGTCAGGAAAATGGAAGAAGAACTTCCGCTCGTTTTCGAGGCCTTCGGGCTGCATGCCCATTCCGAGGAAGCCCGGATAGCCGGTTTCGGCTGCGTCGGCCGCAGCGATTGCCTCGATGCCGACACCGAATAGCGGTTGCGAAATCGTCTGATAGAGGCGAAGAACATCGGGATGCTGGCCCGCAAGTTCGGTCAGGAACTTGGCATAACTGATCCGCGAGAGACGTTCCTCTTTTTCATCCGGCTTCAGTTCCGGGAGATAGTCCTTTTTCTCCTGGCACAGGCGAGCGAAGTCTTTACGGGCTTGCTCAGCAATTGGTGCCTCTGCGAGGAAGTGATCCCACGCATTCGGCCCTGCGGCGGCAAGATCGAAGGTCTCGCCACCGGGAAATGGATACGGGTCGTCGATCAGCTTGTCGGCGCCGAAGTTTTCCTTGTCGAAGAAAATCTTGGGGACGCGACCTGCGCTGTAAAGATCACGTTTCAGATACTTAGGAAAACTGGGCACGTCGACTCCCAGCTCCTCAATCACGCCTTTTGACACTGCGCTATAAGGCTCTGGGCTCTCAATTGAGTAGGTGCCACCGTAACCGATCAGCGTTTTGTTTCCGGCGCGGAATTCGTTGCGCTTGGCGTGTCCGCCGAAGTCGTCGTGATTTTCGAGGATCAGGATGCGCGCCTTCTCGCCCACGGCCTTGCGATAAAAGTGGGCGGCCGCAAGACCGCTGATACCCCCGCCGACAATGATCAGATCATAGGTCTCGCCCGTGTCCTCGGGCTTGCCCGCAGAATCCCAGAACGTCCCATCACGCAGGCTGTGCGCGACGTCGAACGCACCCGGATGGCTGCCGCGCATACCGGTAAGGGCGGGAGGATAGTAGTTGGGGGACTTGTCTGTGGCACTGGAATCACCGGCGATGAGGCGCCACGGCATCATGGCAGCACCGGCGGTGATCGCGACGCCGTTCATGAAATCACGGCGCGTGATTTTGCGATGCATCCCCAGCTGGCGGTCGCGTGGATCGTGCACGATGTCCCCCAGGGTCGGACTACGCTTGCTCTTCCGATTTCTTTACGGCGAGTTCGGCAGCCTGGAAACCGATGCGGCTGTGGGCTCCATCACAGAACGGTTTGTTGACCGAACCGCCGCAGCGGCAGAGAGAGAACGCGGGCTTGCCAGTGAGATCGTACTTGGTGCCGTTCACGTCGACGAGTTCGATGGTTCCCTCAGGAGCTTCGACGCGATAAGGACCATTGGGACGAACAGTAATTTTGACTTGGGCCATGATTTTCTCCAAACCTTACGGATTTATAGTAGGCATACGAAGATACCACGAGCTCTGGACGAAATGCATCGACGGAAGCTCAGGCCGCGGCAGAACCGACTGAAGACAGGCTGCGATACAGCCGCAAGCAATCGTCGATCATGCGCTTGGTGGTGAAGCGTTCCCGCGCACGTGTGTAAGCGAGTTCGGCGTAGGCACGCCGCATGGAACGATCGGCGTTCAACTGGCGGATGCTTTCCGCGAGGCTCTCGGAATCGTTGGTGCGGAAATAAAGAGCGGCATCGCCCCAGACCTCGCGATAGCTTGGAATATCGTTGGCGACAATTGCGCAACGCGAGAAGGCAGCCTCGAGCGCGGGCATGCCAAGAGGCTCGTATCGTGAAGTGGCGGCAAAGATTGCGGCGCGGCTGTAGAGCGCGCGCAATTGCGCCTCGGTTTGTGGACCGCGAATGGCTACAGTTGTCTCCTCTGTGGCCACCTTCACGTCGGCGCGTATCGGCACACGGGGCATCGGCACGGTATGTTCTGCGCCCACGATGCAAACCGGAATGGGATGCACCTGCTGCGTTAACAGAAAAACCTGCTTGCTGGAATCGACCAAGCGGCCCACGGCCAGAACACAGTCATCTTTGTGGACATACGGATTGAAGAAGATGGGATTTCGTCCCGGGTAGATGACCTCAGAGCGATTTGGTTCTCCGTAACACGCCACGATGCGATCGAGCATCCATGCCGAAGGCGCGACCAGCGCATCCGCACCCGCGATGCCCCGCATGACCGTATCGCGATACCACTTCGTGGGGCGGCTGGCGTGCATCGGACGATCTTGAACGGCCTGCGTCCAAGTGATGAGATCGCCGTGTGCCATGACTACGCGTGGGGTATCGACCGCGAGATTGCCGTAGCAGAACTGGTTCAGGTGAAGGACGTCAGGCCGAACTTCCCTCACGACTGCGGCTAGAAAAGCCGACGACTCGGGAAGATCATCCTCCGCCTCCTGCATCCATTCGAGACGAAATGCGGTGGGCCGATATTCCAGGCCGTGGAGGTGATCCATCCACGCGGTTTGCTCGGGAAGGGGAATCTCGCCGAAGCTGACGAGCGTGACCCGTACCCCGCGAGTCACCAGTCCGGTGACGAGTTCGCGGGTGTACGTCCAAGCTCCCGACAAAGTGTCGGCGGTGACCAGGACGTGCACAGAACCTCCGGGAGGGCGCCGCGAGACCGCGATAGACGCGGGTTCCCGTGCGCCAAGTGCATCCATTCTATTGCGAACGGGGTGGAAGGAGAAGGAATTTCGGAGATACTGGAGGGGCGAAAGTGAGCTGGAAGAGGAAGCCACTTTGCCCCACCTGTGAAGAGTCTTTCGTCAGAACGAGAACTTCAGCGCCAACTGGATGACCCGTGGCGGCAATGCCGTCTGAATCTGGTTAAACGTGGGCGAACTGATGTCGCTGTCGGGCAAGCGGAAGTTCGGGTGATTCAGGAAGTTAAATAGCTCCGCCCGGAACTGGAGCTGTTTTCCCTCGGTGATCGGGATGGCTTTCAAGGCGGAGAAATCCCAATCAGCGAAGCCCGGTCCTTGCGCGATGTTGCGTCCGGCGGTACCGAATTGCTGCACCGGAGAATTCGGGTCAGGAGTGATGCGCTGAAATGCGTTGGCATTGAGCCATGCGTTGGGATTGCGCGGTCCGCTGTTGGGGTCTTGTCCGGGAACCAGGTTGGGCCGGTTGGCCGAAAATCCCGTAATTTCCGGCGCGCCACCTTGCTCGGAGACGTCGACGGAATCAAACACGGTGAACGGAGTCCCGCTCATGACGGTCGCGATGCCGTTGATCTGCCATCCACCGAGAATGTGTTGATACCAGGCTTGCGGCTGCCGGAAGAAAGGCAAAGCCCACTGGTAGCTCATCACCAGGCGGTGGCGCGAGTCGAACAGCGAGCGTCCGCGTTCGGCGGAAAGATTGAACGGATTCTGCGCGAGGTCGTTTTCTCCGGCCACGGGCTTGGAGGCCGATCCAGTCATGTTGAACGACGAAGCGTCATCAATGGTCTTCGAGAACGTATACGAAACCAGGAATGAGAGGCCATGGCTGAAGCGCTGGCGCAGACTGGTTTCAAGCGCGTTGTAGGACGAGTTCGCAATGCCGGCGATTAAACCGGTGGAAGAGTAAACGCAACTGTTGGGCGGATCATTCAGGGTGCAGCCCGAATACAGGCGGCGCTGATCGGCATTGCCCGACGTAGACTTCGGCTGAGGAGGTTGACCACCTGAGGCCGGGAAATATCCAGGCACATAAATTGCCGGATTGCCCTCGATGAAGCGCGGCAGCTTCGTGCCCTTGGTACCTACATATCCGATTTCAAACAGCAGATTGTCGGTGATCGAGCGCTGGATGTTGAGGTCCCAATCCTGCGAATAAGGCAGCGGTAGATTGGGGGTGAGCGTCAGGTTGGTCAAAGGCGTGGCGAATGAGCCCGCGGGCGGGGGATTGCCGTTGTAGGGATCAGAGAAATTCGGAACGCTGACTTGTTCGGTCTGCAAGTACGGAGGAGCGCTGATAGGCGACTGCAATGGTCCGCCTTGGCCCGTGTAATACGGCTCGTAGAAGATTCCGTAGGCCGCGGTCACCAGCCATTTCGAAGAGCCGGTGGGATCCAACGCGAAACCAATGCGCGGGGCGAAGCCCTTCTTGAACGTTGGGATCAAACCTGCGGGCACGCCGGGGTCACCGGGATACAGCAGGCCTGCGGGTGCGTTCGGCATGACTGTGGATTGGCGGCCCGGAATCCATAGCGTTTGACGGTTGTGAATCTCGGTGTACGGGAATGGGAGTTCGTAGCGCAATCCCGCGTTGATGGTTAGCCGCGAATTCACTTTGTAAGTATCCTGCGCATACCCGTTCAGCGAATTGCCCCGAATGCCTCGCGAGAAATCGCCTCGCCCCTGCAGAAAAAAGACAGGCTGGCCGAAAAGGAAGGCGGCGAAGCCATCCCCTGCGATCGGGAAACCAGGATCGAACACGAAGAAGCCATTGGTGGCGATTCCCTGCAGAACGTTGACGTTGAGGTGCTGGTAGCCGCCGCCAAATTTCAATTCGTGGCGTCCGCGAACCCAACTCAGCGAGCCCGAGTAGTCAAACGCGTTCTCGTAGGTATTACGCGGACCAGTGATGGGATCGCCCACGGTCGTATAGCCGTTTACCTGGATGAACGGCGGACCCTGGGCGATCGGCAGACTGGAATCGTAACCAAAGCCGAGATCGGTCGGGCTGGAGTGATTCAGGTGCTCGTCGAACAGGAATTTGTTGCGCAGGTAGGAGAAGCGCAGGACCCCGATGACCGACGGTGAAAAGGTATGAGTGTCTTGCGCAACGAAATTCTGGGCACGATGGCTCTCGCCGACGGGGAATCCGGGAACGCTCGCTCCCGAAGTCGATAGCGGATCGAGCAGGGTTTCGTTGGCCAGCATGTAGCGGAAGTTCAAACTGTCTTTGACCGAAAGATAGTGATCGATTTTTATCCCGAACTGGTCGGCGTCGTCGTGCAAGGTCTGCGTCGAGGTGAAGGTATTCGTCCCGCTGGTAGGCGTTGGGAACATGAACAACAGCGACTGCGAGAGCGGGTTGATAAACGGTAACTGGTTATACGGGATCGGCGCATTGGCGAAAATGTTGAAGAGCTGATGAGCCGGATTCAGACACATCCCATTGGTGTCGAACCCTTCCGGACAGAGCTGGCCGAAATTCCCTTCCCGCTCGGGCAACGACGGTACGGTTGTTCCTTGAGTCTCTCCTTCGCGGTTGCGAAGACCCTCATAGAATCCGAAGAAGAAGGTCTTGTCCTGGCGAATGGGGCCGCCGAATGTCCCACCAAATTGATTGCGCTTGAGAGGCTCGGTGTTGGCTGCGAAGTAGTTGGTGGCGTCGAAGGCGTCGTTGCGGATGAACTCCCACAAGGAGCCGTGATAGCTGTTACTGCCAGAACGGGTGACGATGTTGGTCGTGGAGCCGAGAGCGTTTCCGAACTCCGCGCTGGCATTGTGCGTGAGGATTTTGAATTCTGTGATGGAATCAACCGGAGGCTTGAGCACGAAGCCGCCGTCCACGCCATTGAAGTTGTTGGCCCCGTCGATCAGGAAGTTGTTGGACTCCGGACGCTGGCCGTTTACGGCGTAGGCTTGCCCGTCGCGGAGCGAGCCTCCTGCTTCGGCCAGGCCGGGCGTAAGCGGCACGACGCCAGGTTGCAGCAAGCCAAGTTGCGAGAAGTTGCGGCCATCGAGAGGCAGATCGAGGACTTCACGCTCGGTGACCGTTTCGCCGAGACTGGTCACGGTACCCTGGATCAGTTGTGCGTCGGCTTCGACCTCAATCTTCTGCGTTTCAGACCCGACCGAGAGCTTTACGGACACAGCGGCGGTCTGATTGACTTCAAGAATAATGCCGTCTTGAATGTAGGTCTGAAATCCTTTGGCTTCCGTGCGCAGCTGGTAGTGGCCGACAGGAAGCTCCATGAGCAGATAGCCGCCGCTATGGTCTGTGGTGGTATGGCGGGTGTAACCCGTTTCCGTTTGGACTGCCGTGACCGTGGCACCCGCAACGGCGGCACCGCTGGGATCGACAACGGTCCCTCGCAAATTCGCGTTGATCTGTTGTGCGGCCGCCGTAGAGCCAATCAGCAAGGCCAGCAAAGCGCAGCAGGCACCATGGAACCAAAACAGTCTTTGTCGCACCGTGTCCCCCACATGAACGTTAATGCGGCTGTGGCATGGCGCAGCAAAGCGCTGCCACGAGTCCGTCGCAACACACGACTTCCAAGTTTTTCTTGGTAAACCCCAGACAACTAGAACGATGAGCAGCGAAACGTTAGCGGAGTGGAGAGGCCGCGCACAATAACGCAAAAACATTATGCGCGGCCCATCGAGAGATTAGTGCACTTGCAGACGGAGCCGGAGTTCCCGCGCCAAACCGTCGATGGCGCGGATTTTCTCTGCGGCCGGATGGGGAACATCCGGTACTGACATGGCGAGTTCGCAAGAGAGCAGCATGGCAGTTAGCGTCTCGCGCATTTCGCAGTGGAACTGCTCAACCACCGCGCGGCGTGCGGCGCTCTCCTCGCGTTTCCGGCGATGCAATGCCATGCGTACATCACGCACGAGTCGATCCATCCCGGTGATCGCAAAGTTCACGTAAACCGGAAAAGCGGTGCCGAGATGCTCGATCATCTGATCGCTTTCTTCCGGCTCAGTCTCGAGCAGAAACTGATCGATGATCGCGGCGGAATAGGTTTGTTCGCGCAGGCGGGTGGCGGCATCCTGCAAAGTATGAGCCCAGTGCACTTCCCTGCCGGTGGCGGCGTTCAGGGCATCGGCGCACTCTTGGCCACGTGCTGAAGATGTGATGAGTAGAATCATGTTCTCCAAGAAAGCACGCCAATCGCCAGTCAGTTTGCGGTGAAAATACGACACTTACGGCGTTGGCGGGAGACGAAGTTCCCGTTTGCGAACATTGTTTCCGCTATCGCGTCCTGAATCGAACTCACGCCGGATAGTCTTGCAGCGCATAGTCCTTCAATTTGCGATAGAGCGTGGTCTTGCCGATACCGAGCATTCGCGCAGCTTGTAGCTTGTCGCCATTGAGCTCATTGATGGCACTGAGAATCGTCTGCTTTTCGAGCTCCGCGATGGGGATGATCTTGGAATGTCCATTTCCGTTCCCATTCCCGTTGGTGTTCACAGTGTCCGTCAGCTTCGCAACCTCCCGTGGCAGGTCCGTGGTGTGGATGAGGGGCCCGCTGGTGAAGGCGTAGGTACGTTCCAGGCAGTTTTCCAGTTCGCGCACGTTACCCGGCCAGTCGTAGGCGAGCAGGGCCTTCAGCGCGTCGTCACTGAGGATCTTCTCCTGACCGGAGGTTCGCGTCATCCGATCCAGAAAGTGACCGATCAGCAGAGGAATGTCCTGCCGCCTCTCGCGCAGCGAAGGGATGCGCAGACTCAGGACATTGAGACGGAAATAGAGATCGCGCCGGAACGTTCCCTGCATAACGCATTGCTCCAGATCGCGATTGGTGGCCGCCAGTATGCGGACGTTGATCGGCACCCGCCGCGTGCTGCCCACGGGGCGGATCTCCTTTTCCTGAATCGCGCGCAGCATCTTGGCTTGAAGGTCAACGGGGAGTTCTCCGACCTCATCGAGAAAAATCGTTCCGCCCTCGGCCATCATCATCAGGCCATCCTTCGCCTGGTTGGCGCCAGTAAATGCTCCCTTTACATAACCGAAGAGTTCGCTCTCGATGAGCGTCGGCACCAGCGAGCCGCAATCGACGGGGATAAACGGCTTATCGCGGAAGGGACCGGAATAGTGAATGGAACGGGCGACCATTTCCTTGCCGGTTCCACTTTCGCCGAGAATCAGCACTGGATGAACGCTGTTTGCAGCCTTCGAGATGATGCGATACAGTTTCTCCATTTCCGGGGAGCGTCCGACGATTCCGCCAAATCCCTGTTTCGATTTCACCTTCTCCCGCAACAGGCGATTCTCCGACTTCAGCTTTAAATGGGTGGCCACGCGCTCCAGCAGGAGCTTGAGTTCGTCGACGCTAAAGGGTTTGGTGACGTAGTCATACGCGCCATTCTTCATCGCTTGCACGGCCGATTGCACCGTTCCATAACCTGTAACCACGATGACGATCGCCTCCGGGCGTCGCTCCTTGATGCGGCGCAGTGCGTCGAGCCCTCCCGCTCCGGGCAGGCGCAGATCGAGCAACACGGCATCGAAACTCTGCCCTTCAAGCAACCGATACGCTTGTTCCGCAGAGTCGGCAACCAAAGCGGTGTAACCGAGCGACTGCGCAACCTCGCGACATGCTTCGCGGATGGCACGTTCGTCATCGACGATTAACAGGTTAAGGAAATTAGCGGCTTCCACTTGTGGCGTAGATGAAACGACGATTGGACTAAATGCGGCTGACGTCATGACGTTTTTATTCCTTTTCGGTTGCTAAGAATTCCCCCTCAGGTTCGGGCAGAGCGGTGTTTTGGTAGTGCATTGCCAGTTCGGGAGCGAGTGGCAACAGTATGGAAATGCGCGTGCCTTGGCCGGGCGTGCTATCCACATGAATCAGGCCGCCGTTGCTGCTCACGATGTCGTGAACCGTGGCGAGGCCAAGACCAGTTCCTTTGTTGGATTTGGTCGTGAAGAAAGCTTCAAAAACGTGAGCTCGGGTGGTTTCGTCCATGCCAATTCCCGTATCCCCTACAACAAACAGGGCGCACGGAAGTGACGTGGTCGCGCGATTCTCGCCGCCTTCAGAAAGAACCTGCACTTTGCAGTTGCGGCTTTCGATCCGGATGCAGCCACCGTTCGGCATCGCGTCACGGGAATTGAGCACCAGGTTGAGCAGGATCTGCTGAGCTTGGGTTGGGTCCATCTTGACCAGGCCGAGATTGGGATCGAGTTGAAGTATCAATTCAATGTTTTCACCAATCAGCCGCTGCAACAGATTGCGCGTGGCCTCCGCGATTTCATTCAGGGACAACAGACGCGGATGATGAGTACTGGGCCGCGCGATGGTGAGTAATTGCCGGACCAGTCCGCTGGCCTGCATGCTCGCATTGCGAATTTCTTCGGCATACTTTCGAACCGCTTGGCCGGGCTGCACGCTGGCGATCAACAAATCGCAATAGAGGAGAATTCCGGTCAGGAGATTGTTGAAATCGTGAGCTACTCCTCCGGCAAGGCGGCCAACTGCCTCCAGGCGCTGCGCCTGACGGAGGCGCGCTTTGGCCTCCGTGTCGGGCTGCGTGTTCTCGGCAAATACGAGCCCGTACGCCCCTTCTGCGTCTATTGCAGAGACACGCCACGCAATCCAGCGCAGCGACGGCATTTCGGGGCCGGCAGGATGCGCGTCGATCTGGAAGTGATCGCGCGCTCCTTCGAAGAGTTCACCGACCAGCCGTTCGCCCGCCGCGCGATCCTGAGGATCCAACAGATCCACGAAAGAAAGGCTGTTCTTGCGCCCCCGCCCGAGCATGCGCTCCAGAGCCGGGTTGATGGAACTGATACGTCCTTGCGGATGGAGCTTCGCGACACAAACCGGGGCGCTGCCAAACAGCGATAGTCCGTTACCCTCGGAAGCTTTCGCGTCTGGCCTGGTCCAGCGAACCTGTGAGGCAGCACTCATAGCATTACTGTGTCGCGGGAATGTTCCAAAAAGGAACTTTCAAAGGGGCTCACCGCGACCTTAGTTTTCCCAAAACGGGAATTCGTCGGCGTCTCGCCGCATCCCATTTCGGCTCACTATAGAAAATGAGGGCTGTGCTCGATTAGGACAACCGTCACCAAAAACGGAAATCTTTCTGTGGAAAACTCTGATTTAACCGCTTGCAAGGGGTTTAGCGGACGCTAAGGGTGTTGGCTGGCAACAAAAGCAGCTTCGGTGAGCCGGAAGGTCAGGCGTCGGCCTTTTTCCAGGTGGATGACGGACTCGACCGTTCCTTGGTCATTGGCCAATGAGGAGGGGGTCGCTTGCCCGTGCGCGAAAAGGCTGGAGGTACGAATTGGAACGCCTTTGCCAGCCACGTCGATTGAATCGAGGGTGAGGCGAACAAAGTTCCGCCCCTTCATGCTTGACGCCTGAGCCGACTCCACCCTGCCCTGCACTCGAGATCCGCGCGGGACCAGAGTGGCGCCGTTGATTGTCACCGGATCGTCGACAATTCCTTCGAAGCGGCTGTTGGCATCTGGGGAATCCGTGGACACCGGGGTCTTTAGGCTGACGGTCAGAAGGGTTCCCACGGGCAGACTCTCATCCCCATTGAAAGGGAGATCTTTCCCCGAGGCTCCATCTCTACCATCGGAGGAAGATTGCGATGATACGGTCGAAACCGCCGGCTCGCCATTCTGAAACGGCACCTGCGATCCGTCCGATTGCGGGGAGCCTTCATTGCCATGAAGGCCGACCGGCTGAGAGCAGGCCGCCAGCAGAAGCAACGACAGGAGCACAGAAATGTGCACCCATGTCGTTAATCTGCGAACTCCGCTCATCCAGACCATCGTGCGACGGACCTCCCCAGTGCGGAAGTGGCAAGCCGAATACCAGATACCGTCTCATGAAATCAATAAGTTGGGGAGGGCACTTTCGTGCCGGTGGTGTAGTTTTTTCCCGGTTTAGCCCTGCCTGGGAGGTTTGGTGCGTCCGCGGAAAGAAAAAGCGGAGAGCGTCAGAGACGCTCTCCGCCTAGCGGTTTCGGCTTAACCTATTGCTTCTTTGCCGGAGCCTTCTTTTTCGGTGTTGTTGCGGCGCCTGCCTTCTTCGCCGGTTCTCTGGCGATCAAGCTCAGGGCATCTTCCGCGTTGAACGGGAACTGACGGGCTGACGTTTCGGTCATGCCTGCAGCATTGAGGGTGACATCAACCCGGCGGTTGCTTGCCAGTTTGATGACTGCGATTCGCTTCAATTCGGAAGCGCGTTGTTCTGCCGTTAGCCGCGGATGCTCTTCAATGGCCTTCTTGACTTCGTCGACCGTCAGGTTCTTCTGCTTTCCGTAGGCCTTGGTTTCAATCGCAGCCTCGGGAATGCCCTGCTGCACGAGGAAGCTTTTCACAGCCCCGACGCGCCGTTCAGAGAGACCCTGGTTGTAAGTATCACTTCCGCGCGTGTCGGCGTGGCCTTCCAGCACAAGGTGGGCATCCGGCTTGGTCTTCACATATATCTGGAAGTCCTGGGCCAAGGAGGTGAGAGTCTTTTGCTGGCTCTCGATGAGTCCACCAGTGGGATCCTTCACCGATGGCTTGTCGGTGGGGAAGTACACGCTTCGTAGAGCAAGACGCGCTTCCACAGCCTTGTCCACCGGCGGCGGAGGAGGATTCTCGATGGCGACTTGAGATGAAGCCTGAGCCGTCAGACCGCGAGAGTCCGTACAGGTTGCGTTGACGGTAACGGAGCCGGGCTTCACCCCAGAGGTATTGAGCGTCGCAGAATTACCACTTCCGGTAACTGTGCCGGAGCTGGCGGTCCAGCTCGCGACGGAGACCGGTACGCTGTCAGGGCTGGTGCAGTTTGCCGTCAAGTTCACGCTTCCGCCCGTCACCACACTGTTCGGGCTGGCGGAAATCGACATGGTCGGCGGATTCTTCGGAGGCAGCGGCTTCACTGTGTAGTTCGCGCTGCAGCTCGCTTCGTTGTTCTTCTTCGCCTTGGGATCCGTCACCTTCGCCGTGACGGTATAGCTACCCGGAGCGGCGTTGGTGGTATCGATGCTGGCGGTCGTGTCTTTGCCCGTCACTTGCCCGCCGTTCCCACTCCAGGCATACGTCACGGTGTGCTTCGGATTGAAGTTGTTGGCCGTCACGTTGGCCGTGAGCGGTTCACCGACCATGACTTCCGAGGGCTGAATGGTGCAAGCGGCGGTGGGAGGCACCGGCTCTTCGCCACCGAAGCTAAATACCAGACCAGTGCGCAGGCGGACGCCTTCGAGATTGACGCGCTGCAGATTCGGGAAAGCAGCATTTGCCAGGGAAGCATAGTTGTGATGTCCCCATACATAGTCTGCTTCAAATAGTCGCCAACCGATGTTCTTGGTCAGGTGTATGTCGATACCGCCGCCAAGAATGGCGCCCAGTCCGGTGGTGCCGGTGTTCACGCCCGAGACAGAAAGCCAGTTTCCGCCCATCATCGCGTGCGCGAAGTAGTTGACGCCGTCGCCGCGCCAAATAAACCGAGGACCAATCGAAGCGGTCGTCAACGAATTGCTGCTGCCAGCGTCATATCCAAAATCGCCTTCGAGTCCGAAATGCGGCACGAAGTTATAAGTCAATGAAGTGCCAAATCCCTTGAACATATCCGGAACTGGGTAGGCGGTGGGATTATTAGGATCACCCAGCGGTATGGTGGCGCCCGGGTGTGAGTACTGATAGCCGGCGAACAAATCCCACTTCGGATTTTCGTCGCTCTGAGCGGCCGCAAAGCTCACAGCGAAAAACAATAATGAAAGAGAGATCAGGCTCGCAGCAATCGCGCGGCCCGATGGCTTGGTGCAACCAGTTAGCATGGAATTCCTCCGAAAATGAGAGTTAGCCGTCCGCAGTGAGACCCTTGCGAGGAATGACGGCTAACCTGAGTGATGAACTACCGATTACTGGGAACCGCAAATTCTAACCCATGGGCAGCTTAAAGCGAAAGTGTAGACTTGAGGAACTGGCAATACATACAACCGAATACCTCCGGTTTGTCTCAAAATGATATTCCAGTGAGTGGCTCGAAATCGCGCGCCACAAGCCTTGCCGGGTGAAATCAGGCCGCGTATCGTGAGAATCCGGGACCCAGAAGCGACAATTTTCGGGTCACGGATGATGGCTAAGCAAGCATGAACCATGAACAAGCATGAACCATGAAAAGGTACTGATCGTCGAAGACGAAGAGAACGAGCGAACTGGGCTCGGAGAGTTGGTTTCCTCCTGGGGCTACCGGGTGGAGACCGCTCGCGACGGCATGGAAGGTTTCGAGAAAGCTACGCAGTGGACTCCTTCGATCGTCGTAACCGACCTGAAAATGCCGCGGATGGGTGGCTTGGAGTTGTTGGAACGCCTCGCCGAGCAGGACCAGACAATCGCCGTCATCCTGGTTACAGCGCAAGGAACCATCGACAGCGCAGTGCAAGCGATGCGGACTGGGGCCTACGACTACATTACCAAGCCTATTGATACCAACCGCCTGCGGACGATCCTGACCAATGCCGCAGCCCTGCTCGGAACCCGTGCCGAGCTAGAGGCAACGCGGCGCAGGCTCCGCGACACAGGCGCGTTGGGCAGGCTCAGTGGCGCCTCGAAGAAGATGCAGGAAATCTTCCGGTTGATCGAGATGGTCGCGCCAAGCACTGCCTCGGTTCTGATTACCGGCGCCAGTGGTACCGGCAAGGAACTGGTCGCGCGCACGATCCACGACTTGAGTCCTCGCAAAGACCGGCCGTTCGTAGCTATCAATTGCGCCGCCATCCCTGAGACGCTGATGGAGAGTGAGATTTTCGGCCACGAGAAAGGCGCTTTCACCGGAGCCCTGGAGCGCCGTACCGGATGCTTCGAACTCGCCGAAGGTGGAACGCTGCTGCTGGACGAGATCGGTGAAATGCCAATTGGAACGCAGGCGAAGTTGCTCCGAGTTCTGGAAGACCGCAAGCTGCGGCGATTAGGAAGCAAGGTGGAAACAGCGGTGGATGTGCGCGTCCTGGCGGCGACTAACAAGATTCCCGATGAGGCGGTGGCGCGCGGCGAACTGCGCAGTGATTTGTATTACCGGCTGAATGTCTTCAACATCCACATGCCGCCATTGCGCGAGCATAAGGAAGACATCGCCGCGCTGGTTCAACTGCTCTTGCAGGAAATGGGGGCGCGCCATAGCAGAAAAGTGAGCGCGGTGAGCGAAGCCGTGCTGAATCAGTTCAACGCGTATTCATGGCCGGGCAATGTTCGCGAGTTGCGCAACACTATTGAGCGCGCGGTCATCGTGTGTGATACCGGAGTGATCGAGACCAAGC
>Ga0335076_10004707_pt1 | contig 13827 bp, 6 predicted proteins | sample Lox_Sample_25_FD_206717 | JGI IMG/M metagenome (GOLD analysis project Ga0335076, IMG submission 206717) | Soil microbial communities from Loxahatchee National Wildlife Refuge, Florida, United States - Lox_Sample_2.5 | ecosystem: Environmental > Terrestrial > Soil > Wetlands | place: USA: Florida... | reverse complement strand
CTATTCCATTTTCATTCAGGTACCTGCTAAGGGAGGATTGAAATCCATGTGTAACGAAAACCTTATCGGCCTCCGTTGACCGGATAACTTTCAATAAGCCGTTCCAGTCGGCATGATCGCTCAGGGCAAATCCCGCGTCAGCATTTCTTCTTCTTACATTTCCCCTGACCTGCATCCATCCGCTGCAAACACCCACAGCATATGGAGTAAATCGTTTTATCCAGGGAGAACCGTCGGATCCGGGAGGAGCAATGATCACTGCGCCTTTAATTATCTCTCTTGACATATTCTGAGTAATTCTTTTTACCCGCGGCAATTGAATTCCCGCATTCACCAATGCTTCCTGCACATTCCAGATCGCACCATGCACAAAAATATCGGGAGTGATTTCAGCAAGACAGGGTAATATCCGTTGTGCTTTGCCCAGGCTGTAAGCGATAAGCACAGAATTTTTCCCATTCTGCTGATTTTTTAAGACCCATTTACGGATATCGCTGAAGATTTCCCTCTGCGATTTCCAGTTGTAAATGGGAAGCCCAAATGTGGATTCACTGATAAAGACATTACATTTTACAATCTCCATCGCACTACTTAATCCATCATCTTCCGTTTTATAATCACCACTTACTACCCAAACCATTCCATCATATTCTATCCTGACCTGGGAAGAACCGATGATATGTCCTGCAGGATGAAGGGAAACTTTTACTCCATTCATCAAAATAGTTTCTCCCCATTCAACAGATTGATAATTGTTATTTCCGAGGCGCAATTGCAACAGGGGTTGAGTGTATTTGTGACATAAATAATATTCGCTTCCCCATCTCGCATGGTCACTATGGGCATGGGTGATGACAGCTCGTTTTACCGGCCGCCAGGGATCAATATAAAAATCCCCCTGCGAACAATAAATGCCTTTATCGGTAAAGCTGAGTAGTTGCATAGGTTTAATGTGAAAATGCGGAAACCTGCCTGCCGGCAGGCAGGAGTGGAAATGAAAAAAATTTGTAATGCCAGCATCTTAGAATTTCAGTTCACATTCTCACATTTCCACATTCGCACATTCCCACATTTGCTAATACACTGCCACCACATTTCCATTTACTTTCTTGATAAAATACAATTTTTTATTCTCGAAATAGTCCAGGGTGAGGTTTTGTTTGTTAAGAAAAACAGGCTCGATATCGAAGTCATTGAATACCTTGAATTTTTTTTCGCCGATGCTACCACTGAGATTGTGTCCGTATTCCTGTAGCAGTTGAGCAAATCGGAACATGGTTTCATATCCGCGGAATACCATATCGCTGGGGCGGGAATAAAACCTGGTTTTAAAAAATTGTTGAATTGATGCAACCAGGCTATCATTCGGATTCATATAAAATGGGGTCGTATAATATATTTCCTGGTCCGCATATGCCGGTTGCGAGAAATCACTTATAGCATCCCAGGTAGGCATCCCAAAAATTTTTAAAGGATAGGTTTTGTTCAATAATGCGAATTGCGCGCAAATATTTTTGGCGAAATTTTCATCGAGGCTGCCTACAATACAAATATTCTTTCGTGTGCTGTCGAGATATGGAGTCAGCTGGCCGGCATCGACGGGCTGACTTAGTGAGATATAATTCAGCTTCAGGGGAACCGAAGCAGTATTCTTTCCGATATCTACAAAATAATTTTTTAACCTGTCTTCGAGCACGCCATTCGTTTTTAAAAAAAGAAGATTGGAAGTCGGATAATTTCTCTGAATAAACTTATAGATGCTTTCGCAATGGGTTTTCAGTGTGGAATTAAGAATAACAAAGTCGGGATTATTGGTGATACCTCCATCATTCGGGAAATTGACGTTGATGAATGGAATATTGTTACTAGCTGCGGCATCTGCGAGCTGATGAAGCTCGGTAGCATTCACATGTCCAATGATCAGTTCTGTTTGTCGAAAATCGGGACTCTGCAAGACCTGTGCAATGGAATGGGTTGAAGATCTCGTATCATATATATGCACCTCCAATGACAGTCGTTTTGTTTCCAGCGAGTCGATTGCCAATTGAGCCCCTTCATAAAATTCGAGGCCCGGATTGATAAATTTTGGAAAATTTTTGTCGTAGCGATAATTACTCGAATCGTCAAATGCGGAGTCGAGATAGAGGGGAACAAAAACCGCAATGCGATGACGTTGGATTGAATCGGCATGATGTAGAAGAGAATCGGGCTGTGCGCGGCCCGTCAAGCCTGGGAAAAGAAAAAAAAATAATGAGAAAAGATATTGCGATTGTTGTTTCATATGTCTGCTGATCAACCCAAATTATTCCCATTCGATCGTTGCCGGAGGTTTGCTGCTGATATCATACACCACACGATTGATCCCTTTCACATTATTGATAATTTCATTGGAAATATCGGCCAGGAAATCGTAAGGAAGATGAGCCCAGTCGGCAGTCATCCCATCTATTGATGTAACAGCGCGGAGAGCAACTGTATATTCATAAGTTCTTTCATCTCCCATCACGCCTACACTTTTTACAGGGAGCAGTATGGCTCCCGCCTGCCAGACACTACCATAGAGATGATGTTTTTTTAATCCACTGATGAATATATGATCCGCCTGCTGCAATAATCGCACCTTTTCCTTGTTCACTTCGCCTAAAATTCTGATGGCCAGTCCGGGTCCCGGGAAAGGATGCCTTTGCAACATATCATCAGGAATTTGCAATTCCAGTCCCACTTTCCTCACTTCATCTTTGAATAAAAACCGTAAAGGTTCTACCAGCTCAAGATGCATTTTTTTTGGAAGTCCTCCAACATTGTGATGTGATTTGATTGTGGCAGAAGGGCCGTGCACAGATACACTTTCAATTACGTCAGGGTAGATGGTCCCCTGTCCCAGCATTTCAATTCCTTTAATTTTTTCTGCTTCCTTGCGAAATACCTTAATAAAAAGTTTGCCGATTGTTTTTCTTTTCTCTTCCGGATCAGTCTTATCCTTCAGCTCATGATAAAACAATTTCTTTGCATCCACTCCTTTCACATTCAGGCCTATTTTTTTATAGGTTTCCAGCACTTCAGAAAATTCATTTTTTCGCAACACGCCATTGTCCACAAAAATTCCATGCAGGCGATTACCGATAGCCTTACTGATCAGTGTAGCAGCAACTGTTGAATCCACTCCACCGCTTAAAGCCATAATCACGCTGCGTTTACCGATTTGTTTCCTGAGCTTTGCAACAGTATCCTCAATAAAATGTGCGGGTGTCCAGTCCTGTGAGCAATGACAGACATCAGTCAAAAAGTTTTTCAGGATTTTTTTTCCTTCGATAGAATGGTAGACTTCAGGATGAAATTGCAGGCAGTAGAGTGGCAGACTAGTGCCATTCATTTTAAAAGCAGCATAAGGAATGGTTTCGGTCGTAGCCAACACATCAAAACCGGAAGGCAGGTCGAGAATCGTATCCGCATGACTCATCCACACCTGCGATAACTCTGTTATATTATTCAGCAACACATCATCTTTTTTCTTGTGCAGAAGGGCCCGTCCGTACTCACGCTTGCTGCTATTGGCCACATGTCCGCCGAATTGTTTGGCAGTAAGTTGTGCTCCATAACAAATACCTAACAGGGGTAACTGATCATGTAAAGTTTTTATATCAACAATCGGGGCTTTCTCATCATTTACAGAAAAGGGAGATCCGGAGAGAATGATTCCTTTCAGAGAAGGATCAATAGTGATTTTTTTGTTATATGGAACGATTTCGCAGTACACATTGTTTTCGCGCACAGCCCTTGCAATCAATTGGGTATATTGCGAACCAAAGTCGAGAATAAGGATCTTTTCTACCATAGTGCTGCGAAGATAAAGAAAAGTTGATTCAACAGGGATGCCTCCATCTGCGTGAATTTCAGTAACCTTTTCTTACCAGACCTTGTCTTATGTAGGAAAGGTTTTCGCATTCCAAATAAATGCTTAATTTTTGTACTGCTAAAACGCTAAAAATGAAAAAATATATCTGGCTGTTCGCCGCCCTGATTTTCATATTGAGCTCATGCCATCATTTCTTCGGCAAAAGAGTACATGGTAACGGAGTGATCAAATCCGAAGAACACAATGTTTCCTCATTTAAAAACCTGGAAGTGGATGGATCAATCAATGTTTACCTATCCCAAGGCGATATTAAACCGGTAAAAGTTGAAGGAGATGAAAACCTTTTACAATACATAGAAGTTTACCAGGAAGGTGAAAAGGTTATTGTCAGGGACAGGCCGGGTTTCAATCTGAATCCGACCAATGAAATGAAGATATATGTTACCGCTCCTGTTTACAACAGGATCGAAGTATCCGGAGCAAGTGATATTGTCGGACAGGGAAAAATTACTAATGCTGAAAACATGGACCTCAGCACCAGCGGGGCAGGGGATATTAACATGGATATCGATGCTCCGCAATTAAAAATTCATGTCAGTGGAAGCGGCTCAGTTGATCTGAAAGGGCAAACCAAGGATCTTGACCTCTCGATAAGCGGGGCAGGTGATGCTCATTGTTATGACCTGCTCACTGAAAATACCAGGGTTCATATTTCAGGAACCGGAAGCGCTGAAGTTTTTGCAAGCGTAAAGTTGGATGCTGAAGTTAGTGGGGTGGGAAGTGTCACTTATAAAGGAAATGCACCCGAGGTGACTCAACATGTCAGCGGAGTGGGAAGTGTCAGCAAAGCAAATTAAATAATCAAGCTTTATTGTTGGTTTTGAGGGAACGCGGATTTGTTATGATGATTATGATTTTCGCGGAAAAAGTCCACATCTGCTAACTGCATTATGTTTAATGTCAAAACAGGATGTAGATATTTTTTGTAACTTTCCAAAACCTTCTTTGTGATTGCCCCGTGTCGACAGACTCATAAGATCGGTGGGGTATTCGAAAATTCGAATGCAAAATAGAATAAAAAGAAAGGGATGAAAAAACCTGCACGGCAAGTATTGTGCGGGCGACAAACAATTCGTATTTTCTGTGCAATCTTTTCTACCGTCATTACATAGACGCTTCCTCTTCCTGCCACATCATTCTTTTATACTGAAATATTTGTTTATGAAACGAATTATCGAACTATTTATTTGTGCGCTTCTTGTTCAATTGGCACCCTGTAATTTGTCTGGCCAGGATTCGGTTCGAGATGTCATAAGCTGGCTGACCGATCATTCTGCTAAAATCAACTCGCTTGAGGATGAAAATAATTTTGAAGACCTGGTTTCATTCAAAAAAGCAATCGGGAATGCGCAATTGGTTGGTCTGGGAGAGGGAACACATGGCACTTTTGAGTTTGTAAAAATGAGAAAGCGACTGATTCAGTTTCTGGTGACCCAAATGCATTTTACGGCCCTGGTTCTTGAATCCAGCTATGCTTCCTGTGAACCTATCAATGATTATTTGCTTTTTGGAAAAGGAGACCGGGCATCAGTTCTAACCAGCCAGGGATATACACCCTGGGACAATGAAGAGTTCTCCTCCATTCTGGACTGGCTCAGGGAATATAATCAAAAGGTTCCGGCTCCTCAGAAGGTTCGCTTTTATGGAATGGATCTTTGTTATAATGAAGGGGGTAGAAGATATATCCTATCCTACTTAAAAAAGTATGCAATGGATAAAAATGGCTCAGCGGATTCCGTTTTCCAGACACTCGCATCTGAAGAATCCAATTGGCCTACGCGTCTTGATCAAAATAAATTGCAACAAAGCTATATACCACTACACAATCTGGTCAGCTATTTTGATAACGATGAAAAGAAACTAACTGCCCGGTCGGGTTGGCAGAAATGGGATAGTGCCCGCCATTACCTTATGGTGATGGAATATTGGGTGCTGGCTAACCTTACAGACACACCCAAATATTTGGTCGGGAAAAAAATGGATCGAGATGTTTATATGGGGCAAAACCTGTCTTATATCATCGACAGGGAGCAACCCGCAACGAAGTTTATAATCTGGGCACATAATGGCCATATTTCATGCGACAAAGACACAGCCGATCCGTGCATGGGTAACCAGCTCCGCAAAAGATATGGTAGCATGTATTATGCACTTGGGCTTTACTGTTATGAGGGGACTTTCCAGACAAGAGAACTTCTGCAAAATGGTTTTTGGGGCAGTCTGAAAACCGATACCATTCCACCGGTAGAAAATTCCATCAGTGGGTACCTAAATCGCACGGGAAAGGAAAAATTCTATATTGACTTTCGCGGGACAAGTGCGGATCCTTTCATGGCAAAATGGATGAATTCATCTCATACATACGCTTTCGGCACCTGGAAATTCAGAGGTGCTAGTAAGAATCTGGATGAAGAGACATTGCAGGATGAATATGATGGCATTTTGTTCATCAGGCAATCCAGCCCTACTCATCCGACAAAAAATGCACTGGAAAGATGCGAAAAAAATATTGGGTTTTGAGATTGGATTATAAGCACAAAAATCTTAATAAATCATAATCATCTGCGTCATCCTTGTGTCATGCCATTTTAGATATTACCAAGGCCCATTAAATTTTAAAACCCTCTTAACTTTATTTGTAGGATAATTGCCCTATGAATAAAGTGCTTATTGCTTTATTTATTTTGTATTCCTCCGCCACTTTCTCTCAAACGCCAGAGATGAGCAAGGAAGAGTTTGTGAATCAGGTTTTAGACGAAGTGATCGACAGCGGTTTTTCCAAATATTATCTTCTGGATGAAGCCCCTCCCTGCAGTTTTAAAAGATATGATTATGACGAATGGGTAAAATACGGCTTGAAAAAAATGATCACAATTGATATCCTGAATGAACTGGCGAAAAATGCCTATCGCGATACTGCAAATTCACATTGGGTTGAGGAAAAATTAGATGGAGCAGTTTGCGTTCACAAAGACCAGGCGGAAAATATTTTAAATCCCTTGTCGCAAATAAAGAACGATCCTTCCTTATCTGAAAAAGAAAAAAAGAAAGCGATCAGGAAATTAGATAAGGAATGGAAGAAAAGGCCTGCAGAAGAGAAAGTTGTTTTCTGCTTCTCCAAACCCGAGTTCACGGACGACTTTCAATATGCCGTGATGAATATTTCCTACCGTTGTGATGATAAAGCATGCGGAATGGGAACAACTTATTTATTCATGCAAACAGATAATGGCTGGAAGGTCGCCGGGAAAATGGTTTCCTGGTCGAATTAGCGTAATTAAAGATTTGGTTGTACTGCATTTTGAAATTTTAACCACATGGACATGCAGGGTCATAGACACACATAGCCCATGTGCAACTATGTTTCTATGTATCGATGTGGTTAATTTTTGAATGAAACACTACTAAAAAATAAGCGCTCCTTGGTGATTCACAAATTCACATACCTCACCTTAATCCAAATATCCCTGTTTCGCCCCTTGTCGTCGGTGCACGAAATTTTTATGGGTCCCTCATCGGGAATGAAAAATTGCCTCGAATTGGCGTCAGCGGCTTTATAAAATTTATTGTTGATATACCAATACACTTTAGCCACATCATTGCCCGTATTGCACCTGAGCTGTAATGGTTCCGGTTTATTCTTGTTGATCAGGTATTCATTCCCGTTAGAGGGCGAAATCACAAGCGGAGCACCTTCCTTAAATACTTTTTCACACGCTGGATTATGTACAGGTATTTTTTGATAAGCTATCCCGTTTTCTTCAAAATATCTTTGCATTTCAGGGGAAATGATCTTGTATATTTTTTTCTTGTATCCATTTTCTGGCATACAGGTCTTGCAATAAGAGATTTTTTCATCTGCCGAAACCATGATCTCCTGCATATTGTCGCATTTCTTTGCTGATGACACCATCGGGATAAAATAATCAGTTACGCGATTGTTGCAATAATCACCGGGCGGCAAACCTGTTTCGGAGCAAACAATTCTAAGACCACAATCTTCGGGCTGACGAAACCATTCTTCATCCGCATCGTAATCGATCGTATTAAAAATTTTGAAAAGCAGCGGAGTGGCGACATTGGCGCCGCTGAGTTCAGGAACCCCCGTTGCAGAGAAGTTGCCTACCCAGACACCGACAGTATAGTGACGGTTATATCCAATGCTCCAGGCGTCACGCCGGCCATAAGAAGTTCCTGTCTTCCAGGCAATCCTTGGCATATGAACCGTGCTTCCCCAGTTAAGCGGAAAATCCGGGCGATTAATTTTTGAAAGAATTTCATTGATCATGAAAGTAGCAGCAGGACTGATTATCCTTTTTGGAATTCCCGGATGCTCAAATTGCAAATAAGCAGGTTGAATATAATTGCCTTCATTGGCAAAGACGGAATAAAGTCCTGTCATCTCTTCTAACGTTGTTCCACACCCGCCGAGGATCATGGACAACCCCAGCTTAATCTGATCTTTTCTTATCTGTTTGAAATTACAAGTTGAAAGTTTTTGAATCAGATTGTCCTTGCCTAACGCATGCAGACTTTTTACCGCAGGTATATTCAGTGAATGTTCTAATGCATACTCCATCGTGACATATCCATTAAATTTCTTATCATAGTTCTCCGGCGCATATCCCTGATAATTTACTTCGACATCCGTAATTACCCGTTTCGGGGTGAGCAATCCTTTATCAATACAAAGGCCATAAAGCAAAGGCTTCAATGTGCTGCCAGGTTGCCGGATCGCTGCTGCACCGTTCACCTGACCTGCATCGATCGTGTCCCTGAAATCAGAAGAACCGATATAAGCGATGATCTTATGCGTCGTGTTATCAATAACCATTACGGCCGCATTATGAATATTTTTCAGCCGAAGCTCTTTCGAATGATCCGCTACAAGCTTTTCGATTTTCATTTGCGTGTTCAATTCGATATTTGTCTTGATAATATCGCCACCCTGTTTCTTCAGTTTGTATGCAAGATGAGGAACAAAGTTTGGCACAGTTCCTCGGGATGCTGTCAGGGATTCACTCAATGCATCCTGAATTTCCTTTTCAGTAAATAATTTTTCATGCGAAAACTTTTTCAGCCATTTGTTTCTTTCCTCCACAATCTTATCGTTGTTCTTCCCAATCACCAATGAAGAAGGTCGATTGGGAATGATCGCAAGCGCAGTAATTTCTGCGAGGGATAAATGGTCCGGGCCTTTTTTGAAATAAAGAAGAGATGCAGATTTTACACCTTCAATATTCCCACCGTAGGGAACTAAGTTGAGATAGAGTTGCAATATTTCATCCTTGCTGAATTTTCTTTCCAGCTGAATGGATCTGAAAATTTCAACCAGCTTATTCCAATAAGTTCTTCGTTTAGGTTCCATCGCGCGCGCCACCTGCATGGTAATGGTGGAAGCTCCTGACAATCTTCTCCCATAAAAAATATTTCTCAAAAAAGCCTTGCCCAATGAAAATGGATTGACCCCGGGATGATAATAAAAATATTTGTCTTCTTTCGCAATGATCGTTTTGCGGAGCAATGGGGATATTTCGTTCAATTCCGTTTTCATCCTCCATTGCTGATCCCTGGTAAGAAAAGCATGAATCACGTCTCCCTTATTATCCGTAATTATGGTTGAATATTCAATCTGATCGGGAAGAGGGAAGATCCAGTTGAGCAAAAAGAATAAAAGAATTAAAGAGATTATTGAGAAACCCAATAATTTCAGCAATCGCCTGGTATGGGAAAAAATAAACTTCATCTGTTGCCATTATCAAAGATATATCATTGCGTCTTTTTTGTATCTTAACGCCATCATCGTTTAACTAACTGTCTATGCATATGAAAGTCCGCTTATTGACAACCGTCACGGTTGTTATTTTTTTGTTTGGATGTAGCCGCAATACTGTCAGCCTCGATTACACGAATGCCAAAAATGAAGTGCCTACGCTTGGTAATCTCGTTTTCAGGTTCGACAAATCCCTGGTCAGTGATTCACTGCTTGGTCAATGGGATTCGACGCAATATATTTCCTTTGAGCCAAAGATAGAAGGTCGTTTTCGCTGGGAACATCCCGATGAACTGGTATTTTCTCCGGCCAAACCTCTGTCCCCTGCCACAACATATAAAGCCTCACTGAACAGTGACCTGTTGCAATACACCAAATATTCAAAAGTAAAAGATGGTGACAATATCAAATTTCATACACCCGATCTGAAACTGGATAACGTAAATGCTACCTGGGTATTGCAGGATGAAAACAGCACAACGGCTTTGCCCCAGGTCAATTTATATTTTAATTACCCTGTTGATCCAAACACATTGAAAGATAAATTGAAACTGCAGATGAATGATCAGCCGGTTGAATATAATTTTCAAACCCTGACAGCGGAAAATAAACTCTCGATTCGGATCCTGAATGTAAAAATGGAAGACAAGGATTATGAAGCAAAAATTCTTATCGATAAAGATCTCGTGCCAAAGGGGGGAGTCAATGGAACTGCGGACAAATTTGAAATGACATCTGTAATTTCATCGCCCTATGTTTTGCGTATCAATGATGTTTCGACTGAACAGGATGGTGTGCAGGGAACAGTAAAAGTGACAACCAGCCAGCAGGTAACCGCTGCTGATCTTGCATCTTTCATAAAATTCAATCCGTCAATGAAATTTAATGTTGAAGTACAGGATGATGGCTTTCAGATCAGTACGGATAATTTTGATCCTGAGAAAAGTTATTTGCTCACGATCGCCAAAGGATTGCATGGAAGAATCGGCGGCGTGTTGAAAGATAGTTACAGTGCCAATCTTGCTTTTGGTCAGTTGGAGCCATCCATCAGTTTTGCAAACAGCAAGGGAATTTATCTTTCCGCAAAAGGAGAGAAAAATATTGAAGTGAGAATTGTCAGCGTGCCCAAAGTGAAAATAATTGTATCCAAAATCTATGAAAGCAATTTGCTTTTAGCCCAGCGTTACGGATATCGGCCTAAAGAATCATCCGAAAATGAAAATAGTGAAGAAAGCGACTATTATTACGATAATAGCAGCACAACTGCCGGCGATGTAATCTATGAGCAGGAAGTCGACACCCGTTCGTTGCCACGATATGGTAACAGCAGGGTTTTTAATTTCAATATCAGTGACAAGCTTCCTGATTTCAAAGGAATCTACCATCTTATGATCCGCTCCCAAAAAGAGTACTGGGTGCGCGACAGTCGTTTTCTTTCTTTATCTGATATCGGGCTGATCGCAAAAGAAGGAAAAGAAAAAATACTTGTCTTTGCCAATTCCATTAAAACAGCTACTGCCATGCAGGGAGTGAACCTGGTTGCTTACGGTGCAAATAGCCAGGTATTGGGAATGGGGACCACCAATTCAGAAGGCATTGCTGAAATCGCATACTCACGCCAGGAATTTGCCGGATTCCGCCCGGCGATGGTGATTGCCAAAACTGCAGATGATTTCAATTATCTTCCTTTCAATTCCACGAAAGTAAACACATCGAGGTTTGAAGTGGGCGGCAAACACAGCAACAGCACGGGGCTGGAAGCTTTTATTTATCCGGAAAGAGATATTTATCGTCCCGGCGAACGTCTAAATTTTTCTGTGATCATTCGCGACAAACAATGGAATTCTCCCGGCGATATACCTGTCAAACTAAAATTTTTATTGCCGAATGGAAAAGAACTAAAAACCTTCAGGAAAAATTTAAATGAAGAAGGTTCTCTCGAGGGTAGTATCGATCTTGCAGAGTCAGCCATTACCGGAACTTATTCACTCGAAGTATATAGTTCGAATGATATCCTGCTCAACACAGAACCATTCCGCATTGAAGAATTTGTTCCGGACAGGATCAAGGTAACAGCCAAGCTGGACAAAGATTTCCTTGAACCCGGCGATGCCGCGCACCTGAATATTCATGCTGTTAATTTCTTCGGACCACCTGCAGCCAATCGAAATTATGAATGTGAAATCCAGGTCAAGCAGAAAGCCTTCAATCCCAAAAAATATGACAATTATAATTTCAGCCTGGGAAGTCAAACCGCTTTTACAGATAAAATAACCAGGGAAGGAAAAACGAATGAGCAGGGCGAGGCTACCGAAAAATTTGATGTGCCCACGATGTACAAGAATCTTGGTGTATTGCAGGCTGATTTTTATACGACAGTATTCGACGAAACAGGAAGACCCGTGAGCAGGAAAACTTCAACAGATATTTTCACCCAGGAAACATTTTTTGGAATCGGCGAGGATGGGAATTGGTATTATCCATTGAATCAAACCATACAATTCCCCATCGTTGCGCTCGACAAAAATGAAAAAGAATTGAGTGACATAAATGCCAAGGCAGAAATCATCAGGCACGAATACAAAACCGTATTGACCAAAAACGGCAGCTACTTCCGGTACGAATCACAGGAAGTAGAGAATCTTGTCAGTTCTAATATCATCACCGTTAGCGGAGCTCACACCCTGTATTCATTCATTCCGCGTATGCCCGGCGATTATGAACTTCGGGTATCCATTCCCGGTGCCAACAGCTATGTGAGCAAATCATTCTATAGCTGGGGTTTTTGGGGGGGAGAAAATGCTTCATTTGAAGTAAACAATGAAGGGCATGTAGATATCCAGCTGGATAAATCTTCTTATTACAGCGATGAAACGGTGAAAGCTCTATTTAAAACGCCATTCAATGGTCGTATGTTGGTGACAACGGAAACGGATAAAGTAATTTCATATCAATATGTAAATGTCGATAACCGAACGGCTTCACTCGATTTGAAACTGGGAAGTGACAATGTTCCCAACATGTATATTACTGCAACATTGATCAAACCGCATGACATGTCTGATATCCCACTCACTGTGGCTCACGGATTCGAAAGTGTAAAGGTTGAAGAAAAAGGCAGAAAGATTGATGTCGATATTGTCGCAGAAAAATCTGTCCGTTCCAAAACACAGCAGAAAATTGTCATCAAGGCTTCACCGAATAGTATGGTTACACTGGCTGCTGTCGACAACGGTGTATTACAGATTTCAAATTTCGAAACGCCCGATCCTTATGCTTATTTCTATGCCAAGCGAGCGCTCGAAGTAAATGCATTCGATATCTATCCGTTATTGTTACCTGAAATAAAAGGGAAGCTCAGCAGTACCGGTGGCGATACGGAAACGGATATGGCAAAAAGGGTAAATCCAATGCCGGCCAAACGTTTCAAACTTCTTTCTTACTGGAGTGGAATCAAACATACAGACGGAAGTGGCAGGGCAGAATTTGAATTTGATATTCCGCAATTCTCCGGAGAAGTAAGATTGATGGCTGTGGCCTATAAAGATAAAAGTTTTGGCTCCGGTGAGGCAAAGATGACGGTCGCTGATCCCCTCGTGCTGAGCACGGCCTTGCCCAGGTTTTTGAGCCCCAGGGATACGGTGCTTGTCCCTGTAACAGTTACCAACACGACATCAAAAACTGCCACTGCTCATATGATAGTCAGGACAAATGGCCCCATACAGGTTCTGGGCAGCAATGAACAATCCGTCGATCTTTCGCCCAACAGCGAAAATCGGTTATTCATCAACGTTATTGCTGAGCCTGCGATAGGCAATGGAAAGCTATCGGTTGAAGTGAACAGTATGAGTGAAAAATTTACCGATGAAACTAAAATCAGTGTAAGGCCGCCATCTTCACTCCAAAAAATTACCGGTAGTGGCTTTGTAAATGGAGGCAGTACGGAAACCATTCCATTCAGTACGACTGATTTTATTCCATCGAGCGTAAATCGCCAGTTGATTATCAGCAAATCGCCTGCGATGGAGTTGGCAAGATATCTTGGCTGGCTGGTGGAATATCCTTATGGCTGCACAGAACAAACAGTGTCGATAGCGTTCCCGCAGTTATATTATGGTGATATGGCTGATCTGTTGCA
>Ga0335076_10004706_pt1 | contig 13827 bp, 8 predicted proteins | sample Lox_Sample_25_FD_206717 | JGI IMG/M metagenome (GOLD analysis project Ga0335076, IMG submission 206717) | Soil microbial communities from Loxahatchee National Wildlife Refuge, Florida, United States - Lox_Sample_2.5 | ecosystem: Environmental > Terrestrial > Soil > Wetlands | place: USA: Florida... | reverse complement strand
CCTGCGCCTGGTCAAGGTCAGCACCCTCAACCAGGCCGTCACCGACCTGGAAGCCCTCGAGACGGGCCACTCCGTCCCCTCCTGCTGACGCCCCGCTCCTCCGTCATGATCTCCTCCGTCATGATCGTGGGCAGTTTCAGTCGTATTTGACCCAAAACCGTCCATGATCATGAAGGCCGGGTACGCGGCGCCCTCCCGGTAGGGCGCCCCCGCGTTGAACAAGTGCACGCGCCGTTCCCGGTAGGGCGCCCCCGCGTTGAACAAGTGCACGCGCCCGCCTCGTTCGGCGCATAGATTTCACGCATGAACATGGCTGACGCCGTGGCCGTGGCGGGGCACGAGGTGCACGTGTGCCGCTACCGCGAGGCGCGCACGCTGCTGCGCTGGCTGGGGCCGGACCTGCGCGGGCTGCGGGTGCTCGACGTCGCGGGCGGCGACGGGTACTGGGCGGCGCGGGCGCGCGGGCGCGGGGCCTGGGCGGTCGCGCTCGACCTCGCGAACCCGAAGCTGAGACGGGGCCGCCAGCTCAGCGCCCCGCCGGCGCTCGTGGAGGGCGACGCGCTCGCGCTGCCGTTCGCCGACGCCAGCTTCGACCGGGTGATGTCCGTCTGCGCCATCGAGCACTTCGACGACGGTGCCCGCGCGCTGGACGAGATGACCCGGGTGCTCGCCCCGGGCGGCGAACTGGTCATGTCCGCGGACGCGCTGACGCTGGCGCAGCACTGGCCCCGCCTGTACCGCGCGCACTGCGAGCGGTACCGGGTGAAGCGGACCTACTCCCACCACGACCTGGCCGCGCTGCTCGCTGCGCGCGGGCTCGACGTGACCGGGCACGAGTACCAGTTCAGGAGCCGCTGGGCGCAGCGCATGTACCTGGGCCTTTCCGCTCACTGCGGTAAGTACGGGTTCAACGCGGCGGCGCCGGCCGCGCCACTGGTGGCCGCCTCCGACCGTGGTGCGCACGACGACGGCGGGGCCATCGTGCTCGTCCGTGCTCGACGCCCGGGCAGGCCGGGGGCCCACCAGGGGGGAACTGCTGACCGGTGACTCGGCGCAGGGCGTAGGCTTCATAGTTGACGGGACATCCACGAAGACGTGCCAGGGCCGTGCGGTTGACGCGAGCTCTGCGCTGCCTGCCTGCCCGGGTGGCCCAGGGAAGGAGCAAGTGCGGTCGTGGCACCTCGCGTACTAGTTGATGCGACCGACGTGCCAGCCGACCGGGGGGCGCTCGGCCGGTACGTTGACGGGTTGATCGGCGCGCTGAACGCGGCAGGAGCCGACCTGGCCGTCGTGTGCCAGCGTTCCGATGAGGAACGGTACGAGCGGCTTGCCCCGGCGGCGCGCGTCGTCGCCGGGCCCACGGCGCTGTCTCACCGGTCCGCCCGGCTGGCCTGGGAGCAGAGCGGGCTGCCCGTGGTGGCCCAGCAGGTCAACGCCGACGTCATTCACGTGCCCTACTACTCGATGCCGCTGCGGCCGGGCCGGCCCACCGTGGTCACCGTGCACGACGTCACGTTCTTCACCGAGCCCGAGCTGTACAGCTCGGTCGGCGCGATGTTCTTCAAGTCGGCCATCCGGACCGCCGCGCGCCGCGCGGCGCGGCTCATCGTGCCGTCCAAGGCCACCAGGGACGAGCTCGAGCGGGTGCTCGGCGCCGACCCGACCAAGATCGACGTGGCCTACCACGGCGTCGACCACCGGCTCTTCCACCGGCCGGACCCGCAGCAGGTCACCCAGGTGTCCAACCGGCTCGGCCTGCACGGCAGGCCGTACGTCGCGTTCCTCGGCCTGCTCGAGCCGCGCAAGAACGTCGCGTCGCTGATCACCGGCTGGGCCGGGGCGGTGGCCGACCTGGAGAACCCGCCCGCGCTGGTGCTCGGCGGTGGCGGGGGCTGGAGCGAGGAAGTGGACGCGGCGGTGGCCTCGGTGCCGCCGCACCTGCGCCTGATCCGCCCCGGCTACCTGCGCTTCTCCGACCTGCCCGGCTTCCTGGGCGGCGCGACGGTGGTGGCGTTCCCGAGCCGCGGGGAGGGGTTCGGGCTGCCGGTGCTCGAGGCGATGGCGTGCGGCGCGCCGGTGCTGACCACGCACTGCACCTCACTGCCCGAGGTCGGCGGCGAGGCGGTGGCCTACACCGAGCCCGACTCCGACAGCATCCGTGACGCCCTGCGCGCCCTGCTCGGCGACGCCGCCTGGCGGGAGTCGCTCGGCGCGGCCGGCTATGCCCGGTCCCAGGAGTTCACCTGGGAGGCCTCGGCCGAGGCGCACCTGGCGTGCTACCGGCGCGCGGCCGAACAGACCGCTGCGGACGTGAGCGCCGTGTAGCCTTTCATTTCATGTCGCGTGAACCACTCGAGGCGATCCTCCTCGTCGGCGGGCAGGGCACCCGGCTGCGGCCGCTGACCTTGTCCGCGCCCAAGCCCCTGCTGCCCACGGCCGGCGTGCCGTTCCTGGCGCACCTGCTGGCCCGCGCGGCGGCAGGCGGCGTCACCCACGTCGTGCTGGCGACCTGCTACAAGGCAGAGATGTTTGCCTCGGCGCTGGGGGACGGCGCCGCGTTCGGGCTGTCCATCGACTACGTCACCGAAGAGGTGCCGCTGGACACCGCGGGCGGCATCCGCAACGCGGCGTCGTCGCTGCGCGGCGGCGGCGCCGACCCGGTGGTGGTGCTGAACTCCGACATCCTGTCCGGCCATGACCTGGGCGCGCAGGTCGACCTGCACGTCAAGAGCGACGCCGCGGCGACGCTGCACCTCGTCGAGGTGGCGGACCCGTCCCGGTTCGGCTGCGTGCCGACCGACGAGTCCGGCCGGGTGACCGCCTTCCTGGAGAAGACGCCGAACCCGGTGACCAACCGCATCAACGCCGGCTGCTACGTGTTCCGGCGCGACGTGATCGACCAGATCCCGGCCGGCCGGCGGGTCTCGGTGGAGCGCGAGACATTCCCGGGCCTGATCGAGGCCGGCCAGCTCGTCATGGGCTATCCAGAGACGGCGTACTGGCTGGACGTCGGGACGCCGCAGACGTTCGTGCGCGGCTCCTGCGACCTGGTGCTCGGGCGGCTGCCGGCTCCGGCGGTGCCGGGGCCGCCGGGACCCTCGCTGCTGCTCGCGGGTGCTTCGGTGGCTGCGGACGCCGTGGTGTCCGGCGGGACCGTGGTCGGCGTCGGTGCCTCGGTCGGCGCCGGGGCGACGGTCTTCGGCAGCGTGCTGTTCGACTCCGCCGCGGTGGGCGAGGGCGCGGTGGTCCGCGGCTCGATCGTCGGTCGCGGCGCCGTGGTGGCGCCGGGCGCCGTGCTCGACGACGCGGTGATCGGCGACGGCGCCTACATCGGCGCGGGCAACGAGCTGACCCGGGGCATCCGGGTGTGGCCGGGCACCCGGCTCGAGCCCACCTCGATCCGCTTCTCCTCCGACGCGTAGCGGCCGTGACCGCGGCGCCGTCCGTTGACTCCGGGCTGGCCCGCGAGTGGCAGGCGCCGTTCCCGCTGGACGTCCCGCTCACCCTGTCGGTGCACCGGCGCGGCGGCGGTGATCCGGCCTACCGCACGGACCTGGCCGGCGCGGTCTGGCGCACGTCGCTGACCCCGGACGGCCCGGCTACACTGCGCGTGCAGGCCCGCCCCGCGGGCCGCGCTCCCACGCCGCCCGGCTCCGCGGGCCGCGCTCCCACGCCGCCCGGCCCCGCGGGCCGCGGTCCCGTGCCGCCCCGCTCCGCGAGCCGCGGCCCGCTTGTGACCGCCCGGGCCTGGGGGCCCGGCGCGGGCTGGCTGCTCGATGCCGTGCCCGCCCAGCTCGGCTTCGACGATGACCGGGCCGGGTTCGCAGCCCGCCACCCGGTGATCGGCGAGCTCGCGCTCCGGTACGAGGGGCTTCGGGTAGGGCGCACCGGGCGGGTCTTCGAAGCGCTGGTAGCCGCGGTCCTCGAGCAGAAGGTGGTCGGCCGCGAAGCCCAACGCTCCTGGCGGTTCCTGCTGCTCAGGTACGGGTCGCCCGCCCCCGGCCCGGCGCCTGCCGGCATGCGGGTGGTCCCGTCGCCGGCGGCCTGGGCGCGCATTCCCTCCTGGGACTGGCACCGGGCCGGGGTGGAGGGCGTACGGGCCCGGACGATCATCGCCGCCGCCGCGGTGGCGGCCCGACTGGAGGAGGCGCTAGGGCAGGAGCCGGCCGAGGCGGACCGCCGCCTGCGATCCCTGCCCGGCATCGGCCCCTGGACATCGGCCGAGGTCAGGCAGCGGGCCATGGGCGACCCGGACTCGGTCTCGGTAGGCGACTACCACCTGCCGAACCTGGTCGGCTGGACGCTGGCCCGGCGCAAGACCGACAACGCCGGCATGCTCGAGCTGCTCGCGCCCTACGCCGGGCACCGCTACCGGGTGACCAGGCTGATCGAGCTGGGGGGCAGCGCCCCGCCGCGCCGCGGCCCGCGGATGCCCGTCCGCGACTACCGCGCCTTCTAGCTACCGCGCCTTCTAGCTACCGCGCCTTCTAGCTACCGCGCCTTCTAGCCAAGGCGGCCGACTCGTCACACTGGCCTCAGCCCACCCGCAGCCCACGGCTGCACCGCCCGAACGGGGCCCGGGACGGGGGCCACGTGGACGGGCGGCCCTGCCGCGTAAAGTGCGAGGATGAGTGATTTTCGCGGCAACCATGGTAATGGCGAGGTCACGGAGCCGGAAGGGGACAGTGCCACCAGCGGAGGTCACGCGCCCACGGCAACGGCCATGCGCCGAGCGGTGGCCCGCGCCCGCGACGGCAAGCCACTCGATCTGGACGAGGCCACTGTCCTGCTGCACGCCCGCGGCGAGGACCTGCGGGCCCTGCTGGGCTACGCCGGCCGGACCAGGGACGCCGGGCTGGCGGCCGCGAACCGGCCGGGCATCATCACCTACTCGCGCAAGGTCTTCATCCCGCTGACCAGGCTGTGCCGGGATCGCTGCGGCTACTGCACGTTCGCCACCGTCCCCCACCGATTGCACAGCCTGTACCTGGAGCCGGACGAGGCGCTCGCCATCGCCCGCCAGGGCGCCGCTCTCGGCTGCAAGGAAGCCCTGTTCACGCTGGGGGATAAGCCGGAGGACCGCTGGCGCCAGGCCCGGCACTGGCTGGACGCGCACGGCTACGACGACACCCTTTCCTACGTGCGGGCCATGGCCATCCGGGTGCTCGAGGAGACCGGCCTGCTGCCGCACCTCAACCCGGGTGTGCTGTCCTGGCAGGACTTCCAGCGCCTCAAGCCGGTCGCCCCGTCGATGGGCATGATGCTGGAGACGACCGCCACCCGGCTGTTCGCCGACAAAGGCGGCCCGCACTTCGGCAGCCCGGACAAAGATCCCGCCATCCGGCTGCGCGTGCTCGAGGACGCCGGGCGCAGCAACGTCCCGTTCACCACCGGCATCCTCATCGGCATCGGCGAGACCCCGCGGGAGCGAGCCGAATCGGTCTTCGCCATCAGGAAGGTCGCCCGCGAATACCACGGTGTCCAGGAAGTCATCGTGCAGAACTTCCGCGCCAAGCCGGACACCAAGATGCGCGACGTGCCCGACGCCGAACTGGAGGACCTGGCCGCCACCATCGCCACCGCCCGGCTGGTCCTCGGCGCCAAGGCCCGCATCCAGGCACCGCCGAACTTGGTCGGCGCGCAGTACGACCTCATCCTGCGAGCCGGCATCGACGACTGGGGCGGCGTCTCCCCGCTGACCCCGGACCACGTCAACCCCGAGCGCCCGTGGCCCGCCATCGACGAGCTCGCGGCGCGCACCGCCGGGGCGGGCTTCACGCTGCGCGAGCGCCTGACCATCTACCCGCCCTACCTGCGCGAGCCCTGGCTGGACCCGCGGCTGGCCCGGCACGTGGCCGCGCTGGCCGACCCGGCAACCGGCCTGGCCGCCGAGGGGGCGGTGCCCCGCGGCCTGCCGTGGCAGGAACCCGACGGCGGGTGGGGCCAGGACGGGGCGGGCCGCACGGACCTGCACGTCACCATCGACACCACCGGCCGCACCCATGACCGCCGGGAGGACTTCGCCGAGGTCTACGGCGACTGGGACGAGATTGCCGAACGAACCGGGCTCCCCGCCCCCTCGACCGCTGCGCGCCCCGCCCGGGGAGGCGCCCCCGCGACCGCTGCACCCCCCGCCGGGGGAGGCGCCGCCGCCGTGCTCCGCCCCGGCGCGCTCCCCGCCGTGCTCCGCCCCGGCGCGCTCCCCGCCGCGCTCCGCCAGGCCGAACGCGATCCGGCCGCCCTCACCGACGACCAGGCCCTCGCCTTGCTGGCCGCGGACGGTGCCGACCTCGAAGCGCTGGCCGGGATCGCCAACGCGCTGCGCCGCGAGGTGACGGGTGACGACGTCACCTACGTTGTCACCCGCAACATCAACTTCACCAACGTCTGCTACACCGGCTGCCGGTTCTGCGCGTTCGCGCAGCGCCGTACCGACGCCGATGCGTACACCCTGTCCCTCAAGCAGATCGGCGACCGGGCCGCGGAGGCGTGGGATGCCGGCGCCACTGAGGTGTGTATGCAAGGAGGCATCCATCCCGACCTGCCGGGGACGGCCTATTTCGAAATCGCTTCCGAAGTCAAGCGGCGACGGCCAGATCTTCACGTTCATGCGTTCTCCCCGATGGAGGTGGCGAACGGTGCGTCCCGGACCGGCCTGCCGATCCGGGAGTGGCTGGTCCGGGCCAAGGAGGCGGGGGTGAACTCGCTGCCGGGCACCGCGGCGGAGATCCTCGACGACGAGGTGCGCTGGGTGCTGACCAAGGGCAAGCTGCCGGCCCCGGTGTGGATCGAGGTGATCAGCACGGCGCACGACCTCGGCCTGCCGACCTCGGCCACGATGATGTACGGGCACGTGGACACGCCCGCGCATTGGGTCGGCCACCTCCGGGTGATCCGCTCCATCCAGCAGCGGACCGGCGGATTCACCGAGTTCGTGCTGCTGCCGTTCATTCACGAGAACGCCCCGATCTACCTGGCAGGCCTGGCCCGGCCCGGGCCCACCCGGCGGGAGAACCGGGCCGTGCACGCGGTGTCCCGGCTGCTGCTGCACGGGGCGATCGACTCGATCCAGTGCTCCTGGGTCAAGCTCGGTGACGAGGGCTGCCGGGACGTGCTCCGCGGCGGGGCCAACGACCTCGGCGGCACGCTGATGGAGGAGACCATCAGCCGGATGGCCGGCGCGAATCACGGCTCCTACAAGACCATCAGCGGGCTTCGCGCCATCGCCGAACCGCTCGGCCGCCCGCTGCGCGGGCGCACCACCACCTACGGCGCGGTCCCGGCCGAGCGCCAGGCGGCCGCCGCCGCCACCGACGGCGTGTGCGCGTCGGTGCGCTCCGGCCTGCCCCTGCTCACCGCGGGCGCGGGCTGACCCTGCTCAGCGCGTCAGGATGAAATCCGCCGGGTCCCGCGGCGGGCGCGACCTGGCCTGCTCGGCCGGGCGGCCGACGGCGATGGCGCCCATCGGCCGCCAGCCGCCCGGCAGGTCCATCGCCCGGGCCGCGACGTCCTGGCAGAACAGGGTGCTGGAGATCCACGCCGAGCCGAGCCCGTCGACGGCCAGCGCGACCAGCAGGTTCTGCACCGCGGCGCCCATCGACACGGTGAACATGGCCTGCTCGGCGGCCGACCGCCGCTCGTCGGGGTAGTCGTGCGCCGCGTCGGCGACCAGGCAGGGCACGACGATCAGCGGCGTGTGCCGCAGCACGTCACCGCGGCGGAGCCTGCGGCTGATCCGCTCCTCGGTGAACCCGTCGTGGCGCAAGTCAGCGGTCCATGCCTCGCGCATCGCGTCGAGCAGCCGGGCCCGGGCGGCGGCCGTTTCCAGGATGACGAACCGCCACGGCTGGCTGTGGTGCGGAGCGGGCGCGGTCAGGGCGGCGGCGACGGCGCGGCCGACGGTTCCGGCGTCGACGGGTTCGGCGGTGAAGGCGCGGATGGTCCGGCGGGCCAGCGGCACGTCCGCCGATCCGAACCGGAACATGTCCTCCTCGGCAGGTCTGATGATGGCGCGCGCACCCGGGCCGTCCGGCTCGGTGACGAGCCCGGCCAGCCCGCGCACCACCGCCACCGGGATATGCCGCGACTTGCCCTTGACCAGGTCCGCGGCGGAGGCGATCTCATCCGCGACGGCGGCCACGGTGACCTCGAGGATGTTGCCGAACGTGTCGGCCTCGCCGCGGTGGTCCCGTACCGGGATCACGCCGGCCACGCCGATGGCGTTGTCGGTCTGCCCGGCCCGCCACGGCCGGCCCATCGTGTCGGTGACGATCACGCCGAGGTTCAGGCCGGTGCGGTGGTGCAGCGTCTTGCGGATCCGGCGGGCGGACTCGTCCGGGTCCTCGGGCAGCAGTACCACAGTGCCCGGGGTGGTGTTGGACTCGTCCACCCCGGCCGCCGCCAGGACCAGGCCGTGCCGGGTCTGCGCGATCGTGGTGGCGCCGCGCCGGGCCACCACCCGGACCGTTTCCGCCTCGATGGCCTGCTCGCGCCCGGTGGCGACCACCCGGCCCTCGGCCTTGCTCACGATCTTCGAGGTGATCACGAGGATGTCGCCCGGGCGCAGGTCCGCCCCCGCGTCGGCGATGAGCGCCGCCAGGTCGGCGCCCGCGGTGATCTCGGGCAGCCCGGTGACCGGGGTGACGGTGACCGGTCCCGCGTCCGTCACGTCAGCTCCCGGGCCAGCTCGAGCGCGGCACGGGCGATCGCCGCGGTGGCGGGCAGGTCGCGCATGAGCAGCGGCAGCGCCCGTGCCTCGATGCCGGCCAGGACCGGATCGTCAATGGCCGCCTTGTCCTGGTCGTCGACCAGCCAGCCGTCGATGAGCTCGGGCCCGTAGTGGGCGGCGACCGCCGCGGCCGTGGTCTCTACCCCGATCGCGGTCAGGCAGGCGTCGGCCATCCCGCGCACCGGCGAACCGCCGATGATGGGCGACACCCCCACCACGGTCTTGGCCGCGACCGCCGCCGCTATGCCTGGGACGGCCAGGATGGTGCCGATGCTGACGACCGGGTTGGACGGCGGGAACAGCACCACGTCGGCCGCGCCGATGGCGTCAAGCACCCCGGGGGCCGGCCGGGCCTGCGCCGCGCCGGACGCGGTGATCTGCGCCGCCGGCGTCTCGGCGTGCATGCGCACCCACCACTCCTGGAAGTGGACCACGCGCCGTTCGGGCCCCTGCTGGCTCCGTCTCTCCCCGGGGGACCCATCCCCCCGGACTCCCCTTGGGGAGGGACGCTCCCCCCGATCCCCCACCGGGGCCTGGAGCACGACATGGGTCTCGACCGGGTCATCGGACATCGGCAGCAGCCGGACCCCGGGCTGCCAACGCCGGCACAGTGCCTCGGTGACGGCGGAGAGCGGCTGGCCGGCCGCCAGCAGCTGGCTGCGCAGGATGTGAGTGGCGAAGTCCCGGTCGCCCAGCCTGAACCAGTCCGGGCTCGCGCCGTACTCGGCCAGCTCGGCCCGGATGCTGAAGGTCTCCCCGGCCCGGCCCCAGCCTTGCTCCTCGTTGATGCCGCCGCCCAGCGTGTACATCACGGTGTCCAGGTCCGGGCAGATCCGCAGGCCGAACAGGGTGATGTCGTCGCCGGTATTCCCGATAACGGTGATCTCGGCGTCGGGCGCGGCTCGCTGCAGGCCGCGGAGAAAACGGGCGGCGCCCACGCCACCCGCGAGCACGGTGATGCGCATAACTGTAAAGTGTCTCAGGCCGCACAGCTCCCGCCCCGCCGGCCTGCACCGCCGGCCCGCCCCGCCGGCCTGCACCGCCGGCCCGCACCGCCGGCCGCGTCAGTGGCCCGTGTCGGCATGCCTTGCTGGCCAGGTGCGGCTGAGCCCAGAGTGACCGGCGATGCCAGTGCGTCACAGCCAAAGTCGCGAAATGTAGTCGCTCCGTTACTCTGAGTCATTTCTTCCGCATTTCAGGCAACCGGGCAATCTCTATCACCTTTTCCGCTTGACTTGATGCAAGACACGCGGGTGTAATTTCATTGATGTGATTCTCGCCCCCCGGGGGGACGGGGTGAGGCCGGGGGCTCCGAGTGGGGAGGGAGGATGCGCTGTGACTGAGGTCATCGTCCCGCTGGCGCAGGTCTTCGCTAGTCCAGATGATGTTGACGAGCTCGGCTGGCAGGATCAGGCGCTGTGTGCACAAACAGATCCGGAGGCGTTCTTCCCGGAAAAGGGAGGCTCGACCCGAGAGGCCAAGCGGGTGTGCCACAGCTGTGAAGTCCGGGCCGAGTGCCTAGAGTACGCACTCGAGCACGACGAGCGGTTCGGCATCTGGGGTGGCATGTCGGAACGTGAGCGACGCCGTCTCAAGCACCAGGCGGTCTAGCCGCCGGACGTCTCGTTCGTCTCGTTCACCTCTCCGGGCGAAGCCGGGCTGTGTATCTTTAGTCCTGCGTGAGCAGCCGGGGGGTTGTCGTTCACGTAGTCCACGCGCTCTTGCCGGGCAGGTAGCCGTGCGGGGCGTCATCGCCCAGGCCACCGGACCAGGACTTTGCCACAGAACGCAGCGCCCCTCGGTCACGTCGTCACCGCCGTGGTCGTCGCGCATGACGCCGCCCGGCTGCTACCGGGACTCGTCCAGGCGGTGCGCGAGCAGACCTGTCCGGTGGACCACGTCGTCGGGGTGGACACCGGCAGTGGGGACCGCAGCGGAACGGTCCTGACCGAACTCCTCGGACAGGAAGCGGTGTTCGGCATGGAGCCGGACACGGGTTTCGGCGCCGCGGTGGCCAGCGCGCTACGGCACCGGGCGCCCCGCCCGGCCGCGCCGGAGGTCCGGGCCGCGCCGGAGGTCCGGGCCGCGCCGGAGGTCCGGGCCGCGCCGGAGGTCCGGGCCGCACCGGAGGTCCCGGCCGCCGAATGGATCTGGCTGCTGCACGACGATTGCGAGCCCGCGGCCGACGCGCTGGAGCAGCTGCTCTCCGCGGCCGGCCGCAGCCGTACCGTGGCGGTTCTCGGCCCGAAGCTGATGGATATGTCGGACCGGCGCGTGATACGCGAGGCGGGCATCACCACCGACCGGGCGGGACGGCGCCTCACCGGGGTCGAGCCGGGTGAGATCGACCAGGGCCAGCACGACGGCAGCCGGGCCGTCCTGGCGGTCAGCTCGGCCGGCATGCTCGTCCGCCGTGACGCGTGGGACCGGCTCGGTGGATTCGACACCAACCTGCCCCTGTTCCGCGACGACATCGACTTCTGCTGGCGGGCGCACGCGGCCGGCTACGAGGTGCGGGTGATCACCGCGGCGGTGGTGTACCACCGGGAGCTCGCGGCCAGGCAGATCCGCAAGACGCCCGCGGGCGGCGGCCATCCGCGCCTGCTGGACCGGCGCAGCGCGCTGTACGTCTTCGCGGTCAACCTGCCGCTGTGGCCCATGCTCACGGTGCTGGGCGGCTGCGTGACCGGATCGCTGGCGCGTGCGGTGTATTACCTCCTCGCCAAGCAGCAGCGCAAGGCGGCGGCGCACGTCGGGGCGGTGGCCTGGCTGCTGCGGCACCCGCTGCTGCTGTGGCGCGAACGCCGTCGCCGGGCCGGCCGCGGTAAGAACGGCTACGCCGTGCTGCGCGGCCAGCTGCCGCGGGCCCGGACGCTGGGCCGCCTGGTCGAGTCGGCCGCGCGCCTGCTGTCGCGCGGTTCCAGCTACGACGCCGGCGGCCTGCACCACGCGGTGGTAGAGGAGCCGGGCGACGACCTGCCCCTACCCGCCGCCGATTCGGTTGTCCAGCGCGTGCTGACCAGCCCGGGCGTGCTGCTCTTCGGCGGCCTGGCCGTGGTAGCGCTGGTGGCGGAGCGGTCACTGACCGGCTCGGTGCTCTCGGGTTCGGCCGTGCTCGGCGGCGGGGCGCTAGTGCCGCCCTGGGGCGGCGCGGGCAGCCTGTGGCGCGAGTACCTAGCGGGCTACCACGACACGGGCATCGGCTCGGCCGCCAGCGCCCCGCCGTACGTGGGCGTGATGGCCGCGCTGGCGACCCTGTTCGCGGGCAAGCCCTGGCTGGCCACGGATGTGCTGCTGCTCGGCGGCGTGCCGCTGGCCGGGGCCACGGCGTTCCTCGCCACCCGCCGTCTCACGTCCGTCCTGGCCGCGAGGATCTGGCTCGCGGCCAGCTACGCGCTGCTCCCGGTGGCGGCCGGCGCGGTGGCGGTCGGCCGGATCGGCACGGTGGTCGCCTTCGTCCTGCTCCCGCTGATCGGCACGGCCGCCGGGCGGATGCTGACCGGGACCCGGCGGGCGGCGCGCCGAGCGGCCTGGGCGGCCGCCCTGCTGATCGCGATTACCGCCGCCTTCGTGCCGCTGGCCTGGCCGGTCGCGGGCATCGCCGGGCTCGGTGCGGCGGCCTGGCCCTGGCTCGGCCGCCGCACGGTAGGCGCCGGTGCCGCGCGAGCCGGGCCCTCCCCGGATCTTGCCGTCAACGCCGCCATCATCGCGGCGGTCCCGGCCGTGCTGCTCATACCGTGGACCTTCCGCCTGGTCACCAGCCCGTCCGCGTTCTTCGCCGAGGCGGGCCTGCTCCGGCCCGGGCTCGCCGTGACCGACTTGCGACCGCAGTCGCTGCTGTTGCTCAGCCCAGGCGGCCCCGGGTTGCCGCCGACCTGGGTCACCGCCGGGCTGGTGCTGCCCGCGTTCTGCGCCCTGCTTGCCCGCCGCCGCCAGGCCCTGGTGTACGCGGGATGGGGCATCGCGCTGGGCGGGCTGAGCACGGCCCTGGTGGTGAGCCGGATCCGGCTGGCGCCGCCGCAGGGCGGCGCGGCTGTCAGCGCCTGGCCAGGCCTCGCGCTCGCGATCGCCGCGACCGGCCTGCTGATGGCGGGCACGCCGCTGATCGAGGCGATCGCCCGCGCCCTGGGCGGAACCGCCGAACCGGGCCCGGGGCGGCCCTGGCCCGGCTGGCGCTTCCTCGCCGCCGCGGTCGGCCTGGCCGCGGTGGTCTCCGCGCCGGCCCTGGCGGCCGGCTACTGGCTCGCGGACGGCCTCGGCGGGCCGGTGGCCGCGGCGGGCCCGCAGATCCTGCCGCCTTTCGTGGCGGCCGCGTCGGCCGGACCCGACCGGGCCAGGACGCTGGTACTCCGGCAGGCGGGAGGGACGCTCTCTTATGCCGTCCTGCGCGACGCCGACCCGGTGCTCGGCGAGCCCGAACTGGCCGAGCCCGGCGCCTCCACCCACGCCGTGGGTAGCGTCGTCGCCGCCCTGGCCGCCGCGGGCGGCGGCGACGCCGGGGACACCGGGCAGGCGCTGAGCGAGTTCGGCATCGGCTACGTGCTGCTGCCCGCTCCGATCGACCAGGCGCTGGCCGCCCAGCTCGACGCGGGCGCCGGCCTGGAGCCGCTGACCCGGGCGCCTTCGTACGACCTGTGGCAGGTGTCCGGGACGGTGGCCCGGGTCCGCGTCCTCACCGGGGGCGGCACCGCGGTGCCCGTCCCCTCCGGGCCGATCGGCGTGAACGCGCTCGTGGCGCCGGGCACCGCGGGCACGCTGGTGCTGGCGGAGGCCGCGGGCGGCTGGTCCGCCACCCTCGACGGGAAGCCGCTGGCGCCGCTGACCGCGCCGGTCGGCGGGTGGGCGCAGGGCTTCGTGCTTCCGCCGGGCGGCGGGCACCTGGTCATCACCCGTAGCGAGACAGCCAGGATGGTCAGCCTCGGCTGCGAGGCCGCGGCCCTGGTCGCCGTCTTCGCGCTCGCGCTGCCGGGTGTCAGGTCGGCGGCGGTCGACGCGGACGCCGAGGCCGTCGCCGCGCGGGTCCGGCGCCGACCGCGAACCCCCGGCACGGGGCCGGCCCGCGGCCGGCGGCGGGTGCCGGCCGGCGCCACCGCCGCTGG
>Ga0335076_10004705_pt1 | contig 13829 bp, 9 predicted proteins | sample Lox_Sample_25_FD_206717 | JGI IMG/M metagenome (GOLD analysis project Ga0335076, IMG submission 206717) | Soil microbial communities from Loxahatchee National Wildlife Refuge, Florida, United States - Lox_Sample_2.5 | ecosystem: Environmental > Terrestrial > Soil > Wetlands | place: USA: Florida... | reverse complement strand
TAGCCCTATATTTATATCTTTAGCACACCCATATTAAAATTTTATCAACGCCTTATAAATTGCCTTTTAAAAAAAAAAAAAAAAAAAAAAAAAAAAAACTAGCCATCCACTAGCCAAATATGTGGAAATTATAGCCATCCACAAGGAGTTCTGATGCCAGCCCTTTCAGAACATGTTCAAAGTTAGTGTAGTAATAAAGGTCCAAGAATGTTTGGTATAATCGGAAGGTATATTCGGTGGTTCTTCATAAGGAAGCTATCCAGAATAAAAATATATATCGTCCAGAACAAAATTGGCAATCCCGAATCTTCCTGACGCTACCTCCTTTAAGGAAATGCCATGGAATCTGATAGGAACCTGGGTTAGGGTTATTTGTTACAGATGGTAACAACCGTAGATCACACACTGGAAGCCTCCAATAGCCTGCAGCTAGCGTTGTCCTTGCTATTGCACAAATTGTCAGAAATAATGATGTGACGTTGGCAGGATTTCCCTGATGATAATGGGTGACTTGATGTGGCTTCAACCATTGTCTCAGTAAATGGCAGACATTTGTTGATATTGTTGTATTTAATCCTGATTTGCATTGTTCTTTGAAGTAGCCCGAAGCTATTTAATCTGCTGTTCTCCTAGTTTTCAATCAAAGGAGAAGTAAAAGTACTTTGATCACGACTATTCATCAGTTCATGGTAAGAAAATATAATACTTGACGTCAATATGATTTTACAATAAATCATTGATTCTGTATTGACTATAATGCGAAAAACAAATTCTGGGGTCTCCCTTGGAAAACATTATACTGTGATTGCCAATGATTTCTACCCCTCTCTCGCCCAAAGCCAACTCCAACAAAGGATCGATGCAATCATAGCCTTCAACCAAATCATCGAAATTTGGAATGCTTTGACACCTTGACTCACATTGGACGTTCCGATGACCACGGTCTCGGTGGTTGCATGCAAAGCAATCACAAGTTGGGATAATGTGCCTGACCCATCAGAACCCTCACATAGAACGGCCAGGCTGGAAAGCGAGTACATTTAATAATTGGGCTGGCAAGCATTCTAGTCTGATAAATTAGACCGTTCTGAAATGACAAAGGCTTTACCGCGATGTATTCTAGAGCTCAGCACCTTGTTTTATTGAGGTCTCTCCCAGCGGGTTGATGGAGAATGGATAACGAATTTTGATATGGGAAGGATCGGAGCCATCGTGTGGACTTCCTAAATCTGGATCAAGTCGTACTTATTTTGGCAGATGCTTTCCATCTTTGGAGATCAGATTCAGTTGCACTGGGTATCCGCTTTCTGAATAAGGTTTCCCTTGGTGTGCGATGCGCAGTTTGTTGATTGGCCTCCGTCCTTGTGGCAGCTCCCGCATCGGGACAAGTGGGTGAAAAGCTGAGCTGGCGGGCCCCACTTTCAGAGGGGACGCCAATATATGGCGGTCCTCCCCCGTTGTTCGGCACCTTCACCCAAGTAAAGAGTCATGTGATGATCCATGGAATCAAGGTCGATTTCGATAGGCCTAACCGATTCGCATTCATCAAGGGAAAGTTACTGGCAGAAGTCGGGGCCACCATTGATGACACGGTGGCCGTTTGCAATGTGACGACCGCCCATCGCACCGTGGGCAATTGCCGAAGTCAAAACGACAAGGCTTTAATCGAGAGCAGTCCCACACAAATGATTGGCTGACATTTCAAGATATAACATTCCATCTTATCATGTTTATTGTCGTATGGAGCCTCTCGGCTATGACGACATGTAACTACGAGGTCCTAGCTACTAAGATACTGCTGTTCGGCTTCATCTATCCCATCCAGTGGTTTTTCCAGTAAACTAGCGCCGAGTGTGTACTCTACTAATTCGAAAATCGCCCCGTTTCACTAATGAAATGGAGTGTGTGCTGTGCTATTTCTGGGTCTCCTAATAATGTTTCCAATCTCATGCCTTGTACTTCTACTTTCCTTCGTAGAACGTCCCTCTCTCGTTCGTAAAGTTGATATAACATTCATTCTCAGCCTATCATTTTGGTATTATTTCTGTCAAATAAAAGTTTGGATTTCGCAAGTCTCTGGGGTTCATATTCTTACACCACGGTGTGACTTCGGCTTTTCGAGCGAAGCGACCACCAGTATAACGTAGGCATGCACACATGCTGCAGCCAATCAGGAGGCGCCAAGTCAATCACAACATCAACTTCACCACACGAAATTTCCTTCCACCTTTTGTAATTCGACTTCGTCTCAATTTCCATCGGGATAACCCTCGCATCCATCGAAATCTCCCTCCCTCCTCGCCCTATTTCTTATTTTCACTCGATTCCTCGGCGTTTTGCTCTCATATGCCTCGGCTCAATCCTGTATTCTATCCTATATCCATAGTTATGCATGTAGAGACTGGCTGGGATGCCCTCACGTTGGCGGCGGGTCTGCGAGAATGCCAAATTGAAGTTCTATTTTCTTATTTCTACAACTCACACATCACCATCCCGCAAGCTGACTGATTGGTTTGTACATTACATTATAGTCGTTGCCAAAAGTTTGGTCTGCCTGGCCCAAATTCAAACACCATCACGCGTGCATCTGTCACAAGATATATAAATTACATGATTTAAATAGCGAAGTGTACTCACAAGATGAGGCACCAGAAATGAAAATGCGGTGGTGAAAAGAGGATATGGACGACAATATGAAGAGGTTTCGGCAGAATTGATGAATTAAGATGTTCGCTAGCTCTGAAGAGCTGCAGGGGATGGACGAGAAATTGTATTATGGAGTGTAATGCTGCCAGGTAACAAAATATCTTCGATATGGATTACTGGAATTCAAAACTCTTTATCAAATATGCAAATGGTGTTGAGAACAATGCAATTCTGTCTCAATATGACAGTGTGAGACCTAACGGACGGCAATGTGGTTTCAGATGTGCATGTTGTAGATGATGGCCCGAATGATTATGAGCAGTTTGGTAAGTACAAACCTGGTTATAACGTAAGCATATTTACATGCTGCAGCCAATAAGAGAGCACCAAGTACTGTCCTCACACCATCCTTGCCACCTTGCTCAGCGCATCGCCATTGGTATTTGGCAATTTCTCCCTCCCTCCGCAGCCTCCTTTTTCGTATTTAGCATGTCAGGTTTAGTATGCCTGGTTATTTAGTGTGTTAGACATTGTTTTATGCTGGTTGGTTGGTTGTATTTGGTCCCATAGGCTTCTGTTCAATCCTGTCTGTAGTAGGCACGTAGAGACTAGCTGGGAAGCCCTCGCGGCGGCGCTGGGTCTGCGAGAATCACCAATTCATCTTATTTACACTTATACTTCTCCAACTTCACCACTTTGCCCCACGACAGCGAACATATTGGCTGGACGAAATTGTGATTGACTGTTATCGTTGCGATTGGTTGCGCCGGTGAAATATTTTATGCAGATCACTTTTCATGTAGGGTCAGGGAGTGTACCAGCAAGGGGATGCAGGGGCTCCTCCGCCCCATAAATTGGCTATATCGTACAGTCACTTTGAAATCCTGTATGGGCTGCTGATAGTAACACGGCAATTTTTCAAGAATGGTATAATTAGAAGACCCACACTCTTGGAAACAGGTAGAGGGAGCATTCTCTGAACTAATACTTTCTAGTCGGAATTTTCCCATGGGTTGTGGTTGCTTTATCTGGCATTCAATATTAGAGGGTCCCGAACAATTGGTGGCGTGGCAATCTAGCCACTGCCGTGAAGGAAAGTAAAGAAATGAAATTGAATGACGGGTTTGGAAATCTCAAGCAGTGCCAACGCTGCCATGAGTACTTCTCAGCAAGTCTCTATGCGCCTAACCATAGACAGGATCGAGCAGAAGCACATGATAGCAGAAAACCAACCAAAGAAAGAAAAAGGGTTGAGGAGGGTGGGATAAAAGGAAAGAAGCGAGATCGATGAGGTGGAAAGGGCATTTGAGGAAATTTGAGAGGCGCCGATCTCGCTTAAGATTGCCTGTAATATGTGTCCATACTTTATTTATATGTGTTCGGTCTAGAGCGATGGAGGGAAATAATTCTTTTGGCCGACTTATGGACATATCATTGGTGGCAACGGAATGTAGTACAGTTGTTATGTCTGGAGCGCTAAATGAAAATCTGCTTATGAGCAGTATGGTCTACCTTGTGATGTCTGCAAAAGGCAAAATGTTCCAGAGGAAAAGTGGACGCTATGAGACATCTGGCAAGATGTCATTCGCGTTCTGCACTCTCCATAGTGGATACCCTATCAGCAATAAAATGCAAGAACATCGAAAAAAGCCACAACAAAGTGCAACAAGGTGCAGGAAAGTGCAACAAAGTTGTACTTCAGTGTACTTCAGTGTACTTCAGTGTACTTTATTGTGCTTTATTATACTTCGTTGTACTTCACTGTACTTCATTGTACTTCATTGTATTTCATTGTATTTCATTGCACTTCATTGTATTTCGTTGTACTTTACTGTACTTCACTGTACTTCGTTGTACTTTCTTGTGCATTTTTGTGCATTGGTGTGTTCATTGTATTGACTTATATTTTGTGGCGCACTGGCTCTCATTGTCAAACATTGTCTCCATTTGAGAGTATACTCAGCCAGTCGCATGAAAGGAGTGGCGTAAGATTTAAGAAGTGGTTACACATATGTGAGATCTCAGTAATCGGTATAAGAATTGAATAGAAATAACCACACATATGCTACAATGCAAAACATTTTTCCAATCTGATGACATTTCAATTGAAAGGCTCCAAAAGATAAAGTTTGGTGACACCGCTGCCCATCATCAATAACTTCGTTGCTGCATTAAATGTGGCACTTGAGACGGCTTTACCAATTCATGCATATAACTGCATGGTTCAGTGTTATGAGCAGATCTTCATGCTGAATGCTAGTAACATGAAGGAGCCTATTAAAATTCATGGAATTTTATGTGACCATCGCCGCCGGTGTGGCTGTGGGGTGGGGCCAGAGGTACAACGCGCCTCGAGATTTGTTTATGAATCTGTGACCAACAATTGTCAGTCATTGTACAAGAAGGCGTATTAGACGTTGAAAGGAAATAAGGAGGAGGAGATTCGAACGATCATTTAGAATGATCCTTAGATGACGTCATCATTTGCGGTGTGTGGCGGGTTGCCAAAGTTACTTCGACACCCCGAACTAGCTTGCGTTTCTCATTGGACTGCGATTTCATATCTCCCATGACATGTGCAGCTTGGGCAGATTGAGGAGCGGCCATCATAGATCTAATCGTGGCCATGGTTCTGGAAGGTTGTGCTAGCGCAGCCCACAATGGGACAGCGACGTCTTGGGGATCGGGTATGTCTTCTTTTCCCTTGGACACTTTCGAGTTGCTGCTGCCTTTGTTCTCTCCCGGATTATTGAGCTTCTCTCTCATGATGAGCTTCCAAATGAAGATAACGGGCCAGCGTCCATCCAGTCCAGGCCGATTAAGAAAAAAAAAAAAAATCCACTTGTGCAAATGTAATTGATCAAGCGGGGTGTGGCGTCTCGCACTTTTCCTTAAATGCGATAATTTATATATTTACCCTTGAGCTCCCCAAAACTTTGGGGGAATTTGGTGGAATTGTCCATATAATTTGGTGGAATTTGGTGAAAAGCCACAGATTTCCTGACAGCTCTCCCTTTTGAGAAATTCCATAATTACGTAAATATCAACACATTGTCGTTCCTCAAACCCACCCCCCAAAACCTGAGCGAATGGAACAAGGTCCGCGGCCGAAACGCATTTGTAACGCACCCACGAACCCCACTTTTCGTGGGAAAAGCAAACAATACCCTGAAGTTAACGGACGAGGGTTTCTATGTCCCAATTGCCCAAAACCGACTGTTTTCAAAGACAAAAGGAAAACATGGGACCATATCAAATATGCTCATCGTGACCATCGACTTTCCTATCTTCTATCTAATGTCACGGCCCTAAAATTATCATTTTCTATAGGCAGCAATCGTCAATCAGAGGAGCAGAGCAAGTATCTGCTATGGCTGCAACACTTGTTTGATACTCCTTCGAAAAGCAAGGGCGGGACGTCTGGATGGACAAGAAAGACCTAACTATCCACAGTCAAGGCTTGAAGGATACAATAGACCAAGAATTGCTTGGGATGAAAATGGCTGTACTGTGCATGGGGCCTGGTGATCTTGAGCGATGTTCGAATCAAGACGATTTTTTCCGTTGGGAAATCGATCGAGCTAGGAAGTTAGAGGTTGAGGGACGGTTGCAGGTAGTTGTCATTGTCCATGGAACGGCGAGGTTCGAAGATTTAATATGTGGGTTCAAGAGCGGCAAACAACGAGCTTCATTGTTAGAAGAGGTAGGAGAGTGGGGTGAGGATTTATTCGATTATCTTCGCTCGCATTTTGTCGTATTCTTTGATATGGACACATTGGATGAAGAGCTGAAGAAAACTGCCACTAGACTCTAGGAATGTAGAGCAGACAGAAAGACCTCATAAAATTTGTTTCGTAGGAATTGTCAAGTTTAGGTCTATTAATGACAAAAATCCATGGGCTAACCCGGCTTTTTCTGAGGGAATCAATCGTCCAAAGATGGATTTTCAAAGAATCTTTTTCCTATTCTATTGATACACTAAGTAATAGTATAGTGCAACGCCATAAAGGATGGCCAGAGAAACCAAACAGAAGAAGACAAAGAAATCTGAAAGGGGCGGGAGACACACCGAACCAAAAGAAAAAAAAAAAAAAAAAAAAATCAAAAAATATCCAACCCACAAGACAAAAGAACAACATGTGACGCTAATGGTGTTGACAAGTGAAGAAAAAACAGCATGGAATTCCCGTCGGGGTACTCAAGAACATGAAGAGCTTTTGGGAAAAACTGTGGCGCGGCACTGTGCTTGCGAGGGTCATGTCGACAGCCTGGCAATCTCTCCGACGGGCCATGTGGGACGATGACGGAAATGAGAATCCTCCAGAGGACGACGAAGCACGACTAGTAGGCCGTATGGGTTGGCGAGCTGACTGAGTCAGACAGGAACGAAGCGTCAGGAGGATTCCAGTCAAGAGAGGGGCCAGGTAAAAGGGAAGGAACGATGGAATAACCGGGAAGTTGGAACGTCCGACTGAGAATATCCCAACCAACGACTAATTCCATAGACCCCAGCCGTCTACAGTCTGTGCATGAATACTCCTAAAAGCGATGGAGCGAAGGCAGTTAGCCGGAGCCGTAAGTGATGAATGTTTGCGACGAAGGTACTTCTTCATCACTGCGGGGCGCCGCGTCAATACGCGGTCCTGCGTCACCATGCGGCTTCATACCGTGCGCTCCCACTCGAACCATATTCCTTGTTCCTTCTCCCACAAAACGGACATCTCGAGATACTTTGGTATTGTTTGTCCCAGGGATCCAGATTCGATATTGATGGGATCCGCCGTACCCGACCATAATCCCTTCGAAATTGCGGGGGTCCAGCTTTCGCATTTTGCTTTTCGTGACGTGGACAAAGGTTTTCGTGCCAATTGCCACAAGGTATGAAACGTTGGGTCTTTCGCTGTAAAGAGGCTCGTAAGGTGTCATTCCCCTGAGCGCCGACGTTTGGCTTCGGTTTTTGACGTGAGCAACAGCGCGTGCCAACTCGGCCCAGAGTTCTTTCGGCAGGCCTGTGTCGGCGAGGATAGCGCGAATTCGCTCGCAGATTGTCCTGTTTGCCCTTTCCGCGACGCCATTTTGTTCTGGTGTGTATGGCGCTGTCACTTCGTGGTGAATCCCTGTATCTTTGCAGAATTCCGCCATCTGTTTTTGATACTCGCCGCCGCCGTCCGTTCGAATCGACTTGACGCGGCGCCCGTCCTGCTCGAAAACATTGCGGAACTCGTGGAAACATTCCCTCACTTCCTTTGCTGTCTTTGTCTTGAGCACAGACAGGTATGTCATTCGCGTGGTGTCGTCGATGAACGTGAGGAAATATCTCGATTCGCCGAGGGCGATGGGATCGATCCACCCGCATATGTCGCTGTGGATGAGGTCGCCGGGTTCTGTTCGTCTCTTCATAGGCGCATCGCTCAGATTGCGCGTTTGGGAGCCGGAGATACATGCTTCGCAGGCGTATCCTTCTTGCGGGAGCGTTTCCGGGTCGATCGCCATGCCGTCGATGAGTTTTTCGACTTTCCGGAGGTTCCATGGTCCCAGATGAGCGAAACGGCGGTGGCAGATGTTGTATGGAAGCAGTTTTGGATGAGCAGGCTCTGCTGGCTTGCGCCCGACCGTTTTGAGCGCGTGTTCTTCGTCGCTCACCAACTTGAGGCGCAGAAGCTTGCCGTGGGGAACCGTTGTTGCCACGATCTTGCCACGGAGGAGGATATTTGTCCCTCTTGTAGGGTGCATACTGATTTCGAGTCCTTTTCCAAGTAGAACATTGCTGGAAAGCAAGTTAGAATCCATTCCGGGTACGTGAAGTACCTCCTCCAGGGTTACTTTCACGTGTGTGCCTTTTTCGCCTTCAACCGTGATATGGACGCTCCCGGTGCCGATTCCGTGAAGCTTTCCCTGTGCCGTGTTGACTTCAACCGGTTCATCAAGGGATTTGTAGTTGATCAAAATGTGTTTGTGGGGCGTGAAGTGCTCCGAGGCACCCGAATCGAGGATCCAATGAGTTGGATTTCCGCCGCCGCTACCGCCGCCGCCAATTTGGGCCTTTCTGGCCGTTTTCGGGGTCTCTGCTGTTGTGTGGAAGGCTAATTTGGCCTCTTCCTTGATGGATGCCTTGCTGTTGCCTTTCAAATGGGGATATTTGTCCCAACATGTCGAGTCGACGTGGCCTCGCTTATGGCAATGGGTGCAGAGAAGCGTGACGCCGTTTTCGGCATTGGTGCCGGAATTTCCGGCTTTGAGGCGGTTCGTTTTAGAATGCATCGCCGTCACCAAAATTTCACCTTTCGGCTGACTTTTGCGCTTTCGCCATTCTTCCAACAAACGGTTCTGTGCCGCTTCTAGCGTTACACAGGCCTGGGACTCGATCGCTGTAACCGTCATTTGATACGTCATCGGCATTGAAAGCATGAAGAATGTGCGGTAGACGATATCCGTGAGAATGACGCCTTGCTCCTCAACTCGTCGTTTTCCGGCCGTGAAATCGCGAATATGTGTTTCCATGTCCCCATCATCGGCCATGCGCAATGTTACAATGTACCTCAATGCTTGAGAAAGGGTGACATCGCTTGTAGGATGGAATCGGTCGCGCAGAATACTCCAGATTCTCGCCGGATCGTCCATCAGTCGTCCTGAAATGGTAGGAAGTAGGATGGCATTAGCCTTTGCTGCCTTCACTTCCCATGCTTCGAGCTCTGTCTTGTATTGCCCCTTCTCCTCCTCACTTGCTGAGGCTTCTAGCTCCCTTGGCTTGGCCTCCTTTTCGGTGACATCAAGGACTTTTTGGTGGCGAAGGACGGCACGAACTTGTGTCGACCAAGAACGATAATTCTTTTCGTTCAGACGCTCGATTTGGGTAGAGAATGGTTTCTCATTGTCATCGGACATGGTTGGATTCGATCGGGTAACGGGAAGGTACTTTGTCGTCGGCGATATCAGAACTGATTTTCTAGAACGCGGAGATCACGATCGAAATATGAGGGTCTCGATATCGAGGGTTTCAGGCCGCTAGGTAGGCTTCACAGGTGTGTCGTAACTGTTAGGATACGGTATTCACTGGCGCTGAGCCGGGCTCATAACCTGATGAATGTTTGTGACGAAAGTACTTCTTCTTCGAATTGATAGCTACGAAAGCGCAGGTTTAAATACACAAATAATTCACATGCTTTTAACCAAAACGGGCAGCTCCATCCTTCACCAGCCCCCTCTTCGTTTCGCATATATCGGATAATCCATATCGGATAATTCATATCAGATGGTCCATCTCGCATCGTTCATATCCGTCCTTGCATGCTGGCGCCGTAATTCGACATTGCGAAGATGCAAAAAGTCTTATAGTTAGACACAGGCAAAACCTCAAGCGGTAAAATCCTTTCGTCAAAAAGTTAAATATAATTTCCTGAAACTGAAGAATGGATAATTGATTTTGTGAGCACTTCACACAAATTCATTATCCGTGAAATTCAATTTCAAGTCGAGTGCATTGCCCAACCAAATAATTGGTTCCCCAAAGAGACACGGTCGAGCCTTAGCCAAACCTAACCCAGGCCCTTCCCGCGGGAAGGATCTGGGTTGGGTTTGTATTGATCGAACGAACGAAATTTCCAGTTTATTCTCACGTCCCATATAAAGCATAGGTGAGTGAAGCTACCTAATCTCCAAGCTATCATTAAAGGAATATCCTTCCTACTCCTTGTGCCATCTCGGCACCTTTTATTGCTCCAACTCAGGGTTTGTACTGATCGACCTCTAGGTAAAGCTTATTTTTTTTTCTGAAAGAATTAGATTCGCCAGTGGTGAAGTCCAATTTTTTGCTTTGCATGATAGTTTTTGCATCAATATTTACTTTTTGCATTGAAGGATTGGCCAATCTTCCACTCCAATGGTAAGCGCGTCACGTAAAATCATGCCGCGAAATAAATGGGATCCCGATTTTCATTGGCTCTGGAAGTACTAAGGTATCCCCGGTACGAACCGAGACTTGTTGACAAGCGAGACATGCCACATAATTTCGACCTCCGCCCCAGATTAATTGCCATTCAAAATGGAACAATTTGGCCATGATCTCCATAACCATGGATTGGAGCCCAATTCTGGGCGAGTCGCTCAGATGAGGACGTTACATTTCATCTGTAATTTGGATTTTGATGAAAAATATTCGACGCAAGTTCTTCAATTTAGAAGGGGTGCTATCCATGGTTTAAACACATAAAGAAATCAGACTTATCTCCGCCAGGGAGCTATAAATAAGCAAGCCATTCCAATAGCTATTCTTCACAGCCTCATTGATCATCTTTGCAATTGTTAAAGCGTCGCCCTAACCACATCGCAATTGAAATAGCTAAGATAAGAAGATTCGACACCGACGTCGCCATAGAAATTGCGAAATTCTTCAGTACCTACCGCTGCTGCCGCTTCAAGTCCTGCAACTGTAGACGTGCATCCTGATTTTGACATTCTGAAATACTGCCTCCAATTTGCACCTGTCGAAATGATTAGCATTACCAATGTTTGGTCGAACTGTGGTGTCACCCTTGTCTGACCGAGAACAGAATGTGGCATTATGATGGATAATGGTCAATGTAATTTTAATTATAATGTTCAGATGAAGCTCGACCTTCACCAGACGAAGGTCCAGCTTCATCCGCACGTTCATAAATAAAATTAATTATAATGTGCGGATGAAGCTCGACCTTCACCAGATGAAGGTCCAGCTTCATCTGGTGAAGGTCGAGCTTCATCCGCACGTTAATAAATAAAATTAATTATATTGTCCAGATGAAGCTCGACCTTCACCAGATGAAGCTGGACCTTCATCTGGTGAAGCTCAGGCTTCATCCACACAGTAATAAATAAAATTAATTATATTGTCCAGAAAGCCGCCCTTCGCCGACGGAACCTCACCACCTTAATTACAACTAACATTCATTGTCGACGACTCATGGGAGACTCAAATTATGAGCTCAGTGAGCATTTAAATCTGCAAGAAACTCCAAGTGCAAGAAACCAAGTTGGAGAAACTCCAAGTGGCAGAAACTCCAAGTCAGAGAAACTCCAAGTGCGAGAAACCCCAACTCCAAGTGCGAAAAACTCCAAGTTGGAGAAACTCCAAGTGTGAGAGAAACTCCAAGTGCAAGAAACTCCAAGTTGGAAAAAGTGCGGGAAACTCCAAGTGGGAGGAACCCCACCTCCAAGTGCGAAAAACTCCGAGTCGGAGAAACTCAAGTCGGAGAAAGTCCAAGTGCAAGAGAAACTCCAAATCGGAAAAAGTGCGAGAAACTCCAAGTGCGAAAAACTCGAAGTCGGAAAAAGTGCGAGAAACTCCAAGTGCAAGAAACCGAGTTGGAGAAACTCCAAGTTGTAGAAACTCCAAGTGCGATAAACTCTGAGTTCGAAAAGAAACTCCAAGTCAGAGAAACTCCAAGTGCGAGAAACTCCAAGTCGGAAAAAGTGTAAGAAACTCCAAGTGGGAGGAACTCCAACTCCAAGTGCGAAAAAGTCCAAGTCGGAAAAAGTCCAAGAAACTCCAAGTCAGAGAAACCGCAAGTTGGAGAAACTCTGAGATTGAAAAGAAACTCCAAGTGCAAGAAACCGAGTTGGAGAAACCCCAAGTGTGAGAAATTCCAAGTGGGAGGAACTCCAACTCCAAGTGCAAAAAACTCCAAGTAGGAGAAAGTCCAAGTGTGAGAAAATCCAAGTCCGAGAACTTCAAGTTGGAGAAAATCCAAGTGAGAGAAACTCCAAGTGAGAGAAAATCCAAGTGGGAGAAACTCGCAAGTGTGAGAAAATCCAAGTAGGAGAAACTTTGAGTTGGAGAAAATCCAAGTTGGAGAAAGTCCAAGTGTGAGAAACTCCAAGTCGGAGAGAGAAACTCCAAGTTGGAGAAACTCCAAGTCGGAGAAACTCCAAGTTGGAGAAACTCCAAGTCGGAGAAACTCCAAGTCGGAGAAACTCCCAAGTGAGAGAAACTCCAAGTGAGAGAAACTCCAAGTGAATAATTTTCTGCGCGTCTCTCAGGAAGTCAGGGAAGTGTGAATGAGATATTGTGAGTTCTGTTTCTCTTGACCCCCACCACGAAATTTTTTGTTATTTTTCGCACCTCCCAAAACCACCTCCGTTTCGACGTTCATGGCCAGGGATCCACGTAGAGCAAGGAACGCGCATTTCAGACTCCTGCATGTCGAAGAGACTATGACAGTCAACCCACCTGCCAAATAAAAGCCTCGGAACCCAGGTTGGAAGCCTGTCCTGGTCCGTTCCGAGCGGAAACCCGTGCCGCCCAGTGTCAGAATCCACAACATTTTCCCTTGCAGCATCATGACCAACGAGCACATGGTCAATTGGAGATGATAGGTCGATTCAGCATGCTGAATAGGTTCAATAACACCCCTTTATAATGTTTCTGACAAAAGTAGTGCCTTGTTATGGAGTGGTAAACCGCGTTCTGCGAAATCAAACCCAAATACATTTTGGCCTGTAGCTTCCCAACCATGAGAGCTATGGTCGAATTGATACGTCCAGCGGACTCAGCATACTTTAAAGGTATAGATACGCTCATTCAAAAAATTCTAATTATAGTTGGAAGGGATATAAATGCTGAACTCCCGATGTTTACTCCGATATTTTCGACGTTTTGCTTTGTAGCACCACAGCCAAGAGTCCTATGAGCAAATAGAGTCCATGTATGGATTCAGCGCATTGAATAGGTCTAAGGAGCATCCGGTTCTTGTTTCTAATTATAGGTTGAAGTGGTATTACAGAGACAATCGTGATTTATCCCAACGGAATTTTCGACGTTTTTGTCTGTAACTCTACAACCAAGAGCCAGAGCAGTAAATAGAGGTTACCGTCAGATTCCACATGATCGAATGTACAGACACCCGCACTCACATGGTTCTGACTCTAGACAATGGCGGTCTTTATCAAGGGTCAAAGATCTGGGACGGGGACTTGAAAATCAGCAATTTGTTTATACCATCATGACCAAGGATGATAGAGTCAAATGGGTATTGCCGCTGACTTCGGGGCATCAAATAGGTCTAAGAACAGTCATTTACAGAGAGTTTCTAACAGTAGTGGCTGTGCCTAAACAGGTGGTGACGAAATAATTGCGGGATTTTGAAAATCGCAAAAATGATTATGGAGCCACACATAGATATGATATCATGAAATGGATGGCACCATGA
>Ga0335076_10004704_pt1 | contig 13833 bp, 12 predicted proteins | sample Lox_Sample_25_FD_206717 | JGI IMG/M metagenome (GOLD analysis project Ga0335076, IMG submission 206717) | Soil microbial communities from Loxahatchee National Wildlife Refuge, Florida, United States - Lox_Sample_2.5 | ecosystem: Environmental > Terrestrial > Soil > Wetlands | place: USA... | reverse complement strand
CACGGGCCAGATCGACATCAAGGCCATCGTGGCCGCGGGCGCGAAGGCCGGCGTCGAGATGAACTACATCGAGGACGAGAGCCCCGACGTGCTGACGCAGGTCCCGAAGAGCGTCGCCTTCTACAAGTCGCTCTGAGCGGAGGGCGGCAGCAGACGGGCCATCGCCGGCCCGGCCAGGAGCGACGTCAGGAACGCCATCACCGCGAGTGCGACGAAGACTCGGTCGTCGATCACGCCGGCGTGGTGGCCGACGGCCGCCAGGATGATGCCGGTCGCGCCGCGTGCGTTGAGGCCGAAGCCGATCGCCCAGGCCTCGCGTGAGACGGCCATGCCCGCGAGCCGCGCGCCGAGCAGCACTCCGGTGAGCTTGCTCGCGATCGCCGTAGCCACGACGACCGCGACGAGCGCCGGGTCGAAGCTCCGCGCGAAGTCGGTCGTGAGGCCGAGCGAGACGAAATAGAGGGGCGCGAACAGGCCGAGCGCGAAGCGGGCGACGGCCTCGTGCGCCTCGTGGTGCGGCGCATCGCCTCCGCCGAGGGCCACGCCGAGCAGCAGCGCGCCGAGCGCGGCGTGGACGCCGGCGGCTTCCGAGGCGGCTGCGGCGAGTAGCACGAGCACCGCCGTGGCGGCGATGAAGCCCTCGGGCCAGGCGACGCGGCGCCTGAGCCACGCGAGCCCCGGCGGCCCGATGCGGCGGCCGAGACCCACGACGACCACGGGCACCACGACCGTCAGCGCGAAGCTCAGCACGAGGCGCGCGAGCCCGCCCTGGACCGGCGAGAGCCCCAGCAGGACGGCTGCGAAGAACGCCCAGGCGATGAGGTCGTCGACCACCGCCGCCGACAGGCAGAGCGCCCCGATGCGGCCGCCGAGCAGCTGGAGGTCCATCAGGATGCGCGCGAGCACCGGGATCGCGGAGTTCGCGAGGTTCAAGCCGAGGAAGACCGCGAACGCGACGGGGTGGGCCGACGCCTCCGGGCCCCAGAACTCGGTCGGGAGCGAGCCGACGAGTGCAGCGCCGAGCGCGAGCGGGACCAGGCTGCCGCTGAGCCCGATGCCGAGCGCGGGGCGGCGCAGCCGGCGAAGCAGCGACAGGTCGGTTTCGAGGCCCACCGCGAACAGGAAGAAGAGCAGGCCGAGCCGGGTGAGCGCGTCGCGCGCCAGCGTCACCTCGGCGGACCCGCCGAAGACCGCATCCGACACGCCCGGCAGGACGCGGCCGAGGAGCGTCGGTCCGAGCAGCACGCCGCCCAGCAGCTCGCCCATCACGGCCGGCTGGCGCAGCGCCCGCATCGCCTGCCCGCACAGCAGCGCGGTCGCCAGCAGCACGGCCACCTGCACGAGAAGGCGTACGAAGTCGGGCGAGCTCAAGCGTCGGTCCGGCGCGCGGGAGGCTGCATGGGACGGGGGATTGTAGTGCGCCACGCCCGGCGGCACCGGAAGCGCAGGTCGCGCGGAAGCATTAAAATGAGCCACGGCAGAGGTTCTCCCTCGCGACCTCGGAGAGGCGGTTCGATTGCGCTACGACGGCAAGGTCACGATCGTCACCGGCGGGACTCACGGGATCGGCGAAGGCTGCGTGCGGGTCTTCGCGGAGGCGGGCGCGCAGGTGGTCTTTTGCGCGCGCGGGGCGAAAGAGGGCCGCGACCTCGAACGCAAGGTGAGCTCCGGCGGCGGCACGGTGAACTTCGTGCGCTGCGACGTGTCGAAGGAGAAGGAAGTCCGCGCGCTCGTCGACGGCACGGTCGCCCGCTTCGGGCGCATCGACTGCCTGATCAACAACGCCGGCTGGCACCCGCCGCACCGGCCGATCGACGACTTCACGGCCGACGACTTCCGCGAGCTGCTCGAGCTCAACCTGGTCAGCGTGTTCGTGGCCTGCCAGCAGGCGCTGCCGTACCTGCGCAAGACGAAGGGCAACATCGTCAACATGTCGAGCCTGGTGGGCTCGATGGGGCAGCTCTACGCGACGACCTACGTCGCGACCAAGGGCGCGATCACGGCGTTCTCGAAGGCGCTCGCGATCGACGAAGCCGCGAACGGCGTGCGCGTCAACAGCGTCTCGCCGGGCAACATCTGGACGCCGCTCTGGAAGGAAGCCGTGGACGCTTCCAAGAACCCCGTCAAGACCCGGGCCGACGGCGAGGCCGCGCAGCTCATGGGGCGGATGGGCACGATCGAGGAGGCGGGCCGCCTCTGCCTCTTCCTGGCGGCCGAAGCGACGTTCACGACCGGCGTCGACCACATCTTGTCCGGCGGCGCCGAGCTCGCGTACGGGCGGAAGACCCGCGTCGGATGACGCGGGCCCCCGCCCGGCAATGGAGGTAGCGATGACCCAGGGCTCTCGGACGGATCGCCGGCGCTTCGTGGGCGGAGCACTCGCAGGAGGGGCGCTGCTCGCGCTCGCTCCGCGACTCGCGCGCGCCGCCGCGCTCGGCGCGAACGACCGCGTCCGGGTCGGCGTGATCGGCACCGGCGGCCGGGCCCGGGGCCTGATGCGCCAGCTCAAGGATCTCCCGGGGTGCGAGCTCGTGGCCGTGAGCGACGTCTACGAGCCGCGGATGCTGGAGGCCGCCGAGATCGCGGGCCCGCGCGCCGCGAAGCACGCCGACTACCGCCGGCTGCTCGAGGACAGGGAGATCGACGCGGTCCTGATCGGGAGCCCCGACCACTGGCACGTGAAGATGGCGGGGGACGCGCTCGCCGCCGGCAAGGACGTCTACCTCGAGAAGCCGGTCTCGCACTCGATCGCGGAAGGCGACGCGCTCGTGAAGCTGGTCGAGGGCACGAAGCAGGTCGTGCAGACCGGCACACAGCAGCGGAGCTGGGAGCACTTCCAGCTCGGCAAGCAGCTCGTCGACTCCGGCAAGCTCGGACAGGTCACCTTCGTCCACACCTACTGGCACCAGCGCATGCCGATCGGCGGCTGGCCGGAAGTGGACCAGTCGAAGCTCGACTGGAAGGCGTGGCTCGGCTCGGCGCCCGAGCAGCGCTTCGACCCGGAGCGCTTCGCGCGCTGGCGGCACTTCAAGGATTTCGGCGGCGGCGTGCTCACCGACCTCTTGACGCACTGGATCGACGTCGTGCACTGGTACCTGGGCGTGAGCGCGCCGCAGACGGCGGTCGCCACGGCGGCGAAGTACCGGATCAAGACGATGGACTGGCCCGACAACATCACGGCGACGCTCGAGTACCCGAAGGAGTTCATGGTCACGCACACCGGCAGCTACACGAGCTCGATCGACGACGGCGGGCTCGAGTTCCGCGGCGACCAGGCGACGCTCAAGATCGACCGCGAGCGCCTGCTGCTCTACAGCGAGGCCTCGCGCAAGAGCGGCCAGCCCTGGCGCGCGACGCCCGAGCCGGAGATGGTCGTGCGCTCGCAGGCCGACGGCACGATCGCGCACCTCGCCAACTGGCTCGACTGCATCCGCAGCCGCAAGCTCCCGAACGCACCCGTGCGCGTGGGTGTCGAAGCCGCGCGCGCCGCGCACGTCGCGAACCAGTCCGTGCTGGCGGGCGGCGCCCGCGTCCGCTGGAACGCGACGGCCGGCAAGGTCGAGCGCATCGCCTAGGCCGGGGAGACGGCACACGCCATCGGCCATCCTGCTCTGCGGCGGCCGCTCGGCCCGGATGGGGAGCGACAAGCTCGCGCTCGCCTTCGGCGGCGAGACACTGCTCGCGCGCACGGTCCGACTCGTGCGCGAGGCGGTCGAGGAAGTCGTGCTCGTCGCGCGCGAGGGACAAGCGCTGCCGGGCGGACTCGAGGCGCTGCGCGATCCCGCCGAGGGCCTGGGGCCGCTCGCCGGCATCGCGGTCGGCCTCGAGGCCGTCCAGGGCGAGCGTGCGTTCGTGGCGGCCGCCGACATGCCGCTGCTGCGGCCGGCACTCGTGAAGCGCCTCCTCGCGCTGTCTCAGGGCTACGACGCCTGCGTGCCGGCGCTGGAGGGCATCCCGGTGCCCACCTGCGCGGTCTACGCGAAGTCGCTCGCGGCCCGCGCACGCGAGCTCGTCGCGGCCCGCGAGCTTCGCGCGAGCGCGCTTGCCGCCGGCGTCCGGACGCGGCATGTCGCGCCCGACGAGCTCCGCGACGCGGACCCGGAGCTCGAGAGCTTCCTCGACTGCGACACGCCCGCGGACTACGAGGCGGCCTTGCGGCGCGCGGGCCTGGGGCCCGGGCTCACGGCAGCTCGTCGAAGCTGACGATCGCCGCGTGGCCGTTGGGTTCCGGCCCCGGCGGCGTACGGACCGCGAGCGCGGTCGCGCAGGCGGCCTCGCGCGCGGCGTCGAGCTCGGCCACGACGTCCGAGACGAAGAGCACGGCGGGCGGCGATGCGCCGAGCGCCTGCGCGATGCGGCGATAGCTCTCGGCCTCGCGCTTCCCGCCCATGACCGTGTCGAAGTAGCCCGACAGGTACGGCGTGAGGTCGCCGTGCTCGCTGTGGCCGAAGAGGAGCTTCTGCGCGAGCACGCTGCCGGAGGAGAAGATCGCCACGCGCCGCCCGGCCGCGGTCCAGCGGCGCAAGGCCGTCGGCACGTCCGGGTAGACCTGCCCGCGCAGCTCGCCGCTCGCGAAGCCCTCTTCCCAGATCCGCCCCTGGAGCGACTTCAGCGCCGTGAGCTTGCGGTCCTGGGCCACGAGCCAGCGCGCGTACCCGGCGGCTCCGGCTTCCCATGCCGGCGGGCGCTGGCCGGCGGCCTCGTCGCGCTCCTGCTCGAGGCGGAGCCCCTCGACGTCCGCTGCGACGTCCGGCCGCGACGCGTGGCGCTCCAGGAACGCCGCGAAGCGGGCGTCCGCGTACGGAAACAGCACCCGGTAGACGAAGTCGACGGGCGTCGTCGTCCCCTCGATGTCGAGGAGGACGAGGCGGGGCGCTGCGCTCACGCGCGCGCGGAGGGCAGCTGGCTCGGGCCGAGGCAGACGGGCTCGAAGCCCGCGTCCTTGCCGCTCTCGGTATAGCGCGGCGTCCAGCCGGCCGCGTCCTGGAACAGGCGGATCGCGCGGATGCGCCGCTCGGCGCAGAGGTCGAACCAGTGCCAGGTGCCGCGCGGCACGCGGATCAGGTCGCCGGGCCCGACCTCGATCGCGAAGACGTCGCCCTGGCGCGGGTGGATGAAGAACACGCCCCTGCCCTCGAGGATGAAGCGCACCTCGTCCTCGTCGTGCCAGTGCTCGCGGCGGAACTTCGCGAGCATCGGCTCGAGGTTCGGGGTGCTGGGCTTGACGTCGATCACGTCGGCCGTGACGTAGCCGCCCTTCGCCTTGAGCCGCGCGATCTCGGGGTCGTAGGCGGCGAGCACCTCGTCGGCCGAGGCGTTCTCGGAGAGCGGGTGCTGCGGCGTCCAGCGCTCGTGGTCGATGCCCTCGGCCGCGAGGAAGGCCGTGACCGCCGCCTGCTCGCTCACGACCCGCTGCCGCTCGGGAACCCTAATCGTGGCCATCTCGTCCTCCTGCTCCGACTCGCGCCGCCGCGCGCAGGCCGCCGCCCGCCGCCTGCAGCCTGCCCGTCACCTCGAGCAGGAACTCGAGCGCCTCGACGTGGCGCTGGGCTTCGCCGAGGTCCTTGCCCCAGGTGTAGAGGCCGTGGCCGCGCAGCAGCAGGGCGTGCGCCGCCCCGTGCTTCCCGAGAGCGTCCACCACGTCCCGCGTCATGCGTCCGTAGTCCTGGGTGTTCGGAAGGATCGGCAGCCACTCGCGGTGCTCGTGGCTGCGGACGCCGGCGAGCGCCTTCAACATCTCGTAGCCGGAGATCTCGAGCCCGCCCGCGTCGCCGTGGGCTTCGGACAGGAGCGTGTTCCAGACCGAGTGCGTGTGCAGCACCGCGCCGGCTCCTCGCTCCCGCACCACCGCGAGGTGGACGACGGTCTCGTCCGAGGGCTTCGCGTCCGCCTCGAGCGGCAGGCCCTTGCCGTCCACCTGCAGGATGTCGGCCGCCGTCAGGCGCCCCTTGTCCGCGCCGCTGCGGCTGATCGCGAGCACGAGCGGGTCCCGGCGCACGACGGCGCTGAAGTTTCCCGCGGTCGCGAGCGCCCAGCCGCGCGCCGCGAGCCCCCGGCCGGTCTCGGCGATCTGCGGCGCGAGCTCGCTGAACGAGGGCATGGCGGAGCATCGATGTTAGCAGGGGTGAACGGGGGGTTTGGGGGCGAAGCCCGCGAGAGGCAACAGACAACCGGGGGTGCTCGAGGCCACCCGGCCGTTCGTGTCCCTATCTCCATCCCCCCGTAGGAGTCATGGGCCTGTCGACTCCAGAGGGAGGATCCTCGCGAGAGCGAAGGACGGCCAGGTCTGTTGACTCCTTCTTTGAGACGAGGGGGCTCCGCCCCCTCGAGCACCCCGGGTTGCCCCTGTCTTTCATCGCTCCTGACCCCTGGTTGCTTGTATCCTCGGACGTCCATGCCGCGCCGGCTATTGCTCATCAGCACGTCGACCGTGTTCGGGACGCGCTACCTCGAGCACGCCTTCGACGAGCTGCGGGAGGTCCTCGGCGGGGTGCGCCGCGTGCTCTTCATCCCGTTCGCGCTCCAGGATTGGACCGGCTACGCGGGGCGCGCGCGCGCGGCATTCGCCGAGCTGGGCAAGAGCCTCGACTCGCTCCACGAGGCGCGGCACCCCGAGCAAGCCGTCCTCGCCGCGCAGGCGATCTTCTGCGGGGGAGGGAATACGTTCCGCCTGCTGGACGCCCTCTACGAGCGCGACGTGCTGCCGTCGATCCGCAGGCGCGTGGACGAGGGCATGCCCTACACGGGCGCGAGCGCGGGGTCGAACCTCGCCTGCCCGACCATCAAGACGACCAACGACATGCCGATCGTGGAGCCGCCGTCCTTCGACGCGCTCGGGCTCGTGCCGTTCCAGATCAACCCGCACTACGTCGACGCCGCCGCCGGCTCGACGCACATGGGCGAGACGCGCGAGACGCGGATCCGCGAGTTCCACGAGGAGAACGAGGCGCCGGTGGTCGGTCTGCGCGAAGGCGCGCTCTTGCGGGTCGAGGGCGAGCGCGTGGAGCTGCGCGGCAGCGCGGGCGCGCGCATCTTTCGTCGCGGGGAGGCGCCGGTCGAGGTGTTGCCCGTCGCCGACCTGGGCCCGTACCTCTAGCTTGCGCGCCCCGGGCCCCGTGGATATCCTCCGTGGCTTCGCGGGAACAGGAGACCTCCGATGAGCGACCGCAACCAGTCCATCCTCGTGAGCGGCGGCCACAAGGGCACCGAGGCCGAGTTCGGCCGCTCGGCGGAGAAGTGGGGCGTGCGGCAGGTGACGCTGTCCTACGAAGGCCACGTGATGGAGTACAGCAGGAACGTCGAGGTGCTGGCCGGCTCGGAGCTGCTGAAGGGCGACGTCAGCATGGAGATCGTCTCGAAGCGCATGGGCCGCACCTACACGAAGGTCGAGCAGATTCGCACCGTGTGCCAGCTCATCTTCCACATGGTGTCGCGCTCGTACGTGGTGTTCGCGGTCGGCTGGATCCAGGGGGACGACACCGTGCAGGGCGGCACGGGCTGGGGCGTCGAGCTCGCCAAGTTCTTCAACCGGCCGGTGAGCGTCTTCGACCAGGCCCGCCACGGCTGGTTCACGTGGAAGGACGGGCACTGGGCGCCCGACACCCCGACGCTCCCCGAGCGGCCGTTCGCGGCCACCGGCACGCGCAGCCTCAACGACGAGGGCCGTCAGGCGATCGCCGCGCTCTTCGAGCGCTCGTTCGGACCGGCCAAGTAGCCGCAGCCGACGAAAGGAGGCCGCCGTGCAGGGGCTGATGTCGGACCGCCCGCTCCTCGTCTCCTCCTTGTTGGAGCACGCCGCCACTGTCTTCGGCTCCATCGAGATCGTGACCCGGACCGTCGAGGGCCCGATCCACCGCTGCACCTGGCAGGACGTCCGCCACAGGTCGAAGCAGCTCGCGCAGGCGCTCCGAGCCCTCGAGCTGCGGGACGGCGACGCCGTGGGCACGCTCGCGTGGAACACCCACCGCCACCTCGAGCTCTACTACGGCGTCTCGGGGATGGGCGCCGTGGTGCACACCGTGAACCCGCGCTTGCACGCGAGCCAGCTCGTCTACGTCCTGAACCACGCCCAGGACCGCGCGCTCTTCGTGGACCTGACGTTCGTGCCGCTGGTGGAGGCGATCTTCGAGCAGCTCGAGTCGGTGCGGCGGGTGGTCGTGATGACCGACCGCGCCCACATGCCCGACACCCGGATCCCCGGCGCGCTCTGCTACGAAGAACTGCTGGCGGCGCAGGACGGACGCTACGAGTGGCCGAGCTTCGACGAGAAGACCGCCGCCGGGATCTGCTACACGTCCGGCACGACGGGCCATCCGAAGGGTGTCGTCTACTCCCATCGCTCGTCCGTGCTGCACGCGTACGCCGTCGCGCTGCCGGGTTCGATCCCGGCCGAGCCCGGCGACGCGCTGCTCCCGGTCGTGCCCATGTTCCACGTGAACGCCTGGGGCATCCCCTACGGGGCCGCGATGTGCGGCTACAAGCTCGTGATGCCCGGGCCCCGGCTCGACGGCGCGGGCCTCACCGAGCTCATGAACGCCGAAGGCGTCACCACCTACTGCGGCGTGCCGACCGTGCACCTGGGTCTGCTCGCGCACTGGAAGAAGACGGGCGAGAGCGTGCCTTCGCTGCGGACGGTGACCACGGGCGGCGCGGCGCCGACTTCCGCGCTCATCTCCGAGTTCCGCGCGCGCGGAGTGGGCTTCGTCCACGGCTGGGGCATGACCGAAACCAGCCCGGTCGGGACGATCAGCCGGATCAGCGCCGCCGAGCGGGGGCTCGACGACGCGGCCCAGGTGGCGTTCCTGATGCGCCAGGGGCGCCCCATCTTCGGCGTGGAGCTGCGGATCGTGGACGAGCGCGGCGCTCCGCTGGCTCGCGACGGCAAGGCCTTCGGCGAGCTCCAGATCCGCGGCCCCTGGATCTGCTCGGCGTACCTGGGCGAGGCGCACGGCAGCGCGCTCGACGAAGGCGGCTGGTTCTCGACGGGCGACGTGGCGGTGCTCCACCCGGACGGGACCATGCAGATCACCGACCGGAAGAAGGACCTGATCAAGTCGGGCGGCGAGTGGATCAGCTCGCTCGACCTCGAGGAGGCGGCGGCGCGCCATCCGGAGATCGCGCTTGCCGCCGTGATCGGCGTGCCCCACGAGAAGTGGGGCGAGCGCCCGCTTCTCGTCGCCCAGCCCGCCCCCGGCGCCTCGCCCACGAAGGAATCCGTGCTCGAGTTCCTCGAGGGGCAGGTTTCGAAGATCTGGCTTCCGGACGACGTGGTGTTCGTGGACGCCCTGCCCGTCGGGCCCACGGGCAAGGTGCAGAAGATGCTGCTGCGGCAACGCTACGGCGCGTGGCGCCCGGGAGCGTGATCGGGTCTAATCACGGCATGCGCACGCGAATCGCATGCTTCATGCTGGCCCTGGCTTCGATGCAAGCTGCCGCACAGCCCGCCGCGGCGCCCGCGCTCCAGCTGCGCTGGCGGCTCAAGGAGGACGTGTTCGACGAGGCGCGCGGCGCCTCGCGCGTGGCGTTCACGCTGACGAACCGGGGCACACGGCCGCTGCCCGCCACCGGCTGGGCGATCTACTTCAACGCGCTCCACGACGCGCAGCGCGACAGCGTCGCTCCCGGCTTCCGGATCGAGGAGGTGACGGGCACGCTGCAGCGTCTCGTCCCCGCTCCTGGCTTCTCGGGGCTCGCTCCTGGCCAGAGCGTCGAGATCGAGTACCGAACCTCGCTCCTCACGAACCGGAGCTTCGTGCCCACCGGCCCCTACTTCGTCCGCGACGACGCCCCGGAGCTGCCGCACCCGATCGAGGACTTCGTCGCGGCGCCGTTCGAGCGCCTGCCGCAAGGGCCGGGCCGCGACCCGCGCGCGGTCACGCCGGAAGCGCAATACGCGCTCGACGCGCAGGTTCGCGACATCCCGCTCGCCGAGCTGCCGCTCGTCTTCCCGACGCCCGTTCAGGCAGCGCGGGGAGAGGGCGAGCTGCACCTCTCGGCCATGCCGGCGGTCGAGGCCGGCGCGGAGCTGAAGAGCGAGGCGGCGTTCGCGGGCGACTACCTGGGCGGCTACTTCGTCAAGGGCCGCCCGGCCGCGGGTCCGCCGCTTCGCCTCGAGACGGGCCCTGTCGAAGGCCAAGGCTCGCCCGAGGCCTACTCGCTGCGGATCGATGCGAAGGACGGGATCCGGATCGTCGGTAAGTCGGCGGCGGGAGTGTTCTACGGGCTGCAGACGCTTCGCGGTCTCCTCCCCGCGCCGAGCCCGGGCAAGGGCCTCGTGCTGCCTGCGCTCAACGTGACGGACGCGCCGCGCTTCGGCTATCGCGGTCTCATGCTCGACGTGGCGCGCAACTTCCAGGCGAAGCCGGCGGTGCTGCGCACGATCGACCTGCTCGCGCGCTACAAGCTCAACGTGCTGCACCTGCACCTGACGGAGGACGAAGGCTGGCGAGTCGAGATCCCGAGCCTCCCCGAGCTGACCGCGGTCGGCGCCCGCCGCGGCCACACGCTGGACTCGAGCCTTTGGCTGCCGCCTGCCTACGGCTCGGGCCCTCACATCGACCGGCCGTGGGGCAGCGGCTACTACTCGCGAGCCGACTACGTCGAGATCCTGCGCTACGCGGCTTCGCGCCACGTCGAGGTCGTGCCGGAGATCGAGATGCCGGGCCACGCGCGCGCCGCCATCAAGGCGATGGAAGCCCGTGCCCGCGCCCTCGCGAAGGCGGGGGACGCCGAGGGCGCACGCCGCTACCTGCTGAGCGACCCCGACGACCGTTCCGAGTACACCTCGGCACAGGGCTACCACGACAACGTGATCAACCCGGCCCTCGACTCGACTTACGCCTTCGTCGAGCGCGTCGTGTCCGACCTCGCGGCGATGCACCAGGAAGCCGGCGTGCCGCTCCTTCACATCCACATGGGCGGAGACGAGGTGCCGGGCGGCGTCTGGGAGCGCTCGCCCGCGGTGCAGGCCTACCTCGAGGACCACGGGCTCGCGAGCGTCGACGAGCTCTGGTTCGTGTTCTATGGCCGGGTCGCGGAGATCCTGAAGGCCCGCGGCCTGGCGGTCTCGGGCTGGGAGGAGGTCGCCACCCGAAAGACCAAGAAGGACGGCCAGCCGCTCCTGATCCCGAACCCGGCGTTCGCCGAGCGAGGCTGGCGCGCGTATGTCTGGAACAACGTGCCCGGCTGGGGCGCCGAGGACCTCGCGTACCGGCTCGCGAACGGCGGCTTCGAGGTCGTGCTCTGCCCGGTGACCAACCTCTACTTCGACCTCGCCTGGAACCCGAACCCAGAGGAGCCCGGCCTCGACTGGGGCGGCTACGCCGACCTGCGCAAGCCCTTCCAGTTCGTCCCGTTCGACTACTACCGGAACGTGCGCCTCGACCGCCGCGGCCAGCCGCTCGACCCGGCCGTCTTCGTCGGCAAGGACCGGCTCACCGACTACGGCAAGGCCAACGTGCTCGGGATCCAGGGCAACCTCTGGTCCGAAACGCTCGGCGGCGAGGGCCGGCTCGACTACGCGCTCGTCCCGAAGCTCTTCGGGCTCGCCGAGCGCGCGTGGGCGCCCGACCCGGACTGGGCGGTCGAGGGCGACCCGCAGAAGGCCGACCCGCTCTACCGCGAGGCCTGGTCGCGTTTCGCGAACGTGCTCGGGAAGCGCGAGCTGCCGCGGCTCGACCGCGAGCTGCCCGGGCTCCGCTACCGGATCCCGACACCCGGCCTCTCGGCGGACGGCGGCCAACTGCGCTCGAGCCTCGAGCTGCCCGGCTTCACGCTGCGCTACACGACCGACGGAAGCGAGCCGACGGCGCAGAGCCCCGAGCTGCGCGGCCCGATCCGGCTGCGCGGGACCGTCCGCGTGGCGGCCTTCGACACGAACGGGCGCAAGGGGCAGACGGCGACGCTGCGAGCGCCGTAGATCGCTAGCGCTCGAGCACCAGCGTCGTCACGCTGGAGGCCGGCATGTCCAGCCGATAGCTGTTGCGCGCCAAAGGCGAGAGGGCGGGCCCTTTCAAGACAGCGGCCGCGGCAGACGTGATCTGGTAGACCTGTCCGTGCGTGAGCTCCGCCGGGTGTGAGACCGCGACGTCCGCCGACGTGGGCCCCGTGGACTTGTTGATCGCGACGATCACCAGGCGTTCGTCGTGGCCGGCGTCGACGCTGGCGTAGACCGAGGTCGCCTCGACGTCGCTCGTGACGGCAGCGACCTCTGTGTCGCCGAAGCGCGACAGCGCGCCGTCGTAGTTGCAGTAGGCGGCGAAGGCGGCGTCGATGAAGCGGCTGCCGCCGCCCAGGTCCCAGAGCGCCGCCGCGAACAGCCCCTCGCGGCCGAAGATGCCGAGCACGTCCGCCTGGGCGATGGCGCCCGAGATCTGCTCGCCGCCGCCGTAGTTGTACTCGGTGATGGCGAGCCGCGTGCCGGGGTACTGCGCGGCGATCTTGTCGCGCATGCGGGGGAGCAGGCGGATCGCGCCGACGCCGGCGTCTTGTGAGATCCAGCTCGTCTCGACGTAGCCCGCGTCCCAGAGCGAGCGCGGGGCCTGCACGCGTGCCGCCGCGACGTCGGGTGCCCCGCTCGGGTCCGTGATCCGCACGCCGCCCCCGCGGGCCTCGGGGTACCAGTGCAGGTCGAGCACGTCCAGCAGCCGGCGCCGGCTGCGGCTCTCGGCGTCGCGCATCGACGCCAGGTAGAAGTCGAGGAAGTCGCGGCCGTTGCTGTCCGGCGCGTTCTGCAGGGTGACGAAGCCTTGCCAGCCGTAGCTCACGGGGCCGAACACGAGGGCGTCGGGCGCCACGCCCTTGATCGCCGAGGCGAAGGCGGTCGTGCGGTCGACGAGCTCGGCGTAGGTGACGGCTCCGGTGGGCCGGATCCGGGAGTGGGTCGAGGCCCAGAGATCGGGCTCGTTGTCGAGCGAGTAGAAGATGGTGCGCGACGGGTCGCGGCGCGCGTCCATTGCCGCCTCCAGCCAGGCGACGAACTCGTCCTGGTAAACGACGCGGTCGCCGGTGTCGGGCGGGTAGGAGAAGCCGCCGGACTTGGCGGGCCGCGACTCGTCGAAGCGCGCGGTGAGCCAGTCGGGAGTCTGGTTCACGTCGCCGCCCGGAGCCTTGTCGGCAGCCACGTAGCCGGCGATCGGAACGGTGACGACCATCGAGGCGCCAGCCGCGAAGGCGTTCGCCACCTGGGGCCGGACCGCCTCGCCGGGCGTGTCGCCGCCACCCAGGTAGCCGTCGTTCTGGTTCTGATAGTCGGAGCCGGCGTTCGAAGCGTTGTTCTCCCAGTTGTAGGCGGTCCAGCGGTTGCCGCCCAGGCGGCCGAGCCGCAGCCCGCGCGATCGCCCGGCCCAGTCGTCCACGTTCGTGCCGTAGATGAAGGGAGAGATCGGGTTTCGGCCCGACTGCGAGTCGATCGTGAAGCGGACCGCGCCGGCGGGGCGCGGAGTGGGGGCGGCCGAGGGCGCGGGCGCGTCGGGCGCGGCGGGGCCGGCTCCGCCGCCACAGGACAGGCACCACACGAAGCCCGCGAGCGCCGCGAGCGACCTCCGCGAGTCCGGCATGCTCGAACCGTAGCACGCTCGCGCGCCGCCGCGCCCGGTTGCCTTCCTGAGCGGCGCGAGACCAGAATACGCGGCGCCTTCGAGGAGGAATCGCATGGGACGCGTCGTGCGTGCTCTGGCCCTGTCGCTGCTGCCGGCCGCGGCCCTCGCCGGGGAGTACTCGAAGGAGCAGGCCGAGCTGTGGCGGCTGGTGCTCGCGGCGCAGGCCGCGGGCGAGAAGGCCGCGGTCGCCGGCCAGCACACGACCGCGGTCGCGAAGTACAAGGACATCGGCGTT
>Ga0335076_10004703_pt1 | contig 13833 bp, 15 predicted proteins | sample Lox_Sample_25_FD_206717 | JGI IMG/M metagenome (GOLD analysis project Ga0335076, IMG submission 206717) | Soil microbial communities from Loxahatchee National Wildlife Refuge, Florida, United States - Lox_Sample_2.5 | ecosystem: Environmental > Terrestrial > Soil > Wetlands | place: USA... | reverse complement strand
GACGGACTCGAGGAGGAAGACGGCGTGCTGAAGCTCGGCGCGCTGGCTGTTGGCGGGCCGAAGATGAAACTGCAAAAAGCCTGCATTCGCAGGATGTTCGAGACCAAGGGCACGGTGCTCGACCTCGATGGCGTGTACGACGTGGCCCTGGAAGTTCTGTGATCCCTACTTGGAGAAGACGAACTTTCCCATCGGCCCGTCAAGCGGACCGTCGGGGTCCGGACGCCACAGGATCGTGTCCTCGATCTTGCGCGCCAGGGTGAAGTCCTTGTCGGTGATTCCGCCCGCCGAGTGCGTCGCGAGCTTCACCCAGAGCTTCCCCCAGGTGACGTTCAGGTCGGCGTGATGGCCGGCGGCTTCGCACAGATACCCAACGGCATTGACCGCCATCAGCGTGGTCGGCCAGCCGTCGGTGTTGTACTTGCGCCGGATCCACTTGTCCTCGTAGTACCACTCGTTGAGGCCGTACTCCGAGAACTTGGCGGGGATCTCATCCTCGCTGTAGGTGCGCGGCTTGTCCTTCGTTGAACTCATTCCCGAATGATATGCCCCGGGTAGCCGGCGTCGACCCGGGAACGGTTTCCTTTGATCTGTGCGTGTTGCAGAACGGTGAACCGGTCGTGGAGGAAGTGTTTGAGACCGGCGCTCTCAGCGACGACGGCTCACCAGTGCTCGATGCGCTCGCGCGCCACGGACCGTACGACCTCATCTACGGTCCGAGCGGCTACGGCCTCCCCCTCGTGGCCGCCGCCGATGTCGGGGAGCGCGAGCTCTCAGAGATGGTGCTGGTCCGGCCCGACGAGGCCCGGGCCGACGCCGGCGTCGGCGGGATGCGATCGTTGCTGCGAGCCCTCGCGACCAGCGGGTTGCCCGTTGTCTTCGGTCCCGGCGTGATCCACCTGCCGTCGGTTCCGCGACACCGAAAGTACAACCGAATCGACCTCGGGACGGCCGACAAGGTGTGCGCGGCGGCGTGCGCGATCTTCGATCAATCCATCCGCCGCGCAATCGCCGTCGATCAGACGGCGATGATCCTGATCGAACTGGGAGGCGCGTTCACCGCGGCGCTGGCGATCGACGACGGACAGATTGTCGACGGGATGGGCGGGTCTTCCGGACCGCTGGGCGTGCGCGCCGTGGGGGGCCTCGACGGCGAGCTCGCGTACCTACTCGGGCAGGCGCTGCGCAAGGACACCCTGTACAGCGGCGGCGCCCTGAACCCGGCCGGCGACCTCGACATGAGCGACCTGGAGGCGGTCTGGGCCTCGCCGGCCCACGCGGAAGGCTGGACCGCGTTGCTCGAAGCCGCGGTCAAGGCGGTGCGTGCCCTGCTGGTCAGCGTGCCCGAGCCACGCGAGATCGCCGTCTCCGGCCGTCTGGCTCGGCTGCCCGAATTGATCGCGGCGCTCGCTTCGGCGCTGCAGGCCGTCGCCCCCGTCGTCGCGCTCGTTCCGGGCCGCGCGAGCGCCGCCGCGCGCGGGGGGGCGCTGCTCGCGGACGGGCTGGCCGGCGGCCGGAACGCCGACCTCGCCGAGGTGCTGAGGCTGCGCGAATCGAGCGGAACCGTGCTCGACTATCTCCGCGTCGCCGGCGCGGACGCGATCTCGCTGGGCTGAATGTGTCCGCGAAGTGACCATTTCGTCCGGTTGGCGAGTGAACTTGACTAGCCGGTCACTTGACACTTGACTGCCTGGTCAGTGTGACTACCTGTCCGATCGGTCAGTCAGCAATCCTGCCCGCCTGGGCAGAAGATCTTGTAACTGACGGTCAGGTTGTGTAGTGGGCGCGCCCCTGTTAGGTTTTTTGGCCCATTTTCCGGATGGAAGGAGAGAGTCGCGTGGCTGCCACTGCGGATCAAACAGTAATCGAGGGGTTGATAAAGCAGAATGGGACTTCGATCGGAGCGGTGTTGGGCCGCGGCTCCGTAGGAGTGGCCGAGGAGGGATCGGATGGCAAGATGCACGCCACCGTCCGGATCCCCTTGGACGAGCTGATATTCGAGCCCAGGGTGCTGGTGATGCCCCATGGCGGCGACCTCGAGCTCGAGATCATCAACGACGACAACAACTCGCACTGCGCGGTCCTGCCCAATAACGGCGACGCGAAGTTCATCTGGCTGGTGAACTTCTCGAAGGGAAGGGCCAGCCTCAACCTCGACGGCCCGGGCTACTACTGGTACGGATCGCGGACCGGAAACGACGAGGGCGGCGGCCTCACTGGGACGATCGTTGTCAGTGGCGAGGTCCCAGACGAAGCCAAGCTCGATCGTCCACCCCAACCGCGGCCGTAGAAAGGAGTAGCTGATGGCAACTGAGACTGAGTATGTCGACGCAGGCGAAGCAGTCGACTATCGGATTCTGAGCCCTGGCCTGGTCGGCAAGGCGCCCCCGGTGACCAAGGGCGTCAACTACGACAGGATCCTCAAGGCCCGCGATTCAGAGCCGCACAACTGGCTCACGTACTACGGCGCCTATGACGGGCAGCGCCACAGCAAGCTCGATCAGATCAACCAGGGCAACGTCAAGAACCTGACCCCTGCGTGGGTGTTCCAGTGCGGGTCGGTTGGCATGCACTCGGGCGCGTCGACGTACTCGTTGGAAGCGTCTCCGCTGGTCGTCGACGGGATCATGTTCGTAACGGGCTTCGACGGCTGGCTCTGGGCGGTGGACGCCAAGACCGGTCAGGAGTTGTGGCGTTATCACCGCGCCTCGCCGTACGACGTGCGGCTGTGTTGCGGCAACGTCAACCGCGGGTGCGCCGTGGCCAACGGGAAGGTCTTCATGACGACCCTGAACGCCCACGTGATCGCGCTCGATGCGACCACCGGCCAGCTAATCTGGGATCAGACCTATGGCGACGTCCGGGCCGGTGAGAGCGCGACCGTCGCTCCGCTGATCGTCAAGGACATGGTGATCGTCGGGAGCTCCGGTGGCGAGTTCGGAGTCCGCGGGCATGCCGACGCGTTCAAGCTCGAGACCGGTGAGCGTGTCTGGCGCTGCTACATGATTCCCGCCCCCGGCGAGCCGGGGTCGGACACATGGCCGGCCGACGGCGAGGCCTGGGCGCGCGGCGGCGCCAACTGCTGGACCACGCCGACGTTCGATCCGGACCTCAACCTCCTGTACTTCAATACGGGCAACCCGTGCCCCGACTTCGATGGGGGAGTACGCGAGGGCGACAACCTGTTCACCAACTGTGTGGTGGCGGTCGATCCGGACACCGGCGAGAAGAAAGCGCACTACCAGTACACCCCGCACGACGTGTGGGACTACGACTCGACGATGGAGAACATCCTGTTCGAGATGGACGGAAAGAAGTGCTCCGGCCACTTCGACAAGAATGGCTACTTCTTCGTCCTGGACCGCACGGACTGCAGCCTGATCCGGGTCGTGCCGTTCGTCGATCGCATCACATGGGGCGAGATCGACTCGAGCGGCAAGGTCACGCCGCGCGTGTTCCCCGATAAGGAAGGCGACCCGGTTCACTTCTGGCCCGGCCCGGCCGGCGCCAAGGAGTGGACGCACGCCGCCTACAGCCCGAAGACGGGCCTGTTCTACTGCCCCGTGCAGGACGTGGGCGCGACGGCCACCAGGCGGCGCCGGGAGTTCAAGGAGAGCATCCCGTACTGGGGCGCGGGCGTAGCCGTGGACACGGAGGACGTAGCCGGGTACATCTCCGCCATCGATCCGGCCACTGGTCAGGAGAAGTGGCGCTTCCGTCAGGAGCACCCGATGACGGCGTCCGTGCTGACCACGGGTGGCGGCCTCGTATTCGCCGGCGGCCCGGCGGGCAAGTACTGGGCGTTCAACGACAGCACCGGTGAGCTCCTGTGGGAGTTCCAGTGCGGAAGCGGACACCACTCGAGCCCGAGCACGTACACGGTCGACGGGCGGCAGTACATTGCCGTGCCGGTCGGGTATGGCGCCTGGACCGAGGGGTTCTATCCCGGAGCCCTCGCGCAAGCGGGCGGATCCGCGATCTTCGCGTTCGCGCTTCCGGAGTAGAGCACACCGACTGAAGGCATATGCGATCTGTCACGGTGCACGAGCCGTGGCAGATCGTAGGCCTCGACAAGCTTTCGAAGAAGCATGTGGGCGCTTCTCTCGCTCGGGTTCACGCTGAGCCTCGACAACTTCCGCACCTCGATCGTGCTGGGGGGTCTGAAGCCGACCCTGATGCGGTCGATCAAGACTTCCGCGATCTTCGGCCTGTGGGACGGCGTCGCGCCGCTGATCGGGATCCTCGTCGGCCACTTCCTTAGCGACAAGATCAGCTCAACCGCCGACATCATCGCGGCGATCGGCCTTGGTTGCTATGGCCTGTTCGTCCTCGTCAAGGCGTTGCTGTCCCCCGAGCACGCCGATCCAGACTTGCGCTTTGCCACGCGAGGCCTGCCGCTGCCGTTGAGCGTCGACAACGTGGCCGCCGGCGCTGCCCTCGGCATCGCCGGATTCTCTCCGTGGCTCGCGCCACCGCTGTTCGGATTCATCACGTTTCTGATGTCGGTCGCCGGGCACCAGATCGGCCGCACAGCGGCCCACTTTGTGCCCCGCATCCGCACCGACGTGTTGACCGGGATCGCGTTCGTCGCGATGGCGGTCTTCCTGGTCGTTGGCATCAACCTCCCGGGCGACTGACGTCGGACGCGAGAGCGGTCGCGGACGGCTTTTAACGGCGGGCACCTGAGGGGGGTGTGGTCTGCTCATTGCGGATCGCCCTTCGCGAGAGAACCTGCAAATCGCAACATTTGAGGCGATCCGCGTCGACCTTGACGTGTCTGGCATGTGGGGCATGCGTCCTACGGCACGGTCATCCGATCCCGGATCGAATGTCGTGTTTTGCAGGTCAGCGGCACCGCTTAGATTAACCCCCCCGGAGGCCACCGCACCCCACCCTCAGGTGCCCGGCGTTACCCGCCGCCGACCGAAAGGTCCGGTGCTGCCGCCGCTCTCGCGGTCACGCCGGCATGGCGACCGCGGACAGCGTCCGCGTGCCATCGCCACCGAGCGCCACCGCCGCCCTGGCCGTGACCAGGTGGTAGAGGATCAGCAGCTGCACCAGCGCCAACGACTCCGAGCGATGGAGGTCGGTGCCGATCGTGAATTCGCCGAGACGCCGGGCGCGCAGGTGCGTGGCGAAGTGCATGCGCGCCCAGATCGTCTCCTCGATCGCCGCGGCATGCTCCGGGTCCATCCGCCCGGGGATCCGCAGCACCCGCTCCTCCCTCCGTTCGACCAAAGTCAACCCGTCGGGCTTGCCGTTGATGAACGGCGTGAGATCGGGGTGGGGCAGCCCGTCGCACAGCGTCAGCTCGGCCTCGAGGTGGGTCTGATCCGCGGACGGCTCATCCTCGGACGGCCTGAACGACACGAGCATGTCCGCGTAGCGCCGCTGGGGCCGGATGAATGCCTCGGAGTCGGGCTCGCGGCGGTCAAGCTCAGCCAGCACCTCGTCGGTCGTGTAGCCGCGGCGCGAGCAATCCCGCTGGACCTTCCACCTGCGCCGCAGCTCCTCGGGAGGGTTGAGGAACACGCGCACGTCATACACGTCGCGCATCTCCGGAAGGTGGTAGCCGAGCAGGCCCTCGATCACCGTGAACCGCCCGGGCGCTGTGTGCACCGGCGGCCCGAACGTGCCGTCCTTGTGCCTGTAGACGGGCTTGAGGATCGCCTCGCCGCGCCGAAGATGCGCGAGGTGCTGGGCGATGATGTCGACGTAGTTGCAGTCAGGGTGCAGCGGCGTGATCCCGAGCTCCGCGCGCTGCCGGCGGTCGTAGCGGTGGTAGTCGTCGGTGCAGATGTGCGCGACGTGCTCCTCGCCGAGCACGCGGACCAGTCCGCGCGTAATCGTCGTCTTCCCCGCCGCCGAGTCACCGACGACGCCGAGAATGACGGGACGGGCCGTCCGCCGCTCGCTCGCCCGCGCCGTCACGCCGCTTGCCGCTCCGTCGCCGGTCGCTCGTCCTCGTCGAACACGCTGCTCTTGAGGATGTCCTGCGCTTCGATCTGCCTGAGCATCTCGACCGTCGGCTCGGTCCCTGTCCGCACGGCTTCGTAGACCCGGTTGGCGTGCCGCAGCCGCGCGCGCTCGATCCCGTTGCGCACGCTCCGAGCATGCGCGAACCGGGGCCGAGCCATGCGCCGGACGATGTACTCGCGGAACGCCCGCTCGGCGTCGTCGGTGAAGACGTAGTTCTCCGCGCCGAGCATCAGATTCCCTATGCGCAGGAGCTCAGCCGGCGTGTAGTCGGGGAAATCGATGTGATGGGCCACGCGCGAAGACATGCCCGGGTTCAGCCGGAAGAAGTCGTCCATCCGGTCCTTGTAGCCAGCGAGGATCACGACCAGACGTTCGCGCTCGTTCTCCATCACCTGTAGCAGTATCTCGATTGCCTCAACCCCGTAGTCGCGTTCGTTCTCGGGCCGGTACAGGTAGTACGCCTCGTCGATGAACAGCAGGCCGCCGAACGCGCGCTTGAGCACCTCCTTGGTCTTCGGCGCGGTGTGACCCACGTACTGGCCGACGAGGTCGTCGCGGGTGACCGCCACCACGTGGTTACGCTCGATGTAACCGAGGCGGTGCAGGATGTCGGCCATCCGCATGGCAACCGTGGTTTTCCCGGTCCCGGGGTTGCCGGTGAAGCACATGTGAAGGCTCGGGCGTCCTGCGGCCAGCCCCGCCTGCCGGCGCAACTGGTCGATCACCAGCAGGGCCGAGATCTCCCTGATCCGGGTCTTCACCGGCCTGAGCGCGACCAGCTCGCGGTCGAGCTCGTCCAGGACCGCCTCGATATTGGCCTCACGGACGATCGCCGCGATGTCTGCTGATGCGGTCCCGGCTTCGGTCACGGCGCTCATCCGGGCCCGTTCCCGTTCAGGTACCGACTACCCACCGGTTTGTCGGCGGCATACGGATGCAGCCGGTACCGCATCACGCGGTCGTGAGCGTCCGTGCGGTCCACGCGGAACCCCGGCTCGTGCGTCGGGCGGTTGACGATGAAACTGAGCGCGGTCGTCTGCCGCCCGTACGACGCGTCGTACGCGATCACCTTGATGTAGTGCTGGGGGTGGGCCTGGCGGCACGCGCGTACCTCGCGCATGACCAGTTCGAGCTCCTCGAGCTGGAGATCGAACATCGGCAGACCCCACATCTCCCAGTACGAGTTGCGGGGGTGGGGATCGTCGGTGAACTCGATCGAGATCGCCCACCCGTGGTCGAGCGCGTACCGGACCTGGTCGCTGATCTGCTCGTCGGTGAGGTCGGGAAGGAACGAGAACGTGCCTTGCGTAATCCGCATCGTGTCTCCTCTCGGGGCTCAGGCCAGCGTCGGGGTGACGACGTAATCCGGGGTGTCGGTCGACTGGAAGTCGAACGTCACGTCCTTCCAGACCTGCAGCGCCGCGTTCAGCTCCGGGCACCCCTTGGCCGCCTTCTCGAGGATGTCGGGACCCTCCTGGAAGTAGTCGCGGCCTTCGTTGCGCGCCTGGATCATCGCCTCGACCGCGACGCGGTTAGCGGTCGCGCCGGCGGCGATCCCCATCGGATGGCCGATCGTGCCACCGCCGAATTGCAGGATCGTGTCCTCGCCGAGGTAGCGGAGCAGCTGATGCATCTGTCCGGCGTGGATCCCGCCGGAGGCGACCGGCATCACGGCCGGGAGCGAGGCCCAGTCCTGGTCGAAGAAGATGCCGTTCTGCAGGTTCTCCGGCACGTGGTCGAGCCGGAGCGTGTCGTAGTAGCCCGCGATCATCGAGGGGTCGCCCTCCAGCTTCCCGACGACCGTGCCGGCGTGGATATGGTCGACGCCCAGCAGCCGGCACCACTTCGCGATGACACGGAATGACACCCCGTGGCTCTTCTGGCGCGTGTACGTGCCGTGGCCGGCGCGATGCAGGTGGAGGATCATGCCGTTCCGGCGCGCCCACTTCGACATCGACTGCATCGCGGTGTAGCCGACGGTCAGGTCCATCATGATGATCACGCTCCCGAGCTCCTTCGCGAACTCGGCGCGCTCGTACATGTCCTCCATGGTCGCGGCCGTCACGTTCATGTAGTGGCCCTTGATCTCGCCGGTCGCGCCACTCGCGCGGTTCACGCCCTCGATCGCGTACAGGTACCGATCGCGCCAGCGCATGAACGGCTGGGAGTTGATGTTCTCGTCGTCCTTGGTGAAGTCGAGCCCGCCCCGCAACGCCTCGAACACCACGCGACCGTAGTTCTTGGCGGACAGGCCGAGCTTTGGCTTGACCGTCGCACCCAGCAGCGGCCGACCGAACTTGTCGAGGTACTCGCGCTCCATCACGATCCCGTGCGGCGGACCCTGGAACGTCTTCACGTACTCGGTCGGAATTCGCAGGTCCTCGAGACGGAGCGCCTTGAGCGCCTTAAACCCGAACACATTGCCGATGATCGAGCTCGTCATGTTGGCGATCGAGCCTTCCTCGAACAGGTCGAGGTCATAGGCGATCTTCGCGATGTATTCGCCCTCGCGACCCGGCACCGGCGACACGTCGTACGCCTTCGCCTGATAGTGCTCGTGCGCGGTAAGCCGGTCGGTCCACACGACCGTCCAGGTGGCGGTCGACGATTCGCCGGCGACCGCGGCCGCCGCCTCCACCGGATCGACCCCCGGCTGCGGCGTGATCCGGAACGCGGCCAGAATGTCGGTCGCGGCCGGGATGTAGTCCGGGTTGAAATAGCCCATCTCGGCGTACGGCGTAACCCCGGACGCCCAGCGGTCCTTCTTGTGATGAGGTGACTCTGCGGTGCTGATTGCCATAGTTTCGGCGGATCCCTTCCTGTCGAGCACGGCCAGAGTAAGCCCGAGGAGCCATAGAGATCAAGTTCTAATTTCTCGTATCCACATAGATATCTACCTATGTGTTGAGTCATAGAACTTCGTCTACCTATCCACGGCGGCGCGATGTGGATACGGTCAGTTTCTGATGCCACGCCCGATTCTGCTCGGCATCGCCGGGGATTCCGCCGCCGGCAAGACCACCCTGACCCGGGGCCTCGTCCGAGTTCTCGGCGAGGCGCAGGTCACGCACGTCTCCGCCGATCACTACCACCGGTACGACCGCAAGCAACGCGCGGAGCGGAGGGTGACGCCACTCGATCCCGACTGCAACTACCTCGACGTTCTTCAGCACGATCTCCAGCACCTCCGCGCCGGCGCGTCTATCCTCAAGCCGGTCTACCGACACCAGGACGGCACGTTCGGCCCCCCCGAGTATGTCTCGCCGGCGACGTTCGCGATCGTCGAGGGACTGCTCGCTCTGCACACCCCGGCGATGCGGGATGTCTACGACGTACGCGTGTACATCGACCCGCCCGAGGACCTGCGCCGCAGGTGGAAGGTGCAGCGCGACTGCTCCCGTCGGGGCTACACGACCGATCAGGTGCTCGAAGAGCTCGATCGCCGCGAAACCGACGCCGAGGCCCACATCCGGCCCCAGCAGCGTCACGCCGACCTGGTGATCTCGTTCATGCCAGGAGACCGCGGCGACCAGGAGCACCTGGACGCCAAGGTCACGATGCGGCCGGGGCTCGTCCATCCCGACCTCTCAGCGCTCGACGGCCCGCACGCTCAGGGCATCATGCTGGCCGCGCGTGGCGCCGAGACGTGCCTCTGGGTGCCGGGTGCCATCCGCCCGGAGCAGAGCGCGGCGATCCAGGAGGCGATCTGGGAGCACATGCATTTCGCCAGCCATTTGCGGACCGACCGCCTCGGTGAGTTCACGGTCGGCACCCGCTTGCACCGATCCGAATCGCTGGCGATCACCCAGCTCCTGGTCCTCTACCAGCTGGTCACGGCACGTGCCGCGATCGCGGTCGGGGCGATCGATGCGCGAGCCGACCGCGCTGCCGCGACCCGCACCGCCGCCCCCTGATCTAGCCCTCCACCAGCGCAGGGGCCCCGTTGCGGACCGGCCCGAGCGACCCGAGATCGCGCGCCTGCTCTCGGACGAACTCGACGAACGTCGCGGCGGGCGCGCGCGTGGGCCCGACGCCGGAGTGGAGCACGAACCAGGGCCGGGGCGCGGGGCCGTCGCTGAGCGTGAACTCGGCGAGCCACCCCGCGGCCAGCTCAGACTCGACCGCGGCTCGGGACAGAAGCGACACGCCGAGACCCGCCCGGGCGGCCTGCTTGATTGCGCCGTTTGAGCCGAGCGTGAGGGTCTTCGGGCGCAGTCCACGCTCGCGGAGAAACTCCTCTCCGAGCGCGCGCGTGCCCGACCCGGGTTCGCGCAGCAACCATGCCCGGTCAGCAAGTCCTTCCGCCCGGAGCGGTCCGGCCGCGGCCAGCGGGTCATCGGGGCCGGTGATGCACGCGATGCGGTTCTCGAGCAGCGGTTCCGCGACGAGGCGCTCGTCCGCAGGCGGCTTGCCGGAGATGGCGACGTCCGCGAGATGGCTCAGCACCCGCTCGAACACATACTCGCGGTTGCCGACGTCCAGCGTGAGTTCGACGTCGGGGTGGAGCGCGGCGAAGGCCCGCATCAGCGGCGGCACGAACGACTCGGCGGCCGTCGTGACCGCGGCGATCCGCATCCGCCGCACCGCCGCGTCGGCCGCCTCGCGAGCCGCGTAGCGCCCGTCGGCGAGCAGTCCCACGACGTCCTCCGCGTACGGCCTGAACGCGCTGCCGGCCTCGGTCAGACGGATGCCCCGTCCTGCGCGCTCGAACAGCTCGCATCCAAGCTCGCGGGCGAGCGCGGCGATGGCGGACGAAACCGATGGCTGCGTCACGACGAGTTCGTCCGCGGCGGCCGTCACCGACCCTCCGCGAACGACCGCGAGGAACGCCGTCAGCTGGGTCACGGTTATAGCCAAGAGGCTAAGCATAACCCGCCTGGCAATGGGATTTTCGATAATTGGATGTTCACCGCCACGCGTCGCGTGGGAGCTCGACATAGCTCGCCCGCCCGAGTCCGAACGACCAATCCTCGCGTCCGTTCTCGATTAGGACCACCGCGAGATTCTCGGTGCGCATCCCGATCCGCTCGGCCAGCAACCCGGCGAGTCGGCTGTAGAAGCCCTGCTTGGCCTCGGTCGTCCGCCCCGCTGCGAGCGTGATCCGGATCAGCAGGAACCCCTCGTCACGGTCGATGTCGAGGTAGTTGGGGTCGAATCGCAGACGTCGTAGAGAGCGCTCGGTGATGAGCTGGAACCGGTGTCGGTGGGGCACGTCGAGCTCGGCGACCATCGCCTCGTGGACCGCATCCGAGATCGCGTCCAGCTCTGCTTCGGAGCGGCCTTCGAGCACGTCGATCTCCACCAACGGCATATCAACTCTCCCTACTGGCCGCGCATGTCAGGTTGTGTACGGGGCGTACCGGTGGTGCAGCATCAGGTCGTTGCCGTCGGGATCGGTGAAGAACGCCATGTGGCAGACGCCGGTGTCGAGCGTGTTGCCGGCAAAGGTCACGCCCCTGGCCTCGAGCTGCGCCCGCGCGTCGTTGATGTCGTCGACGTGAAGCGCGATGTGCCCGTTCTTCTGCGGGGCGAACGGCATCCCGAGCCGTTCCGGCTCCCAGATGCCCAGGCACGTCTCACCCGCCCAGAACTCGAACCGTCCGTGTTCGTCTGGACGCAGTCCGAGCGTCTCGCCGTAGAACCGTCGCGAGCGCTCGCCATCCTGTGAGGGAACGGCGACGAAGTCGAGCTTGGTGATCATGGTTGACCTCCTGGGGTCGGAGCATTGTCCCGACTCTCGCATCAATCGCGGTCAACGACGGTCCTCCAATCCCGCGCTACCCGCGCTGCGTTGACGGGCGCGGTAATGAGCGGCCTTCACGCGGTTCTGGCAGGCGGTGCTGCAGAACCGCCGGGAGCCGTTGCGCGAGAGGTCCACGAACACGCGCTCGCAGTCCGGACCCGCACACACGCCGAGCCTGTCGCGGTGGCCGCTTCCCAGGGCATAGGCGAGCCCGACCGCACAGCCCGCCGTCCAGCCTTTCACGAATCCGGCATCCGGGAGGTGGAAGTGCAAGTGCAGGGGCTCGGCGCCGGTGCGGTGCAGATGCGGGACCGCGCCGCTGCGAGCGAACAGTTCGTTGAGGAGCGCGCCGGCATCGTCGTCGCGTCGGTCCTGAACCGCGACGAAGATCTGGCGGAGCTGCTCGGCCAGTTCCTCGAGGTCCCGCGCCTGCTGGGCGTCCAGCAACGAGCGCAGCGCGTCGGCGTCGCGAAATGCGCCCTCGGCACGATCCCGTAGCTCGTCATCGCTCGCCGGTGCCGACACGGGCCTGCCGCCCGCAACGCTGGTGGCGAGCGCGTTGACGAGCGAGACCGCGACCTCGATACGAGCCACCAAATCACTACCAAAAGTGACTTGACCAGGTACGGCACTTGGATCTAGAATCACTGGCTAATCCTATTACGCAAGTGACGGAGGGAAAAGTTCGCATGAGCGCGACCACCACCTGGCTCGAGCGCTGGGACGCCCAGCAGGAGACGTACATGCCGGACCGCGAGGAGCGCTTCGAGGTGATGGTCGACCTGCTCGAGCTGACCGCGCCGGGCGCGCGGCCCCGGGTGCTCGACCTCGCCTGCGGGCCGGCCTCCCTGTCGAGCCGCGTGCTCGCGCGTCTGCCCGAGGCGACCGTGGTCGGCGTGGACGCCGACCCTGTGCTGCTGACGCTCGCGCGCGACGCCGCGCCGCCGGGTCTGGAGCTCTTCGACGTGGACCTCCGCAGCCCCGACTGGACGGGACGGATCCCCGCCGGTCCGTATGACGCCGTCCTCTCGACGACCGCACTCCACTGGCTGGAGCCGGCGGCGCTGCGGGCGGTCTATGCCGCCTGCGCCCGGCTGCTGCGACCCGGCGGGCTGCTGGCCAACGGCGATCACCTCCGCGTCCCCGCCTCCCCTCGTCTCGACGCCCTGGCGCTCGAGCTCGATAAGCGCCGGACCGCCCGCCACAACGGCGACGGCGAGGACTGGCGCGGCTGGTGGGACGCCGTGCGCGCGGATCCCGACCTGAGCGAGGCGATGTCCGAGCGCGAGCGGCGGCAGTTCGACCACCCCGAGGAAACCGAGAACAGCCTCGCGGTCCATGAACAGGCGCTCCGGGAGTCCGGGTTCAGCGAGGTCGGGGTGCTGTGGCGGAAGGGCACCGACGCGGTGCTCGTCGCGCTCCGTTAACCCCAGTCACCTCTACGGGTCGAGCTCGTAGACGGTCGCGCAGCCGAAGCGGTGGACCGACCCGATGATCGGCGCGAGCTCCAATCGGAGGTCGCGCCCCGGTTCTGCGGGGATGTATCGGCCTGCGGGGAACCCGGCGAGCACGCCTCCCGGGCTCGGGTCGTGGGCCAGGTAGTTCAGCGCCCGCCAATCGCTGCGGGTTATCGGGCTGGCGCTGGGACGAACGAATCGCCACTCGTCGGCGAGCTCGCTCACGGCCTGGGGCACGGTGAGCGCGCCCACGGCAAGCACCGCGAGCGTGCGTCGCGGTGCCCGCTCCGGCCGGCGAAGGGTCTCCACACCGCGGGTGGCGAGGATCGCGAGCGGGACGCTGATGCCGAGAAAGGCGTGCATCGGCTCGTTTCCGATCCCGTGCTCGCCGGCGATGTAGACGGCGAACGCGGCCGGCGGCCAGATTCGTACGGCGGTGTCGGTGAACGATGACGGCTTGATCCGGTAGGCGATCAGCGCGGGCGCCAGCAGCGGTGCGAGCATCAGCGCAACCTGCCAGGCCGGGACCGCCCCGTTGAGCGACTCCCCCGCGAGCCGCCACGCCGCGTCAGCGCGATCGAGCACCGCGTAATAGACGAGCGGCAGCGAGATCGCGACCAGCACCAGCGCCGGACGCGCGAAGCCGCGCCGCCA
>Ga0335076_10004702_pt1 | contig 13835 bp, 9 predicted proteins | sample Lox_Sample_25_FD_206717 | JGI IMG/M metagenome (GOLD analysis project Ga0335076, IMG submission 206717) | Soil microbial communities from Loxahatchee National Wildlife Refuge, Florida, United States - Lox_Sample_2.5 | ecosystem: Environmental > Terrestrial > Soil > Wetlands | place: USA: Florida... | reverse complement strand
TCTCGATCTTGGCGATGCCCTGCATCTCGGTGCGGAGATAGGCGGTCGATTGCGCGGCGGCGACCTGCTCGACGGTGTAAGCGACATCGGCCGAGGTGACGGGATCGCCATTGTGGAATTGCGCCTGGCGCAGATGGAACACCGAGGCGCCGTCCTTGGGATCGCGCTCCCAGCTCTCCGCCAGCTCGCCGCGCAGCTTGCCTTCGGCGTCATAGCCGAGCAGCCCGCGGAACATCGCCAGCTTCGCTGTCTCCGCCGCCGTCCCGGCATTGGCCCAGGGGAACAGATTGGGAGGATAGCTCGAGAGACCGAAGACGAGCTTGCCCGGCGTGGTCGCGGCGCGGGCCGGGATGCGCAAGAAGGGCAGCGCCGCGCCGGCGGCGATCAGCGAACGACGTGAGAGGCGCATCGATGCGGTCTCCTCAAGGAGCGAGCCCATAGATCTTCTCGGCGAGGTCTCTGTCGATCCGCCCTTCGGCAAGGTCGCGGCGCACCACCGCCGGATCGCGCGACGCGGGCGGTCCATAGCCACCGGCGCCGGGCGTCACGATCTCGACGATCTCGCCTTTGCGCAAATGCCCGCTGCCATGCGCCAAAGGCTCGGCGCCGTTGCGCAGAACGACGGTGCCCATGGCGCCGGGCAAGCCGCCGGCCAACCCCCACGGCGCCGAGCGCAGCCGGGAGCCGTCGAGGCGCAACCGGCAATCGGCTTCGGCGCGGTAGACGCGCCGCAGCCCCATGCCGCCGCGCTGCGCGCCCGCGCCGCCCGAGCCGTCCACCAGCTCATAGCGCAGCACGGTCAGGGGGTATTCGAGCTCGAGCGCTTCGACCGGCAGATTCGAGGTGTTGGTCATGTGGACATGGACACCGTCGAGTCCATCCTTCGCCGCACGCGCGCCCGAGCCGCCGCCGATCGTCTCGAGATAGACCCAGAGGCTGCGGTCTTCTGCGCGTTCGCCGACGAAGGTTGCGGAAAAGCACGCGCCGTTGCAGGCCGCGATGACGCGGTCCGGCACCGCCTGGGTCAAGGCGCCGTGGATGAGGTCAACGACGCGCTGACAGGCGCTGAGGCGGCCATTGACGGCGGCGGGATGCAGGCAGTTGACGACGCTGCCTTCCCGGGCGACGACGCTGATCGGCCGCGCCAGTCCGGAATTTGGCAGGACGGTCGGATCGACCACCGTCTTCACTGCGTAGTAGACGGTCGAGAGCAGCGCCGTATAGGTCATGTTGAAGCCGGCGCGCACTTGCGCCGGCGCCGCGAAATTGAGGCGCATCTCGTCGCCGTCGACCTCGATCTCGCAGGAAAACTCCAGCTCGCCATCGACCTCGAGATTGTCGAAGCGATCTTGAAAGCGGTAAGTGCCGTCCGGAATGGCAGCGATGCCGGCGCGCATCTTGCGCTCGGCGTAGTCCTGCAGCGCATCGCCGGCGGCGAGCACCACGTCGCGGCCGTATTTTTCGCACAGCGCGGTCATGCGCTGCACGCCGAGCCGATTGGCCGCCATTTGCGCCCGCAGGTCCGACAGGCGTTCGCGCGGCACCTGGCAATTGAGCAGGATCAGTTCCTGAACGTCCTGCTGCAGTTCGCCGGCGCGATAGAGGCGGATCGGCGGAATCCGCAGCCCTTCCTGGTAGATATGGGCGTGGCCGCGATCGGCGAAATCGGCGTGGTGCGCGGTGTTCACCGCCCACCCGACGAGAGCATCGGCGACGAAGATCGGCTCGGCGAGGACGATGTCCGGCAGATGCGTGCCGCCGCCCTCATAGGCATCGTTGCCGACGAAGACGTCTCCTGGCCGCAGGTCTTCGACGCGGTTGCGCTTCAAGATGTGCGGGATGATGCCGATGAAGCTGCCGAGATGCATCGGGATGTGCTCGGCCTGGCAGAGCGTGTTGCCGCGCACGTCGAACAGCACGGTGGAGCAGTCGCGGCGTTCCTTGATGTTGGTGGAATAGCTCGCGCGCACGAGCGCCTCGCCCATCTCCTCGACGATCGAGGACAGCGCGCTCCCGATCACCTCCACCGTGATGGGGTCGATCTCCGCGGTGGGATCATTGCGCAGCGCACGGCTCATCAGGCCGCCTCCAGGATCAGGTTGAGATAGGGTTCGACGCGCGCCTCCATGCCGGGCAGGACCACGGTGGTGGCATCCATCTGCTCGATGATGGCCGGGCCGGCGATGCGGTTGCCCGGACGCAGCCGGTCGCGCTGATAGACGGCACAGTCGATGAAGCCGCCGGCCTCCGGCAACCACACCTCGCGCCGGCCGCTGATCGCAGCCGCGGCATCCGGCCCCTCTTCGGCAAGCGCGCGCAGCGCCGCCTTCTTGACGATGCCCGAGGCCTCGATGCGAAACGTGACGAGCTGCACCGGCTCGCCCGCGGCGACGAAACCGTAGAGGCGACGATGCGTTTCGGCGAAGCCCGCGGCGAGCCTATCGAGCGTTGCAGGTCCGACCGGGCCGGGCGGCAGCGGCACCGCCAGCTCGTAGTTCTGCCCGGCATAGCGCATGTCCACCGTGCGCGTGATCCGCCGCGCCTCGGGCGCGATGCCCTCCTCGGCAAACCAGCGCTCGGCCTGAGCGTGGAGATGCGAGAAGGCATCGGCGATCGCCGGCACCGCGGCGGCTGCCAAAGTCGCAAGCCGCGTCGTCGCGAAATCGGCGCGCAGATCGGTCAGCAGCAGACCCATGGCGCAGAGAATGCCGGGATTGCGCGGCACCAGGATGCGGCCGATCTCCAGCTCGCGCGCCAGCCGCGCGGCGTGAAGCGGGCCTGCGCCGCCAAACGCCACCAGCGTGTAGTCGCGCGGATCGTGGCCCCGTTGCACGCTGATCACGCGGATCGCGCGCGCCATGTTGGCGGTGACGACCGAGATGATGCCCTGAGCCGTCGCCATGAGATCGAGTCCGAGGCGATGCGCGACCTGTCCGATCGCCGCCTTCGCCAGGTCCTGCCGCACCTTCATCCGGCCGCCCAGAAGGTGTATCGGGTTCAGCGTCTGCAAGACCATATTGGCGTCGGTTACCGTCGGCTCCGGATTGCCGCGGTCGTAGCAAGCAGGACCGGGATCGGCGCCGGCGCTGCGCGGCCCGACTTTGAGCAGCCCGCCGGAATCGACGAAGGCGATGGAGCCGCCGCCCGCGCCGACGGTGTGGATGTCGAGCATCGGCGCTTTGATCGGATATCCATGCACCACCGCTTCGCTGGCCAGACGACACTGTCCGTCCTTCAGCAATGCAACATCCGTGCTAGTTCCGCCCATGTCGAAAGTGATGAGATCGGCGAAGCCGGCGATGCGCCCCACTTCTTGCGCGGCCACCACACCGGTCGAGGGGCCGGAGAGTACCGTGCGCACCGGCAGCCGCGCCGCCTGATCGAAGCCGATCACGCCGCCATTCGACTGCGTGAGATGCGGCGTGACGGTCACGCCGAGATCGCGCAGCCGCGTCGCCAGGCGCTGGATATAACCCTGCATCACCGGGCCCAGATAGGCATTCACAACGACGGTGGAGAGCCGCTCATATTCGCGGAACTCCGGCGCCACCTCGTGGCCGGTGCAGACGAACGCCTCGGGAAACTCCTCTTCCAGGATCTTGCGGGCGAGCTGCTCATGCTCGCTGCGCACGAAGCCGTAGAGAAAGCTGATCGCGACCGCTTTGACGCCCGCTGCACGCAACCGGCGGACCGCGTTCCTGAGCGCGGTTTCATCCAATGGCGTCTCGACGCTGCCGTCGTGCTTGACGCGCTCCGCCACTTCGAGCCGCAAGTCGCGCGGCACCAGGACCGGCGGCTTGTCGGCCTGGAGATCGTAGAGCTCTGGCCGCTTCTGCCGTCCGATCTCCAAGAGATCGCGAAACCCCTCGGTCGTGATGAGGCCGGTGGCGACGCCGCGATGCTGGATCAGGGCATTGGTGGCGACCGTGGTGCCATGGCCGAAATAGCCGATCTCGGCGCGCGCCGCGTCGACGCGCTCGGCGCCCTCGCTCACGCCCTGCGCAATGCCGCGCGAGGGATCGTCCGGCGTCGAGGGCACTTTCCAGACCTCGACGCGGCCGGTGCCGTCCTCGAAGAGGCAGACATCGGTGAAGGTTCCTCCGGAATCGACGCCGATGCGCCAGGTCATGGGTCCAACTTCTCCTAAGAGGCCGCGAGACGCCGCCGCGGCGGCGGGCGGAGCGGCGTCTCGCGCGGCGCCAGATCCAGGTCCCCGGCCGCGCTGGCGGCGATGAAGATTGCCATGCGCTGGCGAAATACCTCGCAGTGGACGCGCGCCAACTGATCGGCGCGATCCGCATCACCGTTGCGGATCGCCTCGATCATCGCTTCGTGCTGTTCCACGGAGCTGCGAAAATGCTCGGCGTGATCGACGAGGCTGCGCGCCGAGCCGAAGGCTGCCCGGGCGAGGCGCACGGTGCGGGACTCCGCGGCGCGGCAATCCGCGGCGAGAAAGCGGTTGCCGCAGGCATCGGCGATGACGCCGTGGAACAGCCGGTTGACCTCGGTCATGCCGTCGAGATCGTCCGAAGCGACGGCCTGCGCAAAATCACGGCTGAGGCGGGTGAGCGCGACGACATGCTCGGGCTGTCGCCGCAACGCTGCCCAACGCGTGGTCGCGCGCTGATAAAGCTCCAAGCTCTCGAGCAGCTGCGGCACCTCGTTGAGATCAAGCGCCGCGACGCGCGCGCCGCGATTGGGCACGAGCTGCACCAGCCCGTGGCTGGCAAGCTGGATCAGCGCTTCCCGAACCGGGGTGCGCGACAGATCGAACTCGCGCACCAGCGCCGCTTCCTCGAGATCGGCGCCGGGCTGCAGCTGCAACGCCAGGATCCGCTTGCGGATCGCCTCGAATACGGTGGTCGCGCCGGCCCCGCGCGGGGTCGCGCGCCGGGGCTTTCGGTTGGTCTTGCTGCTTTGCATACTTGAAGTATACTGTATGAAGACAATGGGGCGGTCAAGGCGTCTGCTGCCCATCAATGCGGCAGCGAGCGTCGGGTTCCTGCCGCGGCGTTGGGCAGCGCCGCGCCTCCGCCGCATCAGCATCAGTGCAAGGACCTCGCATGCCCGCCTTCGTCGAGCGCGTCCCTTCCGATCCCGCTCTGCCCGCGCGCACCGATGTGCTCATCGTCGGTGGCGGCATCATCGGCGCCGCGACCGCCTTCTTTCTCGCCGAGCGGGGCATTGCCGTCACGCTCTGCGAGAAGGGTTCGATCGGCGCGGAGCAGTCGAGCCGGAACTGGGGCTGGTGCCGCACCATGGGGCGCGATCTGCGGGAAATTCCCCTGTCCATCGAAAGCTTGCGGCTGTGGCGAGGCATGAATGCGCGGCTCGGCGCCGAGACCGGCTTCCGCCAAGCCGGCATCGTCTATACCTGCGATACCCCGCAAGACATGGCCTTTCGCGAAGAATGGCTCGATGCGGCGCGGCAATGGCAGATCGACGCCCGCGCGGTGAGCGGCAGCGCGCTTGCCGATCTCCTGCCCGGCGCGGCACGAAAATTCGTCGGCGGGCTTTACACGCCGAGCGATGGTCGCGCCGAGCCGTCGCTGGCGGCGCCGGCGCTTGCCGCGGCCGCAAGACGGCTCGGCGCTGCGGTGCTGACCGGCTGTGCCGTGCGCGGGATCGAGACCGAAGCCGGGCGCATCGCGGCGGCGATCACCGAGAAAGGACGCATTGTCTGTCAATCGGTGGTGGTCGCCGGCGGCGCCTGGTCTCGCCTCTTCCTGGGAAATTTCGGCGTCGCCGTGCCGCAGCTCAAGCTGCTCGGCTCGGTGATGCGCACCGCACCGCTGTCAGGCGCGCCCGAGCACGCTATCGGCGCTTCCAATTTCGCCTTCCGCAGGCGCCTCGATGGCGGTTACACCGTGGCGCGCCGGGGCGCCTATGTCGCCGAGATCGTTCCCGACAGCTTCCGCCTGTTCTTCGATTTTCTGCCGACCTTGCGGGTGCAGTGGCACGAGCTTCGCTTGCGCGTCGGCCGCCGCTTCCTGACCGAGTGGCGCACGCCCCGCCACTGGGCGCTGGACGCGGTCTCGCCCTTCGAGCAGGTGCGGGTGCTCGATCCGCTGCCGAACCAGCGCTTGCTCGGCGAAGCGCGCGCCAACCTCGCGGCTGCCTTTCCGGTGTTTCGCGACATGGTGGTGGCCGACAGTTGGGGCGGGCTGATCGACGCGACGCCGGACGGCGTGCCGGTGATCTCTCCGGTCGAGACGCATCCGGGCCTCTTCATCGCCACCGGATTTTCGGGCCATGGTTTCGGCCTCGGCCCGGGCGCCGGGCGCCTCATGGCCGATCTGGTCGCCGGCGCTCCACCGATCGTCGATCCCGCGCCCTTCCGCTATGACCGGTTCGGCGGCCGGTTGGCGGCGCCGATGCGGCGAGGCTGATCGTCTCCCCCCCGGCGGAAATGCCGCGCGCGCCGATCCTAACGGGGTCGCCGCGCCACCAGGTCGATTTCGATCAGCGCATCATAGGCAAGCCCGGTCACGCCGACGCAGGTGCGGGCGGGGAGCCGGTCCTCCGGGAAATAGCTGCGATAGGTCTCGTTCATCGCCGCATAGTCCTGCTTGAAGCGGGTCAAGTAGACCCGCGCCATGACGACATGCTCTAAACCAAGGCCGAGCCCTTCGAGCACCGTCTTGAGGTTGGTCATTACCGCGTGCGTCTGGCTCGTGATCCCGTCCGGCAGCACGCCCGGCGCGGCGGGTGAGTCCGGCATCTGACCGGTCACGAAGATGAAGTCGTCAGTCTCGACCGCATGGCTGAACGGCGCCACGGGCCTCGGCGCATCGGCGATCATATGAAATTGCATCGTGGCTCCTCTGTCCGAAGCAGTGGCCGCGCTTCAGGGGCGGGTGAACATGTCCCTCCGTATCGATCCGTGCACGCCCCAATTGGCATCGACGACCTGCGTCACGCCGAAATCGGCGGCGACGGACATCAGCGCGATGGCTTCATCCTCGCTCATATGATGCACGGTCATCAGGAAGCGACGCAGCTTGCGAAAGGCGTCGCGCATGGCTTTGTCGAGGCTCGAATGCTGTGCCACGTCTACCTGCGCATTCGGCCCGAGCTCCGCTAGATAGTTCGGGAAGGTGAAGCCGTAAACCGACCATTGCTGCTCCGTCTCCAGCAAGGGATGGGTGAGCCCTTCCAGCACGGTGCCGCCAAGGTCGCGCTGCTTGTGCAGGACGAACTCGAAATCGCCCGTGAGCGAGGTCTCGATGGCGGTGCCACCGAGCTCACTGTCGCCCTGCGCTGCGTGCGGATCACCGACCGAAAAATACGCACCGGCGACGGCGACGGGGTAGTACATGCGCGCTCCCTTGCCAATGCGCCAGTCATCGATGTTGCCGCCGGTATAGCCGGGCGGGATGGAGCTGACGAAATCGGCCTCCGCCGGCGCGAGGCCCATCGTGCCGAAATGCAGGCGCGCGGGCACCTTCACGTTGGGCAGGATGTTCTGGCGCCGCCGGATCGAGCTATGGTCGACGCGTACGCCGGGATAGTCGATCGTCGGATGGAGGATGCCGTCCGGATCCGTCTGCGGCGTCCAGACGTAATTGTAGACGGCGCGCGCACAGGGCTCACCGGACGTATCCAGTTCGAAGATGGTGACCACCTCGCGCGGTTTCGGTTCCTCGATCAGGTCGTGGTAGTGGAAACCCCACGAGGCCGCGGCGTTGGAGCCGAAACAGCGTCCGGCGTAGCCGGTCCCGTGGCTCGGGCGAAGCCGGATGTCGAGGATGCGAACTTCCAGTATGTCGCCGGGCTCGGCCGCTTCGACGGCGACGGGGCCCGTCAACAGGTGCACGCCGATCCCCTCCCCAGAGCCGCGCTGGAACGGCCCTTCGATCGGACCGGCGCCGCGCCGAGGAACCGCTTTGCGCTCCCGGGTCCAGTGAAAGACGCTCTCAGCGCCCGGATCTCCCGCGATCATGCGGTCATAATCGTCGCCGGCGTGGTGGGTCAGGGTCTCGATCGTGGCGCGGTCGCCGGACCGCAACGTCAATGCGGGGGCGACCGTCTTGCTGAAATAGCCCCAATGGACGGCGGCGGGCGAGACGGGGAGAGTGTGGTGCCTCATGCGGAGCCTCGTTGAGCGGTTGTCGCGTGCGCGAGAGTCGTTGCTGGTTGGTGCGGCAGGCGCGGTGATCCGGGCGTCGCTACTCCGCCGGGTGATGCTCCTGGCGGCAATCCGGCGGGCGTTCCAGCGCGCTGTCTTCGCCCATCGCGCGCAGGAAGCGCGCCGTCAGAGGGTGCCGGGGTCGCGTGAGCACCTCGCGGGCGGGGCCTTGCTCGACGATGGCCCCATTGCTGAGGAACACGACGCGGTTTGCGACCTCGTAGGCGAAGCGCAGCTGATGCGTGCAGATGATCATCGTCAGCCGATCCTCGGCGGCGAGGCGTCGAATGACCTCGAGCACCTCGCTGATCAGCTCGGGGTCGAGGGCGGATGTCGGCTCGTCGAGCAGCAGGACGCTGGGATTTGGCGCCAGTGCCCGAGCGATCGCCACGCGCTGCTGTTGTCCGCCGGACATGTGCCGCGGCAGCGCATCGGACCGATCGAGCAGGCCCACCCGCGCCAACAGCTCTTGCGCGCGCTGGTCGGCGGCCGATCGCGACAGGCCATGCACCCAGCGCAGCGGCCCGGCAACATTTTCGCGCGCGCTCAGATGGCTGAACAGGTTGAACTGCTGGAAAACCATGCCGACGCCGATGGTCGCGCGCTCTTTCGCCAAGGCGCGCGGCGGAACGCGGAGGCCATTGTCGCGGAAGCCGAGCGAACGGCCGCCGACCCGTACCGCACCGGAGTCGCATTCCTCCAGATGGTTGATGCAGCGGAGCAACGTGCTCTTGCCGGACCCGCTCGGACCGAGCAACGCGACGACCTCGCCGACGCGCACCGTCAAATCGAGCCCCGACAGAACGGGGCGTCCACCATAGCTTTTGTAGAGACCGAAGACCTCGACCATTGCCTTGCCTGAAGCGGGCGCGGGAGAGCGTAGCGGCCGCGCTGGCGGCACTGCGGCAGGCGAAACTGCGGCCGCGGCGACCGGCCGGTCGGCCGGCTTCGCCAGATCGCCCGGGGGCGTCGGCGAAGGCAAGATGTTGGCGCGGTGCCACGGCAGAAACCGGCGCCAGCGCTCGCCTGACGCGGGCCGGTCAAGATCGAGCACCATCTCGATGATCAGCTGCAACCCGCTGACGCCGCCGGTGAGCGCCAGGTAGAAGATGCCGGAAGCGAAGAAGATGGAAAAGAAATCGAAGGTGGACGATGCCAGCTGCGTGCTGCGCAGCGTCAGCTCCTGGACCGAGACCACCGAGGCAAGCGACGAATTCTTCAGCGCGCTGACCGCTTCATTGCCCAAGGCCGGCACCATCAGGCGGATGGCTTGTGGGGCAATCACATGGCGCATCAGGATCCCTGGCGTCATGCCCAGGGCCTGACCCGCCGCGACCTGTCCGCTGTCGACGCCGCGCACGCCCGAGCGCAGGATCTCGGCGATGAACGGCGCTTCGTTGAAGGCGAGCGCGAGCCCCGCCGAGGCCATGGCGCTCAGCCGCAGCCCGATATGCGGCAGCGCGTCATAGGCGAAGACCATCTGCAGTATCAGCGGCGTGCCGCGGAAGATGACGGCGTAGCCACGGGCGAGGGCGGACAACAAGCCGAAGCGGGAGAGCTGCATAGCCGCCAGGATCAGACCGATCGCCAGCCCCCCGCCCAGTCCGAGGCCGGTCACGCCGAGCGTGAGAACGATGCCTCGGATCAGGTACGGGAGGCTGAGATAGTGAACAAAGAGATCCATTACTGCGTAAGCAGCGTCGGGGCTTCGACCGTGCCTGGATCCAGCGACCACTTCTTCAGCAGCGCCGTCTCGATGCCGGCCTTTTGAATCGCCACAAGCGCCGCCACGATGGCGTCACGAAACTCGGGCTTGCTCTTGGGAACCGCGATGCCGATCGAATAGGGCAGCGTCACGGCGACGGCTTTCGTAAGCTTGTCAGGATAGGCCTTTACCGCTTGGTCCACGGTGTTCACGTCGTTGACATAGGTGTCGGCGCGACCGGCCAGGATCGCCTGAATGCAGTCGGCGTTGTTGTCGTAAAGCTGCAGAGCCGGCTCCGGCTTCCCCGCCGCCTTGCAAGGCGCGGCGAGATTCTGCACCAGGGGAACTTCGACGAAGCCGGTATTTTCCGCCGCGGTGTCGCCGCACATCGTCGTGTTGATCCCGGTGATGTGCTTCGGATTGCCTTTGACCACCAGGACGCCGTCGAACACTTTGGAATAGGTGATGAAGTCGGCGGCCTTGGCCCGCTCATGAGTGGCATAGATGTCCGAAATCACGATGTCGGCCTGTCCGCTCTGCAGCGTCGTCAGCAGCGCCGCAAAGGCGACGGGCTTGTAGGTCAGGGTGAAGTCGAGGCAGCTGCCGAGCATTTCGGCGAGATCGACGTCAAAGCCGATATATTTGCTCGGGTCGTTGGGGTCGAGCGCTTCATAGCCGGGCGTATGTGGATTGACCGCGTCGACGAGCTTTGCTCCCTTCAACGCGGGATACTTCGCCTGAAGCGCCTTGCAGGCGGCTGGCGCCTCGGGCAAAGCTGCCTCGGCCCGCCCTGGTGCGAAGAGCGCAGCGGCGCAGAGAATGCCGAGTGCGGCCGGGAGCCAACGTCTGATCTTCAGGGTGACGACCGGTGTGCCATCCCGCAGGCATCGCACGTCGTCGGTGGGGTTTTCGAGCATCAAACCATCTCCTTTCGATTGCTTGCGCGCTGATGCCCAATGGCCTGCACCATGCTGCACAGGCGCACGAACGAGACTAGGAGTGAAGACCCCGACGCGGCTTGCTTTCAGGCGAACAATAAATTTCATCCGACCGCGGCGCTCACAAAATTTAGGCAACCTGACTGTTTACTAGTCTGGTTGCGCTTTCGATGATCAGCGGGATGGAGGAGGAGCCACCGGTTTTCGCGTCTCTGGGCCCAGGGTTCAGCAGCGGCCATCGGCGAAGAGGCACTTGCGGATCACGCCATGGACGCCCCAATTTCCGTCGACCACCTGAGTGACACCGAAATCGACGGCAACCGAGAGCAGCGAGATCGCTTCGTCCTCGGATAAATGCCGGGCGGTCATGAGGAAGCGGCGCGCCTTGCGGAACGCGTCCTTCATCGCGAGGTCGAGCGACGATTTGTCGTAGACTTCGCTCTGTGCGCGCTCGCCAAGCTCGACGAGATAGTTGGCGTAGCTGAAGCCTTGCACGACCCATTCGTCCGGCGTCTCGAGTAAGGGATAATTGACATCCTCGAGCACGGTGCCTCGGAGATCCTGCCGGCGGTGCAGGATCACCTGGAAATCGCCGGTGAGCGAGCACTCGATCGCCGTACCGCAGAGCTCGGAATCGCCCTGCGATGCGTGTGGATCGCCGATCGAAAGCAAGCCGCCGGGGACCGCGACGGGAAGATAGAGCCGAGCGCCCTTGCCGGCGCGCCAATTGTCGATATTGCCACCCGAGCATGTCGGTGGGATCGAATCGACAATCTCGGTTTCGCGCGGCGCGAGGCCAATGACGCCGAAGTGGGGGCGCGCCGGAATTGCGACGCCCTTCAGCACGTCAAAATTCCGTTCGGTCGCCGTGTGATCGACCGGAACGCCGGGGTAGTCGATCGTCGGATGGACGACGCCAAACGGATCGGTCTGCGGCGTCCAACGAAAGCTGTAGACCGCCTTGGCGATGTCCGCCTCGCGGCTGATCTCGTAGATCGTGACGACCTCGCGCGGTCGCGGGTCGGTCAACAGCTCCTTGTAGTGGAATCCCCACCATGTCGCCGCGTTGCTGCCAAAGGCCCGTCCAGCGAAGAGCGGGTTGGCGCACAGACGAGGGCGCAGATCGAGGATGCGCACTTCGACGAGATCGCCCGGCATGGCGCCTTTGATCGCGATCGGGCCGGTGCAAATATGGACGCCGAAGCCCTCGCCGGCGCCGCGCCCATAGATCGTGGCCTCGAGCGGGCCGGCGCCGCGCCGATCGACGTTCTTGCGCTCGCGCGACCAGTGGAACACCGCTTCGGCGCCGGGATCGCCTTTGATCATGCGCTCGTGATCGTCATAGGCGTGCTGCGTCAGCGTCTCGATGGTCACGAAGTCGCCCGATTCGATCTCAAGGACAGGACGCAGCGCTCGGCTGAAGTAACCCCAATGCACGGTTTTCTCGGTCGCCGCCAGATAATGTCGCTGCCCGCCGGCCGAGCTGCCGATCGGATCACTGACGGGCGCGGCCGCATCGGCCCGTCGGCCGACTTCTTCGGCGCGCACGACGCGCTCAAGCGCCCGTCGCGCTTTCGCCGGCGAGGTCCGGTCGTCGAGGCCCAGGGGCCAGCCTCGCGCCATTTGCAGCCGGACCCCTTCGGAGATCTTGCCGGCGATGTTGCGGCGGTATTGGCGCGGCGGCTCGCCGAAGCGCTCGCTGAAGGCGCGGCTGAACCCGGCTGCATCGTTGAAGCCCCAACGGAAGCAAATCGTCGTCACGGAATCGCGCGCATAGAGCGGGTTGATGAGATCGAGACGGCAGCGTTCCAGCCTTCGTTGCCTCACATACTCGCCGAAGCTCGAACCCGCCGCTTCGAACAGCTTCTGCAGATAGCGCAGCGAAACGCCCACCTGTTCCGCGACGCCGGCGAGCGCGAGGTCGGGATCGCCCAACCGCGCTTCGATCTTCTGGCAGATCCGGTGCAGCGTCGCATTCTGTGACGCGGTGGCGCCGACCAGCGCGCCATCGCCCTGGTCGCCGGCGAGACTGACCGTCAGGAACTCCGCGAGCGCAACTTCGATCGGCCTTATGGCTTCGCCATCGAGACCGTCGATCGTGTTCGCAACCGAGGTGAGCAGTTGCGCGAAGACACGCGTCAATCCGTTGCGGCCGGACAAGCATCCGACCCTGGGGTTGAGCGGCTGAACCAATCGCGCGCCCAGCGCTGCGCGCGGCACACGCACCAGAAGCTGGCGGAAATTCGTGGCAAAGAGCAGCTCGGCCGCAGCACCGGGGGTACCGTAGACGAGGTCGCCGACCGCGATCGGTGTGCTCCGGCCCGCCTCGCGCAACAGTGCCTCGCCTTCTCTATGCAGTGCAAGCCAAATGATCCCAGGATCGTCGCTGTAGCTGAGCCGCTGCGGGCCCGAGGCAATCTGCACCATGACAATGCCGAGCGGCGATTCCACCGCCTGCGCGGTGGCGAAGACGTCGGGCGCCGCGGCGGCGTCGCGCGCCTCGATCGACAATCTGCCGAGGACGCCGCGCCAGGCCTCAAGTCGGCGATCATCGGGATAGGATTCCGTCGTAAACGACCACGAACTCATGGCGCTCCCCACAGTTCGTGGGTGCAACCCGATCCGCTTCATCCACACCGCGGCTAGCGTTCGGGATCAATAGGCGCCGGTCGGCGCACCGCAGCGATGCCGGCATGTTCCCTAAAGCACGAAATGTGCCAGTGAAACGCAGCAATGATGGGCGCCGGGGCGCGCTTGCTTTTGCCCAATGTTTAACGGAGCGCCAAAATATTGAGCACGCTCCAGGTCGTTGAAAGGATGCCGCAAGGTTCGGTGGCGGTCGGCAAGGTTCCGGCAAGAGCGCGGTGGAGCGGAGGCGATCAGCAGGCTGGCGACGAAGGTGGCGGCGCCTGAGGCGACCGTCCGGCGAAATGCCAGGCTTGACGCCATCTTTACGAATCGCATCCCTAATTGACCTGCCGCCGTGCCTCAGATGCGGGGAACGCAGCAATGCTGTAGAGGGCATGGGCAAATGCAAATGCATCGCAGCTTTTGGACCTTCTCA
>Ga0335076_10004701_pt1 | contig 13835 bp, 13 predicted proteins | sample Lox_Sample_25_FD_206717 | JGI IMG/M metagenome (GOLD analysis project Ga0335076, IMG submission 206717) | Soil microbial communities from Loxahatchee National Wildlife Refuge, Florida, United States - Lox_Sample_2.5 | ecosystem: Environmental > Terrestrial > Soil > Wetlands | place: USA... | reverse complement strand
CGGGGGCGTGCGCGACGAGGCCGAGATCCGCGGCCACCGCCGCACCTACATCGGCTCGATGCCCGGCAAGATCATCCAGGGCATGAAGAAGGCCAAGACCTCGAATCCGCTCTTCCTGCTCGACGAGGTCGACAAGATGGGCGCCGACTGGCGCGGCGATCCCGCCTCGGCGCTGCTCGAGGTGCTCGACCCCGAGCAGAACTCGACCTTCAACGACCATTATCTCGAGGTCGACTACGACCTGTCGGACGTCATGTTCGTCACCACCGCGAACACGCTCCGCATGCCGCAGCCGCTGCTCGACCGCATGGAGATCATCCGCATCCCCGGCTACACCGAGGACGAGAAGGTCGAGATCGCGCAGCGCCACCTGATCCCGAAGCAGATGAAGTCGCACGGGCTCAAGAAGGGCGAGTGGTCGATTTCCGAGGACGCCCTGCGCGACATGATCCGCTACTACACGCGCGAAGCCGGCGTGCGCAATCTCGAGCGCGAGATCGCCAACCTGACCCGCAAGGCCATCAAGGAAATCTTGATGAAGGGCCTGAAGACGGTGTCGGTCAGCCGGCGCAACCTCGAGAAGTTCGCCGGGGTGAAGCGTTTCCGCTTCGGCGAGGTCGAGGCCGAGGACATGATCGGCGTGGTCACCGGGCTCGCCTGGACCGAGGTCGGCGGCGAGTTGCTCACCATCGAGAGCGTGACGGTGCCGGGCAAGGGCAAGGCGACCGCCACCGGCAAGCTCGGCGACGTCATGAAGGAGTCGGTCCAGGCGGCCGAGAGCTACGTCAAGTCGCGTGCCATCCAGTTCGGCATCAAGCCGACCGTGTTCGAGCGCAAGGACATCCACGTCCACGTGCCCGAGGGGGCGACCCCGAAGGACGGTCCGTCGGCGGGCGTCGCCATGGTGACGTCGATCGTCTCGGTCCTCACCGGCATCCCGGTGCGGCGCGACGTCGCCATGACGGGCGAGATCACCCTGCGGGGCCGCGTCCTGCCGATCGGCGGGCTCAAGGAGAAGTTGCTGGCGGCCCTGCGCGGCGGCCTCAAGACGGTGCTGATCCCGGCCGAAAACGAGAAGGATCTCGCGGAGATACCGGACAACGTTAAGCGCGGGCTGGAGATCGTGCCGGTGGCCACGGTCGACGAGCTCCTGGCCAAGGCGCTGGCGGGGCCGCTGGTCCCCATCGAGTGGAAGGAGCCCGAGGCGGTCGAGCCGGTGGCCGGCGGCGACGACAAGGACGACCACGCGGGCCTCGTCACGCACTGAAGCGCGCCTGCGTGCGCCGGCGCCGCGGGCTCGCGGAAGCGCCGGGAATCCGCCCATTTCCTGGGATTTCCGCGGCTCGCGCGGTTGACGCCCGGCGAGGCCGTGGTCTAAATTCCCCGGCTCCTAAACGGATTTAACAAGAATCAACGCCGCGCATTTTCCGTCTCAAAATAGGGGGCCCTAACCGTGAACAAGAACGATCTCATTGCGACGGTGGCCGAGCAAACCGGGTTGTCCAAAGCGGATGCGACCAAGGCAGTGGACTCGGTGTTCGACTCCATCACGGCGGCGCTCAAGACCGGAGACGAGGTTCGCTTGGTCGGGTTCGGCACGTTCGTCGTGTCGAAGCGCGCGGCCAGCGAGGGCCGCAACCCGCGCACCGGGGAGAAGATCAGCATCGCGGCGTCGAAGCAGCCGAAGTTCAAGGCCGGCAAGGGCCTCAAGGACGCGGTCAACTGACCACGGCGCGGTCGGCAGACGCCGGCCATCCCTCACGGCCGGCCTTGTGTTATCCGGCCGGCCAGCGCAGCCATCCGGGCGATTAGCTCAGCGGGAGAGCACCTCGCTTACACCGAGGGTGTCGGGGGTTCAAATCCCTCATCGCCCACCACTGCCTGGGCGGTCGCGGCCGCCGCGCGCCGCGCCGCTCTGTCGCAGCTTGCACGGTTCGGTTGCGCGCCCAGTTTCACAGGGGAGCGATGGTCTATCGTGACCGCCGGGGTGTGCTTGACACTCCGGGGGCCGTCTAGTACGACCGGGGCCCTCGACGCCGGGCGTCGGGGGTGTAGCTCAGTTGGTTAGAGCGCCGGCCTGTCACGCCGGAGGTCGCGGGTTCGAGCCCCGTCACTCCCGCCAGCGGCACGGTCCCCCTGCCGTCGAGCGCACCCAAAGCGCATAGATCGTCACTTTCTTTCTACAGGGTCGCTCCGTATAGTGTGGCCGCTGCAGCGCAGCATCGATGCGCCGGCCACCGCGGGCGGGTCGGAGGAAAGCCGGATGGATCAGTTGCTCAGGGAATATCTGCCCATCCTGATATTTCTCGTGATCGCCATCGGGTTCTCGGTGGTGGCGGTGGCGCTGTCGGTCGTGATCGGAACGCAGCGGCCCGACTCCGAGAAGGTCTCGGCCTACGAATGCGGTTTCGAGGCGTTCGACCAGGCCCGCAGCAAGTTCGACGTGCGCTATTACCTGGTCGCCATCCTCTTCATCATCTTCGATCTCGAGGTGGCGTTCCTGTTCCCGTGGGCGGTTTCGCTGGGCGACATCGGCCTGTTCGGCTTCTGGTCGATGGTGGTGTTCCTCGGCGTGCTGACCGTGGGCTTCGTCTACGAGTGGAAGAAGGGAGCGTTGGAATGGGAGTGACGCTCGCCCCCGAGTCCGGGCAACCGATCGCGCCCGGGCCGCAACAGGACCAGCTGCTGCGCCAGGCGACCGATCAGATCGCCGAGAAGGGCTTCGTGGTGGCGCAACTCGACAAGCTGATCGGGTGGGCGCGCAGCGGCTCGCTGTGGCCGATGACCTTCGGGCTCGCGTGCTGCGCGGTCGAGATGATGCACAGCGCGGCCAGCCGCTACGACCTCGACCGCTTCGGCGTGGTGTTCCGGCCGAGCCCGCGCCAGTCCGACGTCATGATCGTGGCCGGCACGCTGACCAACAAGATGGCGCCGGCGCTGCGCAAGGTCTACGACCAGATGGCCGAGCCGCGCTGGGTGATCTCGATGGGCTCGTGCGCCAATGGCGGCGGCTATTATCATTATTCCTATTCGGTGGTGCGCGGCTGCGACCGCATCGTGCCGGTCGACATCTACGTGCCGGGGTGCCCGCCGACCGCGGAGGCGCTGCTCTACGGCGTCCTCCAACTGCAGAAGAAGATCAAACGCACACGCAGCTTCATGCGCTGAGGCGCCGGCATGACGGGCATACTCAAGGAACTGGGCGACCACATCGCCGGAAGCCTTCCCGGCGTCGTCCTGAAATGCGAAGACCTCAACGGCGAGCTGACGCTCACTGCCGCCGGCGCGCAGATCGTCCGGCTGATGACGTTCCTGCGCGACGATCCGCGCTGCGCCTTCAAGCTCCTGATGGATGTCTGCGGCGCCGACTATCCCGACCGCGAGCGGCGCTTCGACGTCGTCTATCACCTGCTCAGCGTCAAGCATAACCAGCGCGTGCGCGTGAAGGTGGAGACCGACGAGCACACCCCGGTGCCGTCAGTCACGAGCGTGTTCTCGAGCGCCGGCTGGTTCGAGCGCGAGACCTGGGACATGTACGGGGTGTTCTTCGCCGACCATCCCGATCTCCGGCGCATCCTCACCGACTACGGGTTCGAGGGCCATCCGCTGCGCAAGGACTTCCCGCTCACCGGCTATGTCGAGGTGCGCTACGACGACGAGCAGAAGCGCGTGGTCTACGAGCCCGTGAAGCTGGTGCAGGAGTTCCGCACCTTCGACTTCCTGTCGCCCTGGGAGGGCATGGTGACGACCGCCGCGGTGCTGCCGGGCGACGAGAAGGCGCCGCTGGCGCCGCCACGCAAGGATTGAGGCGCGCCATGGCCGAGACGGCGCTCAACCAGATCAAGACCTACAACATCAATTTCGGGCCGCAGCATCCGGCGGCCCACGGCGTGCTGCGCCTGGTGCTCGAGCTCGATGGCGAGATCGTCGAGCGCGCCGATCCGCACATCGGCCTGCTGCACCGCGGAACCGAGAAGCTGATCGAGTACAAGACCTACCTGCAGGCGGTGCCGTACTTCGATCGGCTCGACTACGTCGCGCCGATGAACCAGGAGCACGCCTTCGCGCTCGCGGTCGAGAAGCTGCTCGGCCTCGAGGTGCCCAAGCGCGGCCAGTGGATCCGCGTGCTCTACAGCGAGATCGGCCGCATCCTCAACCACCTGCTCAACATCACCACGATGGCGCTCGACGTCGGCGCGATCACGCCGCTGCTGTGGGGCTTCGAGGAGCGCGAGAAGCTCATGGAGTTCTACGAGCGCGTGTCGGGCGCCCGGCTGCATGCCGCCTATTTCCGCCCGGGCGGCGTGCACCAGGATCTGCCGGCCGGCCTGGCCGAGGACATTGCCGCCTGGAACGCCAAATTTCCCCAGGTGATCGACGATCTCGAGCATCTCCTGACCGAGAACCGCATCTTCAAGCAGCGCACGGTCGACATCGGCAAGGTGACCGCCGCGCAAGCGTACGACTGGGGCTTCAGCGGCCCGGTGCTGCGCGGCTCCGGCGTGCCGTGGGACCTCCGCAAGGCGCAGCCCTACGATTGCTACGAGGAGGTCGATTTCGACGTGCCGGTCGGGCGCAACGGCGACTGCTACGACCGCTACCTGGTGCGCATCGAAGAGCTGCGCCAATGCGTCAAGATCATCGACCAGTGCCTGGCCAAGATGACGCCGGGGCCGGTGCACACGCGCGACCGCAAGGTGTCGCCGCCGCCGCGTGCCGACATGAAGCGCTCGATGGAAGCCCTGATCCACCACTTCAAGCTCTATACGGAGGGCTATCACGTGCCGCCCGGCGAGACCTACGCGGCGGTCGAGGCGCCCAAGGGCGAGTTCGCCGTGTACGTCGTGGCCGACGGCACCAACAAGCCCTATCGCTGCAAGATCCGCGCGCCCGGCTACGCCTTCCTGCAGGCGATGGACTTCCTCGGCAAGGGTCACATGCTGGCCGACGTGGTCGCCATCATCGGCTCGCTCGACATCGTGTTCGGGGAGATCGACCGATGAGCATCCGCAACGGCGGCGCCGGCGCGGCCGCGCAGCCGGACCATTTCGAGTTCACCCCCGAGACCCGCGCGGCGGCCGACAAGATCGTCGCGAAATACCCGGCCGGCCGCCAGGCCAGCGCGGTCATCCCGCTGCTCGACCTGGCGCAGCGCCAAGCCGGCGGCTGGCTGCCCAAGGCGGCGATGGACCACGTCGCCAAGGTGCTCGCCATGGCGCCGATCCGCGTCTACGAGGTCGCGACCTTCTACACCATGTTCAATCTGCAGCCGGTCGGCCGCTACCATGTGCAGGTATGCACCACCACGCCGTGCTGGCTGCGCGATTCCGACGGTGTCGTCGAGGCCTGCAAACGCAAGCTCGGCGTCGAGCTCGGCGGCACCACGCCCGACGGGCTGTTCACGCTCAGCGAGGTCGAGTGCCTGGGCGCCTGCGTGAATGCCCCGATGATGCAGATCAACGACGACTTCTACGAGGATCTCGACGCGCGCTCGACCGAGGCCATCCTGGATGCCCTCAAGCGCGGCGAGGCCCCGAAGCCCGGACCGCAGAACGGTCGCCTCACCTCGGCGCCGCTGTCCGGCCTGACCTCCCTGACGACCGCCAAGACGGGCTCCTGAGCATGCTGCGCGACGAAGACCGCATCTTCACCAACCTCTACGGCCAGCACGACTGGCGGCTCGCCGGCGCGCGGGCGCGCGGCGACTGGGACGGCACCAAGGCGATCATCGAGAAGGGGCGCGACTGGATCGTCGAGGAGATGAAGAACTCCGGCCTGCGCGGCCGCGGCGGCGCCGGCTTCTCGGCCGGCCTCAAATGGTCGTTCATGCCCAAGGCCGAGGCGCCCGGGCGGCCGCATTACCTGGTCGTCAATGCCGACGAGGGCGAACCGGGCACCTGCAAGGACCGCGACATCATGCGCCACGACCCGCACAAGCTGGTCGAGGGCTGCCTGATCGCCTCGTTCGCGATCGCCGCGCACGCCTGCTACATCTATATCCGCGGTGAGTTCTACCGCGAGGCCGAGCACCTCCAGGTCGCCATCGACGAGGCCTATGCGGCCGGGCTGATCGGCAAGAACGCCTGCGGCTCGGGCTGGGACTTCGATTTGTACGTCCATCGCGGGGCGGGTGCCTACATCTGCGGCGAGGAGACCGCGCTGCTCGAGAGCCTGGAGGGTCGCAAGGGGCAGCCGCGCCTCAAGCCGCCGTTCCCGGCGCAGGCCGGCGCGTTCGGCTGCCCGACCACGGTCAACAACGTCGAAACGATCGCGGTCGCGCCGATCATCCTGCGCCGCGGCGCCAGCTGGTTCGCCGGGATCGGTCGGCCGAAGAACACCGGCACCAAGATCTTCTGCATCTCCGGGCACGTCAACGAGCCGTGCAACGTCGAGGAGGAGATGGGGATCCCGCTGCGCGAGCTGATCGACCGGCACTGCAAGGGCGTGCGCGGCGGCTGGGACAACCTGCAGGCCGTGATCCCCGGCGGCTCGTCGGTGCCGGTGCTGCCCAAGTCGATCTGCGACACCGTGCTGATGGACTTCGACAGCCTGCGCGACGTGAAGTCGGGGCTCGGCACCGCCGCCGTCATCGTGATGGACAAGTCGGTCGACGTCATCAAGTGCATCGCGCGCCTGTCGAAGTTCTACATGCACGAGTCGTGCGGCCAGTGCACGCCGTGCCGTGAAGGCACCGGCTGGATGTGGCGCGTGATGGAGCGCATGGTGAAGGGCCAGGCCGAGATCGAGGAAATCGACATGCTCGAGGACGTCACGCGCCAGGTCGAGGGGCACACGATCTGCGCGCTGGGCGACGCCGCGGCGTGGCCGATCCAAGGGCTGATCCGGCACTTCCGGCCCGAGATGGAGGCGCGCATCAAGGCCTATCGCGCCAGTCGACCGGCGTCGCTGGCGGCGCAATAGGCGGGTAGGGGACAGCCGATGCCCAAGCTGACGGTCGACGGAAAAGAGGTCGAGGTCCCGCCGGGTTCGACGGTGCTGCACGCCTGCGAGCAGGCCGGCGCCGAGATCCCGCGCTTCTGCTATCACGAGCGCCTGTCGATCGCCGGCAACTGCCGGATGTGCCTGGTCGAGATGGAGAAGTCGCCCAAGCCGATCGCCTCGTGCGCCATGCCGGCGGGCGACGGCATGGTGATCAAGACCGATACGCCGATGGTGCGGAAGGCGCGCCGCGGCGTCATGGAGTTCCTGCTGATCAACCATCCGCTCGACTGCCCGATCTGCGACCAGGGCGGCGAATGCGACCTGCAGGACCAGTCGATGTCGTACGGCTTCGACCGCGGCCGCTATCACGAGAACAAGCGCGCGGTGCCGGACAAGAACTTCGGCCCGCTGATCAAGACCTTCATGAACCGGTGCATCCACTGCACGCGCTGCATCCGCTTCATCACCGAGGTCGCCGGGGTTCCGGAGCTCGGTGCAACGGGACGCGGCGAGCACATGGAGGTCGGCACCTACGTCGAGAAGGCGCTGTCCTCGGAGCTGTCCGGCAACATCGTCGATCTGTGCCCGGTCGGTGCGCTGACCTCGAAGCCGTACGCGTTCGCGGCGCGCCCCTGGGAGCTGACCAAGACCGACTCGGTCGACGTGCTGGACGCGGTCGGCTGCAGCATCCGGGTCGACGCGCGCGGCCCCGAGGTGTTGCGCGTGCTGCCGCGGCTGCACGAGGACGTCAACGAGGAGTGGATCTCGGACAAGACCCGACACGCCTGCGACGGGCTGCGCCGGCAGCGGCTCGACCGTCCCTACGTGCGGCGCGACGGCAAGCTCAAGCCGGCGAGCTGGCGCGAGGCGTTCGACGCCATCGCGGCGCGCGTCAAGGGCCTGGCGCCGGCGCGCATCGCGGCGATCGCGGGCGACCTGGTCGAGGCCGAGGCGGTGCTGGCGCTCAAGGACCTGATGGGGGCGCTCGGCGTGACCAGCCTCGAGTGCCGGCAGGACGGCGCCAAGCTCGAGGCCGGGGTGCGCGCGAGCTACCTGTTCAACACCACCATCGCGGGCATCGAGCAGGCCGATGCGTGCCTGATCATCGGCGCCAATCCGCGGCGCGAGGCCGCCGTGCTTAATGCCCGCCTGCGCAAGCGCTATCTGAGCGGCGGCCTCAAGATCGCGGTGGTCGGCCCGCAGGCCGAGCTGACCTACCCCTACGAGCATCTCGGCGCCGGCGCCGACGCGCTGGGCCGGATCGCCAGCGGCGAGCATCCCTGGCTCGCCACCCTGCGCGCGGCCAAGAACCCCATGCTGATCGTCGGCATGGGGGCGTTGGCGCGTCCCGACGGCGCGGCGGTGCTCGCCGCCGCGCGCCAGATCGCCGAGGCCGCCAACCTGGTGCGCGACGGCTGGAACGGCTTCAACGTCCTCCATACCGCGGCCGGCCGGGTCGGCGCGCTCGAGCTCGGCTTCCTGCCGGGCGCCGGCGGGCGCGACCTCGCCGGCATCCTGGCCGGCGCGGGCAGCGGCGAGGTCGAGGTCGTCTACCTGCTGGGTGCCGACGAGCTCGACACGGCGCGCCTCGGCAAGGCGTTCGTGATCTATCAGGGCCACCACGGCGATCGCGGCGCGCATCGCGCCGACGTCATCCTGCCGGGGGCGGCCTACACCGAGAAGCACGGCACCTACGTCAACACCGAGGGGCGCGTGCAGCGCGGCTTCCCGGCGACCTTCCCGCCGGGCGAGGCGCGCGAGGACTGGAAGATCCTGCGCGCGCTCGCCCAGCATCTCGGCCTGAGCCTGCCCTATGACAGCCTGGCGCAGTTGCGCGCCAAGCTGCCGGTCGCCAGCCCGGTGTTCGGCACGCTCGACAAGGCGCAGCCGGGGGCGTGGGGTGCCTTCGGCAAGCCCGGCGCGCTCGAGGCGACGCCGTTCGCCTCGCCGGTCGCGAACTTCTACATGACCGATCCGATCAGCCGCGCCTCCGAGACCATGGCGAAGTGCACCGAGCTCTACGTCCACGGCCGGCCGCTGGAAGACGACAAGCAGGAGTTGACCGGCACCTATGGCTGATCTCTGGCACGGCTATCTCTGGCCGACCATCGTCATCGTCTTCTGGATCCTCGTGATCATCGCGCCGCTGCTCGGCGCGGTGGCGTACCTGACCTATGCCGAGCGCAAGGTGCTGGCCGGCATGCAGCTGCGCAAGGGCCCCAACGTGGTCGGCCCGTTCGGCTTGTTTCAGCCGATCGCCGACGGGCTGAAGCTGCTCACCAAGGAAACCATCATCCCGGCGGGCGCCAACCGCGTGCTCTTCATCGCCGCACCGATGCTCACCTTCGTGCTCGCGATGATCGCCTGGGCGGTCATCCCGATCGACGACGGCATCGTGCTGTCGAACATCAATGTCGGGATCCTCTACCTGTTCGCGATCTCCTCGCTCGGCGTCTACGGCATCATCATCGCGGGCTGGGCGTCGAACTCGAAATACGCCTTCCTGGGCGCGCTGCGCTCGGCCGCCCAGATGGTGTCCTACGAGGTCTCGATCGGCTTCGTGATCATCACCGTCCTGGTGTGCGTCGGCTCGCTCAACATGTCCGACATCGTGCGCGCGCAGGCTGGACCGCTGTGGGGCGTCATCCCGTTCGTGCCCAATTGGTTCGTGCTCGGGCCGCTGCTGCCGATGTTCGTGATCTTCTTCATCTCCGGCCTGGCCGAGACCAACCGTTCGCCGTTCGACCTGGTCGAGGGCGAGTCGGAGCTGGTCGGCGGTTATTTCGTCGAATACTCCTCGATGGTGTTCGCGCTGTTCTATCTCGGCGAATACGCCAACATGATTCTGATCAGCGCCACCACGTCGATCCTGTTCCTGGGCGGCTGGCTGCCGCTGTTCAACTTTCCGCCGTTCACCTGGGTGCCGGGGCCGATGTGGCTGGCGGCCAAGATCTGCTTCATCCTGTTCGGCTTCCTGTGGGTGCGTGCGACCTTCCCGCGCTTCCGCTACGACCAGCTGATGCGACTGGGCTGGAAGGTGTTCCTGCCGGCGTCGCTGCTCTGGGTGGTGCTGATCGCCGGTGGGTTGGTCGCGTTCGGCTGGCTGCCGGAACGGCCGGTCTAGAGAAGAGAGGGGGCCGCCATGGCGTTTCTCGATCGCAGTGCCCGCAGCTTCCTGCTCGCCGAGCTGCTGTCCGGCATGAGCCTGACCTTCCGCTACATGTTCAAGCAGAAGGCGACGCTGAACTATCCCTACGAGAAGGGCCATCTCAGCCCGCGCTTCCGCGGCGAGCATGCGCTGCGGCGCTATCCGAACGGCGAGGAGCGCTGCATCGCCTGCAAGCTGTGCGAGGCGATCTGCCCCGCGCTCGCGATCACGATCGAGGCCGAGCCGCGCGCCGACGGCAGCCGGCGCACCACGCGCTACGACATCGACATGACGAAATGCATCTATTGCGGCTTCTGCCAGGAGGCCTGCCCGGTCGACGCGATCGTCGAGGGCCCGAATTTCGAGTTCGCGACCGAGACCCGCGAAGAGCTCTTCTACAACAAGGAGAAGCTGCTCGAGAACGGCGACCGCTGGGAAGCCGAGCTCGCCGGCAACCTGGCGGCTGACGCGCCCTACCGCTGACGGGAGCGCCCGCCGAGAACAAAGCCGACACGACGACCGACAACGACCGACAACGAGAAGCAAGAATGATCGTCCAAGCGGTGGCCTTCTACATCTTCGCGGCAGTGTGCGTCGGCTCCGGCGTCATGGTGATCTCGGCGCGCAACCCGGTGCACTCGGTGCTGTTCCTGATCCTGGCGTTCTTCAACGCCGCCGGGCTGTTCGTGCTGATGGGCGCCGAATTCCTGGCGATGATCCTGGTGGTCGTCTATGTCGGCGCGGTCGCGGTGCTGTTCCTGTTCGTCGTCATGATGCTCGATATCGACTTCGCCGAGCTGCGCCGCGGTGCCCTGCAGCATCTGCCGATCGCCGGCACGATCGGCGTGCTGCTGCTGGTCGAGCTGGTCTTCCTGGCGGCGACGACCCAGGTGGTCGGCCCCGCGGAGGCGCCGTCGGCGGTCGCCGCGGTGCCCAACACGCTGGCGATCGGCCGCGTGCTCTACACCGACTACGTGCTGCTGTTCCAGGCGGCCGGGCTGATCCTGCTGGTCGCGATGGTGGGCGCCATCGTGCTGACCCTGCGGCATCGCGAAGGCGTGCGGCGCCAGGTGATCGCGCGCCAGATCGGGCGCCGCCGCGAGTTGACGATCGAGGTCCGCAAGGTGCGCCCGCGCGAGGGGGTGTCGTCGTGATCGGCCTGTCGCACTACCTGACGGTCGCCGCGATCCTGTTCGCGCTCGGCATCTTCGGCATCTTCATGAACCGGCGGAACGTCATCATCATCCTGATGTCGATCGAGCTGATCCTGCTCGCCGTCAACATCAACCTCGTCACCTTCTCGACTTTCCTGCACGACATGGTCGGGCAGCTGTTCGCGATGTTCGTGCTCACGGTCGCCGCCGCCGAGGCGGCGATCGGCCTCGCCATCCTGGTGGTGTATTTCCGCAATCGCGGCACCATCGCGGTCGAGGACATCAATCAGATGAAAGGCTGACGCCCGTGTACGCCGCCATCGTCTTCCTGCCGCTGCTCGGTGCCATCATCGCCGGGTTCGGCGGCCGCCTGATCGGGGACCGCGCGTCGCAGCTCGTCACCTGCGGCGCCATGGTGCTCGCGGCCGCGCTCGGCATCGTGATGTTCATCGACGTCGTGCTGGGCGGCGCCGGTCGCACCATCGACGTGTTCTCGTGGATCGGCTCGGGTTCGTTCGAGGTCGCCTGGGCGCTGCGCTTCGATGCGCTGTCGGGCGTCATGGTCGCGATGGTGTCGCTGGTCGCGGCCTGCATCCACGTCTACTCGGTCGGCTACATGGCGCATGACCCGTCGATCCCGCGGTTCATGTCGTACCTGAACTTCTTCACCTTCTTCATGCTGATGCTGGTGACGTCGGACAATTTCGTCCAGATGTTCTTCGGCTGGGAGGGCGTCGGGCTGTGCTCGTACCTGCTGATCGGCTTCTGGTACGACCGGCCGTCGGCCAACGCGGCGGCCATCAAGGCCTTCGTGGTCAACCGCGTCGGCGACTTCGGCTTCGCGCTCGGCATCATGGGCGTGTTCATGGTCTACGACGCCGTCGGCTTCGATACGGTGTTCGCCGCGACCCCCGAGAAGGTCAACGTCACGTTCTCGTTCCTCGGCCACGACGTCGATGCGCTGACCACGCTGTGCATCCTCCTGTTCATCGGCGCGATGGGCAAATCGGCGCAGATCGGCCTGCACACCTGGCTGCCCGACGCGATGGAGGGGCCGACCCCGGTGTCGGCGTTGATCCACGCGGCCACCATGGTGACCGCGGGCGTCTTCATGGTGTGCCGGCTGTCGCCGATGTTCGAGTACGCGCCGACCGCGCTCAACCTGGTGGCGTTCATCGGCGCGACTACCGCGATGTTCGCCGCCACGATCGGCCTGGTGCAGACCGACATCAAGCGCGTGATCGCGTACTCGACGTGCAGCCAGCTCGGCTACATGTTCTTCGCCGCCGGGGTGTCGGCCTATGGCGCGGCGATCTTCCACCTGGTCACGCACGCCTTCTTCAAGGCGCTGCTGTTCCTCGGCTCGGGCTCGGTGATCCACGCCATGTCGGGCGAGCAGGACATGCGCAAGATGGGCGGGCTCTGGAAGAAGATCCCCTACACCTATGCCATGATGTGGATCGGCAGCCTGGCGCTCGCCGGCATCCCGCCGTTCGCCGGCTGGTACTCCAAGGACATGCTGCTCGAGGCGGCCTGGGGCAACCACGGCCCGTTCGGCCTCTACGCCTATTGGCTGGGCGTCGGGGCGGCCGGGCTGACAGCGTTCTACTCCTGGCGCCTGCTGTTCCTGACGTTCCACGGCAAGTCGCGCGCCGATCACGAGGTCCTGCACCACGTCCACGAGTCGCCGAACGTGATGCTGATTCCGCTCTACGTCCTGGCGATCGGCGCGTTCATCGGCGGCATGCTGGGCTACGAGCATTTCGTCGGCGAAGGCCGCGCCGAGTTCTGGCGCGAGGCCCTGTTCGTGTTGCCGGCGCACGATTCGATCGAGGCGGCGCACCATGGTGCCGCGTGGGTCGGGCTGCTGCCGACTTTCGTCGGCCTGGTCGGCATCGGTCTCGCGGTGGTTTTCTACATCGTCAAGCCCGAGCTGCCCGCGAGGCTGGCGGCGACCTTCCGGCCGATCTACCTGCTGCTGCTCAACAAGTGGTATTTCGACGAGCTCTACGACGCGCTGTTCGTGCGTCCGGCGGTGCGGATCGGCCGCGGCCTGTGGCACACCGGCGACGGCGCGATCATCGACGGGTTCGGGCCCGACGGCATCGCGGCGACCACGCGCTTCTTCGCCCGGCGCGCCAGCGGACTGCAGACCGGCTACGTGTACCACTACGCGTTCGCGATGCTGATCGGCGTCGTCGGAATCGTCACCGCCTATCTGTTGCTGGGATTCCGGTGAACGCGCCATGAGCTCGCCCATCCCCTACATCCTCTCGATCGTCACGTTCCTGCCGCTGGTCGGCGTGCTCCTGATCGCGATGCAGCGCGGCGAGGCCGAGATGGTCGCCCGCCAGGCGCGCATGATCGCGCTGTGGACGTCGATGATCGTCTTCCTCATCTCGCTGCTGCTGTGGATCGACTTCGATCCGTCGACCGCGCGCTTCCAGTTCGACGAGCAGATCGACTGGATCCCGGCGTTCCACATCGGCTATCACGCCGGGATCGACGGCATCTCGCTGTTCTTCGTGCTGTTGTCGACCTTGCTGACGCCGATTTGCGTGCTCGCCAGCTGGGAGTCGATCCACGAGCGG
>Ga0335076_10004698_pt1 | contig 13839 bp, 15 predicted proteins | sample Lox_Sample_25_FD_206717 | JGI IMG/M metagenome (GOLD analysis project Ga0335076, IMG submission 206717) | Soil microbial communities from Loxahatchee National Wildlife Refuge, Florida, United States - Lox_Sample_2.5 | ecosystem: Environmental > Terrestrial > Soil > Wetlands | place: USA... | reverse complement strand
CTTCAGCAGCGTGTCCGGCGCTTTGCCGCTCTTGGGATACTTCTGGAACCCCTGCGCAAAGGTGAGCGCCGCATTGTTGTAGTCCTGGCGCACGAAGTAGGTCTCGCCGAGCCAGTAGCTGGCGTTGCCGGCGAGCGGATTTTCCGGATATTCGTCGACGAAGGTGTGGAGCGCCTTCTCCGCCTCGTCGTACTTGGTCTGCCGCAGCAGATCGAAGGCGTACTGATACTGCTCGTCGGGCGTGGCACCCGGCAGCTTGTAGGGCGCACCCCCGGCGGCTTCCTGCTCGGGCGCGGCCGGCGGCGGGTTCGGCGTTGCCGCGCCGGCGGCCTTCGCTGCGGCGGCGGCATCGGCATTCTGATTGAGCCGCTGCGCCTGCGCGTCGTACTGGCTCTGGCTCATTGTCCCCAGCATCTGCGGTTGCCCGGAACTCGGCGGCGGCAGCGGCGCCGCATTGCCCTGCTGGATCGGCTGGTTGGCGCCGGGCGGCGGCGGTTGCTGCATCTGCGGTTGCTGCATAGACGGCGGTTGCTGCATCGTCTGCGGCGGCGGCATGTCGGCGCCCGCCGGCGGCTGCCCACTCCCGGCCGGAGCGCCGCCGCCTTCGATGGACCGCAGGCGGAAATCGACGTCGGCGACCAGCTTATCGAGCCGGTCGGAGAGCTGCTGGACGCGATAGTTGAGCTGCTCGATCTGGCCCTTGAGATCGCGGTTCTGGCCTTCGAGCTGCTGGATGCGGATCTCCTGGTTGGCGACAACCGAGTTGGCATCCTGCGCCGCCGCCACGCCCGGCACGGCGAGCAGGACACACAGCATCGCGAAGGGAATGATGCGGCGGCGGCTCACGTCCGACCTCCTCCGATGGAAGCGGGCGACCCGGTCATGCGGCATCGCCCCAGGCGCCCACCTCCGGAACGTTGTGCGAACTTGGCGGCAAAATTATGGCGCTCCGTCGCGGCGCGCCATGTCGCCGGAGAAACCGATGGCCGCCACACCGGTTCCTCCTCGCCGCCAATCGCGAACCGGCACCCGCTATTGCGTCAGCACCGTAACGCCGCGGCGGTTCTGGGCAAACGACGATTCGTCATGCCCCTCCACGGCCGGCCGCTCCTTGCCGTAGGAGATCGTCTGTACCCGGTTTCCGTCGACACCGAGAGCGACCAGGTAATTCTTCACGGAGTTGGCGCGCCGCTCGCCGAGCGCGAGGTTGTACTCACGCGTGCCGCGCTCGTCGCAGTGACCCTCGATGGTGACGCGGTACTGCGCATACTGCTGCAGCCACGCCGCTTGCTTCTTCAGCGTGTCCTGGGCATCGGCGCGAATCTCATAGCTGTCGTAGTCGAAGAAGACCCGGTCGCCGATGTTCATCTGGAACTCTTGCGGCGATCCCGGCGTCGCCTGGCCGGCGGTCGTGCCCGTGGCGCCCGTTCCCGCCTCGCCGGTCGTCGCCGGCTTCTCGCTCGAGGCGCAAGCAGCGAGCAGCAGAGCGGCTGCGAATGCCGAAACGATCTTCAAGTTCATCTTGGTACCCCTTACCCCTGTCCTGAGGAACGATTGAGACTGGTGATGTGTGCTGAGATGGTGATGTCTGGGAGAAACTTCTATGCGACGATTCGGAATTTCCGCAAAAGAAAATCCCGCCGGCGCCGCGCTCCCATCCGCGGCGTCGTTCTTCAAATTTCGCGGCTGCAACATATCGGGACACCCCTAGGGGATCAACGGCGACCAGGCCGGATCCGACGCATCCTGCGGCGTCTGCAGCTGGCGCTCGTTGTAGCCGGTGAGATCGATCGAATAGAGGCGCGTCGGCGCCCCGCCGGAGTCCTGCCGGAAGAATGAAATCACACGCCCGTTCGGCGCCCAGGTCGGACCCTCCACAAGATAGCCCTGCGCCAGCATGCGTTCGCCGCTGCCGTCGGGATGCATGACGCCGATGTAGAACGTGCCGCCGGCGATGCGCGTGAAGGCGACGAGGTCGCCGCGCGGCGACCAGACGGGCGTGCCGTATTTGCCTTCGCCGTGGCTGATCCGCTGCACGTTGCCGCCGTCGGCGTTCATCGTATAGATCTGCTGCGAGCCGCCGCGATCGGAATTGAAGACGATGCGCGAGGCGTCCGGCGAATAGCAGGGCGAGGTGTCGATCGCCGGATCGTTGGTCAGGCGAGTCGCCTGGCGCGTGCGCAGATCCATCACATAGATGTCGGTGTTGCCGTCCTTGGCGAGGCTCATGACGACGCGGTTGCCGTCCGGCGAGAAGCGCGGCGCGAAGGTCATGCCCGGGAAATCCCCGAGCACTTCCTGCTGGCCGGTTTCCAGATTCAGGAGATGCACGCGCGGCCGGTTGCCCGTGAACGACAGGTAGGTGATCTCCTGCGTCGAGGGCGAGAAGCGCGGCGTCAGCACCAGGTCCTGCCCGCTTGTGAGAAATTTGTGGTTCCAGCCGTCCTGATCCATGATCGCCAGGCGCTTGACGCGGTTCGTCGTCGGGCCGGACTCGGCGACGTAGACGATGCGCGAATCGAAATAGCCGTCCTCGCCAGTGAGGCGCGAATAGATGGCGTCGGCGATGCGGTGCGCGATGCGCCGCCAGTTGTCGGCCGGGGCCGTGAGGGCCAGTCCCGCCATCTGGTTCTCGGCCAGCACGTCCCACAGGCGGAACTCGACGCGCAGGCGACCGTCCGCCTGTGCCTGCACGTTGCCGGTGACGAGCGCCTGCGCATTGATCACCCGCCAGTCGGCGAAGCGCGGCAGCGCCTGCAGCGATTCGGGCGTCTGGATGAAGGCCGCCTTGTCGATCGGCGCGAACAGCCCCGAGCTGGCGAGATCGTTTGAGACGACGCCCGCGATGTCGGCGCCAACCTGTGCCCCGAAGAAATCGCTGACCGCGATGGGCAGCGGCTGCGGATTGCCCTTGGTGATGTCGATGCGGAGCTCGGCGCGCGCCGGAGATGCGGCAAGAGTGAAGAGGGATATCATCAACAGAAGCATCGGTAGGACGAAGCTCCTGCCGCGGCCGACGCCTGCCTGGTAACCCCCTCTACCGCGCAGCGGGAGAGGGCCGGGGTGAGGGTGAGTCACTCTTCTCTGTCCGCTGCTTTCGGCTCTCATTGGCGAAACATCTCCTTCGCGTCGAATACCAAGATCATGCGCTTCCAAGCTTCGTACGGCTTGCCGGCCGGCATCCGGAGGGGGCTACTCTTTTCAACGGCGCGTATACAGCTTTCCGCAAACATCTTCCAATTCGAACTGGCATTCTCCGGCGGTGATTCGATTCCCGCAGATTGGACGGACCCATCTCGGTTCAGATCCACAACCACCACAACACGCATCTTATCGAGGTCAGGCATACCCGGATCAAAGAGCCAGACCCGGTCAATCTGCTGGCGAACAGCGTCGCGCTCCGGTTTTGTCAGTGACGAATCCCTGACATCGGCCGCGCTACGCTGCGCAGCCGGCGACGCGGCATCTTCGCCCGGTGCATGGTCGCAGCCGGTGCATCCAGCTGCAAAGATGAGAATGAATGCCGCGCGGCGCATTACATGCCCATCATCTCTCGCCCATGGAAGACGAGGGTCATTTCCTTCCACGCCTCATACGGCTTATCAGGAGGCATACGCAGCGGGCTGCTTTTCCTGACGCCGCGTTCGCATTGTTCAGCGAAGATCTGCCAGTTCGCCGCGCCATTCGAGCTCGTCCGGTCCAGCACCGCGGATTGCACAGAACCGTCGGGATTCATCACAACCTTCACCACCACGATCATGCCCTCAAGCCCTTGCATTCCAGGATCAAAGAGAACGTTGGGCCAGATCTGGTCCTTGATCGCGTCTTTCTCGCCTTCCGAGAGCGGCGGGCCGTTGTAGTCCTGTTGAGGCAGGTTTGCCTCCTGCGGCGGCGGCGATGACGGCGTCTGTTGCTGCTTTTGTGCGGCAGCCTGATTCTTCTTCAGTTTCTTCTCGACGTTCTGAAGGAAGGAAGCGGTGTCGTCCTCCGCCGCGTCCTCCTTCGGCTTGTCCTTCTTGGACGTGTCCGGCTTCTTCGGCGGCTTGGGCTTCTGCGGCGGCAGGGGCTTGGGTTGCGCCTCCGCGACCTTCGGCTCCTGCGGCACGACCGGGGGCTGCTCCGGCGGCGGTGTTTGCGGCGGCGGCGGTGCGATCACCGCCTGCTGCTGTGGCTGGTCCTGCGCCTCGGGCTGCTGCGGCGGCGGTGCCGGAGGTGGTGGGGGCGGCGGGGGCTCGGGCGCCGGCGGTGGCGGTGCCGCGGCCTGCGGCGGTTCGGGTTGCGCCTGCGGCTCGGGTGCGGGCACCGGCTCCGGCAGGTCGGGCGCCTTTGGGGCCTGTGGGATGGCCGCCTCCTGCGGCGGCTTCTCCGGCTTCTTCTGCTGCGCCGGCGGCTTCTTGGCGTCCTTCATCTGGTCGAACTGGGCCTCGGAGACGACGGCAATGGGCGTCGCTTCCAAGATCTCGTTCGGCTCGTAGAACCAGGGCAGGCCGACGATGGCGAGCACTATGATCGCCAGATGCAGCAGACCGGAGAGGACCGCGCTCTTGCCCATCGAATCCATTACCGCCGATCACCAACGCCGTCGCGCGCATCCGCGGAAGCGCACGGCAGCCTCGTCGGGTGTGCCGACGACGGCCGCTCCCCTACCCCCAATCTGGCAAAGCATGACGGCAGGAATGTGGCAGGACCGGCGCGCCGGCCGCCTCAATTGCCTTTCTTCGTCCCCTGGTCCGACTGCTTGGGCAGTTCGGTGATCAGGGCCACCTTGGTGAAGCCGGCCTGCGTCAGGGCGCCCATCACCTCCATGACGCGGCCATAGGCGATCGTCTGGTCGCCGCGCAGGAAGATGTTCGTATCGAGCTTGTTCTGGGTGATGGCGACCAGGCGCGGCACCAGCCCGGCGATGTCGATCGGCGTCTCCTGCAGGAAGAGCTGGCCGTCGTTGCGGATCGAGACCACGAGCGGCTCCTCCGGCTGGCTCAGCACGTCGGCGTCCTGCTTCGGCAGGTCGACCGGAATGCCGACGGTCAGGAGCGGCGCCGTGACCATGAATACGATGAGCAGCACCAGCATCACGTCGACCAGCGGCGTGACGTTGATGTCGGCCATCGGCCGGAAGCGGCTGTGGGCGTAGCGGGACCCGGCGCCGCGCGGATGCAGATAGACCGCCATCTAGCGTCGTTCCTCGAGCTGGCGCGACAGGATGGCGTTGAACTCGCCGGCGAAGGATTCGAGGCGGTGGCCGTAGCGCCCGATGTCGCCGGAGAGCTTGTTGTAGGCGAGCACGGCGGGGATCGCCGCCACCAGGCCGAGGGCCGTTGCGAAGAGGGCCTCGGCGATACCGGGGGCGACGACGGCGAGGCTGGTGTTCTTCGAGGCGGCGATGCCGGCGAAGCTGTTCATGATGCCCCAGACCGTGCCGAAGAGGCCGACGAACGGCGCCGAGGAGCCGACCGAGGCGAGGTAGACCATATGGCGCTCGAGCTGCTCCATCTCGCGGCCGAGGGTGATGTCCATGACGCGCTCGATGCGCTCGCGCAGGCTCGCCTTGAATTCGTTGGAGCCGAGCAGGCCCTTGGCGGCCGAGCGCCGCCACTCGCGCATGGCGGCGACGAAGACCGACGACATGGGGTCCGGCGGGCGGTCGCCGATGCGGTCGAAGAGGTCCTCGAGCGAGCCGCCGGACCAGAAGGATTCCTCGAACTGCTTGGCGCGCGCCCGCAGGCGCCGCAGCCGCATCACCTTGTTGAAGATGATCGTCCAGCTCCAGAACGAGGCGATGACCAGGAGGATGATCACGATCTTGACGATGACGTCCGACTGCAGGAAGAGGTGCCAGATCGTCATGTCCGTCGGCACCGGCACCGAACCGGCCAGCGTCGCGGTATCGACCGGCGCCGTCGGGGCGCCCTGGAGCGGCACGGCGCCCTGGAGCGGCATGGTTTCGACAGGTGTCGTCGGGGCTGCTTGATTGGCCATTGACTACGCGCACTCCTGGGATTGCAGATGGGTTTCGAACGCCGCGCGCAACGCCGCCGGCAGCCGCGCCGGGCGCCCGGCTTCGTTTAGGCAGGCGAGCTTGACCTGCATGCGCACGAGCAGCGCGCCGTCGCGTCGCACCACTTGCTCGAGGTCCAGCACGGCGCCGGCAGCCGCCAGCAGTGACGTCTCGACCTCGAGCAGTTCGTCGAGGTGGGCCGGCTGCAGGTAGTCGATCGCGCAGTGGCGGACGACGAAAATCAGCCCCTTCAGCGCCGCGCCGACCCCCGCCCCGGCCGCGCGCAGCCATTCCGTCCGCGCCCGCTCGGCATATTTCAGATAGTTCGCGTAGTAGACGATGCCGGCCGCATCCGTGTCCTCGTAGTAGACCCGGACGGGAAAGCGATGCCCGGCCTTCTCCATCCCCGCGGTCACGACACACCTCCGCCGGAATAAAGAGCGGCCCCCGTAGGGGCGACCGGCAGGTCGCCCGCTGCTCCGCCACGCGGTCGATGATCGCGGGCCATGGACGATTCCGGCCCATGTGCGGGCGACCTGCCGGTCGCCCCTACAAGTCGCGCCGCCGCTCTACGCATCGCCCGCCTCCGCGCCCAGCAGGTCGAGCTGCTCGGCCGCCTGCGGCGGCATGGCGAAGCCGAGATAGCGGAAGCCCTGCGCGGTCAGCATGCGGCCGCGCGGCGTGCGCTGCAGCAGGCCCTGCTGGATCAGATAAGGCTCGATCACCTCTTCGATGACGTCGCGCTGCTCGGAGAGCGCCGCCGCCAGCGTGTCGACCCCGACCGGACCGCCCTCATAGTGCTCGGCGATACAGCGGAGCAGCCGGCGGTCCTGGGAATCGAGTCCCTGGCCGTCGACCTCGAGCCGCTGCAGGGCGCCGTCGGCCGCGGCGGCGTCGATGCGGGAAGCACCCGCGACGGCGGCGAAGTCGCGCACGCGGCGCAGCAGGCGCCCGGCGATGCGCGGCGTCCCGCGCGAGCGGCGGGCGATCTCCTGGGCGCCGGTCGGCTCCAGGTCGACGCCGAGCACGCGCGCGGCGCGCAGCACGATCCGCTCCAGCTCCGCCGGCGTATAGAACTGCAGGCGGAGCGGTATCCCGAAACGCTCGCGCAGCGGCGTGGTGATGAGGCCCGAGCGCGTCGTGGCGCCGATCAGTGTGAAGCGCGGCAAGTCGATGCGCACGGAGCGGGCCGCCGGTCCCTCGCCGATGATGAGGTCGAGCTGGAAGTCCTCCATCGCCGGGTAGAGGATCTCCTCGACCGCCGGGTTGAGGCGGTGGATCTCGTCGATGAACAGCACGTCGCGCGGCTCCAGGTTGGTGAGCAGCGCCGCTAGGTCGCCGGCGCGCGCGATCACCGGACCGGAGGTCATGCGGAAGCCGACGCCAAGCTCGCGCGCGACGATCTGCGCCAGCGTGGTCTTGCCGAGGCCCGGCGGACCGTGGAGCAGCACATGATCCAGCGCGTCGCGCCGCCCGCGGGCCGCGGCGATGAAGACGCCGAGATTGTCGCGCAGCTGCTGCTGGCCGACGAATTCGCCGAGGCTCTGCGGCCTGACCGATGCCTCGACGGCATCCTCCGCGGTCGGCGCCGCCGTGACCATGCGCGCATCGCTCATGCGCTGAGCTCCTTGAGGCCGGCGCGGATCAGCTGATCAAGCGGGGCGCTGGAACCCAACCGCTTCGAGGCCTGGGCCACGGCGCCGAACGCCTCGGCGCGCCGGTAGCCGAGATTGACCAGGGCGGACACGGCATCCGCCACCGGCCCGCTCGCCTCGGTCGCCGCCGCGACCGCCGCCACCGGTCCGAGCGCGGCCGCGCCGATCTTGTCCTTGAGTTCGGCGACGATGCGGGCGCCGAGCTTCGGGCCGACGCCGCTGGCGCGCGTCAGGCTCGCGCGGTCCTGCGCGGCGATAGCCTGCGTCAGTTCGGGCGCCGAGAGGATGCCGAGGATGGCGAGCGCCAGCTTGGCGCCGACACCCTGCACCGTCGTCAGCAGGCGGAACCACTCGCGCTCGGCCGCGTCGCTGAAGCCATAGAGATGGATATGGTCCTCGCGCACATGCGTCTCGACGAAGAGGCTCACGGCGCCGCCGCCCGCCGGCAGCCGCCCCAGCGTCCGCGCCGAGCAGAACACGAGATAGCCCACGCCGCCCACATCGACGACCGCCGCGTCGGCAGTCTTCGAATCGAGCACCCCCGTGAGCTTCGCGATCATGGCGTGCCCTGCATGACCCCCTCTCCCGCTTGCGGGAGAGGGAGGGGGTGAGGGGTTTCGCGCGGCAGCGCGAGAAGAGTCGTCTCGACCAAACAAGGCCAAGGCGTACGACGGAGTCCTCCGAATGACTCTTCGGCGCCTGCCGGCGCCAGCCCCCTCACCCTGTCCCTCTCCCCCAAGGGGAGAGGGGACTCTGTTGAGAGACCTTGCCTCGACACTAAAGTCATCTCGCCGCCTCGGCTGCAGCGACCGTCCACACGCGCCGCGTCGATGCGTGGTGGGCATGGCAGATCGCCACCGCAAGCGCGTCGGCGGCGTCCGGCGAGTGCAGCAGGCAGCCCGGCAGCAGGCGGCGCACCATCATCTGCACCTGCGCCTTGTCGGCGTGGCCGGCCCCGACGACCGATTTCTTGATCAGGTTGGCGGGATATTCGGCGACGGTCAGGCCGGCCAGCGCCGGCACCAGCAGGGCCACGCCGCGCGCGAGGCCGAGTTTCAGCGTCGAGGCCGCGTTCTGGTTGACGAAGGTTTCTTCGACCGCCGCCGCGGCCGGCCGATACTCGGCGATCACCTTGGCAATCCCGTCATGCAGCTCGACCAGACGCTCGGCCAGCGCGCGGTCGGTGGCCGGATGCAGGGCGCCGTCGGCGACGTAGCGCAGCCGCGAACCGTCGACATCGATGACGCCCCAACCGGTGTGCCGCAATCCGGGGTCGAGGCCGAGCAGCCGCGTCACGCCGTCAACCGGGCCATGACGTCGTCGGCCACCTCGAAATTGGCCGCCACGGTCTGGATGTCGTCGTTGTCGTCGAGCACGCCGAGCAGCTTCAGCAGGGTCTCGGCCGTCTCGGCGTCGACGGCGATGGTGCTGCGCGGCCGCCACTGCAGCCGCGCCTCCAGCGGCGCCCCGAACTTCGCCTCGAGCGCGTCGCGCAGGCCGGAGAACTGCTCGGGCGCACAGACGATCTCGTGCGCGTCGGCGTCGCTCGTCACGTCCTCGGCGCCGGCCTCGAGCCCCGCCTCGAACATGGCATCCGCGCCGCCGGCCTTCACGCCATAGCGGATCACGCCCTTGCGGTCGAACATGAAGGAGACGCTGTTGGTCTCGCCGAGGTTGCCGCCCGCCTTCGAGAAGGCGGTGCGGACCTCGGAGGCCGTCCGGTTGCGGTTGTCGGTCAGCGCCTCGACGATGATCGCGACGCCGCCCGGCCCGTAGCCCTCGTAGCGCACCTCGTCGTAGTTGGCGTCGGCCTCGCCGCCGGCGCCGCGCTTGATCGCCCGCTCCATCGTGTCCTTCGGCATGTTGGCCTGGCGGGCCGCGATCATCGCGGCGCGCAGCCGCGGGTTGGTGTTGGGATCGGGCGCGCCCTGCTTCGCGGACGTCGTCAACTCGCGGATGATCTTGGTGAACACCTTGTTCCGCTTCGCGTCCTGCGCGCCCTTGCGGTACATGATGTTCTTGAACTGGGAATGACCGGCCATTCTCGAATCGATCCTGAGGGCTGCGAATCAGCGCGGCCTTGTTCTACCACAAAGTGTCGGAAACACGGGACATCCGTCAGCGCTAGCTAGTGCGCCAATATGGCAAGATTGCGGCCGGGATGCCTCCAGACCGGGAGCAAATTCCGGTCCCGACCGTCACTTCGACCCCGTTGTAAAACAAGGGCTATTTTTCAATGCATGGGGTTGTTTTGCACGCGCGGCCGCATCAGGCGTCGGGCAGCGTCGGCGCGAGCCGGCCGCCGACCCGCACCGGGGCGACGCGCCGCGCCAGCCCGGTCTTGTCGTCGGTCTCCGCGAACACGGCGCAGAGGGTACCCGGCCCCATCGCCGCCGCCAGCCGCTCCGTCGGCAGCTTGCGGGTGAAGCGCTGGATCGGCAGCGTCTTCTCCATGCCGATGACGGAGTCGTAGTCGCCGCACATGCCGGCGTCGGTCTGATAGGCGGTACCTTTGGGCAGGACCTGGTGATCGGCCGTCGGCACGTGGCTGTGGGAGCCGACGACGAGCGACACGCGGCCGTCGCAGACGTGGCCCATGGCCATCTTCTCGCTGGTGGCCTCGGCATGCATGTCGACGATGATGGCGTCAGCCGTGGCGGCGAGGCGCTGCGGCGCCAGTTCGCGCTCCACCGCGGCGAAGGGATCGTCGAGCGCATCCATGAAGAGACGGCCCATCACATTGACGACGAAGACCCGGCGCCCGGTCGTCGTGGTGTAGAGGCTGGCGCCGCGTCCCGGCGTGCCGGCCGGGAAGTTGATCGGCCGCAGCAGTTTCGGATGGCGATCGATGAAGCCGACGGTCTCCCGCTGGTCCCAGACGTGGTTGCCGGTGCTGATCACGTCGATGCCGGCGGCATAGAACTCCTGACAGATCTTCTCGGTGATGCCGAAACCGGCGGCGGCGTTCTCGCCGTTGACGACGACGAAGTCGAGCCCCAGCTCGCGACGCAGCCGCGGCACATGCTCGACGACCACGTCGCGGCCAGACCGGCCGACGATATCCCCACAAAAAAGTATGCGCACCGGATGCTCGCTGTCCTGGGCCCGGAAACCGGGTGGCCGTGGCTACTACCGCGGCCGGGCAGGGGCAAGGAGAATGATGGGCGCCGCAGGTCGTCCTACCAATATCGGAACCCGCGATTGAAGTCCGCGCACTGAGTCTCGATGGTGGCGATCTCGTCCGGCGACAGCGACTGCCGATGGCGTCCGACGCTGGCTGGCGACGGCGGCTCGGCCCTCAGCGTCGTCCAGTACGCCGCCACATACGCATCGCGTCTATCGTCATCGCATCCTGTTTTAGCCAAGCCGAGGGACGCTGCGCGCAAGGTGTGTCAGTCGCCTGCGGTTCGCCGCGTGATGGCGATCGCTTCCCGTTCCGTGACGATCCAGTCGAGCGGCTGGTCGGTGTCGTCGCGGGGGACCGACGGCACTTCCTGCATGGCGAAGGCGACGCCGACGGCAAGCGCGTCGCCGGCGGCACGCAACTTGGCGAGCGTGCGATCGTAGAATCCGCCCCCGTAGCCCAAGCGGTAGCCGGCGCGGTCGAAGGCGAGGAGCGGCACGAGCAGGATCTGCGGTACCACCTCCGGCGCGTCCGGCGGCGGCGTCATCACCTTGAAGTTGCCGCGCACCAAGGCCATGCCCGGCTCCCAGCGCCGGAACAGCAGCGGCAAGCCGCGGCCGACGACCACCGGCAGACCGATGCGATGGCCGCGGGCGCGCAGCGCCTGAAGCAGCGGCCGCGGGTCGAATTCGTCGGCGAGAGGCCAGAAGCCGGAAACCGCTTTCCCGGCCGGCACGGCCACTGCTGCGAGGAAACGGTCGCGGACGGCCTCGCTGGCGTGCGCCAGAGTGGGGGCGGCGGCCCGGCGCCGCCCGGCCGCCGCGCTGCGCAAGGCGCGCTTGGCGGCGTCGATGTCTTCGGGGGGATTGTGCCGGGCGCCGATCGCCAATACCTTATCCCCCTAAAGCAAACGCGGCCCCGCGGGACCGCGCTGCAGAATGAAGCCGGGCGGGGCCACCTCGGCCGATGGCACGCATAGGTTCCTCCGTGGCCTGCTTAAGCAGGTGGGCGCCATATACCGAGGCCGGAGCCCCGGCAGGGACAGCTCCCTAGAGGTTAAGAGTTGGCCCCGGGAACGAGTCGACCTGTCGCACCGCGCAGCACCCGCCCGTGCAGCTAACTTAGGCGGCCTGGACCCGCGCCGCAATATCCTGGATCTGCTTGGCCAGCCGCTCGATCGAGCTGGCGACGGCGTTCTCGTCGATGGCCGGCGCCCGGCCCTGCTCCTGCTGCAGGCGCTCGATCTCGGCATTGGCGTCGCTCAGCTCGTCGGCCAGGAGCAACCCGACCATGAGCAGCAGGCGTGCCTCGCCGGCCTGCCCGACGGTCCGCACCAGCTCGTCGACACGGCGTCCGATCTCGCCGGCCAGATCGCGCAGATGCTGCTCCTGCCCGTCGTTGCAGGTCAGCTCGTAGGTCCGCCCATTGATGGTTACGGCGACATTCGACATGGACCGCCCCCGCGTCAGGTTTCGAGGATGGATTTCAGGCGGCCGATGGCCGAATCCAGGCGCGAGGAGACGGTGCGCGCCTCAGTCTGCAGGGAGACATGATTCTGGCGCAGACTCTTCAGCTCTTCGCCCAGGCGGTCACGCTCGGCCTTCTCCTTGTTCAGGTGCTTCTCGATCGCCGCTTCCAGCTGCTCGATCGCCGCGTCGAGTTGTTCCAATGCGTTCATGACACGCGACATTGCGGCGATTTCAGGCCACTAGGCAAGGTTCTGCCGACGCCCCCTCAATTCAGCGAGCATAGGCTTGGCCGCCGCATTCCGTCAACAAGGCGGCCGCGTATCGCGTGCGCGCCGCCTGCTAACTATATCCCGTTGACGCCCAGCGACTCGCTGGGCAAGTTGCGCCGCAACAATGCGGTTGGCATCACCGGCCCAGAGCATCGCACAAGACATCCGGGAGCCATCATGGAAGCAGTCAGCCCGCGCCCCACGCCGACCGCCGCGCCCGCATCGGGCGTGAGCCATCGCGACATGGCGAACGCCATTCGCGCGCTCGCGATGGATGCGGTGGAGAAGGCGAATTCCGGCCACCCGGGCATGCCCATGGGCATGGCCGATGTGGCGACGGTCTTGTTCAGCCGCTTCCTCAAGTTCGATCCGGCGCATCCGGACTGGCCGGACCGCGACCGCTTCGTCCTTTCGAACGGGCACGGCTCGATGCTGCTCTACGCGGTGCTCTACTTGACCGGCTACGCCGACATGACGATCGATGAGATCAAGCGCTTCCGGCAGCTTGGTAGCCGCACCGCCGGACATCCTGAGCACGGGCACGCCACCGGCATCGAGACGACGACCGGGCCGCTCGGCCAGGGGCTGGGCAATTCGGTCGGCATGGCGATCGCGGAACGCATCATGGCGGCGCGCTTCGGCGGCGATCTGGTCGACCACCGGACTTACGTGATGGCCGGCGACGGCTGCCTGATGGAAGGCATCAGCCACGAAGCTATTTCGCTCGCCGGGCATCTGCGTCTCAACAAGCTGACCGTTTTGTTTGACGACAACCACATCACGATCGACGGTCCGACCTCGCTCGCCGTATCGGAGGACCAACTGGCGCGCTTCCGGGCGGCCGGCTGGGCGGCCGAGGCGATCGACGGGCAGGACGCCGAGGCCGTCGTTGCAGCGTTGACGCGCGCCCAGACGGCGGACCGTCCGTCGCTCATCGCGTGTCGCACGACCATCGGCTACGGCGCCCCGAAGAAGGCGGGAACGGCGGCGGCCCACGGCTCCCCTCTCGGTGCCGAGGAGATCGCGGGCGCCCGTGCGAAACTCGGCTGGTCGGCGCCCCCGTTCGTGGTGCCTGACCCGATCCTCGCGGCCTGGCGTGCCGTCGGCCAACGCGGCAAGCCCCCTTTCGAGGCTTGGCAGAAGCGGCACGCCGCCCATGCCGATCGCGCCGAATTCGATCGGCGTATCCGCGGCGAACTGCCTGCCGCCGTCGATCCTGCGATCGCTGCTGTCAAGAAAAGCGCCTCCGCTGAGGCCCCCAAGCTGGCGACGCGGCAATCGTCGCTCAAGGTGATCGAGGCACTGGCGCCTGTCATGCCGGAGC
>Ga0335076_10004695_pt1 | contig 13843 bp, 13 predicted proteins | sample Lox_Sample_25_FD_206717 | JGI IMG/M metagenome (GOLD analysis project Ga0335076, IMG submission 206717) | Soil microbial communities from Loxahatchee National Wildlife Refuge, Florida, United States - Lox_Sample_2.5 | ecosystem: Environmental > Terrestrial > Soil > Wetlands | place: USA... | reverse complement strand
CGGGCGGCCCGACGAGGCACACGGCCTGGTCGGCGCGGTCGGTCATCGTGAGGGAGGCCTCGGCCGGGCGGCCGTCCACGAGCGGCACCGGCGCGCCGTCGGGCGCGCGGTCGACCTCGATCGCGCGCAGCTCCTTCGCCGAGCGTCCGCGGCCGAGGTAGAGGGCGAGGGCCAACTTCGCGGTCCAGCGCCCGAGCCGGAACTCGGTCCGACGCTTCGCGAAGCGGAGGCGACGGGTGAAGGCCGCCTCGCGCGGCGAGAGCCAGTCGTCGTCGGGCGGTGCGTCGGCCATCCCCTGCGACAGCCAGCGGAGGCTCATCGGGCTTCGATTCTAGCCGGCCGACGCACCGGGGAAGGCGGACGGCATGGGCCGGACGCGCCATTCCCCGGAGAGAGGGGTTGGGAACAGAATAGGAGCCATGAACGCCCTCGCCCCGTGGCTCGGGGTCGCCCGGGCCCCCTTCCTGCTGCTGCCCTTCACCCTCGTCGCCGCCGGAGCCGCGGCCGCCGCGTACGAGGGCTCCTTCGGCTGGGGAGCGACGCTCCTCGCCCTCGTCGGCCTCGTCCTCCTCCACGCCTCGGTCAACGCCCTCAACGAGGCGAGCGACATGGCCACGGGCATCGACCTCCGGACGACGCGTACCCCTTTCTCCGGCGGGAGCGGGACGCTGCCGGCGGGGCTGCTCTCGGTGCGGGCGACCCGCGTCTTCGCCTACGGCTGCGCGGTCGTCGGGGGGCTGATCGGCGGCTGGTTCGCGCTGCGTCTCGGGGCGACCTTCGCGCTCCTGATGGCGGCGGGGGCGGCCTGCGTCCTCTTCTACTCGGACCTCTTCGCCCGCACCGGCCTCGGCGAGCTCTTCGCCGGCCTCGGCCTCGGCGCGCTGCCCGTGTGGGGTGCGGCCTGGGTTCAGGGGCAGCCGCCGGGACGAGGCGCGCTCTGGGCGGGCGTGCCTGCGTTCTTCATGACGTTCGACCTCCTGCTCCTCAACGAGTTCCCCGACGAGGAGGCCGACCGGGCGGGGGGCAGGAAGAACCTCGTGCTGATGCTCGGACGCAAGGGGGCGGCCCTCGTGTACGCGGCGGCGGCGGCTTCCGCCCCCCTCGCCATCGTGGCCGCCGTCGCCCTCGAGGCGCTTCCCGCGCCCGCCCTCGCAGCGGTCGTGCCCTCCGTCCTCCTCGCCAGGCCCCTCCTCTGGGCGCTCGGCGACACGCGGCAGCCGGTGCCCGTCTCCGCCCTCGGCGCCAACGTCGCCTGGAACCTCGCCACCAACGCCGTCCTCGGCCTCGCTCTCGCGGTCGCCGCGCGCTGAGGCCCACCGGAAAGGAGCCCCACCGTGAAGACGCGTCTCGCCGTCCTCGTCGCGGCCGCCGTCCCCGCCTTCCTCGCCGCCTCTCCCGCCGGGTTCGCACCGATCTTCAACGGCAAGGACACCACCGGCTGGCACGTGAGCGAGGTGAACCACCACGGCAACAGCAAGGGCTGGACGGTGAAGGATGGCGTCCTCCTCGCCACCCAGGACCGCCCGGGCAACGGCGGGATCCTGCTCACCGACCGCAAGTACCGCGACTTCGAGGTCTCGCTCGAGGTCCTCCCCGACTGGGGCTGCGACGGCGGGCTCTTCCTGCGCAGCGACGAGGCGGGAGACGCCTACCAGGTGATGATCGACTACCTCGAGGGCGGCGTCGTGGGCGGCATCTACGGCGAGGGCTTCGCCCCCCTGCCCGCGGGCACCGGCGAGAAGGTGAACCGCGACTGGACGAAGCACTGGAAGAAGGACGAGTGGAACACCATCCGCGCCCGGATCGAGGGGGACGTGCCCCACATCCGCGTGTGGCTGAACGAGACGCCCCTCGTCGACTGGACCGACTCCGCCAACCACTCGAAGGACGGGGCGACCGACGGGATGATCGCCCTCCAGGTCCATTTCTCGAACGAGAAGACGCAGCGGTGGAAGCCCGGCGGCTTCCACCGCTTCCGGAACATCGCGATCAAGGAGCTGCCGCGCTGAGGCCGCCGGAGTGCGCCTCCGGGTCGTCGCCTGCGAGATCTTCTTCCGCGAGCTCTGCCACCTGGCGGCGCGCTCGCCGCGCAAGGTGGACGTGGAGTTCCTGCCCAAGGGGCTCCACGACCGGGGCGGGAGCGTGATGCGGGAGCGCCTGCAGGCGGCGATCGACGCCACCGACCCGGCGAAGCACGACGCGGTGGCGCTCGCCTACGGCCTCTGCAACAACGGCCTCGTCGGCCTCGAGCCGCGGTCGCTGCCCCTCGTCCTCCTCCGGGCCCACGACTGCGTCACCGCCTTCCTCGGGAGCCGCGCCCGCTACGCCCGGTACTTCGAGGAGCGCCCCGGCACCTATTTCGAGACGACGGGCTGGCTCGAGCGCGGCGTGGACGGCGGGCCGTACGGCCTGCCCAGCCAGACGGGCGGCCTCGGCTTCGACCTCGCCGTCCTCGCCTCGAAGTACGGCGAGGACAACGCCCGCTACATCCTGGAGACGATGACCCGCCACTACCGCCGGCTCGCGTTCGTCCGGATGGGCGTCGGGCCGGACTCGTCCTTCGAGGAGCGGACGCGCGCGCTCGCGGCGGAGAGGGGATGGGAGTTCGAGGCGGTGGAGGGGGACCTGGGCCTGCTGCAGCGGCTCGTGGACGGGCCGTGGGACGCTGCGGACTTCCTCGTGCTCCAGCCGGGCCAGCGGGCCGCCGCGACGCTGGGCGACGAGGTGATCGTCGTCGAGGCTTCGCCGGCCGGGTCCGGCCAGGGCCAGGAGGTGCGAAGGTGAACCGACTCTCCGTCTCTGCCGCTGCGCTCGCCGCTGCGTGTGCCGCCGCCATCGCGACCTCCCCGACCCTCCTCGGCGACGAGGGGCCAGGCGGGCCCGCGGCCGACCCCTCGCGCTCCGCCTCGACCGAAGGCGCTCGGGGTGACATCCTCCTCCGCGACTTCAAGCCGCGCTCGATGCTGAAAGTGCCGGTGCACGAGGTGGAGCGGGCCGCCTTCCCGGCGATCGACGTGCACAACCACGTGAACGACGCCCGGGGGAACGACCCGCCGGTGCCCGTGCCCGAGCTGCTGGCGCGCATGGACCGCCTCAACCTGAAGCGAATCGTCGTCCTCACCGGCGGCTGGGGCGAGGCGCTGCAGGGTGTCGTGGACCGGATGGCGAAGCTCCACCCCGACCGGTTCACGGTCTTCACCCAGCCCGACTGGAGCCGCATCGACGAGCCGGGGTTCGGCGACGAGATGGCGGCGCTCGTCCGCGACTCCTACGCCCGCGGCGCCCGCGGACTCAAGATCCTGAAGAGCCTGGGCCTCGTCGTCCGGGACCGCAGCGGACGGCTGGTCGCGGTGGACGATCCGCGCCTCGACCCGATGTGGGCGGAGTGCGGCCGCCTCGGGATCCCGGTGGCGATCCACACCTCCGATCCCGACGCCTTCTTCGAGCCGCTCGACGCGACGAACGAGCGGTGGGACGAGCTTCAGGCCCACCCCGACTGGAGCTTCCACGGGCCGGGGTTTCCGGCCAAGCGGGAGCTCCTCGACGCCCGTAACCGCGTCTTCGCCCGGCACCCGGAGACCACGTTCGTCGCCCTGCACATCGCCAACCATCCCGAGGACCTGGACGACGTGTCGGCCGTCCTCGACCGGCACCCGAACGTGGTCGTGGAGACGGGCGCCCGGCACGCGGAGCTCGGGCGGCAGCCCCGCCGCGCCCGCGCGTTCTTCCTGAAGTACCAGGACCGCATCCTCTTCGGCACGGACGCCGCACCGAGTGAAGGGATGTACCGGAACTGGTTCCGATTCCTCGAGACCGCCGACGAGTCCTTCGACTACTGGAACTCCCCCGGCCAGGGACGCTGGAAGATCTCGGGCCTCGACCTCCCGAGAGACGTGCTCGAGAAGGTCTACGCGAGGAACGCGGAGCGCGTCATCCCGGCGAGCGAGGGAGCCGCCGGCCGCCGCTAGAGGTTCGCCCTCAGGAAGGCCAGGACCTCGAGGCGCCCCTCGGCCGTCTCCTGGTGCGCCACGCCGTAGCGGAGGAGCTTCCACCGCTCCGGGTGCCCGGCCTCGGCGTAGGCCGCCTTCAGCTCACGGTCGATGATGTCGAGCCCGGCCACGGGCGTGAGCGGGTCCAGGGTCCCGGCGAGGCCCAGGTGCGCTCGGGGCACGATGAGCGCGTTCACGTCGGACGCAGTGAACTCCTTCAGGAGGCCGGGCACGTAGTAGTAGATCCCGTGGCGGTCGAGCCCACTGTCGGCGACAAGGGTGTGGTACTCGGTGAGGCAGCAGATGTCCACCGTCACCTTGACCCGCTCGTCGAGGGCAGAGAGCCACTGGGCCATCGTGCTCCCCATCGACATGCCGAGGGTGGCGACGCGGGAGGCGTCGACATCGGCCCGTGTGACGAGCCAATCGAGGGCCCGGATCGAATCGTAGACCATCATCCCCCACAGGACCCGCCCCTGCCAGAGCATCGCCTTGAAGGTGTCCATCTCGGTCGCGTGGTTCCGCTCGCCGAAGCACCAGTGGTCGATGCAGAGGGCGACGTAGCCGGCCCGGGTGAGCGCCTTCGCGTAGGGCTCGGGCTGCATGTAGCCGCGACCCTCGACGAACTCCTTCTTGCCGATGTCGTAGCCGCCGCCGTGCGAGTGGTCGAAGACGATCGCCGGCGCCTTGCCGCCGATGCCCTTCGGCCGGGCGAGGAAGGCGGGCACCGGCTCGAGGCCGTTCAGGTCGAGCACCCACGACTCGAGGACGTACCCGTCGCGCTCGTCCTCGCCGCGCTTCGTGCCGGTGATGGGCCGGCGGCGGTCCGGGAGGTCGCCGAGGAGGGCGTAAAGCCTGGCCCGGCGGCTCTCGGCGTCGCGGTGGGACCGGCCGACGGCGGGAGGCACGGGCATCTCGGCGCCCGCGGGGGAGGCGAGAGCCGCGACCGCACCGAGCCCTGCCGCCGACGCTTTCAGAAAGTCCCGCCGCTCGAGCTCACCCATCGCGCCCTCCTCGATGCCGCCCCGATGGTGGGCCGGCTTCGGCCCGGCCGTCAACGCCCGCCGACCGCGGGCTCTCCCTCTACGGGAGCGGGCGGATCGCGACGTTGCGGAACCAGAACCCGCTGCCGTGGTCCTGGAGGGCGATGCGGCCCGTCTTCGCGAGGCCGTAGGCGGGGGCGTCCTTCCACTTCCCCGAGTCGCGGAGCTTCTTCCACTCGTCGTTCCAGCGCTCGAACTCGAGGATCTTCTTCCCGTTGAGCCAATGCTCGACGTGCGTCCCGTTCACGACGATCCGGGTCTCGTTCCACTCCCCCACCGGCTTGAGATGCTTCTCCTTGTTGGGGAGGTGCATCGCGTAGTTGGCGCCGGCGAGCTGCCACGGCTCGAGCTTCTCCGGGAAGCCGACGTCGTCGATGAGCTGGTACTCGGGCCCCGTCTTCCAGGGCGCGTCGTACTTCTTGTCCTCGACCACCCCGTACATGACGCCGCTGTTGCCGCCCTTCGTGGCCTTCCAGTCCACGCGGAGCTCGAAGTTCGTGAACTCGCGGTCGGTGGTGAGGTCGGCCCGCTTGTCGCTGCCGTAGTTGCCCTCTGTGCCCACCGTCTTGAGGGAGCAGTCCTCGACGATCCACGCCTTCGCGGACTGGCCGTTGTACCCGTGCCAGCCGCTCGTGGTCTTCCCGTCGAAGAGGAGCTGCCAGCCCGCGGCCTTCTCCGCGGGGGTGAGGACGTTCACTCCCGTGCAGGGAGCTGCGGCTTCCGCCACCCCCGCCCCGAACGCGACCGCGCCCGCCACCAGCAAGCCGAAGACCCTGGGTCTCATGTCGTCCTCCTCTCCGCTCGACGCCCATTCTCCTCCGACTCGCCGGCACGGGCGAGCCCGGCGATCGGGTCTCATGGGCTAGAATCGCGCGCGATCGTCTCTCCCGAGGAGACCTGCCGGCCATGCGGAGATCACTCGCCCGGTCGACGGCGCTCGTCCTGGGGATCGCCGTGCCGGCCCTCGGGCCGGCCGCCTCGGCGACCCGGGCGGCGGAAGGACCCCGCGCCCGCGACCTCGGCGTGCCGTTCGACGGCACGCCCGGCCCGCTGAACGCGATCACCGACGTGGCCGGCGTCGAGGTCGGCCAGGTCAGCCTGGTCTACGGCGCGGGGAAGCTCGTCGTCGGGCGAGGCCCGGTCCGCACCGGTGTCACCGCGATCCACCCGCGCGGACGGTCCAGGGACGACCCGGTCTTCGCCGGCAGCTTCGCCCTGAACGGCAACGGCGAGATGACCGGCCTCGCCTGGCTCCAGGAGTCGGGCTTCCTCGAGGGCCCGGTCGTCCTCACCAACACCCACAGCGTGGGGATCGCGCGGGACGCGGTCATCGCGTGGCAGAGCCGTCGCGGTCCGGGCGTGCAGCCGTGGGGCCTGCCCGTCGTGGCCGAGACCTGGGACGGGTGGCTCAACGACATCGACGGCTTCCACGTGAAAGACGCCCACGTCTTCGCGGCCCTCGACTCGGCCCGGGGGGGCGCGGTGGACGAGGGCGGCGTGGGGGGAGGCACCGGGATGGTGTGCTTCGAGCTCAAGGGCGGGATCGGCACCGCGTCCCGGAAGCTCGACGCCCGCTCGGGCGACGCCACCCTCGGCGTCCTCGTCCAGGCCAACTTCGGCCTCCGCCGGCAGCTCACGATCGCCGGGGTCCCGGTCGGCCGGGAGATCACGGAGGGCACGTTCCGGGACGAGGAGTCGGGCTCGATCATCGCCGTCGTCGCCACCGACGCTCCCCTCCTTCCGCACCAGCTCGCGCGCCTCGCGAGACGCGTGGCGATGGGCCTCGCGCGGACGGGGAGCGTGTCCATGAACGGCTCGGGCGACCTCTTCCTCGCCTTCTCGACCGCGAACCCCGGTCTCGCCACGGCGAAGGCCGCCACCGCCGCCACCGTCCTCCCGAACGACGCGATGAACCCCCTCTTCGCTGCGACGGTGCAGGCGACCGAGGAGGCGATCGTGAACGCGCTCGTGGCCGGACGGACGATGGAGGGCATCGACGGCCACCGCGTCCTCGGTCTCCCCCACGACCGCCTGTGCCAGATCCTCGCGAAGTACGGGCGGCTCACCCCGCCGGCGGCCGCGGCGAGCCGGTAACGCTATGATGGGGAGATCCTGACAAGGGCCGTGCGGGGCGAGGAGGGACGCGTGCGAAAGGTGGCCGTGCTGGGCTCGGGACCCGTCGCGAAGGCGCTCGCGAAGGGACTGAAGGCGAAGGGCTACGAGGTGCGGATCGGGAACCGCAGCGCCGAGAAGGGCGCGGCGCTCGGGAAGGAGCTGGGGATAGAGGCCGCGACGCCCGCCCGAGCCGCGGCCTGGGCGGACGGGGTCGTGCTGGCCGTCGCGGGCCTGGCAGCGGAGGAGGCCCTCGCCGGCGCTGGCGCCGCCAACCTGAAGGGGAAGGTCGTCATCGACGCGACGAACCCGATCGCCGCCGAGCCCCCCGTCGACGGCGTCCTCCGCTTCTTCACCGGGCCGAACGCCTCCCTGATGGAGCGCCTGCAGGCGGCGTTCCCGGAGGCCCGGCTCGTCAAGGCGTTCAACAGCGTGGGGAACGCGTTCATGGTCGACCCCTCCTTCGCGGGCGGGAGGCCGACGATGTTCTTCTGCGGCAACGACGCGGGAGCGAAGGCGGACGTCGCCCGCCTCATCGAGGAGCTCGGCTGGGAGCCGGCCGACATGGGCACGGCGACGGCCGCCCGCGCGATCGAGCCGCTCTGTCAGCTCTGGTGCATTCCCGGCTTCCGCGAGAACCGCTGGTCGCACGCCTTCAGGCTGCTGCGGCAGTAGAGGCGGCGGGCGGCGGGCGTCAGAGACGGTTCACGGGCGCCGGCTTGGCGTTCGGGTCCTGGAACCACTTCAGGTAGGCGGCCGCCCCGTCCTTGCCGCTCTGGACGAGCTTCTGGATCGTGTCGTCGGAGAGGTCGAACTGCGTCGCCTGCACGCTGAGGGTGTCCAGGAACCCCGTCCGCTGCCAGTCGTTGGCGTGGAGGTGGCTGCGGTTCAGGGTCTCCAGCATGAAGTTGATGACCCCTTCGCGAAGGGATCGGGTAGTTCCACGAAACGCCCCCGTCGACGAAGACCGCGTGCCGGTCGTCGTCCTTCACGGCGGCGAAGAAGAACGGGATGCTCATCGAGATCCGCACCGCGTACCAGATCGGCGTGTCGGGCGTGGTATCGGCCGAGAAGACCTGGGGGGTCTCCGCGGAGATGTTGCTCCCGATGACGGTCAGCTCCTTCCGCTTGTTGCCGGGGTTGGCCTGGACGTGCCGCCCACGATCTGCTGGATGTCCTGGGCGGAGCACCCCACCGCCACGAGGGTGGCGGTGATGGCGCCCGCCGAGGTGCCGGCCACGCGCGTGACGTCGGCCACGATCCCGCTCGCCTCCAGGACGCTCAGCGCACCGGCGTAGGCGATCCCTTGACCCCGCCCCCTTCGAAGACGAGATTGCGGAACTGGCTCTTCGGCATGTGACCTCCTCGTTCGGCGCCGCAGCCACCGCGGCCGCGGGCGACGGCTCCGGCCCGGGGAATGACGGAAGGGTTCCGGCCGGAATCCTAGATGCCCGCGGCGGCCCCGCGCGAGGTCCCGGCCCTCGGCTCCTCGAGGGGGGTGACGGGGTCGAGGGCCAGCCAGCAGGCGGCCCCGAGGACGTACACCGCGGCCGAGACGAAGAACGTGAGGGTCCAGCTCCCGGTCCGCTCGACGACGTAGCCGGTCACGATCGGCGAGACGAACCCCCCGAGGTTGCCCATCATGTTCATGACTCCGCCGAGCGTCGCCACGCACCGCCCACCGATGTCCATGCACGTCGCCCACGAGCCGGGCACCGCGAGGTCGTTGAAGAAGCTCACGAGCGCGATGGCCAGAACGGCGAGGTAGGGATCGGCGAGGAGGGTCGACACGACGAGGAGGACTGCACCGCCGAGGTTGCCGAAGGCGCCGAGGCCGCGCCGGGCCCACCGCGCGCTGCCCAGCCGTCGGCCGAGGCCCGGGGCGAGCCAGCCCGCGGCCAGGGAGCCGAACCCGCCGAGGAGGAGCGGGAGCCCGGCCAGCCACGCGCTCTGGCGCATGTCGAAGCCGCGGGCCTTCAGGAGGTAGGTGGGGAACCAGGTGATGAAGAAGTACCAGACGTAGCTGAGGGCCCAGTACTGCCCGCACAGGCACCAGACGGTCCGCGAGCGGAGCCAGAGACCCCACGGCACTTCGACGTCGTGCGAAGGGACGGCCGGCTCGGGGGGGAGCAGCGCGGCTTCGGCGGCGTTCACCGCCGGGTGCTCGCGGGGATCGTCGCGGTACCAGGCGAAGAAGGCGGCCGCCCAGAGGACGCCCAGGAGGCCGAAGAGGAGGAAGGCGGTGCGCCAGGGGACGAACTGGAGGGTGAAGAAGACGAGGAGCGGCGTCGCCGCCCCGCCCCACCGCGCGCTCATCCAAAGGAGGCCCTGGGCTCGCGACCGCTCCCGGACCGGCAGCCAACGGTTCAGGGCCTTCGTGAGGTTCGGGAAGCAGCCCGCCTCGCCGGCGCCGAAGAGGAAGCGCGTCGCCGAGAGCGAGACCCAGCTCCACGCCCAGCCGGTCGCGGTCGTGAAGAACGACCACCAGAGGACGATCCGCAGGAGCACCTTGCGGGGGCCGATGCGGTCCCCGAGCCAGCCGCAGGGGATCTCGAAGAGGGCGTAGGCGAGAGTGAAGAGGGCGAAGACCCAGCCCATCTGCCAGTCCGTGAGCCGCAGGTCGCGCGAGATGAGCGGAGCGGCCTGCGAGATGCACACGCGGTCGACGTACTGGATGACCGCGAGGGCGACCCCGAAGGCGACCACCCAGTACCGGGTGCGGGTGGGCGCCGGCGAGGGCGCGACGGCCGCCGGGGGACCGCTCATCGCGCGCGCTCGTCCCAGGGGCCGCCGGCTACAGGCTCGCGAAGTCGTCGGTGGCCTGGACGAGGGCGCTCAGGATCCCCGGCTCCTTGATGCTGTGGCCGGCGTCGGGGACGATCACGAGCTTCGACTTCGGCCAGGCTTTGTGGAGCGCCCACGCGCTCGCCGCCGGGCACACGACGTCGTAGCGGCCCTGCACGATCACCCCCGGCAGGTGCGCGATCCGGGGCGCGTCGTCGAGGAGCTGCGTGTCGCTCCGCAGGAAGGCCCCGTGCACGAAGTAGTGGGCCTCGATGCGGGCGAAGGCGTCGGCGAACGCGTCGCCGCCGTAGTGGGCCACGTACTCGGGGTCCACGAAGAGGCGGCTCGTCGTCCCCTCCCAGATCGACCACGCCCTGGCCGCGTCGCTCCTCACCGCGGGGTCGGGCGACGTGAGCCGCCGGTAGTAGGCGCTCATGAGGTCGCCCCGCTCGACCTCGGGGATCGGCCTCAGGTACTCGTCCCACGCGTCGGGGAAGAGCCAGCTCGCCCCCTCCTGGTAGAACCAGAGGAGCTCCTTGCGACGGAGGAGGAAGATGCCGCGGAGGACGAGGCCGGTCACCCGCTCGGGGTGGGTCTCCGCGTAGGCGAGGGCGAGCGTGCTGCCCCAGCTCCCCCCGAAGACCATCCACTCGTCGATGGCCAGGCGCTCGCGGATCCTCTCCGCGTCGGCCACGAGATCCCAGGTCGTGTTCTCGCGGAGCTCGGCAGCGGGCGTGCTCCGGCCGGAGCCCCGCTGGTCGAAAAGCACGACGTGCCACCGCGCGGGGTCGAAGTAGCGCCGGTAGTCGGGGTCGAGGCCGCCTCCGGGGCCGCCGTGGAGGAAGAGCGCCTTCTTCCCCTTCGGGTTGCCCACCTGCTCGTAGTGGACCGTGTGGAGGTCGGAGACCCTCAGGAAGCCGTCGTCAAACGGCTCGACGGGGGGATAGAGTGAGCGCAAGGCCACCTCCAGTGAGCGGGGTGGGCATTGTAGCCCGCCGGCTCGCCGGCGCTAGAATCCGCAGCCGGCGGACCTTCCCTCGTGAGAACGCCGTGGCGAGCGAACTGGACCTCGACGCCTACCTCGCACGGATCGGCGAACGCCGTCCGCTCGCGCCCGGTCGGGAGGCGCTCACCCGCCTGCACCGCGCCCACTGCGCGGCGGTGCCGTTCGAGAACCTGGACATCCTGCTCGGCCGGGAGATCGCGCTGGACGTCCCCGCGCTGGAGGCGAAGCTCGTGCGGGGCCGCCGCGGGGGCTACTGCTTCGAGCAGAACACCTTCTTCCGGGCCGCGCTCGAGGCGCTGGGCTACCCGGTCACGGCCCTCGCCGCCCGGGTCCGGTTCGGGACGACCGAGGTCCGCCCGCGCACGCACATGCTGCTCCGGGTCGACCTCCCGGAAGGGGCCCTCCTGGCCGACGTGGGCTTCGGGGGGGACGGGCCCGTCCACCCGATCCCCCTCGCCGAGGGGACCGAGACGTGGGTGGGCGACGCGGGGCACCGGCTGCGGCGCGAGGGCGACCTCTTCGTCCTCGAAGGAACGACCGGCGGCGAGTGGGCCGACCTCTACGCCTTCACCCTCGAGCCCCAGTTCCCGGTGGACTTCGAGATGGCCAACCACTTCACGAGCACCCACCCTCGCTCGGCCTTCGTCCTGAGCCTCACCGCCCAGCGCTCGTGGCCGGACCGGCGGGTGATCCTGCGCAACCGCGACCTGACGGTCCGCGAGGGAGGTGCCATCCGGACGACGACCGTGCGCGACCCGGATCACCTCCTGGAGGTGCTCGCCTCGAGCTTCGACCTCGTGTTCCCCGCCGGCACGCGCTTCCGCAAGCCGGAGTTCTGACCGAGGACGGCAAAGGGCGCGGGTTCAGGGAGCGAGGAGCGCCGCCGCGCGGTGCTCGGCCCACCACGCCATCCAGACGAGGGGGGCGTTCCCGTCGATCGCGACCTCGCGGGCCGCCCAGCCCCGGCCCTTCACCGGCATCATCTTCATCCCGGGCAGCGAGCCGAAGGCCGGCATGTCGGGGTCTCCCGCGTTCGTCCAGTCGTTCGGGCCGAGGGCCATCTTCCCGCTCGCGGTGTCGGGCACGATCGTGTCGTGGAGGCGCTCGACCGCGTTCGCGCCGAAGCCGGTCACCATCGAGAGCGCCATCGCGTTCGTGCCGAGGATGTAGTCCATGACCCGCACCGCGTGCCCGGCGTAGGCGGCCGCCGCTTTCCGATCGCCCGCCTGCGCCTTCTCCTCGGCGGCCACCGCGAGGACGACCCCGTCGTCGAGGAGCATGCGGTTCGAGCCCCAGCGCCAGTTGTCGTCCACCTCGTCGCGGTCGCCGCTCCTCCAGCGCTTCGACCGGACGTCCTTGGTCACGCCGGGGTAGCCGACGGCCATCTGACGGACGCAGCCGTCGGCGTAGGCGAAGAGGGACTTCCGGATCGCCTGGAGGTCGATGCCCTCGGGACGCGCGGCGAGGAGCGAGAGGTTCGCGGTCGGAGCCACCGCCATCCACCAGAACTCGCCGATCTCGGCGAAGCGGGGGTGGCCGGCGACCTCCTTCGCCAGGGCGCTCGACCCGGGATCGCCGAGGGCCCGGCTGGCCAGGAAGACCTCGACGAGCGCGGCGTAGCCGTCGTCCTCGATGTTGTCGCGGCCGGGATGGCAGGGCTCGCGGTGCGAGGCCGGCTCGCGCCAGAGCGCGTAGACGTCGTTGTCCGGGTAGATCCCGCCCTCCCCGCCGAAGTCAGGGAAGTCCCGGCAGGTGGCGGGCTCCGTCCGCGCGTTCGTGAAGGCGATCCTCGCGAGGTCGAAGGCGCGGTGCGCCGCCTGGGGCTCCTTCTCCGCGAGGTGGACCCGCGCGAGCTGGGCGAGCGCGCGCGCCACGGCGAAGGTCGCCTTCGTCTCCGTCTTCGAGACGCAGGGGCCGGTGGCGTGGGGCGGGCACGGCCCCCAGCTCGGCACGTTCGTGTGCAGCTTGGCCACGGCCAGCTTCTGGCCGGGCAGGATGAGCTGGTGCAGGAGCTCGGTCCCGACCTTCACCTCCTCATAGAGCGAGGTCCCGCCGAACGAGGCGTTCGCCTCCGGGTAGCGCTCGTAGAGGTCCATGAGGAGCCAGGCGGCCATGGCGGTGTTCGTGGGGTAGCTGCCCTTGTCCCCTGCGTCGTACCAGAAGGGACCCACGATGCGGCCGGCCGTCCAGTCGTTCAGGAACTTGTCGAAGACGGTCTCGGGCGCGCGGTGCTCCCGGAAGTAGCCGAAGCTCCTCTCGGCCAGGCGGCCGTAGGGGCTCGTCGCGGAGACGTCGAAGGGCAGGGAGTCCTTCCCGTCGACGCTGAGCCGGAGCTTCTCTCCCGTGCCCGAGAAGGACGAGAAGTCGATCCTGAAGAAGCTGTCCCCCGAGGCGAAGTCGGCGGCCACGTGGTCGCGGGACGTGCCGGACGCCACGGCCTTCCCGGCCGCATCCTTCAGCGTCCACGCCTTCGCATCGCCTTCCGAGGAAAGGTAGAGAGCGATCTTCGGGCCGTGCTGGAAGTAGCCGAGGTCGTTCACCCGGAAGGGCGAGAGGAGCTGGCTCCCGTCGTCCGCGGCCCAGGCGCCGGTCGAGAGAACGAGCCCCAGGACGAGTGCCGCGCCCCGCTTCGTCATGTCGAGCCTCCCTGCCGCGCGGCGGCGGCCGCGCCGGACGCCTGCGGATTGTAGTAGCGTGGACGCCATCCCGGTAAGGAGACGCCCGATGACCCTGCCCTCGCCGTCCCGCCGTCGCTTCGTCTCCGCCTTCGGCGCCGCGGTGGGCGCGGCGGCGGTCCGCCCGCCGGCGACTGCGGCAGGCGCTCGCCTCGGGCTGGCGGGAGAGCCCGTCGTGGACCTGAGCTCGAACGAGAACCCCTACGGCCCCTCGCCCGAGGCCCTCGAGGCGAT
>Ga0335076_10004694_pt1 | contig 13844 bp, 12 predicted proteins | sample Lox_Sample_25_FD_206717 | JGI IMG/M metagenome (GOLD analysis project Ga0335076, IMG submission 206717) | Soil microbial communities from Loxahatchee National Wildlife Refuge, Florida, United States - Lox_Sample_2.5 | ecosystem: Environmental > Terrestrial > Soil > Wetlands | place: USA... | reverse complement strand
GTCGGCGGAAGAGGAGAACGCGTTCAAGGCGCCGATCGCCGCGCAATACGAGCGCCAGGGCAGCGCCTATTACGCGACGGCGCGGCTCTGGGATGACGGCCTCATCGATCCCGCCGAGACCCGCAATGTGCTCGGCCTCGCGCTCTCAGCTTCGCTCAACGCGCCAGCAGAGGAGACACGCTTCGGCGTGTTCCGCATGTGAGTCTGGTCGTCGAATCCGCGGGCGGCGTCGCGACGCTGACCCTCGATCGGCCGGAGGTGCACAACGCCTTCGACGAAACCCTGATCGCGCGCCTGGCCGACGCTTTCACCGCCGCCGCCGGCGATGCCGGCGTCCGCGCCGTCGTGCTCAGGGCCAACGGCAAGAGCTTTTCCGCCGGCGCCGATTTGAACTGGATGAAGCGCATGGCCGCATTCTCCGAAGCGGAGAATCTCGACGACGCCAGGCGCCTCGCCGAATTGCTGCGGGTCATCGATACCTGCCCAAAGCCGGTGATCGCGCGGGTGCAGGGCAACGCCTTTGCCGGCGCGATCGGCCTCATCGCCTGCTGCGACCTCGCCGTCGCCGTGGCGGAGGCGGAGTTCGCGGTGACCGAGGTGCGCCTCGGCCTCATTCCCGCGGTCATTAGTCCCTATCTCATCCGCGCCATGGGCGCGCGGCAGGCGCGGCGCTGGTTCCTGACCGCGGAGCGCTTCACCGCCGAGCAGGCCCAGGCCATGAACCTGGTCCACGAGGTCGTCGCCGCCGAGGACCTCGACGCCTGCGTCGATCACTGGCTCGATGCCGTGCGCAAGGCGGGGCCGGAAGCGCTCACCGCCGCCAAGCGCCTGGTGGCCGCGGTCGATGCCGCGCCGAGCACCGCGATCATCGACGAAACGGCGCAGCGCATCGCCGCGATCCGCGCGAGCGCCGAGGGCAAAGAGGGCGTCGCCTCCTTCCTCGAGAAACGCAAGCCGAACTGGGCCCGATGACACGCGCGATCGGAACAGTTCTCATCGCCAATCGCGGCGAGATCGCCTGCCGGGTGATCCGCACCCTGCGGGGGATGGGAATCCGCAGCGTCGCGGTCTATTCCGAGGCGGACCGCGACGCGCTCCATGTGGCGATGGCCGATGCCGCCTATGAGATCGGGGCCGCCCCGCCGCGGGAGAGCTATCTCAACCAGGCCGCCGTCCTGAAGGCTGCACAGGCCAGCGGCGCGGACGCGATCCATCCCGGCTACGGCTTCCTCTCGGAGAATGCCGGTTTCGCCGAAGCCTGTGGCAAGGCCGGCCTCGTCTTCATCGGCCCGCCGGTCTCCGCGATCCGCGCCATGGGGTCGAAGAGCGAGGCGAAGGCACTGATGGAGAAGGCCGGGGTGCCGCTGGTGCCCGGCTATCACGGCGCCGACCAGTCGCTGAAGGTCTTGAAAGCCGCGGCCGACAAGATCGGCTATCCGGTGCTGATCAAGGCCTCGGCCGGCGGCGGCGGCAAGGGCATGAAGGTCGCTACCGAAGCTTCCGAATTCCAGGCTGCGCTGGAATCCGCGCAGCGCGAGGCGAAGAACGCCTTCGGCGACGACCGGGTTCTGGTCGAGAAGTATCTGACGCGGCCGCGCCACATCGAGGCGCAGATCTTCGGCGACGGCCACGGCGACATCGTCCATCTCTTCGAGCGCGACTGCTCGATCCAGCGCCGGCACCAGAAGGTGATCGAGGAGGCGCCGGCCCCCGGCCTCTCCGCCGAGCGCCGCACCGCCATCGGCCAGGCGGCAATCGAGGCCGCGCGCGCCGTCGGCTATGTGGGCGCCGGCACCGTGGAATTTATCGCCGAAGGTCCGCATTTCTACTTCATGGAGATGAACACGCGGCTGCAGGTCGAGCATCCGGTGACCGAGGCGATCACCGGCCTCGATCTCGTGGAATGGCAGATCCGCGTCGCCCGCGGCGAGCGCTTGCCGAAGCCGCAGCGCGAACTCACGGCCGAGGGCCATGCCATGGAGGTGCGGCTCTATGCCGAGGATCCGGCGAAGGGCTTCCTGCCGCAGACCGGTCGCGTCTTCCATCTCCGCCTGCCGGAAGGCCTGCCGGGTATCCGCGTCGATTCCGGCATCCGCGCCGGCGATGCGGTCTCGGTGCATTACGATCCGATGATCGCCAAGATCATCGCGGCGGGCGCGACGCGGGCCGAGGCGATCGCGCGGCTGCGGCGCGGCCTGGCGGCGACCGAGGTCGGCGGTCTCGCCACCAATCTCGACTTCCTGCAGGCGATCCTGGCGCAGCCGGACTTCGCCGTCGGCGAGATCGACACCGGCTTCATCGAGCGGCACCGCGCGGCCTTGCTGCCCGACAACAAGCCCGTGCTGCCTGAAGCGCTGGCCCTCGCCGCGCTCGCCACCTTGCGCGCCGGTGAGCGCGACGCCTCAACACCGGCGGGCGATCCGCATTCGCCCTGGGCGCGCCTCCCCGGCTGGCGCCTGAACCGCGATGCCTACACCGATCTGCAGTTCGAGGCCGGTGAGCAGGCTATGAAGGTGCGCGCGCATTACCGCGGCGCTGCCTATGCGCTCGATCTGCCGGAGGGGCAGGTTACGGCGGATGCCGTGCTCGAGGCCGACGGCGCCATCGCGGCGCGGATCGGCGATGCACATTGCCAAGGCCGCGTGGTGCGCCGCGACGCCGAGCTGCTGGTCTTTCTCGACGGGGCCACCCATCGCCTCACCCTGGTCGATCCGCGCCGGCCCGCCGGCGGCACGGCGGCCGCGGCCGGCCATATCGTGGCGCCGATGCCGGGGACGGTGACCAAGATCGCGGTCAAGCCGGGTGATTCGATCAAGAAAGGCGCCTTGCTGGCGATCGTCGAGGCGATGAAGATGGAGCATGCGGTGACCGCGCCACGCGACGGCAAGATCAAGGCGGTGCATTTCGCCGCCGGTGATCTCGTCCCGGAGGGTGCGGAACTGCTGGCGCTGGAGGAAACGGCGTGAACCTGCCGCCGAGCGTGCGCATCGTCGAAGTCGGACCGCGCGACGGCCTGCAGAACGAGCCGACGCCGGTTCCGGTCGCGGCGCGCATCGCGTTGATCGAGGGGTTGGTCGAGGCCGGCCTGAAGGTCGTGGAGGCGGGTAGCTTCGTCTCGCCGAAATGGGTGCCGCAGATGGCGGACACTGCCGCGGTCCTCGCCGGATTGAAGCGCAAGGCCGGCGTGCGCTATCCCGTGCTGGTGCCGAACCTGCAGGGTCTCGAAGGCGCGGAGGCCGCCGGCGCCAAGGACATCGCGATCTTCGCCGCCGCCTCCGAGAGCTTCAGCAAGAAGAACATCAACTGCTCGATTACCGAGAGCATCGACCGCTTCCGCCCGGTTGCGGCACGTGCATTGGCGGAAGAGCGGCGCCTCCGCGGCTATGTGAGCTGCGTGCTCGGCTGTCCCTATGAAGGCGAGATCGCACCCGCCGCCGTCGCCAAGGTCGCGAAGGCGCTGCTCGATCTCGGCTGCGAGGAGATCTCCCTCGGCGATACGATCGGGACCGGCACGCCGGTCAGGACCCAGCGCATGATCGAGACGGTGGCGGCCCAGGTGCCGAAGGCGAAGCTCGCGGTCCACTTCCACGACACATACGGCCAGGCGCTCGCCAACATCCTGGCCGCGCTGGAGCTCGGCATCGCCGTCGTGGACTGCTCGGTCGCCGGCCTCGGCGGCTGTCCCTACGCCAAGGGCGCCTCGGGCAATGTCGCGACCGAGGATGTCGTCTACATGCTGAACGGCATGGGCATCGCGACCGGCATCGATCTCGCCAAGCTGGCCGCGGCCGGCCGCGCGATCACGCTGCAACTCGGCCGCACGCCCGCATCGAAGGTCGCGCAGGCGTTGGCGGCGAAGAACGGAAACAACTGAAACACCACGGAAACCAAGGCATGTGATGCAGATCGCCGAACGGAACTGACGAAGCGCGCTACGACCAAGACCTCGACCACGAGGCGGCGCCATTCTTGGGAGGAAACGTCATGACGGAGACCACAAGCTATGTGAGCGGCATCAGCGACACGCCGCTGCTGGGGCACACGATCGGCCATGCGCTGGATCTCGCCGCCGCGCGCTGGGGCGATCGCCCGGCGCTGATCGACCGCGGCACCGGCACGCGCTGGAGCTGGAAGGACTTGCAGCGCGAAGCCGATACCTTCGCCGCCGGCCTGCTCGGCCTCGGCCTCGTGCCGGGTGACCGCATCGGCATCTGGTCCCTGAACCGCGCGGAATGGGCGCTGACCCAGTTCGCCGCCGCCAAGGCCGGCCTCATTCTGGTGACGGTCAATCCGGCATACCGCCTGACGGAGCTCGAATACGCGCTCAATCTGGTGGAGTGCAAGGCACTGGTCACGGCGACGCAGTTCAAGACCAGCGATTACATCGGCATGCTGACGACGCTGGCGCCGGAGCTGAAGACCGCCACGCCCGGCGCGCTCGTCTCGGCGAAGCTGCCGCACTTGAAGATCGTCATCCAGATCGGCGGCACCTCTCCCGGCACCATCCCGTTCGCCGAAGTGGCGAAGCGCGCCGGCTTGAAGGAGCGTGCGGAGGTCGCGCGGCTCGCCGGCGTGCTGCAGTTCGACGATCCGATCAACATCCAGTTCACCAGCGGCACCACCGGCAACCCGAAGGGCGTGACACTCACCCATCACAACATTCTCAACAACGGCTATTTCGTCGGGCGCGGCTGCGCCCTCACGCCGCAGGACCGGATCTGCATCCCCGTGCCGCTTTATCATTGCTTCGGCATGGTGATGGGCAACCTTGCCGCCGTCACCAACGGCGCCGCCATGGTCTATCCCGGCGAGGGCTTCGATCCGCTGGCGACCATCGCCACCGTCGCCGAGGAGCGCTGCACCGCGATCTACGGCGTGCCGACCATGTTCATCGCCCAGCTCGAGCATCCGGGCTTCAAGGAGTTCGATGTTTCCAGCCTGCGGACCGGCATCATGGCGGGATCGCCCTGCCCGATCGAGCTGATGAAGAAGGTCATGGCGCTGATGCATGTGCGCGAGATGACCATCTGCTACGGCATGACCGAAACCAGCCCGGTCAGCTTCCAGAGCGCCGTCGACGATCCGGTGGAGCGCCGGGTCTCCACGGTGGGGCGCATCCATCCGCATCTCGAGGTCAAGGTGATCGACGCCGAGGGGCGGATTGCGCCGCGCGGCGCCACCGGCGAGCTCTGCACCCGCGGCTACTCGGTGATGCGCGGCTATTGGAACCAGCCGGACAAGACCGCCGAGGTGCTGGACCCCGGCCGATGGATGCACACCGGCGACCTCGCCACCATCGACGATGCCGGCTTCTGCAATATCGTCGGCCGCATCAAGGACATGGTGATCCGCGGTGGCGAGAACGTTTATCCGCGGGAGGTGGAGGAGTACCTCTACCGCCATCCGAAGATCCAGGACGTGCAGGTGTTCGGCGTGCCGGACCAGAAATACGGCGAGGAGCTCTGCGCCTGGATCCGGGTCAAGGCCGGCGAGCAGCTCAGCGAGCGCGACGTCCAGGCCTTCTGCGAGGGCCAGATCGCCCACCAGAAGATCCCGCGCTACGTCCGCTTCGTCGACGCTTTCCCCACCACCGTCACCGGCAAAGTCCAGAAGTTCAAGATGCGCCAGGCGATGGAAGAGGAGCTCGGCGTCAAGGCGGCCCGGACAGCCTGAGGGGACGGCCTGAGGGGATGGGGTGACGCCTTGCCCCCATTGGAGTCGACATGCCAAGGCTCTTGCCCTGATATATCGACTCCCGCCCTCTCGGGCGCGTTCTTCAATGGCGGATGGAAGATGAACCATGAGTGATCAGGGCAAGGTCGTGTTGGTGACGGGTGCCGGTTCCGGCATCGGCCGTGCGGTGGCATTGGCCTTCGCCAAGGCGGGTTACCGCCTGGCGGTGACCGGCCGCCGTGCCGAGCCGCTGAACGAAGTGGCGGCGGAGGCGGGGAAGCCCACGATCGCCATCCCGGCCGATGTCACGGATCCGAAATCGGTCGCGGCCCTGTTCGCCAAGGTGAAGGCCACGTTCGGCCGCCTCGACGTCCTCTTCAACAACGCCGGCACCATCGCCCCGGCGATCAATCTCGAGGAGCTGACGGCGGAGCAGTGGAAGGCGGTGGTCGACACCAATATCAGCGGCGTCTTCTACTGCACCCAGGAAGCCTTCAAGATCATGAAGGATCAGAGCCCGCAAGGCGGCCGCATCATCAACAACGGCTCGATCTCGGCGACGGCGCCGCGGCCGAATTCGGCACCCTACACCGCCTCCAAGCACGCGGTGCACGGCCTCACCAAGTCGACGGCGCTCGACGGGCGCAAGTACAACATCGCTTGCGGCCAGATCGACATCGGCAACACTGCGACGCCGATGGCGGCGCAGATGTCGAAGGGCGTGCTGCAGGCCGACCTCTCGGTGAAGGCCGAGCCCACCTTCGACGTGAAGCACGTCGCGGAATCCGTGCTCTACATGGCCAGCCTGCCCCTGGACGCGAACGTGCTCAGCCTGACCGTGATGGCGACCAAGATGCCCTTCGTCGGCCGCGGCTGAACGCGGTTTGTGCCCGATGGGCCTCAGGCCGCGGCAAGACCCTCACCCCGGCCCTCTCCCTCCGGGAGAGGGAGTGAAGGTCGCCGCCACAGCGTTCCTTCTCCCGTAGGGAGAAGGTGAGGATGAGGGTCTTGAAGCATACTGGGCTTCATCAAGTCGGGGCACGGCGCTAGGACGAGAATGCAAAAGATCGCGCGCATCCCGATCACCAATCTCTACGCCGACGGCGCCTATACTGGGCGCATCCATGTCGGCCGGCAGCGCCGGGCGTTGAACGTGCTGCTCGACACCGGCAGCAGCGTGCTCGCCCTCGACGGCACCAAATACGCGCTGGATGCGGCCGGCGGCGACAAGACCACGCGGCTGGCGCAATACGGCAGCTACAGCGACCGCAGCCACTGGGCGGGCGGCGTCATCAAGACCACGGTCGCGGTCGGCCACCAGGCCGAGCCGCTGACGGCGCCGCGCATCAACGTCGCCGTCGCCTATGAGGCCTCCGCCGACATGTTCGGGCTGACCGACGGCATCCTCGGCCTCGCCTATTCGCCATTGGACGAAGCCTGGGAGATGCCGGAGGACACGTCGAAGCGCCGCTATCCCAGCCGCAAGATCCGCGAGGGCCGCTACACCACGATCACGCCCTATTTGACCCAGCTCGAGCGCCAGGGCGTGGTCGCCGACCGCTTCGCCTTCTATACCCACCGCTCTTGCATCCATCGCGGCGGCGGAAAGGACGACCCGCTCAATCACGGCTGGATGATCCTCGGCGGCGGCGAGGAATGCCGCGAGTTCTACGAGGGGCGGTTCCAGACCGCGCGGGTGCTGGCGGAGCAGTGGTACAACACCAACCTGAAGGCGATCGTCGTCGGCGATGCGGTGCCGCTCGCCGTGCATCAGCGCGCCGGCCATGGCTATCCTTCGAACTCGATCGTGGACAGCGGCACCAACAGCCTCGACATCGGCCCGCTGCTCCTGAAGGCGCTGATTGCGAAGTTCAAACCCACGCAGCAGGCCCAGCTCATCGCCTCGATCCATGAGCAGCGCCATGTCCCGGTCGGCGAGCTGAAGCTGCGCTCTTGGCCAACGCTCACCTTCATCCTCGAGGGCCCGCGGCGCGACATCGCGCTCCGGGTGGCGCCCCACGACTACTGGCAGGTCAACGCACCGAAGCCGGGCCTCGCCCAGGCGGCGATCACCGAGGGCGATCCCGGCCTCACCATCCTTGGCCTGCCGCTGATGAACGGCTATTACACCATCTTCGACGGCGAGGCCGACAACGGCCGCGGCGTCATCCGCTTCGCGCCGAGTCGTCGATAAGGCGTGCGGCGTTGCGGGCTTCGAGGAAGCAGCGGGGCAGAATGTCGAGAACGATGGCGACCATGCTGGCAGCGCTCCTCTGCGCCGCGGCCTTTCCGGCCCGCGCCGAGGATCCGGCCGAGGTTCCACAAGTCAACTTCTATGCCTGGAGCGGCTATCTCAGCCCCACGGTCGCGAAGGACTTCACCAAGGCGAGCGGCATCAAGGTGATCTCCGACACCTACGCCAGCAAGGCGGAGGCCGACGCGAAGCTGACCGCCGGCGCGAGCGGCTACGACGTCGTGGTGATGAGCGCTTCCCCGTACCTGGAGACCGAGATCAAGGCCGGCGCCTATCAGAAGCTGGACCGCGCGCAGCTCCCCAGCCTCGCCGCCCAGGATCCGGCGGTGACACGACTGTTGGAGGTCGCCGATCCCGGCCATGAATATGCCGCGGTCTATCTCTGGGGCACCTTGGGCATCGCCTATGACGTCGATGTGGTGAAGAAGCGCGCGGCGGATGCGCCGATCGGTTCCGCGGGGCTGCTGTTCAATCCCAAGGTCGCGAAGAAGCTCGCCGGCTGCGGCATCGGCCTGATCGACGACCCGCTGGTCGTGCTGCCGATGGCGATGCAGTATCTCGGCATCGATCCCAACAAGGCCGGCGAGGTCGAGTACAAGCGGGCGACGGATGCGGTGATGAAGATCCGTCCCTACGTCAAATACATCGATTCCAACAAGCTCTTGAGCGATCTCTCCGGAAAGACGATCTGCCTCGCCACCGAATGGAACGGTGACGCGATCGCGGCGGCGAATCTCGCGCGGCTCAACCGGACCGGCGCCAATCTCGACTACTTCGTGCCGAAGGAAGGCGGGCTCGCCTTCGTCGATGCCTTGGCGATCCCGAAGGATGCGCCGCATCCTGCCTCGGCCCACGCCTTCATCAACGCGGTCTTGCAGCCGAAGGCGATCGCCCAGGCTTCGGACGAGATCGGCTATCCCAATGCGATCCCGGCGAGCCGGCCGCTGGTCAACGCCAATTTCCGGGACGATCCGCGCTTCTTCCCGCCGGATGACGCAAAGGCACGCCTCGTCACGCTGAAGGCGCTCGACCCGGCCCTGGCGGCGACGGTCGCCGAGCTCTGGGCCAAGGTGAAGCGCGGCTACTAGAGTGCTGAATCTCCTTCCGTAGTGCTGCTGCGGCGCCAACCCCCACTCCAGCTCGCCCCCATCTTGGGGGCGAGGGATCTTTTGAAGACGCTGCGGTTCGTGAAAGCGATGGCTGCAGGGATACGCGAAGGCTCTCGCCTTCTTCCCGCCCCCAAGATGGGGGCGGGTGAGGGTGGGGGTTGACGGTACCGCGATATTCTCTGAATGAGCCTGATTGAAGAACCAGCGCTCTGGCGCCCGATGTCTTCGGAACGCGCGGGTCGCTCACGCCGCCTTCGACGCCTTCACCGGGTGCAGGGCGCGGAAGCCGATGGCGATCCGGTTCCAGGTGTTGATGGCGCCGATCAGCACCGTGAGGTTGACCGCCTCCGCCTCGCTGAAATGCCTCCGCATCTCGGCATAGACGTCGTCCGGCGCATGCGTCTCGCTGATCAGCGTCAAGGCCTCGGTCCAGGCGAGGGCGGCGCGCTCCTTCTCGGTGTAGAGCGGCGATTCCCGCCAGGCGTCCAGGAGGTAGAGCCGCTCCTCGGTCTCGCCATGGGCGCGGGCGTCCTTGGTGTGCATGTGGATGCAATAGGCGCAGCCGTTGATCTGCGAGGCGCGGGTCTTTACCAGCTCGATCAGCGAGGGCTCGAGGCCGCTGGCGGCGATGACGGGCTCGATGGCGGCGACCGCCTTCATGGTCTCGGGCGCGGCGGCGTAGGGATTGAGGCGGGCTTTCATGTCGGTCTCCTCCTGGCTTCGATGACCTCAAGGACGGATTGCTTGCGGCCGATGTGACCGATCGCGATGTGATCGATCCGGGCCGCGACACTCTGCAGCAGGAACCGCAATCCTGTACGCCCGAATCATGACACCACCGCGGCGGCGATCACCCCAGACATTTCACGGGACATTTCAGGGGCTTGGAACTAGAGTCCCGGGAGCCGAATGGGGACGGCGCCTTTGCGATCCATTGCCGAGGAAGATCAGTCCGCCGATGAGCGATATCACCGTCAAACCGGTCATCAAGCCGGAGCTCAAGGTCGAGAAGCCCCGGCTCTACAAGGTGCTTCTGCTGAACGACGACTACACGCCGCGCGACTTCGTGGTGCGGGTGCTGAAGGCCGAGTTCCGCATGACCGAGGACCAGGCCCATCGCGTCATGTACACAGCCCATACCCGCGGCCTCTGCGTGGTTGCGGTCTTCACCAAGGACATCGCCGAGACGAAGGCGACCCGCGCCACCGATGCGGGCCGCTCCAAGGGCTATCCGCTGCAGTTCACCACCGAGCCGGAGGAGTAGCGGCCGCTTCGGGACGGCCGGAAAGCGACCGTCCCGTCACGGCGATGGTTCAATTCACGCGATACCGCGCGGCGGGCTCGGCGTTCAGGAAATTCGGCAGCAAGGCGCGGCGGGCGCCGTCGAACTGCTCCCACTGGCCGGCATCGGGCAGCGGCGGGATGGTGACGGCCTCGCGGCGGTCGAAGCCGATGAGGGCGGCATCCACCAGTTCATCCACCTCCATCACGCCCGGCACCTCGTCGATGTTCTTGCCGGCTTTTCCCCAGATCTCGGTGCGGGTCGCGGCGGGCAGCACCGCCTGGACATAAACGCCCTTCGGCCCGAGCTCGAGCTGCATGCCCTGCGACAGCGAGAGCACGAACGCCTTGGTCGCGCTGTAGACCGTCGAGCCGACTTCCGGGGCGAGGCTCAGCACCGAGCTGATGTTGACGATCGCCCCGGTCCCGGCCCGCACCAGCCGCGGCGCCACGGCGCTGGCGAGGCGCGCGAGCGCGGTCACGTTGAGGGTGATCAGCTTCGCGACGGCGTCCGGGCTCTGGTCCAGGAACTTGCCGGGCAGGCTGGCGCCCGCATTGTTGACCAGAATGCCGATCTTCTTGTCGCTGCGGACCCGGTGCTCGACCGCGGCAAGATCCGCGGGATCGGTCAGGTCAGCCGGCAGGATGTCGATCGCGACCCCGCTCTCGCGCCGCAGCCGCTCCGCCAGCGCCTCCAGCTTGGCGCGGTCCCGCGCCACCAGCACCAGGTCATGGCCCCGCTTGGCGAAGCGATCGGCATAGACGGCGCCGATTCCGGTCGAGGCGCCGGTGATCAGCACGGCGGGCTTCGGGTCGGCGGATTTCTGCGGGGTCATGGCGTTCTCCTATCTGACTGGTTTCATTGGATTTTAGTCGCTCGGCTCGCTATTAATCATGACGAGCATCATCTAAAATATATTGATGATAGTGATCATGTTTAATGTCAAGATCGAAAGCGGAGGTGGTGATGAAGGTCACGCGCGAGCAGATGGCGGAGCACCGCCGGAAGATCCTGGATGCGGCGGCCCGGCTGTTCCGGGCACACGGCTTCGAAGCGGTCACGGTCGCCGAGGTGATGCAGGCGGCCGGCCTTACCCATGGCGGCTTCTACGGCCACTTCAAGTCGAAGGACGAGTTGATCGCCGAGACCATCGGCCATGTCCTCGCGGGAACGGCGGAATCCCTCGAGCCGGCCGCTTATGCGGGCGGCTATCTCTCGGCGCGGCACCGCGACAATCTCTCGGGCGGCTGCCCGTTCGCGGGCCTTGGCGCGGAGACCATCCGTCAGACCCCTGAAGCGCGGGCGGCGATGACCGCCGGGCTGAAGCGCCATCTGGCGGCGCTGACCCGGGGAGCGCCGGGCGCGACTGCGGCCGCGAAACGCCGGGCCGCCATCGGCAGCTGGTCGGCCATGGTCGGTGCCTTGATCCTCTCCCGCTTCAGCGACGACCCGAAGCTCTCCGACGAGCTCCTGAAGGAAACCCGCGCCTGGATCGCCAAAGGAGAGAAGGCGGCAAAGGCGCGGGCCTGAAGCCACGTCGCGCCGCCGGCTCGCCTCGCTGGGCAACCCCTCCGGTCGTGCCGGGTTGGCCGAGAGAGACGTCTCTCGCGAACACCCGACTGCCAACACCGACTGGAGGTGCGCTCATGGCCGCCGAACATCCAATGGACGACGGTCGACTGGTCGCCGACCGCCGCCGAGTCTGGCACGATTTCCGCCGCCTGCTGTTCTGGGGTCCGATCCATGCCGCCGTCGTGCTGATCGTGGTGGCGATGCTGGCGGTCTATGGTCCGACGCCGGCAACCGTCACCCTGGGCATCGTGCTCATCGGCGGCAACATCGCCCTCACCGCCGCCATCCTCTCGAGCCAACGCTGGTAGGGCGAGCGACCGCGGTCTTCGGCGGCCCACTGGCGGAAGGCGACCGGCCCGCGCTCTCCGAGGGGTTGGCGGCAATCCCAACCTGCGCTATGTTCCGGCCGCTTCTCCCCCTCACGCCTCAGCTCACATGCGTCCGCTCCAGCCATTCATATCGCGCGTGCTCTCCCGCATTGAGCGTGACCAGGAAGGAATCGGACCCGCCTTACGGATTTGGATCATCGCGGTTCTCGCTGCCGGCGCCGCGGCAGTCATTTTCTGGCTGGCCAGCCGCGATCCCTTGTATCGGACCGTATTCGTCGAGGAGTTTCAATCCAACGAGGCGGGGCGAGCGGCCTACCTCTTTGGAACGCTGCACGGCGAGGGCGGGAACTTTCAGTCCGTCGTCGCCGAGCCGCTGGGAAACCTGCTCAGCTGGGGAAGCTACAGTCTCTTCGGCTTCGGCCTCTATCAGCTGAGGCTGCCCTTCCTCCTGCTATCCGTTCTCTCATTGGCCATCTTCGGGACGGCGGTACGGCGCGAAGCCAGCGGCCATGCATTGCTTGGCGGGCTGGTGTTTGCCGCGTTCGTGCTCTCGCCGTTTCTGCTCAACCTGCGTGCGACATCGGTTGTTGAAACCATGTATGTGCCCATACTGGGCGCCGCACTCCTGATCGCCGGCCGGATCGAAATGGCAAAGGGGACCAGACATTCCGACTGGTTCGCTCTTGCCTGCGTGTCCGGACTGGCCGTCTTCGTGAAGCAGGAAGGCTTCATAGTTCCGCTCGCCGCGCTGGCCGTCGCCGTTCTCGAATGGCTTCGAGGCCGGCTGTCACGCGGCGCGGCGCTGGCGTTCGCTGCAGGCGGACTTGTCGTTGCTGCCGCCTATGTCGCGACGGTTGTTTCGATCGCGGGTGTCAATGGCGTGCTCGCCTATATCGACAATTTCAATGCCACCATGGCCCTTTCCAAGATCAAGGCGGGTTCCATGGCAGAGGCGTTGGCGCGGGCGGTCGTCAATGGCCCCAAGAATCTCGATCTCTACTTCCCGGGTCTTTCCCTCGTTTCGGTGCTCGTGCTCGCCGCCGGATTCCTCCATCGAGACGCTCTGTCCCTGCCGGGGCGGATGAGCCTGGCCATCGTGATCATCTTCATCCTCGGCTTGCCGTTTCTGCCGGTGGTCTACTGGAAGCGGTTTCTGATCGCAGGGCCGGCACTGCTCTTTGCCGCGCTGTCGGTTTATGTCGCCTGGCAGCGCACCGGCGGGACGCGCGTCGGCCCGCTCGGGCAGAGAATTCTCTCGGTCTCGCTGGCCATCTCCATCCTCGTGGCCGGCTTTGCCTGGGCATCGCCCTTCGCCGGCATGTGGCAAACGAGGCCCTTTTGGGATGGCGGGCCTGCATCCTGGCTGTCGATCGCTTGCGCCGCGGGCGCGGCGCTTTGGGTTCTCTACTCCAATCGCGTCGGGCCGCGACACCTTTACGTCTGCCTTCTCGGCGCGGCCCTGGTGACCACCACCTTCGGTCTCTATGAAGTAACCAAGAAGCGGCAAGACGAAATGCCACGCATCGGCCGAGCCGTTGCAGCCGAAATCGACGGAAAGACCATCGTATCGGACCACAATACGTTTCGATTTGTGGGCTACTTTACCAATGCTCACTTCCGCTTCG
>Ga0335076_10004693_pt1 | contig 13845 bp, 11 predicted proteins | sample Lox_Sample_25_FD_206717 | JGI IMG/M metagenome (GOLD analysis project Ga0335076, IMG submission 206717) | Soil microbial communities from Loxahatchee National Wildlife Refuge, Florida, United States - Lox_Sample_2.5 | ecosystem: Environmental > Terrestrial > Soil > Wetlands | place: USA... | reverse complement strand
TAGACCGAGGTCGGTGATCGACGTGACGTCGTCGATGAGCGGCGCCGCGATCTGCGCCAGCTGCGGCGCGCGCCCCCAATAGGCGTTGGTGCTCAGGTCCCACCCAAGCGCGCTGGCGATCTTGGCGCCCCACAGCCCCAGGCCGTAGACGATTCCCCACGGCTGGCCCGCAACGACGAGGTTCGCGATCGCGAACAGCGCCAGGACCACCGCGGCGATGAAGATACCGCGTCCCTGCCAGCGCACGTTCAGTTGCCTGCGCGCGCGCCACGCAAGCGCCGCGAGCACTCCGAACACCGCGAGCTGCAGCAGCACGGCCGGCGTCGTGCCGACGAACTGCTGCACCGTGAGCGGCCCGAGGCTGCCGAGCTGCAGCCACCATTCGAGGTGCGCCGCACCGAGGAAACTTCCTGCGATGAACCCGGGCAGCACCGCGATGCTGATGACGTTGCCGAGTCCGGCCTTGTAGAGCGTTCCCGATCCGCACCCGTCGGTCACCTGCATCGCGGCGCCGAACACGAACGCCCCGATGATCACGCTGGTCGAAAGCGGACCCACCGCGCCGGTGAGTTCATTCGGATGCGCGGCGATCAACGGAATCGATACGACCATCGCGAGCGAGATCGCGAGGAACTGAGCGAGCAGTCCGGTCGGATCGCGCTGGCGGATCCAGACGCGCCAGCCGGTGGTGAAGCCGAACGCCACCGATGCGAGCGTGCCGCCCAGGCCAACGCCGATCAGGAACAGGAAGCCCTGGCGCAAGCCCGCGAACCACGTCGTGAGCATCCACGCGGCGAGCACCGCCACCACGAGCAACGCGCGCCGCGGCGACTGCGTGCTTTGGGCTAGTGCGCCAGCGCCGCCTTCAATTGCAGCCACAGTTGCTTGCCGCGCGGCGGCACGTTGTCCATCGGCAGGTCGGTTGCCGACCAGTCGACCATCGACTCGGGATAAAGCTTCACGTCCTTTTCGCCGAGCAGTTCCGAAAGAACGAACCAGTTGGTCGCGGCCCAGTGCCCGGTATTGCAGAACGACACGGTCGTGCCGTCATCGATCAGGCCGTTCTTCTCGGCCAGTGCGCGCAGTTCAGCGACCGGAAGCATCACGGCGCTGCCGTCGCGGAACCAGAAATCGCTGTCGAAATTGCTCGCACCTGCGATCGTCCCGGGTCGCTTCGCCAACGGTGACGCCGTATCGCCGGTGAAATAGTCCTTCGCTCGTGCGTCGAGCAGGTGCGCTTTCGGCTGGCCGAGCAGCTTCTGCACCTGGTCGCGCGTCGCGACGAGTTGTGCCTGCGGATGCGGATCGAAATCGGAGACGACGATTTTCACGTCGGCGTTGTCGACGGGCAGGTTCGCCGCCCGCCAGGCACGCATGCCGCCGTTGAGGATCGCCACGTGCTCGACGCCGATGTAGCGCAGCGTCCAATAGACGCGCGCCGCCGCGCCGAAGTCCGTGAAGTCGCGCCCTTCGAAGACCACGACGGCGAGGGTGTCCCGCTCGACACCGAGGCGCTGGACCAATTCGCCGAGATAGTCCTGATCGCGCATGCGCCCCGGGGCCTTGTCGGGACCGCGCCAGAAGCGATACGGCGCATCGATGGCACCTGGAATGTGGCCGACGTCGTAAGGCGTCTTGCCCTGCGCGTTGCGGCCGTCGCGGATATCGATCACGCGCACGCTGGACTGCTTGATCAGCGACGCGAGCGCGGCCGGCTCCAGCAACGGGCCTCGTGCTGGCGTCTCGGGTGTCCGTGCCGCCGCGAGCGGCAACACCAACCACAGCGCAATACAAATGAGGCGCCGCATCGCCACCGTTCGCAGCCCGCTTGCTGACATCGCCTGCACGAAATCCTGCTCGATCCCGCCAATCGTAGCGGCTTGTCCGCTCCGTTGGACGGCGATTTTGCTGGACATCTAAATAGTTTATGTCTAAATTATATCGATCCCCGGGGCAAGTGCATGCGAATCGTCTGCATCGGCGGCGGTCCCGCCGGCCTGTATTTCGCGCTGCTGATGAAGCGGCAGGACCCGTCGCATGAAATCAGCGTCATCGAGCGCAACCGCCCGTACGACACGTTCGGCTGGGGCGTCGTGTTCTCCGACCAGACGCTCGGCAACCTGCAGGCCGCCGACCCCACCTCCGCGCAGCAGATCCTCGATGCGTTCAATCACTGGGACGACGTCGATGTGTTCTTCAAGGGCCGGCGCATCCGCTCCGGCGGCCACGGTTTCTGCGGCATCGGACGCAAACGGCTGCTCAATATCCTGCAGACGCGCTGCGCGGTGCTCGGCGTCAATCTCGTCTTCCAGACTGATGTCGACGACGACACCCGATTCGACGCCGATCTCGTCATCGCATCGGACGGACTGAACAGCCGCATCCGCACCAAATACGCCACGGCGTATCAACCCGACGTCGACGTGCGCAAGTGCCGCTTCGTCTGGCTCGGCACGCGCAAGCGGTTCGACGCCTTCACGTTCGCGTTCGAAAAGACCGAACACGGCTGGTTCCAAGCCCACGCGTACCGGTTCGACGCGGACACCTCGACCTTCATCGTCGAGGCGCCCGAAGATGTCTGGCTGCGCGCCGGCATGGACCGGATGGAGAAGGAAGAGTCGATCGCCTACTGCGAGAAGCTCTTCGCGCCATACCTCGACGGCAACCCGCTGATCTCGAACGCCGCGCATCTGCGCGGCTCGGCTCAATGGATCAAGTTTCCGCGTGTCGTCTGCAAGAACTGGGTGCATCACAACGGTCGTGCGCCGGTGGTGCTGATGGGCGATGCGGCGCATACCGCGCATTTCTCGGTCGGTTCGGGCACCAAGCTCGCGCTCGAAGATGCGATCGAGCTCGCGCGCTGCATCGGCGTGCAGCCCAATCTCGATTCGGCGATGCACGAGTACGAAGCGCGCCGCCGCGTCGAGGTGCTCAAGATCCAGAACGCCGCACGCAACTCCACCCAGTGGTTCGAAAACGTCGAGCGCTACAGCGGCTTCGAGGCGGAACAGTTCGCCTACAGCCTCCTTACCCGGTCGCAGCGCATCTCGCACGAGAACCTGCGGCTGCGCGATGCCGGTTACGTCGCCGGCCTGGAAACGTGGCTTGCACTGCGCAGCGGCGCGGTGCCGAGCGGCGGCGCACGCCGGCCGCTGCCGCCGATGTTCACGCCCTACCGGGTGCGCGCGTTGTCGCTGCCGAATCGCATCGTCGTCTCGCCGATGGCGCAGTACTCGTGCGTCGACGGCACGCCCGACGACTATTACCTCGTGCACATGGGCAGCCGCGCGCACGGCGGTGCCGGCCTCGTATTCACCGAGATGACCTGCGTATCGGCCGACGCGCGCATCTCGCCAGGGTGCGCCGGGATGTATCGCGATGAACATCGCGCGGCGTGGCAGCGCATCGTCGACTACGTGCACACGCGCACGCCCGCCAAGATCGGCATGCAGCTCGGTCATGCTGGACCCAAAGGATCGACGCAACTCGGCTGGCAAGATGCCGACGCACCGCTGCGCTCCGGCAACTGGCCGCTGATCGCGCCGTCCGCGATCGCTTACGGACCCAGCAATCAGGTGCCGCGTCCGATGACGCGCGCCGACATGGACCGCGTGCGCGACGACTTCGTACGCGCGACGCGCCGGGCGGCGGAGTGCGGCTTCGACTGGCTGGAGCTCCACTGCGCGCACGGCTATCTGCTCTCGGCATTTCTGTGTCCGCTGACCAACCAGCGCACGGACGAATACGGCGGGTCGTTGCAGAGCCGCTGCCGCTATCCGCTCGAGGTGTTCAGTGCGATGCGCACCGCGTGGCCGTACTACAAGCCGATGTCGGTGCGGATCTCCGCGCACGACTGGGCGCCCGGTGGCAACACCGATGACGACGCCGTGCAGATCGCGAAGCTCTTCAAGGACGCCGGCGCCGACATGATCGACGTGTCGTCGGGCCAGACGACCCGCGCCGCGAAACCCGTCTATGGCCGCATGTACCAGACGCCGTTCGCCGACCGGATTCGCAACGAGGTCGGCATCGGCGCGATCGCGGTCGGGGCGATCTTCGAGCCCGATCACGTCAACTCGATCATCGCCGCGGGCCGCGCCGATCTGTGCGCGCTTGCGCGTCCGCACCTCGCCGATCCCTACTGGACCCTGCATGCCGCGGCGCAGCTGAACTACCACGACGTGGCGTGGCCCAATCAATACCTGAGCGGTCGCGACCAGCTCTATCGCAACCTCGAGCGCGCCGCGGCGGCGGCGGCGGAGCAGCCGGAAGCCAATGGCTAGTTCGATGCTCAGGGTCTCCCGTAACGACACGGCGCCGGCGCGTGCCGACCTCGAAACGCGCGCCAGCGACGAGCATCACCAGGCGCTCAAGCTCTGGTTGCGCCTGCTTGCTTGCACCACCCGCCTCGAAAGCGAGGTGCGCACGCGGTTGCGCACCGAGTTCGACACCACGCTGCCGCGCTTCGATTTGATGGCGCAACTCGAGCGCTCGCCGGCCGGCCTGACGATGAGCGAATTGTCGCGCCGGCTCATGGTGACCGGCGGCAACGTCACCGGAATCACCGACATGCTCGAAGCGGAAGGGCTGGTGGCGCGCGTCGATCACCCGACCGACCGGCGCGCCTATACGGTGAAGCTCACGGCCGCCGGACGACGCCTGTTCGCGCGCATGGCGCTCGCCCATGAAAGCTGGATCGTCGGCTTGCTGTCGGGGCTTGAACCGGGCGAACAGGAACAGGTCTACCGCCTGCTGGCCCGCCTCAAGCAGCATCTGCAAACGACCGGTTCGTCAAAGGAAGGCGCACGATGACCGACACCATGGACCCGCAACTCGCGGCCGGCAACCGCATCGAGCTCGCCGGCTACCGCGCACAGCATTTCGGCTGGACAGTCGACGGGCGCGTCGCCACGCTGACACTGTCGCGGCCGGAACGCAAAAACCCGCTGACGTTCGCCTCGTACGCCGAGTTGCGCGATCTGTTCCGGCGCCTCGCCTACGCGACCGACATCAAGAGCGTCGTCATCACCGGCGCGGGCGGAAACTTCTGCTCCGGCGGCGATGTGCACGAGATCATCGGGCCGCTGACCAGACTCGACATGGCCGGCCTCCTGTCATTCACGACGATGACGGGCGATGTGGTCAAGGCGATGCGCGCGTGTCCCCAGCCCATCGTCGCGGCGATCGACGGTGTCTGCGCCGGTGCCGGCGCGATCCTGGCAATGGCGTCCGACCTGCGCTTCGGCACCGTCGCATCGAAGACCGCGTTCCTGTTCACCCGCGTCGGGCTAGCCGGTTGCGACATGGGCGCTTGCGCGATCCTGCCGCGCATCATCGGCCAGGGCCGCGCGGCCGAGCTGCTCTACACGGGTCGCTCCATGACCGGCGACGAAGCGTTCGCGTGGGGCTTCTTGAACCGGCTGTGTCCGGCCGAGAGCCTGCTCGCCGACGCGCAAGCGCTTGCCGCCGAGCTCGCGAACGGGCCGACCTTTGCGCATGGCGTCACGAAGAAGATGCTGCACCAGGAGTGGTCGATGAGCGTCGACGAAGCGATCGACGCCGAAGCGCAAGCGCAGGCGATCTGCATGCAGACACGCGACTTCAACCGTGCGTACGAAGCGTTCGCTGCCAAGGCCAAGCCGCGCTTCGAGGGAAACTGAGAGAGCGCCATGGCGTCCGCGCATATCGACACGTTCGCGCGCGACAATCTGCCACCACAGGACTTGTGGCCGCAGTTCATCTTCACGCAGCCCGAGCTGCAGTTCCCGGAACAACTCAACTGCGCGACCGAACTGCTCGACAAGCAGGTCGCACGCGGGTTCGGCGACCGTCCGTGCATCCGCGCGCCGGGCCTTGCGTGGACCTACGCGGATCTGCTGGCGCAGGCCAATCGCATCGCGCACGTCCTGGTCGACGAGATGGGACTCGTGCCCGGCAACCGGGTGCTGCTGCGCGGTGCAAACAACCCGATGCTGGCCGCGTGCTGGTTCGCGGTCGTCAAGGCGGGCGGCATCGCGGTCGCCACGATGCCGCTGCTGCGCGCGAAGGAATTGACCGATGTCGTCACCAAGGCGCAAGTGACGCATGCACTGTGCGATGCGCGCCTCGGCGACGAACTTCGTCTCGCCACGGCAAGATGTCCGACGCTGACGCGGATCCAATATTTCAACGGTGCCGGCGAGGAAGGACTGGAAGCGCTGGCCCGCTCCAAGCCCGCGACCTTCGCGAACGCCGACACCGCGGCCGACGACACCTGCATCATCGCGTTCACCTCCGGGACAACGGGGCAGCCGAAAGGCACGATGCATTTCCATCGCGACGTGATCGCGATCTGCGAGTGCTGGCCGCGCCACACGTTGCGTGCAACGGCGGACGACGTATTCATCGGCTCGCCACCGCTTGCATTCACGTTCGGCCTCGGTGGGCAGTTGCTGTTTCCGCTGCACGTGGGCGCTTCGACGGTGCTGCTCGAGAAGCTGTCACCGGAGACGTTGTTGACCGCGATCGGAGAGTTCGGTGCGACGGTGTGCTTCACCGCGCCCACCTCATATCGCGCGATGGCCGGCCACGCCGCAAAGCACGATCTTTCGTCGCTGCGCAAATGCGTCTCGGCCGGTGAAGCCTTGCCCGCGGCCACACGCACGCTATGGAAGCAGGCCACCGGAATCGAACTGATCGACGGCATCGGCACGACCGAGTTGCTGCACATCTTCATTTCGGCCGACGAGGCACATTCGCGCGGCGGTGCCACCGGCAAGGCGGTGCCGGGCTACGAAGCGTGCGTCATCGACGATGACGGCAATCGCCTGCCGCCGGGCAAGGTCGGGCGGCTCGCCGTCAGAGGTCCAACCGGTTGCCGTTATCTCGCCGACGCGCGCCAGAAGAACTATGTGAGCCACGGCTGGAACGTGACTGGCGACGCCTACCTCGTCGACGCGGACGGCTACTTCGTCTACCAGGCACGCACCGACGACATGATCATCTCGGCCGGCTACAACATCGCCGGACCCGAGGTCGAAGCGACATTGCTCGCGCATCCTGCGGTGGCCGAGTGCGGCGTCGTCGGGGTGGCGGACGAAGAACGCGGCCAGATCGTCGCGGCGTTCGTCGTCCTGAAGGACGGCATCACCGGCGACGATGCGCTTGCGCGCGAGCTGCAGGACTTCGTCAAGCAGTCGATCGCGCCCTACAAGTATCCGCGCCGCATCGTTTTCCGAGCTACGTTGCCACGCACGGAAACGGGCAAGTTGCAGCGCTTCCGCTTGCGCCAGGAGACATGAAATGGAGATCCTTCAGCCCGCAACATGGGCGCGCCCGCGCGGTTATGCGAACGGCATCGTGGCCGAAGGGCGGCAGGTGTTCATCGCGGGGCAGGTGGGCTGGAACGGCGCGCAGCGTTTCGAATCCGCCGACCTGGTCGGCCAGACGCGCCAGGCACTGCAGAACATCGTCGCGGTACTTGCCGAAGCGGGCGGACGGCCCGATCACATCACGCGAATGACCTGGTATCTGCTCGACAAGCGCGACTACGTTGCAAAAGCGGCGGAAATCGGCGCGGTGTACCGCGAGGTGATCGGCCGCAACTTCCCGGCGATGACCGCGATCCAGGTCAGTGGGTTGATCGAGGATGCGGCACTTGTCGAGATCGAGGTGACGGCCGTGGTGCCCGCGACATTCGTCGACCGGCCCTGACGCGATCTCGCGTAGCCAACGCTCGAGATCCCTCGGTCCGCTCGGGATGACACTGCCGCAAAAGTCATCCTGAGCAGCCAACGACGAAGGATCTCGATCCTCGCGCCTTGGAGTCTCGCTCGGGCACGTGCCGGTAACATCGCCTCACCATGCTGCGCACCTCACTCGATTCCCTTCCCGCTTCGCGCATTCGCGAAGTCGCCAACGCCGCGCTCGGGCGCCCGGATCTCGTCAAATTCTGGTTCGGCGAAGGCGACCTGCCGACGCCCGCATTCATTCGCGAAGCGGCCAAACAAGCGCTCGATGCCGGTGAGACGTTCTACAACCACAACCTGGGCATCGAAGAGCTGCGCGGCGCGCTGGAGCAATACTTGACGACGCTGCACGCGCCGCGCACGCCGATCGGCATCGATCGCATCGGCGTGACCAGCGCGGGCGTCAACGCGCTGTCGCTGATCGGCCAGGCACTGCTCGACCCAGGCGATCGCATCGCGATCGTCACGCCCGTCTGGCCGAACGTGACCTCGATCCCGCGCATCCTCGGCGCCGAGGTGATCCGGGTTCCGCTCGACGTGCGCGACGGCGCCTGGTCGCTCGACCTGCAGAAGCTGCTCGATGCAGCGAAGACCTCGCGCGCCATCGTCGTCAACTCGCCGAACAATCCGACCGGCTGGACGATGCCGCAGTCGCAGTGGGAAGCGCTGCTGGCGTTCTGTCGCCAGCACGGCATCTGGATCATCAGCGACGACGCGTACGAGCGGCTGGTATTCGATCGTGCAACGTCGATCACCAGCGGGACGCGCGTCCATTCGACCGGCGTGCTCGCGCAGGTCGATCCCGACGAGCGCTTCATCAGTGCCAACACGTTCTCGAAGTCGTGGTCGATGACCGGGTGGCGACTTGGCTGGATCGTCGCGCCGCGCGGCTTCATCGCCAACTTCGCGAAGATGGTGGAGTTCAACACGTCCTGTGCGCCGACGTTCATCCAGCGCGCCGGCATCGTGGCACTGCGCGACGGCGATGCGTTGATCGAGCAGACCGCCCAGCGGTTGCGCCATGCGCGTGATCTGCTGACGACTCGGCTGCGCGAGTTGCCCGGCGTCGAAGCCGCTGCACCCGGCGGAGCGATGTATCTGTTCTTCCGGATCCGCGGCCGCAGCGACGACTCGCTCGGCTACGCGAAGCGGCTGGCCACCGAGGCGGGGCTCGGGCTCGCGCCGGGCATCGCGTTCGGACCGGAAGGCGAGGGCTACCTGCGGTGGTGTTTTGCGGCGACCGAGCCGCTCATCGAGGAAGGCGTGCGGCGACTCGCGCGATTCCTGCGAACCGACACCGCGTTGGCGCCCGAACGCTGACCGCCGCCTGCGCGGATTCGTTGCTTGCGGTACGGACTGGGCGCTGTTGTCGAAAATTCGACGCGGCCCGGCACATCGTGATCAGTGCACGCGGCGGCGCCGATATTCCTGGAACAACCGGTTCGGACCGATGCTGGCGGTGCGATCCTCGCTAACAAGTTCGAACATGCCGGCGTCGACCCTGGGGAGTGAATCCTCTTCGTCCGCGTCGGGTTCGAAGTTCGCGACGTACAAGCGGTCGGCGACGCGCAGCCCCTGCTTGTAGACGGTCGATCCGCCCAGCAGGAACAGCTTGCCCGAGCGCAGCACCGAGGCGAGCGTGAATGCCTCGTGCAGCGAGGTACAGGCCACGGCGCCGGGTATGGAAGTCTTCTTCTGGGTCAGGACGAAACTCTGGCGGCCCGCCAGCAGCGCACGGGGAATCGTTTCCCAGGTCCGGCTGCCCATCAACACCGGATGACGGTCGGTCAGGATCTGAAAGCGACGCAGGTCGTCGCTGCCGAGCCACGACGGCGAGCCGGCAAGGTCGGCGGCTTGGTTGCGGGCGTTTGCCCAGATCAGGCAGATGTCCACGTTGGTCCTCGTCGAGCGTCCGGCGCAATGCGCGGTTGTTCCTTGCCAACTTGGTTGCGCGTTTGGCCGCCGCGGTTCAAATCCCCGGCTAGGGATTGCCGAGCGTCATCTGCTCGAGCGGTTCACGCGCCTTCAGCCAATCCGGCGGGACCGTAGCGTCGCGCTGCAGCCGGGATCCACCTGATCAAGCCGCCTGGGCCACCGCCTCTTCGTGCCCGCCCATGTGCCGCCCGATCTCGGCCCGCGCCGCAGCAGGTGCTTCGGTGCTGTACGCGATCCGCCCGCCCGACATCACGAGCACCCGATCCGAGAGTTCCAGCAGTTCATCCAGGTCTTCGCTGACCAGCAGGATCGCGGCACCGTCGCGGCGTGCCGCCAGCAGGCGCGCATGGATCTCGTCGACCGCGGCGAAATCGAGACCGAACACCGGATTCATCACGATCAGCAGCCGGCAGTCGCGCGACAGCTCGCGCGCCAACACCGAGCGCTGCACGTTGCCGCCGGACAGCGTGGCGATCGGATCAAGCGGCGAACGCGCCTTGACGCCGAACTCGGCGATCCAGCGCTGCGCCTGGAGGAGCGTCGCACGCGGCTGCAGCCACGCGCCATGGGCGAGCGGCGCGACGTCGTAGTTGCGTAGGGCCATGTTGTCGGCGACCGAAAGGCGCGCCACACATGCGTTGCGCAACGGTTCTTCGGGCAGGCTGCCGACGCGGTGGCGCGCGAGTTCCGCGCGCGACCCGTGATAGGAAACCCCGGCCACCCGGATCACTCCCGCCACAACGCCGCGCTGGCCGAGCAGCGCCTCCACCAGTTCGCGCTGGCCGTTGCCCGAAACACCCGCGATACCGACGATCTCGCCGGACCGCACGTCGAGCGAGACGCCGCGCACCGCGCGCAGGCCGCCGTCGTTGTCGACCTGCAGGTTCTCGACCTGCAGGAAACTCGCGCCGTCTTTGAAGCGTGCGACCGGCGCGCCTTCACCAGCGGCCGGGACAACTCCCGGCGCGTGGCGCGGCCCGCCAATCATCAACTCGGCCAGGCGCTCCGCATTGAATTCGGCCAGTGGCCCGCCACCAACGTACTGTCCCCGCCGCAGCACGCTCACATCGTCCGCGTAGGCGAGCACCTCGCGAAACTTGTGCGTGATCATCAGCACCGTCAGTGACCCTGAATGCGCGAGATCGCGCAGCGCCGCGAGCACTTCGTCGGCTTCTTCGGGCGTCAGCACCGACGTCGGTTCGTCGAGGATCAGGAAGCGATTGTCGGCATAGAGTTGCTTGAGAATCTCCAGCTTCTGCCGTTCGCCGGCCGACAGGCCGGCGATCGTCGCATCGAGCCCGAGCTTGAACGGCATGCGCTGCATGAACGCGGTGAGTTCAGCCCGCCGCTTGTGCCATGGCACGATGAATGGCACGTCGCCGCGCGCCATCACCAGGTTTTCCGCGACGGTCATCGACGGCACCAGCGTGAAGTGCTGGTAGACCATGCCGATGCCGAGCGCCCGCGCACGTTGCGGCGATTCGATCGCCTGTTCTCGACCGTCGAGCAGGATGCCGCCGTCGTCCGCGCGGTGATAGCCGACCAGGCACTTCACCAGCGTCGACTTGCCGGCGCCGTTTTCACCCAGCAACGCGTGCACCGTGCCGGCGCGCACGCGAATCGACACTGCATCCAGCGCGGTGAAGTCGCCGAAGCGCTTCGTCAGCCGATACGTTTCGAGTGCGAGCGCTGCCATCGTGTTGTGGTCGATGAGCGTCAATGCGCCGAAAGCGCGCGCAGCAGCTGCGCCGACGCGGCCACCGCACCGAACACGCCGCCCTGCATCTTGATCATCTTCAACGCCGCCAGGTGGTTGCCGTGGTCGGTGGCGCCCGCACAATCTTCCAGCAGCAGGCACTCGAAGCCGCGATCGTTCGCCTCGCGCATCGTCGTGTGCACGCAGACGTCGGTCGTGATGCCGGTAAGCACCAGGTTGCGGATGCCGCGCGTGCGCAGGATCAGTTCCAGATCGGTGGCGCAGAACGAGCCCTTGCCGGGCTTGTCGATCACCACTTCGCCCGCTTCGGGAGCGAGATCGGAGATGATCTCCCAGCCCGGTTCGCCGCGCACCAGGATGCGACCGCACGGTCCCGCATCGCCGATGCCCGCACCGATGCGGCGCGAACGCCACTGCTTGTTGGCGGGCAGGTCCGACAGATCGGGACGATGTCCTTCGCGCGTGTGGATGATCGTGAACCCGAGCGCGCGCATCCGCTCGAGCGTGATGCGGATCGGTTCGATCGGCGCGCGTGTCAACGCGAGGTCGTACCCCATCTTGTCGACGTAGCCGCCGATGCCGCAGAAATCTGTCTGCATGTCGATGATGACGAGCGCCGTGTTGGCCGCGCGCAGGTCGCCGTCGAACGGCCACGGATACGGATCCGCGGCGACGACTTCGAACCGGCGATCGCGGGCGTTCATGCTTGCGCTCCTTCAGCGTGTCAACGAAAGTTCGCCGGGTGCGCCGGCCAGCGTGCGTTCGGATGACGACGTCCACAACATGATCGCCAGCGTCAGCACGTAGGGAGCGGCGTTGAAGAGCTGGTAGCCCGACTGCACGCCGACCGCTTGCAACGCTGGGCCGATCGATCCCGCGCCACCGAAAACAAGTGCGGCAATGAAGCAGCCGATCGGGTTCCAGCGCGCGAAGATCACGAGCGCCACCGCCATCACGCCTTGCCCGCTCGACAGCGCCTCGTTCCAACTGCCGGGGTAATACAGCGAGAGATACGAACCGCCGACGCCCGCGAAGAAACCGCCGACGGCGGTCGCGACCACGCGCACGGCATTGACGTTGAAGCCGAGTGCACGCGCGGCATCGCTCGAATCGCCGACCGTGCGCAACACCAGTCCCCAGCGCGCGTTGCGCATGCCGAGGTGGATCAACACCGAGCAGACCGCACCGATCGGCAGCAGCACGTTGATCTGCAGCGCGGCTCGCAGCGCCGGGTTCGAGACGAAGCCGCCAAGATCGAGCGCCGGCAGGCGCGGCGCGGTCGGTTGCACGTACGCCTTGCCGAAGAAGAACGCGAGGCCGAGCCCGAGGATCATCAGCGCAATGCCGATCGCGATGTCGTTCACGCGCGGCAGCGAACAGATCCAGCCGTGCAAGAGTCCGAACACGACACCGGCGCCACCTGCCGCGAGCACGCCCCACCACGGCGATCCGGTGTGATACGAAGCCGCGTAGCCGATCATCGCGCCGAACACCAGCGTGCCCTCAAGACCGAGGTTCACGCGGCCGGATTTTTCGGTGATGCATTCGCCGAGGCTCACGAACAGGAACGGCGTTGAAACGCGCAGTGCGCCGCCAAACACGGCGGCGAGCACGGTGAGCCAGGCGTCGGTCGTGTTCATGCGCGACTGCGCCTACTCCGCCGCGACGCTCGCGCGTCCGCGCAGGCTCGGGAGCGGAGCGATCTCGACCGCTGCAGCGCCGGGTTCAGGATTGGCCACGACCGTCGGCGCGGCGGCGGGCGACCTGCGGCGCACACGGAATGAAATCGAATCAGAGGCAAGGATGCAGATGAAGAGAATTCCTTGCAGTACCAGCGTCGTGGCATCCGGAAGGTCCATGCGCCGTTGCAGCAGGCTGCCCGCTGCACCGATGCCACCCAGCAGCACCGCTACGGGTACGCATCCGAGCGGCTGCTGGCGCGCGAGGAACGCAACCAGGATCCCGGTGTAGCCGTAGCCGGCGATCAACGACGCGTTCGCCGAGCCGTGCACGGCGAGCACTTCGATGCCGCCCGCGAGTCCCGCCGCAGCGCCGCCGGCAGCACACGCCGCCACGAGGAGAAGCGTCACGGGCAAGCCCGCGAGACGCGCGACGCGTTGATTGCCGCCGGTGACGCGCAACCCAAACCCCCAGGTCGTGCGCGACAACACGACCTGTGCAGCCAGCGCGCACACGACGCCGATTGCAAGCCCCCAGTGGATATCCACGCCGGGCATGCTGCCGATCATGAGGGCGTCGTTGATCGGCAACGTCGATGGCTTGTTGAGACTGGCCGGATCGCGCAGAGCGCCTTCGACGAGGAAGTTGAAGATCGCGATCGCGATGTACGACAGCAGCAAGCTGCAGATCGTCTCGTTCAAGCCGCGCCGCGCACGCAACAACCCCGTGAGGCCGAGCCAGACACCGCCTGCGCAGATACCCGCTGCCAGCGCGAGCACCTGCACG
>Ga0335076_10004692_pt1 | contig 13846 bp, 14 predicted proteins | sample Lox_Sample_25_FD_206717 | JGI IMG/M metagenome (GOLD analysis project Ga0335076, IMG submission 206717) | Soil microbial communities from Loxahatchee National Wildlife Refuge, Florida, United States - Lox_Sample_2.5 | ecosystem: Environmental > Terrestrial > Soil > Wetlands | place: USA... | reverse complement strand
GAATCGGCTCTTGAGCGCGTCCGCGTCCGCGTCGTCTTTTGCGGCAACGCCAACGGGGGCGATCATGGCGCGCAAGGCGTCGTCGAGCAGGGCGACGAGGCGCCGCGCGCCGGGGATGTGATAAGTGCCGCTGCCATCATGCTCGGCTTGCGTCACGCATCGGTCGAAAGCGGCGTCGGCGATGCCGCAGGCTTCGCGCTCACGCCGGAGCGAAGGCGGCGAAGCTTCCGGATTCTCCGCCTGGCTCGCCGCCATTTGCAGCAAAGTCAGGATGTATTTGGCGCGCTCATTGGCGGCCAGAGCGGCGGAGAGCAGCGCCGGCAGCACCAAGGCGCGCTCGCCGAGAAAATCGACGATCTCGGTTTTTGCTGTCATCGCTGCTCCTTGCGCTGGCTCGTCACGAAACCGTCACGAAGCGTATCCGCGAGATGGCGACGATCTTAGCCGTCGCTGTAGCGACGCAGCCTTGATCTGGCTCAACGCAAGCTGTGCAGAACGGGATGCCGCGTCAGCCTTGTGTCTGATCCTGTCGCCAGGATGCCGGCGCCGGCTCGCGCATCGGAACGATCGCGCCGTCGGGAAGCGCCAGGATGATCGGCTCGAAGGCTGGGCTATGAACGACGGGAGCGTCTTCCGTGGTGATCAGGTAGCTCGAGGTACCGCCATCGCCCCACCGCCCGAGGAGCATGCGGCGCTCGAACTCCTGCGCCATTGTCCCAAGGATTTCACAAAGTCCGTGCATCCCCAGGGCATCGCCACAACAAATCAACATAGCCGCCGGACTATAAGGCGACAGTGTTACGTCGCCGTGAAAGGAACCGCGACGCCGTGACGCGGCCCCAATGAGCGGGCGATGACCCTGAAGTGCGTCATGTCTGGGTCTGGGCGAGCTCTAGCTTGTGCTGCGGCGCGCGGTCGCCGGCGAGCCGGAAGCTCATGCTCCGAGCCCCGGGAGGGATCGCAGACAGCGCGTCCTAGTCGTACACGATGGCGGGCGGCGGAGTGCTGCCGCTTGCCGGGCGACCGAAGCTGAGGACGATGTTGATCAGCTCGCCGTTGAACTTGAACGGCAACTCATAGGCGAGATCGACGGGGGTGCCTCGGTCCTCGCCGATGTCGAGCCCTTCTTCGAACGCAAAGGGGGAGCTTCGCGTCTTCTCGATTCTGCCGCGCGCGATCGGTTCGCCGTTCGCTGCGATTGTGGCGACGCCGCCCTCGCCGGTGCCCTGCGCATCGTCGTAGACCGTGACGACGAGAGTGCGCCGGCCCGGCGCGAGTGGCCGCTCGGCGGCGACGGTGTACCGTTCCATTCCATCCAGATTGTAGTGGAACACCGGCCTGCTGTTTCTGACATAGAAGGCCCAACCGCCGGAAAGGCCGCCTTGGGTGACAATCATTCCCTCTCCGCCCTCTGGCGGAATGATCACCTCTGCCAAGATCGTGAACGACTTGCCTTTGACCTCGGGTGGCGGGACCGCTCGAAGGCGCGCGATATCGACAGCGTGGCTCGACGAATTCTCCGCGATCCCGCGTTCGCCGGCAGCTGACCATGCGTATTTCCAAGGATTGTCACCTGCGCGCAGCGCAAGCGCCATTTCCGATCCCGGATGGTGCGGGACGACCGTTTGCCAAGTGGCAACGGCGATCGCAATCGAGCCCGCGGCGATCGCAATGACGAGCACCACGGCGCAACAGATGCCGGCTCGGCGCGCTCTCGCTATCATTTGGTATCTCCTTTCCGCCTCAACCGCGTCTGCAAACGCCGATGATGGCAGTACCGAGTGAGGATGAGCCCGCGCCATCGCAGGGAACGGATGGGCGAGCCTCGCACGTCCGCCGTTGCGGCCGGCACGCCGGTCGCTGAGCTCGTCGCGGACCAGACCGATGAGAACGGCCATATCCGCCACGAACACCGCGCCCAGCAAGATTGCCTGCCATGACCACTCTTCCCACACCGGACGACCTCCAGAATGCAGGGACCGTTGTTTCGATTGCGGGTCGGCCCCGCCTGACGCCAACATCGGACGGGCGCGAATTCGGCGGTCGCAGCCAACCGCGGAAGCACGCACGGGCCGCTTGGGCCAATCCGCGGCGGCGATGCGTTGGGGGCAACGCCCCGGCAGTCAGCCTCGTACTTCTGCCGCTGCTCGAGACAAGCCGACACCGAGCCATCGGGCGATCGCGTCGAGACCTGCGCTACCGCTGTGAACGCTCGCGACCTTGTCGCCGCTGCCAACCGCCGTTCGCCAAGCGGTCATTGGCGAAGGAACTTCCCAAAGGCGGGGCGCGCGCCTTGCCAGATCGTCGTCGCCGTCCAGGCCAAGCTCTAGACGAAGGTCTACGGTTTCGCCCGCTCGCGAGACCTGCAACCGAGGAGAGCCCAGCTGGCATTCTTCGAGCTTCAGCCAAAGGGCCGCGATCAGCTCTTCCGCCTCGGCCATGGTTATGCGCTCTATTCTGATGACATGCATGGCAAGCCGCTCACATCGCCTGAGTCAGACATCGGCACGGCAGGCAACCCGGTGCGATCGCGCCAAACTCGCGCACCCACCCGGCCTCATCGTGAACAGCTTCGGCCTGCAAAGGCTCATGCCAACCTTACATCAAAGTTACGTGAACATTACCGAGAATTGAGCTGCTTCCGGTTCTGCAAACTTGCGGAGCCGGGGCTCTGCCTGAGGTTCAGAGGGCCGAGGCCATCCCGCTCTAACCCATGCCGAGCAGATGATAGATCCGCCGAGCGATTCGGCCGAAGGCCTCGCTGGTCTTGATCTCGAGCGTGCGGGGGTAGGGGAGCTCGATCGGGAAATAGGCGGCCATGCGCGCCGGTCCCGCCGTCAGCACGGCGCAATGCGAGCCGAGGAACACCGCCTCCTGGATCGAATGCGTGACGAAGACCACGGTTTTGCCGCTCCGCTGCCAGATGCGCAGCATCTCGAGATTCATGCGCTCGCGCGTCAGAGCATCGAGCGCGCCGAAGGGCTCATCCATGAGGAGGAGCTTCGGATCATGGACGAGCGCTCGGGCGATGGCGGCGCGCTGCTGCATCCCGCCCGAGAGCTGATGCGGATATTTGTCCTCGAAGCCTTCGAGCCCCACCATCGCCAGGAGCGCGCGTGCGCGCTCGCGCGCCTCAGCCGCGGGGAGCTTCAGGATTTCCGCCGGCAGCATCACGTTCTCGAGCACGGTGCGCCACTTCAGCAGCAGCGCCTGCTGGAACACCATGCCGACATCGCGGCCGGGGTCAAAGCGGATCGCCGGACCGCCGATCTGCACCGTGCCGTCATCGGGCTTGTGCAAATCCGCGAGGATTTTCAGCACGGTGGTCTTGCCGCAGCCGGAGGGGCCGACGAGCGACACCATGTCGCCCGCGGCGATATCGAGCGTGACATCCGAGACCGCCAGGAACTCCTGCGCCCCGGAGCGGTAGAGCTTGCGCAGGTTGCGCAGTTGAATGAGCGGCTCGGCCATCGCGTCAATCAAGCCAGCGCGCGAGATTGGCGGCAACGAAGGCATCGTCGGCGAGATCGGCATGCTGGCGGCAGACGCGGTCGATCTCCGCCGCCTGGCCCGGGCTCAGCCCCTCGGCGGGATCGAGACACCAGATGCCCTGCAGCAGCCCCTGGCGGCGCAGCACCTCGTGGCAGCCGGCGATGCAGCCGCGGAAATCATGGGCGACATCGAAGAAGGCACTGTTGCAATCGGTGATGCGGCTGTCGAGCGCCAGGAGATCGGCGGCGATCGCGCCGGCGCGCGCCGCGGCGTGGCAGCGTTCGAGCAGCGCCACGGCGCTCTTCACCCAGACGGACCAGTGGCCAAGGAGCCCGCCGCGGAAACGCAGGGTCACCGGCTGGCCGGCGCGCATGACGGTAAAGGGCGTGACGAGGTCGAGCAGAATGTTGTCGTCATTGCCGCTATAGAGCGCCACCCGCTCTTCGGCGCCGGCCTCGACCACGCCGCGCATCACGTCGAGGGTGCGATAGCGGTTGAAGGGTGCCACCTTGATGGCGACGACGTTGTCGAGCGCGGCAAAGCGCGTCCAGAAATCGACGCCGAGCGGCAGCCCACCCACCGCCGGCTGCAGGTAGAAGCCGACCAAGGGGATCTCGGCCGCGATCGCCGCGCAATGCTCGATGAGCCCCGCGGTATCGGCGCCTTTCATCGCGGCGAGGCTCAACAGGCCGGCGTGATAGCCGAGCCGCGCCGCGAGCCGCGCTTCGGCGAGCGCCGCCTCGGTCGTGCCGCAAATCCCGGCGATCAGCGCCACCGGCCGCCGCGCCCAGCTTGCTGCCGTTTCAGCGGCGTTGCGCAGCACCGGCTCGAGCAGCCCGGCCTCGCGGATCGCAAATTGCGTGGTGTGGACTCCGACGGCGAGGCCACCGGCGCCGGCATCGAGGTAGTAGCGGGAGAGCGCACGCTGCCGCCGCGGATCGAAACGGCGCTTGGCGTCGAGCGCCAACGGATGCGCCGGGATTACGGCGCCGGCGCGCAGGATCTCGGCAATGGCGGCGGGCAGCGGCATCGGATTCCCCTTTCAGCCGAATTCCGGACCGGCGGCGCAGATCAACCGCGCCGGATTGCCCGGCAGCGTGCCGCGGCCGAGCGCCATGCGACGGAACGGCCGCTGGATGCGAAAACCGTTCGCTTCGAGCAGCGGCGCCAAGTCCTTGCCGCTTTCGAGCAGATCGAGAAAGACCGGCCCGTGCGCGCGCGCAAGGGCACCGGCGAGCAGCCTTCGCGCGGACTCCGCCGAGGGAGCGATGAGCGGTCCCAACTGCGTTGCGCGCTCGCCGCGCCGCATCACCGCCATTGCTTCGCCGGCGTGCAGCACCATCGAGCCGTCGCGAGCCAGGAAATCGCGCAAGAGAAAGCCGCGGTTGGCGCCGAAAGCGACTTCGTCCGCGACCGTGAGATCCAGGGTCGCGTGGGGCGGCAGCGGCTTGACGCCGTCGCCGGTTGCCGCGGCGCCGCCGTCGCCTTGCCAGCGCTCCATGCCGCAGAGGCTCACGAAACCGAGCTTTGCATAGACTTCGGCGCCGGCCGGGGTGGCGTCGAGCAGCGCGGCGCGCCCTTGCCGGCGCAAGGTCTCGATGCACTCGACCATCAGCCGGCGGGCGAGCCCGCGCCGCCGCCATTCCGGCGCGACGATGACCATCGAGATCCAGCCGAAGCCCTGGTCGTAAGGGAGGGCGGCCGCGGTCGCGACCAGCCGGCCCAGCTGCTCCCAAAGCCCGATGACGCGGCCATGGGCGATGAAGAGCGCCCAATCCGCCGCGGTCTGGTTCCAGCCGACGCCGGTCGAGAGCGCCAACGCCGCGGCGATATCCTCCGCGGCGAGATCGCCGTGGCGGAGGCTCTCAGTATCGTCCATCGCGGCTCTCGAATTTCGTCGGCTTGCCGAGGCTTGGCCGGCCGCGCGCCACCCAATCCGCCACCCAGTCGAGCATCGTGCTCAGCGCCACCAGCGGGCGGCCGAAGAGACGCTGTGCCTTGGCGGTGTTGGTGAGCCAGGCCGCCGACGCCTCACTGCCCGCGAAAACCGCCGGGCGCTCAAGGCGCTCGGCAAAGGCTTGTGCCAGGGCACGCACCGAGAGCGTCTCCGGGCCGCTGACATTGAGCGGGCGCGTCGGCGTCGAGCAATGGCGCAGGCAGCGCAGCGCCTGGGCGCAGGCATCGCCCTGCCAGATCACGTTGACATGGCCCATGGCGAGCGCGATCGGCTCGCCGGCTTTGACCTTCTGCGCAATGTCGTGGAGCACGCCGTAGCGCAGATCGATCGCGTAGTTGAGCCGGAAGAGCCGGCCCGGTGTGCCGTGGAGCGCCGAGAAATACTCGAACATGCGCTCGCGGCCGACGCAGGAGATGGCGTATTCGCCCGGCGGATCGAGCGGCGTCTCCTCGGTCGAGCCGTCGCCGGCGGCGTCGGCGAAGGGATAGACGCAGCCGGTCGAGAAGGCGACGATCCGCGAGCGGCGGAAGCGTTCCGCGACGATCGCCGGGACATGCACATTCATCGCCCAGGTGAGCGGCAGATCGCCCTCGGCGCCGAATTTGCGTCCGGCCATGAAGACGACGTTCCGCGGCGCCGGCAGGCGCTCCACCGCGGCGCGATCGAGGAGATCGCAGGCGATCGTCTCGATGGAGTGGCGCTCGAGCGCGTCGCGCAAGCCGGGCTCGCTGAAGCGGGCGACGGCGAGCACGCGCTTTTGCGGCGCCGCGCGGCGCGCGAGCCGCGCCAGGCTCGGCCCCATCTTGCCGCCAACCCCCAGTACCAGAATATCGCCGTCGACGGCGGCGAGATCCTCGATCAGCGCGCGGCTCGGCCGCGACATCAGCTCTTCGAGGCTGTCGACGTCGTCGACGCGTCGCGGCAAGGCGGCGGGGTCGAGCAGTCCCGTGTCGTCGGTCATCGCATCACTCCACCCGCGCATCGCGGACGATCATCAGCCGCTCCAGCAGCAGCACCACGAGATAGAGGCCGACGCCGAGGGCGGTGAGGACGGCCACCGCCATGAACATCGCGGCGGTATCGAGCGAGGTCTGCACCTGGATCATGAGATAGCCGAGACCGCGATCCGAAGCGATGAACTCGCCGACCACGGCGCCCGCGACCGCCAGGATCGCCGCGACCTTCATGCCCGAGAACAGATAGGGCAGGGCGCCGGGGAGCTGGATCTTGGCGAAGAGCTGCCAGCGCGAGCCTTTCAGCGCGCGCACGAGATCGAGGAGGTCGGGCTCGATCTCGCTGAGCCCGCGCGCCATGGTGAGCAGGATCGGGAAGACGCAGAGGCTGAAGGTGATGAGGATGTTGGGGCCGATGCCGTAGCTGAGCCAGACGATGACGAGCGGGCCAAGCGCGACTTTGGGGATCATGTTGAGCGTGACGAAGACCGGGAAGAGCAGCAAGGTCAGCAGCCGCGACCAGGAGAAGAGCAGGGCCAGCGCCACACCGATCACCACCCCGAGGGCGAAGCCGCCGAAGATCTCCGTCGCCGTGACCAGCGTGTTGCTGCCCCAGGCATAGCTCGGTTGCGCCAAGGTGCGCAGCATCGCGAGCGGCGAGGGGAGGATGAAGGGTCTGATGCCGAAGAAGTCGACGGCGAGCTGCCAGAACAGGATCAGCGCGAGATGGACGGCAACGATCACGGCATAGCGGCGCCACGCCGTCTCGCTTCGCTCCGCCGGCGTGCCGAGCGCCGCCGGCGGCGCCATGGTCCGCTGCGTCTCAGCCATCCGCCGTGCCTCCGCCGTCAGAGCTGGGGCGAAGCGCGGCCATGACGAAGTCGATCACGTGGCGGCGGCGCGCGGCGATGGCGCGCGCGCTGCCGAGGTCGCGCCCGAAAATGGCGGACAGCGTCCGATTGTTGGAGAAATAGAAATAGCCGAGTCCGGCGATCGAGATGTAGAGCTGCAGCGCGTCCACGTCGCGGCGAAACGCGCCGCGCTCCGCGCCGTGGCGCAGGGTGCGACGGATCAGCGCAATCAGCGGCGAGTGCATTTCGTGCAGGCGGCGCGAGCCGCCGAGATGCCGTGCCCCCTGTCCGTTCTCGTCGTTGAGCAGCGCGATGAAGTCGGGATGGTCGGCAAGATAGTCGAAGGAAAAGCCGATCAGCTTCGCCATCGCCACCTCCGGCGGCAGATCGCCCAGCGACAGCGCGCGCTCCTGCTCGCGGATCTCGGCGTAGACGCCTTCGAGCACGGCGCGGTAAAGCTCGTCCTTGCTGCCGAAATAGTGATAGACGAGCTGCTTGTTGAGGCCGGCGCTGCGCGCGATTTCGTCGACGCGCGCGCCCATCAGCCCCTTGGCGGCGAATTCGGCGCGCGCCGCTCGGAGCAGCAGCCGGCGCGAAGCCTCGGCGTCACGCTTGCCGATCCGCGCACTCTCGACGGGAGCGTCCACAGCGCTCTTCCCTAATCAACCATCCAGTTGTTTGATTATTGACGGATCGAGCGGCCTCGGCAATGCTTTCCGCGATGCGCAGGGAGGGTCGAATGAAACGAGCCGGACGCTTTGCCGCGGTCACGCTGGCGATCGGGCTGCTCATGCCCGGCGCCGCCGGTGCGGCGGAAAAGCTGACGCTGGTGCTCAACTGGGTGCCGACCGCCGACCATTCGCCCTATTACTACGCCAAGCAGCAGGGTTGGTATGCGAAGGCAGGCATCGACCTTTCGATCGAGACCGGCAAGGGCTCGGGCATCACCGCTCAGCGCGTCGGCGCCGGCAACGCCGATATCGGCATCGCCGATCTCGCCACCGCGCTCGTCGCCAAGAGCAAGGGCGCGGACGTCGTCGCGGTGATGAATGTCTATGCCAACTCCCCGCAGGGCTTCTATTGGCTGAAGAGCAGCGGCATCAAGGGGCCGAAAGACTTTCCCGGCCACAAGATCGGCAATCCGCCGGGCGACGCCGCGCGGGTCATGTGGCCCGCCTTCGCCAAGGCGACCGGCATCGATCCGAACTCGATCACCTGGGTCAATATCGCGCCGCAGGCGAAGATTGCCTCGCTGAAGAGCCACGCGGTCGACATCATCAGCGATTTCTATAACGAGCACGATCTCAAGGTGCGCGATTTCGGCAGCGATCTCGGCTTCCTCGCCTGGCGCGACGTCGGCGTCAACCCTTACGGCAACTCGGTGATCGTCAACGGCGACTTCCTCAAGAGCCATCGCGAGGTCGTCAAGCGCTTCGTCGAGGTGTCGCAACGCGCCTTCGCCGCCTGCGTCGACAATGTCGACCCCTGTCTCAAGGCGCTCTTCGCCGAGGTGAGCGGTCTCGACGACCGCGTCCAGCACGATCAGTGGATCCGCATCAAAGAGTTGATGCGCGACCCCGACACGACGACCATCGCCCTCGGCTGGTTCGACCCGAAGCGGATGGAGAACGACTACCAGCTGGTCAAGACCTATTTCGGGCTGGAGAAGCCGTTCGACGTCAACTCCGCCTATACCGACGCCTTCCTCGACAAATCGGTCAAGATGGCGAAGGAGTGATCGACGCCGAGGGCCCGGCGTCGATCTGCTGCACGGCTACCCGTTCGCCTTCTGCTGCAGCTGCTGGATCAGCGCCGAGACCTGGCCGTTGTGCTGCTCGATCACGGAGCTGAACTCCTGGCGATAGGTAATCGCCTGGCTGATGCCCTCGAGGCTGACATCGGTGATCTTGTAGCCATTGGCGGTCTTGCCGACCTGCCAGATCACGCGCGCCGGCTGCGGGCTGTTGGGTTGCGCGATCTCGGTGGTGACCATCGTGCTGTTGCCTTCCTCGCGCTGGCCGACGACCTTGAAGGTAGAGCCGCTATATTGGCGGAAGCGGGTCGCGTAGACCTGCACCATGTAATTCTCGAAGGCTTGGACGAATTGCTGCCGTTCCGCCGGGCTGGCGGTGCGCCAATAGCGGCCGAGAACGAACTGCGCGATGCGGGGGGCATCGAAGGCGTGATCGGCGATGGCGTGAATCTGCTGCTTGTATTGCTCCTGCGAGAGGCTGGCGTTGCGCGCGAGCTCGAGTACCGAGTTTGCCGTTTGCGCGATGAAGCTCGAAGCGTCGTCGGCGGCAAGCGCGGGCCGCATCGGCGCGGCCAAGGCGAGGAGCCCGCTGAGCCCGAGAGCGAGGAGGAAGCCGGGAAGGCGCATGGACGGACCCCTTGTTCGATGGATGGGACGAGTTCGTTCGTGGTGTTTTAGGGCGCGGACGAGCTCGCGACCAGCATTTCCGCCTTGTGGTTTAGCGTATCGACCAGGCCCTGGACCCCTTGCTGCTCCAGAACTGCCGAGAACTGGGCGCGCAAGTTCGCGACCTGGCTGATGGTGCCGGTGAGATAAACGTCCGCAATCTGCCAGTCATCCCCGTTCTGACGCATCAAATAGTCGATGCTCACCGGCTCGCCATTCGACTTGACGATCTGGCTGTTGACGAGGGTGCCGTAGGGCGTCTTCCGCGTTCCTGTCACCACGAAGTTCTCGCCGGAATAGTGGCTGAAGTTGTCGGCATAGGTGGCCGTGGTGTAGCGGGCGAAAGCGTCGGTCACTTGCTGCTGTTCCGTCGGCGAAAAGTGCGCCCAACTCAATCCCACGGCCAAATGGGCCATCGTGCGCAGATCAAAGCTGCTGCGAATCACCGGCGCGAGCATGTCGTAGCGGCCTCTCTCGCCGAGCGCGGGTCCCTTCTTCATGGCGTCGAGCAGCGTCGCATAGAAGCTTCGGATTGTTGCCTCTGGCGTGGCGGCGGCGCGCGCCGCGCCTGAGGCGAGCGTAAGCGTCACCACGATTGCGGCGACGAGGCTGAGTAATCGGCGCATGGTACGAGTCCCCTCCCTTTCCAGCCATGTGAGAGGTCTGGTGCCGGTTTCAAGTGCATGGGGAGCGTCTCGTCCTTTTGGGTTGCGACAGCAGGTCGCAGGACGAGCCGCCAGCACCCGCTCCACCGGCTTCGGCAGCGCTGGAGGAGCTCAGGACGCCGCTCGCGCCGGCAGCTCCCACTCGGCGAAGCCATGTCCCGCCGCGGCGAGGCGCTGCAGCAGCGGCGCCGGCGCCAGCGCCGGCTCCCTGAAGCGTTGGGCAAAATCGGCGAGGCGGCTCGCGATCTTGTCGAGGCCGATGCTGTCGGCGTAGTGCATCGGGCCGCCGCGATAGATCGGCCAGCCATAGCCATAGACCCAGATCACATCGATGTCCCCCGGCCGCAGCGCGATGCCCTCGTCGAGGATCTTGGCTCCCTCATTGATCATGGGATAGACGAGGCGCTCGAGCATCTCCGCCTCGGCGATCGGCCGGCGCTCGACGCCGAGCTTCTTCGAGACGTCGACGATGATGCGCTCGACCTCCGGGTCGGGAATCGGCGCCCGGCTGCCGGGCTCGTAATGGTAGTAGCCGGCGCTGGTCTTCTGGCCGAGCCGCCCGGCTTCATAGAGCGCGTCGGCGATCGGCGCCTTGGTGCCGCGCGCCTGGCGCACGCGCCAGCCGACATCGAGCCCGGCAAGATCCCCCATGGTGAAGGGACCCATCGGAAAGCCGAAATCGGTCAGCACCTTATCGACCTGGTGCGGCAGCGCGCCCTGGATCAGCAGGCGCTCGGCCTCGCGGCCGCGCTGCGCCAGCATGCGATTGCCGACGAAGCCGTCGCAAACGCCGACGAGCGCCGGCACCTTGCGGATGGTCTTGGCCAGCGTCATCGCGGTGGCGATGACCGGCTTCGCCGTCTTCGCGCCGCGCACGATCTCGAGCAGCCGCATGACATTGGCGGGGCTGAAGAAATGCAAGCCGATGACGCTCTCCGGCCGTTTGGTTGCCGCGGCGATGGCATTGACGTCGAGCGTCGAGGTGTTGGTGGCGAGAATGGCGTCCGGCTTGGCGATGCGGTCGAGCGTGCTGAAGACCTCCTTCTTCAAGCCCATGTCCTCGAACACCGCTTCGATGACGATGTCGGCCTCGGCGAGGTCGTCGTAGGAGACGGACCCCTTGATGAGCGCCATGCGCTTGTCGATGTCTTCCCGCGCCATGCCGCCGCGGCTGGCGCTGATCTCGTAGTTCTTGCGCACGACACCGAGGCCGCGCTCGAGCGCCGCGCCATTGGCCTCGACGACGGTCACCGGAATGCCGACATTGGCGAAGTTCATGGCGATGCCGCCGCCCATCGTGCCGGCGCCAAGCACCGCCGCCTTGCGGATCGGCCTCACCGGCGTATCCGAAGGCACGTCGGGAATCTTGGCGGCTTCGCGCTCGGCGAAGAAGAAGTAACGCTGCGCCTTCGATTGCGCGCCGCCGAGCAGCTTGACGAAGAGCTCGCGCTCGCGCTTCAGCCCTTCGTCGAAAGGCAGGGTGGCCGCCGCCTCGACCGCGTCGATGCAGGCCTGCGGCGCTTCGAGGCCGCGCTTGCGCTTGCCGAGCGCGGCGCGGTAGGTGCGGAAGAAGTCGGGCTCCGGCAGCGCGAGCTTCTCGCTCATGTCCCGGATGCGCCGCAGCGGCAAGCGCTCGCGCACCGCCTTCTCGGCGAAGGCCAGGGCGGCGGAGCGGAGATCGCCGGCGGCAAGCTCGTCGACGAGACCCTTCTCGCGCGCCTCCTTCGCGCCGATGGGGTCGCCGCTGGTGATCATGTCGAGCGCAAGCGGGACCCCGACGAGGCGCGGCAAACGTTGCGTACCGCCGGCACCGGGCAGGATGCCGAGCTTGACCTCAGGGAGACCGAGACGCGCTTCGGCGACCGCGATTCGGTAATGACAGGCCAGCGCCAGCTCGAGGCCGCCGCCGAGCGCGGTGCCATGGATCGCTGCCACCACCGGCTTCGGGCTCGCTTCGATCGTCGCGATGACCGCGGCGAGGCCGGGCTCGCGCATCGGCTTGCCGAATTCGGTGATATCGGCGCCGGCGACGAAGGTGCGGCCGGCGCAAATCAGGACGATGCCATTGATATGCGGATCGGCAATCGCCGCATCGAGCTCGGACTTGATGCCCGAGCGCACGGCGTGGCTCAGCGCATTGACCGGCGGGCTGTCGATGGTGACGACGGCGATGGCGCCTTCGCGCGCGCTGCGGACGACAGGGCCTTGCTCGGGCATGGGGGTTCCTCCTCGCGGCTGTTATGGCGCTGCGCGCTTTACCGCCAAGGCTTGGGCCCTTGGCCAAGGAGTGTCAAGGCCGGCCGGCGGCTCGGTTGTGGCGAAAGCGCACCCCTCCAAGGAACGAGGCGCAGCTTTGCGCACAACGCGCTAAGATCGGCGTTCGAACCGGAGCGAACGTTGCCCTTTCTTGTCGCCGGCCTCACCGCAGCGATCCTTGCGATCGGGCTGTTGCTTCTCCTGAAGCAAAGAGAAACCCGGCAGCTCGCCGAAAAGCTCGAGATCGCCATCGACCGGCATATCGACAGGTTGGTGAACGTCAGGGCTCAATCGGTGCGCTTCGACGCCGAGGGACAGCTCTGTTCCAAGGAATGGCAGCAGGAAATCGAGCGGTTTCTCGACAGCCAGCTCTCATCGACGCTCAGCGCGCGGGAGCTGCGTCAGCTTGAGGCGAGGCGCCCCCGCTTCGTGCGTCTGGTCGCCGATCGGGTGGCGGCCGGGGTGGCGCGGCTTCCGGTTTATCAGTAACGCGCCCAAGGATGCGGGATGGTTAAGCAAATTTAAAGCTTCCCGTGTTCCGATCGACCATCCGATGGTGTCGGGGCATCGATGGTTGTTATCACGCGTGAAGACGGTGTCGTCGGGCGCTCGCGCCGCCGAACCGTTGACTGGCTCAAAGTCCTGGTCTGGATCGGGGCTGCCGCTCTGCCTTGGGCGGCGATCCTCATCGCGGCGAGGTTGGTGATCGCGGCGATGGGCTGAGATCGCGCTTCGCGGCGCGATCACCCGGACCGACGCTTCCCAGCGGCGATCGGCAGGCCGCTTTCCCTACCGTCATGCCGATCTGCTAGGGTACGCGCAGGAAAAACGATTTGGCCCTGTCATGAGCTCGCTTACGGATTTTGGCGATCTTGCCGTGCTGTTGCCGCTGGCCGCGGCCATCCTGCTCTGGCTCTTTGTCGCCGGGGAGCGAAGGGTGGCGCTGTGGTGGCTGGTGGCGCTGACGCTTTGCCTCGGCGTCATCGGCATGCTCAAAATCTATTTCGCCGCCTGCCCGGCCGGCGCGATGCGCAGCCCGAGCGGCCATGCCGGCTTCTCTGTTCTGGTCTACGGCATGATCGCCGCCTGCCTCGCCACCAGGGCGAAGGGGCATTGGCGCCTCATCGTGCTGGTCGGCGGCGGCGTGGTCATCGCCGCCATCGCGCTGTCGCGACTGGTGCTGGGCGTCCACACACCGATCGAGATCGCCCTCGGGCTCCTGATCGGCGGGGCGTCGCTGACCACATTGCTGT
>Ga0335076_10004691_pt1 | contig 13849 bp, 6 predicted proteins | sample Lox_Sample_25_FD_206717 | JGI IMG/M metagenome (GOLD analysis project Ga0335076, IMG submission 206717) | Soil microbial communities from Loxahatchee National Wildlife Refuge, Florida, United States - Lox_Sample_2.5 | ecosystem: Environmental > Terrestrial > Soil > Wetlands | place: USA: Florida... | reverse complement strand
CTCCCGCCCGCAAGCTACGAAGTGCGTGCGGAATTGCCGGGCTTCGACACGCAAGTAGCAAGGAACGTGTCCTTGAGTTTGGGCGAAACTACCATCATTGATTTTCGACTGATGGTTTCGCCCAGAAAAGAGGTTGTGGAGGTCATGTCGGAGCCTCCCACTGTGGATACGCAGCGTAGCAGCCAGGCGAACAGCGTGCCCGACCGCTTTGTCGCAGATCTGCCGATCGACCGACGGGACTATCTTACTTTTGCGCTCCTTATGCCGGGTGTAAGCAACTCCAACACCATAGCCGATAACGCGGACTTTCGAGTGAAGCAGACCCCGCAGAGTGGCATATCGCTTTACGGAAGCAATGGGAGGGGGAATAGCGTGACGGTAGATGGAGGAGAGGCGAACGACGATGCAGGCGGCGTTCGCTTGAACCTGAGCCAGGATGCAGTGCAGGAGTTTCAGATTAACCGGAGCAACTACTCCCCTGAGATGGGGAGTGCCAGTGGAGCCTCAATTAACATCGTGGGCAAGTCAGGCAGCAATGTCTGGCATGGCAGCTTGTTTGGATTTTTTCGCAGTGATGTTTTTGATGCCCGCGACCCGTTCGCTTTGCGCGCCGCTCTGCCGATTGACCCGACATTCGCTAGTTTCCGCCTCGACGCCACTGCCACACCGATCAAGAATTCGCTAAATCGTCAGCAGTTTGGTGGCACGATCGGGTTCCCACTCAAGAAAGTCCGAACCTTTCTGTTTCTCGCCTACGAGGGTTTGCGTTCCGATGCGGAGGATTCGGTTCCGCTGTTGACACACAGTAGTATCTTCTCTCCTACGGGAGGCCAGCAGCAGATTGTGGGCGCACTCGCCAACGAGCCCGGCTCTCCCATGGTACCCTGCATCAATCCTCCCGGCCAGCCAACGGTGTCCTTACCGTCTAATCTGTGCGCCTTGGCGCTGCAGGGTCTCCTGACCATAGACCCGACGACGAGCAATCCGTTTGTCGCCCCGGCGACGCTGGCTAATTACCAGTTCATCGTGAACCAATTCGAGAAGGATGGTGGGTTGTTTCCATTTCCCACACGTCAGCACCAGGTTTCCGGTCGTCTTGATCACCATGTCAACGATCGCGATCAGGCTTCTTTCCGTTACAGCTACAGCCACCTCACCGAATCTGACCCTGATGTGCAGGCGTTGATCGGTTTTTCGCGCGGTACATCGGTGCTGAACTGGGACAGCACCCTGCTGGGATCCTGGTTCCATCAACTCGGTGGTGACTCCATGAACGAACTCCGGCTGCAATGGAATTGGGACCAATTTAACGTAGACACGAACGATCCCGGGGGACCGGGTTTGGACGTACAAGGTTACGGATTCTTTGGTCGCGGCATCTTTCTACCGAGCCACAGCACCTTGCGTCGTTATGAATTCGCTGACAATTTATCGCTGATGCGTGGCCACCATACCATGAGGATGGGCTTCGATGAGTTGGTTCGCGGCAACAACACCGCATCCGACACCTTCTTCTCCGGGCGTTTTGAGTTTCTGGATCTACCCGGCGCTGCACTCAGCGATTGCTTGCAGGCGCCTGTGTCGTGCGGGTTGTCGGCATCATTGCCTTCAGCTTCCATCAACACCCTGCAGGCATGGGGCCTGGCAGCCCCGGCGTTCTACGAGCAAGGTTTTGGGAATCCCGTCTATGTCATCACCCGTCCCTTTACCGCCGGCTACTGGCAGGACACTTGGCAGGGGCGGCCCAATTTCACTCTGACCTACGGACTCCGCTACGAGGTGGACTCACAATACGGGCCTCTCGCTACATTCAAGAAGAATTTCGCTCCCCGGGCGTCGTTTGCTTGGGATCCGCGCAACGATCATAAACTGGTGGTTCGCGGCGGATACGGGATTTTCTATTCTCCGATTTATGGGCAGATTCCCAATGTGGTGAAGACGCTCGGCAATATCAATGGGGTGCGTCAGATCGCCAATACCTTGGTGACAATCCTCGATCCTCCACCTGCGAACTCGGCGTTCCTCTATAGCGCATTGTTCCCAAAGATTCTGTGTGGCATTCCACCCACAGGAGCGAATTCCTGCATCACCCAGTCCGACCTGGCGAATTTGGGTCTCGTGGTTTCCAACACAGGTACACCACCGCCGGGCACCGTATTGTTTTTTGGGCAGCCAGACTACCGAAACCCGCAGTCGCAGCAGGCTTCTCTGGGAGTCGAGCGCGAAGTTGCAAGAGGCTTGTCTGTCTCACTGAGCTACATCTACGTCCACACCACCCACCTTCCCTGGGCCATTGACAAGAACCTGAAGCCTACAGCACCCATCGTGAGCGGAGAGCTGGGGGCCAATGGCTTGCCCACAAACGGCCAACCGTTCCAAGACTGGGGTGCGAAGCCGTGCGTCGATCCTGGTCTTGGACGCACGACTGCATGCTTCGTGGATCCGACACTACTCCAGAACAACGAATACGCATCTGAAGCAAATGCTCTCTACCATGGGGGGATTGTGGAGTTGAAGCAGCGTTTCGCTAACCACTTCACCTTACTTGCGAACTATACCTACAGCAAAGCGATTGATGACTCAACGGACTTCAACAGCGACTACGCGGCTTTCAATGAAGTGGATCTTGCCGCGGAACGATCGCCCTCAGATTTCGACCAGCGGCACAAAGTCGTCGTCGCTGCCGTGGTCGAAAGCCCATGGCAGAATCGTTACCTGACGGGATTTCAACTCGCGCCCGTTGTAAGTTACAACAGCGGTCATCCCTTCAATCTGCTGGCCGGTGCCGATATCAACGGCGATAACCACTTCACCAACGATCGTCCACCCGGGGCTCCCCGCAACAGTGGCTTAGGACCAAATTACGCAGGGTTCGACCTTCGCCTGAGCAAACGCTTTGATTTAGGGGAGAAGGTCACCCTGCATTTCGCGGCGGAAGGATTCAACCTCACAAATCGGACGAACTACGCAAGCGTGAATAACGTCGTAGGGGCGGACTTTGCGCCGCCCTTCACCGTGCACGGGACGGCCACTCTTCTGCCCAGCCAACCATTAGCTTTCACCGAGGCACTGCGGCGGAGGGAACTGCAGCTGGGAGTGCGGCTGAGTTTCTAAATCCGGCGGAGCGAAGAAATAGTCAATCGACAGTCGTGCAGCTACACGTTGTCCCGAAAGAAGAGGGGACGATACTATTCGCTCAGGTTCACGCGCCGCAGGAGGACCTGAAACCTAGGTTCAGAATGAAGTTCGATAAATCTTGGATCAACCTTCAGATCTACCATCATAAGGGCGCGCTCGGCGTAGGCGACTTCCAACAAACGCAAAGCTTCATCGCGTTTGCCAAGCGACATATGGATTCGTGCCACAGGGTATGGACTAACGTACTGGTGCGTTGAGAGTCGCTCTAACTGCTCCAGGATCGTTTGCGCCTTGTCGCGCTCCCCAGCCACAGCATACACTTCTGCAAGTGACGCAACCACTGCCGATGCACCCTGGGAGAGCCGAACTGAGTGCTCCAGCTCCTGAATAGCGCGCTCATATTGTTTCTCGTACATGAAGATGTACCCGAGAACGCCCCGAGCCAGAGCGTTTTGGGGCTCCAGTTCAACAGCTTTCTGAAGTGCCACGATTGCCTCATCGAAACGGTGCGCGCTCCAATACACGCACCCCATCCCGAAATACATTGAACTGGAAAGCGGTTCGAGGCGAATCGCTCGTTTCATTTCTGCGTAGCCTTCTTCGAAACGTCCACTTAGCGAAAGGCAAAAGCCGAAAAACTCGCGAGCGGTGGCATAGCGGGGATTCAGTTCAATGGACCTCTCGAACTCTCTTTCCGCGCTGAGAAAATCGTAGTCATAAAATGCAGTGGCTGCAGCAAGTGAGGAGTGGGCTTCAGCGGAGCTGGGATCCAACGCAAGAGCCTTCAGAGCCAACTCCTTGGCTTTGCCGGCGCCTTCATTTGGCGGAACAGCGCCCCAAAAACCCACAACGATCAGACAATCTGCCAGACTCGAATAGGCGATAGCATAAGTGGGGTCACGCGCAATCGCCTGCCGGAAGAATTGAATAGCCTGTCCCAGACCCTCGGCACTGCGACGGTTCCAGTGATAGCGTCCTTGAAGATACGCTTCATATGCTTCCGGATTGACAGGTTTCACTTGTCCAAGATTGGTCCGGTCCTGTGGCGTCAGTTTGACCTGGACTTCTCGTGCAATGGCCTGTGCCAGTTCCGATTGGAGTGTTAGAACATCCCGAAGTTCTCGTTCATAACTCTCAGCCCACAGATGGGATTCCTTGGCAGCGTCGATCAGTTGGGCTGTAATGCGCACGCGGTCGCCTGCGCGAAGCACGGTTCCTTCCACGATGGCTTCGACGCCGAGTTCCTTCGCAATCTGCGGCAGAGGTTTCCGTGCATCCTTGTACTGCATGGCGGATGTGCGCGAAGCCACGCGCAATTCCCCAATTTTCGCCAAGGTCGTAATCAGCGCCTCAGTTAACCCCTCAGCAAAATATTCCTGTTCCGGATCTCGCGACAGGTTATCCAGCGGCAGTACCGCTAGGGACCCAATTCTGCGATCGCTATTGCGGATGGTCCCGATGAAGCGATAACCACGCCGGGAAAGCGTCTCAATGTACTTGGGCTTCTCGGGTGAGTCTTCCAAAGCATCCCGTAGCCGCCGAACAGAGTTGTACAAGCCCTGCTCGAAATCGACAAAAGTGTCTGCGGGCCAGATCCTCTGTTGCAGCTCCTCCCGCGTGACCAGTTCGCCAGCCCGCTGCAGCAATACGTCGAGAACTTGTAGGGGTTGCTCCTGAAGTTTGACCTTCACTCCGTCCTTCCGGAGTTCACCAGTGCGAAAATCGGCCTCAAACGTCCCGAATCGTATGGTCGTCCGCGTTGAATAGACGGTCCCCATATGGAAGGCACGCAGATTTTGTCAGCAAAGTCTATCACTTCTTTGCGCGCAAAGCGGTAGGTCCAATCGTCCAGATCGGTTAACCAGTTACGAGAAAAAACAGAAACAAAACAGACAACCGTTATGGACTGCTGGAAAAGACACAGGCAAAGTGTCGGCAAGTTCATGTGAGGACAGCGACCATGTGGAATCAACTAGGACAACAAGCGGCACTTCTCACCGGAGTTCTATCGTTGGCCGTAACCGCCTGGGCTTCTCCAAACAAATCTGCAGCGATCAATTGCTCGCAGTCGGAGATTCAGTCCGTAGCACCCTCGAATACCAGGATATTAACTGCCGTACCCCAGTCCGATCCCGTGTCGTACTGTGACGTACTAGGCTATGTGACCACCACCAACCCTGGCTCGAATCAGGTCAACTTCGAATTAGGGCTACCGGCAGACTGGAACGGACGCTTCCTTTTCATTGGGAACGGCGGCTTTGGCGGCAGCCTGGACTATCCATCGATCTTTTTGGACACTCTCACGGTTGCTCCCTTGCCTACGGAAGTGGCGGCCGGCTTTGCCACAAGCATCACCGACACCGGACATCATGGTGCGGGAGATCTCCCGTTCCTGGACGGAAGTTGGGCACTTGATGATCCAGCCAAACAGGACGATTGGTTGTTTCGTGCCGTGCATGTCGTCGCAGTGGCCGATGAAGCCATTACCAATGCCTTCTACGACGCGAAGCCCCGTTCGTACTTCGCGGGTTGCTCAGACGGCGGGCGAGAAGGTTTAGTGGAGGCCGAGAAATATCCGGATGATTTCGACGGAATTATCGCGGGAGATCCTGATCTCGGAGATGCCTTCATTGGATTCAATTGGAACGAAGAACACATCACGTCCTCGCAGGGAAGCTTTATTCCCCCGAACAAGATGGCGTTGCTGGGACCTGCAGTTTTGAACAGTTGCGATGCTGCAGACGGAGTACTTGATAAGTTGATTCAAGATCCCCGGAAGTGCAAGTTTGACCCACACAGCCTGCGTTGCCAGAACGGCAATAAATCAAATTGCTTGACGGAAGCTCAAGTTGCAATGCTCCAGTCTGTCTATAAGGGCGCACAAACGGAAGATCATCAGCTTTATCCAGGTTTCACGAAGAGCGATCCCTTTGGTGCTCCAGACATCATCGTCGGGGAGGATGGTTGGCCGCTTTGGATCTCTGCCTTTCAGGCACCAAATGCGTTAGGCACATCCGAACCCTGGGTCGATCCTGAAACGCCGCCCTGGCAGTTCATCTTTCAGGATCAGTTCTTGAAATTCTTTGTCTTCGGTGACCCGAACTACAACTCACTCAGCTTCAACATCAACAGTAGTGACCTCACGAAAGCCCAGGCGGTTGTTCATCGCGCAGGTGCGGCCGCAACAAACCCGGACTTGTCGGCATTTCGTGACCACGGTGGCCGGCTGATCCTATACCACGGTTGGAGCGATCCCGCGGTTACACCGCTGGAGACAGTGGAGTACTACGAGAATGTCGCAAACCATACAAGCCATGGATTTCACGATACCCAGGAGTTTGCCCGCCTGTTCATGGCGCCCGGTATGAGGCACTGTATAGGCACCGGACCTGGTCCCAATGTGTTCGATCCCTTAGCTTCCATGATCAATTGGGTCGAGAATAAGTCCGCCCCAGACCGTATCGTGGCGACGCATTATAAAGATAATGACCCAACTACCGGGATCGTTACGCGTACGATGCCTCTTTGTCCTTATCCGCAGACGGCACGCTTCACGGGGCGGAATGTGAACGACGGGAGAGACTGGACTTGTCGGTAGCTTCGAGCCTGCCTGTTTGGAGCTTTCGAAGTCAGCAGTGTGGCCGTGATTCCCAGTGGCCGAGCGAGGACGAGTGGCTTTTTCAAGGCGCAGCCACTTCGATCAGTAGGCGCGTTCTTCATGGGTAGTGGGTCAGTTTGACCCACTACCTCTTCTTGGGTTTCGATGAAAAGATTGATGTTCCTTGCTTCCCACCCTTTCGCACAAAGCGCGAAAGGATGGAGCGCCCGCTTCAGGAATAGTGCCAGCGCAATAGCCCGTGCCACGGTTGGGGTCGCCCCCCTGCTATCGAGAAGACTCGGTAACTTTGGATTTCGGCGAGGTGTTCTCTTTGCTGAGAAGCAACGTCAGCGTTTTATCGGCGTCGGCCAGCAATGCGGCATGACTCCCGAACCAGCTATCCACCGAGGATTGCTCGACATATCCCGGCTGCGTTTTGATCTGTTCGATCAGGAAGGCAGCCGCTTTCTTTCCGAGCAATCGTCTGAGAGAACCTTCGGCTCTCGGGTCGTCGTTCCATTGTTCTTGCACCAGCGCAATCAACATACGCCATTGAAAGAGTTGGTCGAACATCGCCTCCGTGATGGTCTGCAGCGTTCGATTTTTTTCGTCCAACGACGGCTCTCCGGTTTCAGTCAGCTTCTCTCGCGCCAGCATGAGACGGATCGCGAAGACATCGGCAACTTCGGAACCCAAACCTTCCCTCATCACCTCGATTGCCTCATCCGCATCGTCTACGGTGTCCTCCGGTGCAGCGACATTGCGGCGCGAATTCGATGACGAAACACCACCGACGACGATATCCCAACGGTTGGCATTCAGCGGCTGGCAAACAGGCGTGGCAAGTATCATCGGGATGATCACGTGATCTATGTCGTCGGCGAAACTATCGCGAATGCTCGAGGTGCCGCTGCTTTTGTCTGCGTACGACCCCAACTGATTGAATTTGAGCCCCAGTTCTTTTTTGCCCTCGTCTCCGACAATTTGTTGCAACACCTCCAACGCTCTGCCATTCCTATCCGCTCTTGCCTTCAGTACATCCACAATAAGTTGCGCCCGGAACAACTGGTGTGCCGCTTCTAAGTCTGATAGCAGGAAGGTTGCGAGGCCCTGGGTGAGCGTCTGGGAACCAATTGCTGTTTGTTTTCCAATGAATAGCTTTTGCCAGAGCTGCAGGGTGGTTGCCGCGTCCGCTCCGACATTTTCGCGAATGGACGTGACCGCCGAGGCGAACGAAGCCGTTGCGGGACAATTCGTGGTGCCCACAGTACCGGAGGACGGGGCAAGTTCGGACGGTTGGGTGAATGGAGGTGGGCTTGTGCCCTTGAACGCGCCTTTCGACATAGCGCTGTGGAAAACACCGGTTGCGATGGTGACGTCGCCCCGGCTGTTCACACCTGTCGGTTGCTCGCCACCCATCGCCGGAGCTGCCGAAGCGACGTCAATGAAATGGCTCCCGTCGTAAGCGAAACCCGTATTGACTGGCGTGCCGCCCCACTTGCCGTTGCTCTGGAGAGTGGCCGGTTGGTAACTACCTACGATGACGCCCGAATTGCTGACAGCGAATGGAACGGTATTGATTCCGTGCTCGTGCTCGAAGGTAGTAACTTTGTCGTCGATGTAGACAAATCCCATGCGTGCCGCGCCACGAGGAGTGTGCCCCGGATACAGGCAAGCCCCGACTATCACACCCTGATCATTGATGCTTTTCGGTTCCATGATTGCATTGTATGGACAACTGATTTGGCGGAACGTGCCGCCCGCCGTGGGTATTTCCGGCGCATTTCGCCGCCCTAACGCAGGCCTGCCGAACACCCCCTGTCCATGAAAGCCACCGACAATCACACCGGATGCATTGACGGCGATGATGTAATCCAAATCTATTTCGACATTTCCGTTTGCGGTATGCAATATGCCGTGCCTACCGATGGTGCGCATTCCTCCGTCCGCCAAATCGTAGAGAATGTAGCGCGGAAGCGTCGTCTGGACAAACAAGACACTCTTGTTGTTGATGTTGAGGACCAAGGGCGCGCCGGCAACGGAATTATTGAAATCATTTTGTTCGGCGAAAGGCGTCGCCTTTCCGTCCTTAAAGAAATAGAACACCGGCCCAAGGAGCGCGTCAGATGCCATCCCCACGGCTATGCCGTCATCATTGATGCCCGTTAGTCCGATCATCGTCTGATAATGACTGGGATCGTGACCGGGTTCGGCGGCCCCATCGAATTTCCTCTCTTGCCCCGTGACAAGTGTTGCGAAAAGAAAGGAGACTAGATAGCAGTTAAGGCGTGTTCCGAGACGCATTAGGCCTCCGATTGCCGGAAAGTGTTTGACTACTCTAATTCGTTCCTTGGGGTAATGAAAAGCAGTGTGCTCGGATGCCGTGTTTGTGGTTCCGTGACTTACATAATATTTCCGTCAGTGTTTTAGCCTCTATTTCGTCGGAGCTGTGGCGGCCTCATCGGACTCGCGTCTTCCCAGCGATATTTCTCGCGTGAACCGATTCCAGATTTTCCCAGGAGAATTCCCGCTAACGAAAGGTTGGGTTTCACGCCGACCGGACGACATCGTCCCGATGTGGTCCTCCTCCATGAAAAGTAGTTCGTAGCGATTGCTTGGCTCTAGCGACGATCGGCATCTACGGCGTCATGGCCGATTCGAAGCCTGCTGTTCGGCGTGGAAGGCTACCGACCCGATCACATTCGTCTGAATTTCCTTGTTGCTTGCAATGATCGCGATGCTCGCCAGTTTCATTCCGGCACAGCGCGCCGCCCGAGCCGATCCCTTGATCTGCGTGCGGTAGTGACTAGTCCTGAGAAGACTCGGGGCGGCATCAAACCATCAGACGCCGGATCTTCGGGCATCGAACTCAGAGTGGTAGCTTCGCAATCAGGGAGGAGACAGGCTGTCGGCTTTCTCTTGAAGTTCCGCCCAGCGTGTATAGAGTGTGTCCAGATCTTTTTGTGCTGCTTCCATTTCAGCGTTTGCGGCGATGAGCTTGGGTGCGTCACTGGCAATCGCTGGATCTTCCAATGCTTTGCGCTTAGCGTGCAGTTGTTGTTCGGCGTCTGTGATGCGTTGCTCAATGCTGGAATATTCGCGTGCCTCGAGGTATGAGAGCTTTTTTTGCGCTCGTACGGGTGCGCTAGAACCGGATTCTGATTTCGAGTCGCTTTCGTTGCGAGAGCCCCTGCGTTCCGCCTGCCAGCTCTCCCACTGCCAATAGTCCGCAAAGGTTTCTGTATTGCCGTAACCATCGAGTCCAAGTACTACCGTGGATACGCGGTCCAATAGGTAGCGATCATGTGTGACCAGGATGAGCGAACCCTGGAATTCGAGCAGGCTCTGTTCGAGGATTTCCAAAGTCGGGATGTCGAGGTCGTTGGTGGGCTCATCGAGCAGAAGAATGTCGGCGGGCTGAAGCATGAGCTGCGCAATCAGCACCCGCGCACGCTCGCCTCCCGAAAGCCGCTCGACGGGTTGATCCAGTTGTTCCCCGCTAAAAAGAAATCTGGCGGCCCAGGCTGCGACGTGAATGACGCGATCCTGATAAATGACTGAGTCTCCTTCGGGAGCGAGTGCGCGGCGCAGGGTCAAGCTGAGGTCGAGCTGCCGGCTCTGATCGAAATACACGATGCGCAGCCAGTCAGCGCGCCGAATTTCACCGCGCGTGGGAGCGATGTCGCCACGCAACATGCGCAATAGAGTCGTCTTACCGCTTCCATTGGGCCCGACGACACCGACGCGCATGCCAGCGGACACGACAAAGCTCAATCCTTCGAACAAACTACGATTCCCGATTTCGCATGCGATATTCTGCAGTTCAATCAACCGCTTGGTCTTGCGGTCGGTTGCTGAGAAATCGATTTGTGCACTGATGCTGCGAGTTCTGGCGTTCAGATCAGCGAGTTCGCTCATCAACTCGCCGGCCTTCTCGATGCGGGCCTTGGATTTTCGCGTGCGCGCTTTTGCTCCACGACGAAGCCACTCTATTTCGGAGTGCACCAGGTTTTCCAGAGCCTCCTGACGTTTCGATTGAGCGTGCAGGAATTCTTCTTTCTTCTCAAGGAAACCGCTATACGTTCCATGTACTCGCAGCATACCTTCGGGGTACACGCGGCTAAGCTCTGCCATCTCGGTGACAACGTTTTCGAGAAAGTACCGGTCGTGGCTCACGATCACGCAGGCGAACGCGGCCTGTTGTAGAAGGTCTTCGAGCCATTGAATTCCCGCGAGGTCGAGATGATTCGTGGGCTCATCGAGTAATAAGACATCGGGCGCCTGAACCAGCGCTTCGACGATCGCAAGCCGTTTCTGCCAACCGCCGGAGAGTGAGGCCGCCTCTTGTTCGAGGTCATCAAAGCCCGCGCGACCTAAGGTCTCCGAAAAATGAGGTCCGGCCTCTGCACGAGCTTTTAGTGATCCTTGCATCGCCCCCTCGATCACAGTGCGAATGCTCATTTGGGGAGCGAACCTTGAATCCTGTTCTACGTTGCTGAGTTGCAAGAGCTTTCGTACGGCCACACTACCGCTATCCGGCTGTTCTTTCGCAGCTAGAATCCGCAGCAGGGTGGATTTTCCCGAGCCGTTGGGGCCGATGAGGCCAATGTGATCGCGTTCCGAGACAGTGAAAGAAACTTCCTCGAACAGTGGCTTTGCTCCGAATGCTTTCGAGATGTTTTGTGCGTTGATGATCGGCGGCAAGGGAAATGGTCCCCCAACATTTTCGAGGTTATCAAGAAACGGGGACTGGTGCTGAGCCTGCGGAATCGCGTGATCGCTGTTTGCCGAGAGCCGGGCGAGGCTGCTTCGCGAGCAAATCGTGTTTACGATTTATTTCTTACGCTTTCGGGTTATTTCGACCTTGTTGTACCATCTCCGGTATCGCGCAAACAACATTCGCCGTTACCGGAGCATTTTATGGATCGACGCACTTTCCTGAAGTCGGCCGCCGCAACCGGGCTCGCCGTCGGTGTCTTCACGCCGCAAGCTCATGCCACCATCCCGGAACACAACTGGGATAAGTACGATTGGGGATCGGATCCTCCGATTCTCGACCGCCTTTATCAGGGACCGTTCCCGCAGTACGGTCCATGCGCCATTGTTCCCGAGAGCGACGTCTCGATGATCACCTCGCCGTCGAAGGAGATCGTCAACAATTTCGGCATGGGCCTCATCGTTTATCTATCCGACGATACTGGGCCGCTTAGAATCTCCGGCCAGACTGAGGAACAGACTCTTGAGGATCTGGTCAAGCTTCCATTCGTGCAGAAGGTATATCTCCGTCCGAACTGGCGCGAGGTTCAGAAGCAACCTGGGCGTCTCGATTTTCCCTCGTGGTGGACGACCGCATTCGACCTGGCTCGCCGCTATGACAAACGGATCGGATTCCGAGTTCAACTGGAAAATCCCGACGTTCCCGAGCCCGGGATGCCGGACTTTCTCCTCAACAAGGTTCCTTACGTAAAACTCAAAGGCGAGTGGAAGGGCAATCCCGCCGAAACGCGCTACAAGAAAGATAACCGCGTGCCCCGCTACGATCACCCGGCGTATCAGGCCGCGTTTCGCGAATTAAACGAATTATTGGCCGCCGAACTCAACGGTCATCCGCAGGTCGAGTTCATGGATACGATGATGTACGGTTTTTGGGGCGAGGGACATACGTGGCCATATGAGGGCAATCCATTTCCCAGCCAGTTGATCGCGGAACAGACGTGGGCCGCCATGTTTGAGCTGCAACTCGAACACTGGACCAAAGTCCCGCTCGCAACCAACACGCAGCCCGATTTCAGCAATGTCGGCAATGCCGATCTGGTTGATCGCACGATGCGAACCTGGAACTGGTTGCGCACGGATACTATTTTCATAGAGAACACACAGATCGAGGCACTGAGTTACCGACCGCCATGGGCGGCCGCGATCTGCGAGGTTGGTTTCACAACTGGCGACCCGAAGGATCTCCAGATCGATGAAGATGGAATTACTTACAACGAGCAAATCATTACTCACGCCGCCGACGTTGGCGTCAATTACTTATCAGTTTGGAGCTGGCACAATCAATCGGCCCGCAGCATTTCGAGTTACTACGAAAAATTCCCCGGGCCTATCGATGAGATGGCGCGCCAAATCGGGTATCGTGTTCGCCCATCATTTATCTGGACGTTTACCCGTGACGGAGCTAACGGTCTGGTGCTGGGGTTGGTGAATGATGGAATCGCTCCCGTGCCCGGAGCGCTGCGCCTTACCGTTTTTAGCGAAGACGGCAAGATTCGAGTGTCAGGCTGCGTCGACGCCGGCTACCCGAAACCGATCGGGGTTCATCAAGCTATGCTGATATTGCCTGCCGGAACTCATTGGGAGGGCTTGCGGCTTAAGGCTGAGCTCGAAGTGAAGGGCGTGAGGCATCCGGTCCGGTGGGCATGCCGGCAGAAGGTCAATCCGGACGGTTCGCTGACATTGCGTCGCAATTACAAGCCTGATCAGCCACTGGTATGAAGAGATCCATCTGCTCGGCCGTTATCGCGGAAAGGCCGCCACAGTGCGCGCGCCATCATTCACTCCATCAGGCGAGATGAAATCGCTCGTGCAGAACACACATGCTGACCACTGGGCACTTGGATATCCAGACCAAGCCGCCGAACACATTGATGCCGCCCTATTCTTGGCCCGGAAACTTGGCCATCTTCAATCTCTCGTGATGGCTCTGCACTCTGCCGCGCAACTTCATCAGGTAAGAGGCGAGGTCTCCCTGGCTTAGAACCGTGCCCGAGAGCTAATCGACCTTGCTGACGAATATGGATTGCACCTGTGGCGCGCACTCGGAGTGTTTAACGAGGGTTGGGCGGCGGCAAAACGGGGGCATACGCCTCAGGGAATTGAGCAGATGCAGCGGGGACTTGCAGCGTACGAGGCTACCGGTGCGAAATTGTGGTTACCCTACTTGCTGGGATTGCTGGCAGAAGCACTGTCGGACGCGGACCGTTCACAGGAAGGTCTTGCCGCGATTACGAACGCATTAGCACTCGCCGAACAGAGGAGCGAGGGATATGCAATAGCCGAGTTGTACCGGATCATAGGTGAACTCACCATCAAATCTGAAGTGCGGAACTCTGC
>Ga0335076_10004689_pt1 | contig 13851 bp, 10 predicted proteins | sample Lox_Sample_25_FD_206717 | JGI IMG/M metagenome (GOLD analysis project Ga0335076, IMG submission 206717) | Soil microbial communities from Loxahatchee National Wildlife Refuge, Florida, United States - Lox_Sample_2.5 | ecosystem: Environmental > Terrestrial > Soil > Wetlands | place: USA... | reverse complement strand
GGGCCCGGGTCGCGGGGCCGAGGGCCCCGGCGGCGGCGGCGAGCGCGGCCTGGTCCGGGCGGCGCGGGTCGGTCCACAAGACCGCGGCGGTGTGCCGGCGGCTCAGGTCGTAGCCCAGCTGGGTACCGGCCTGCCCGGTCGTGATCGGGGCGCTGTCCAAGATCAGGCTCACCACCTCGAACCGGCGCGCGTGGCTGCTGCGGGCCAGTTCCGCACGCTCGCGTCGCAGCTGCTCGGACAGCGCCGCCACCATGTCATCGACGAAGGCGGCCACCGACTCCGAGCCGGCCGCCAGCACCGGGCGCAGCACCGCCGGGTCGGCGGACAGCGTGAACGCGGTGCGCATCCAGTACGCCTGCACGACGTTCTGCCCGGCGTGGTAGGTGGTGTACACGGTCTGCTCGATCCCGCGGCGGAACGCCTCGCGGGCGATGCCGAGCACCTCGGGGGTCAGGTTGGCCGGCACCCGCCCGACGGGGTCCCGCGCGATGCCGGCGGCCCAGTGCAGCACGTTGGACCGGGTGCTCGCGGCGACCTCGGCGGCCAGCACCGGCTCGGAGCGCAGCGGCTCGTCGGCCGCGGCCGAGACGGCCGCGTGCACCCGGTCCATCAAGTCGGCGGGCTCGTCCAGGATCACCCGCGCGATACGGCGGACCAGGTCCGCGGCCTGCGGTGACAGCGGCTCCCCGGCATCCGGCGCTCCGGCATCGGGCACGACCGCCATCCTACCGGCCGTTGTGCAATGTGCCCACCGCGAGCGAACAAGTCTGGGCGGATTGCCGCACTAAAGCGCTTGTGCTTGCCGTTATATTACCGACGAGTAACACCCAGACCCCCGGCGGCGGAGAGGAGCGCCCGTAGCCGGGCCACCCCCGCTCACCATTGTTGACCGAATAAGGAAACTCATGACCACCCATGACCGCCACCACCGCCGGTGACTGACACGGCGAGGCTGGCACCCCTGGACAAGACCCATCATGGCGGGACCATGTGGGCCGTGCCGGGCCGCGCGCCCGGCCAGACCCGGAACCTGCGGCACCTGATCTGGAGCGGGCCCGGCGACTACGTCCACCTGTGCTACGGCGGCATCGCCGACGGGAGTACGGAGTACCCCGGCGAGGACATGGGCCGTGTGTCCGGCCGCTGCGCCGCATTCAAGCAGGCCCAGGCCGCCGTCGACGCCTACGTATCCGGGCAGCGGATATAGCCGGCAGGCCGCCGTCCTGGATTTGCTAACCGGCTGACGGGGCCCGTCCGGGGTCCCGCGGTATCCAACCCCTAAAGGAGAAACCCAGATTGAGACCACGCAGAATACTCGGCTGTCTGGCCGCGGCCATCATCGCCGCGACCACGGCCGGGCTGACTACGGGGGCCGCCTCGGCGGGCACCGTCAACCCGTACAAGAGCGTGACGACGCACCAGCGGCACGCCCGCGACTTGCGGAAGGTCAACGTGGCCATCCCGGGCACGCGGCTGCCGTCGCTGAAGCTGGCCCAATCCGCGAGCGTCAAGAACACCGGCTCGGTCACCGCCAGCAACTGGTCCGGGTACGCCGATATCGCCTGCCCGACGTGCGCGCTGCGCTACGTGTCGGCGGACTACACCCTGCCGCACCTCAACACGGTTAAGTCGCCAAACAACTCGTGGGCCGCCCACTGGGTCGGCCTGGACGGGGCCAATACCAGCACGGTCGAGCAGGTCGGCATCGACACCTACGTCTCCAACGGAGTGGACTACTACTACGCCTGGTACGAGATGTTCCCGGCCGCCGCCCAGGTCTACAGCCTGGCGGCCAGCCCCGGCGACAACATCCAGGTCAGCGTGTACACCGTCAACGGGACCTACTACCTCAGCCTCAACGACACCACGCTGGGGGCCGGGTTCAACGCCACGGCGACCGTCCCGACTGGTTACGTCGGCCAGAACAAGTCGGCCGAGGTCATCACCGAGGCACCGTCAGAGGTATCCGGCAGCAGCGTGATCCAGCTCCCGCTCGCCGACTACGGCCAGGTCAACTACAACAACGCGACCGTCACCAGCCGCAGCGGCACCCACGGCAATCTCGGCAGCACCTCGTTGTGGAACGGCTACGCCATCAAGATGGTGGGCTCGAGCGGAAAAACCCTGTCCACGCCTAGCGGCCTGCTCAACGGGACCAACAGCTCGGGCATCCCGGTCTCGGACTTCACCGCGCAATGGCAGGCGGCCAGCTAAGCGAGGTCGCCTGCAGCGGGCACGCGCCCGAGCCGTCGTCACGCTGACGGTGGCTCGGAGCGTCTCGCGCCGGCCCGGCGGAGGGGTCCGGGCCGGTGCGGGTACGCAGGCCAGGCCGCCGTTAGGCAGTCTGGCCGGCCAGCAGTCTCAGCAGCTCGGCACCGACGGGCACGCCCAGGCCGGTGCAGGCGTCCCAGCCAGGTCCGGCCTGATAGGCGCCGTTGGAGCCGGTCGTGATGTCGCGGAAGCCGGCCGGGCTGACGCCCGGAGCAGCGCCGGCGTAGATCAGCGGCTGCAGCAGGCCGAACCGCTGGCCGGAGGCCTGGGCGAGCAGGCATACCAGCGCCGCCCAGAGCGCGGCTGCGGCGGCAGTGCCGCCGTATACCAGCTCGCGCCCGGCCACGAGCACGGCATATCCCGTGGCCGGATCCGCGTTTGCCGCCACGTCGGGGACGCCGCGGCCGGCGTGGCCGCCGTCAGCGTGGACCGGCACGCCGGCGCCCGCTTGCCAGGGCGGTGGCGGGAACGTGTCGCTGACCCCGCCGCCGGTCGTGCCGTCCAGGAAGCTGTTCCACACCGTCTCGGGGAAGACCGTCCCGGTCGCCGGATCCGCGGACAGGCTGGTCCCGCCGCACGCCAGCGCGTGCGGGCTCGACGCCGGGAAATACGTGTACGCCTGGCCGTCCTGCTGCCCGGCGCCGCTGCCGTCATCCCCGGCGGCAACGCACACCGTCACCCCTAGCGCCGCCGCGTCGGCCAGCACCGCGTCGAACGCGGCGCGGGCCTGCGCCGTCCACAGGCTCTCCGGCTGTCCCCAGCCGATGCACACCGCGGTAGGTGCCGGGCTGGCATATACCGCTGCCGATACCGCCTCGAGAAGGCCCCGGTCGGTGTTCGCCGCGAAGTAAACCTGGTGCGCTGCCCCCGGCGCCAGCACGGCTGCCACCGCGATGCTGACCAGCGCGTCGTCGGGGCTGGGCTCCGGCTGCGGCGGTGCCTGGGCCCCGTCAACGGCGACGGCGGCTATCGCGGGCGGGACGATCCCGAGGCTGGCGAAATAGCCGGAGAGATATTTGTCGAGGTCGTCAGGGGCGTACCCGCCGGCCAGGTCGACGATCGCCAGCGTCTGCCCGCTGCCGTCTGCGCCCTGGGGAAACTCGTAGTACGCGGCCGCCTGCCGGGGGGTAAAGGCTTGCCCGGAAGGACCAGCGGGAGTCTCGACCGCTACCTCGGCCTCCGCGGCCGGGAGTGTCTCGGCTTCGCGCACGCACCGGCGGGCCTGCGGGCGGTCATCCAGGCCGAGCACGGCGAGCACGATGCCGTCCAGTTCGGCGGGCAGGAGTATCGGACCCTCGCGGTAGCGATGCGCGACCGGCGCCGCCCGCGGGAGCGGCTGACTGCTGACCTGCCGGAGTGATACACCGAAGGCCGAGGACAGTACGCTCAGCCCGCCGGCTACGTGCATCCGTCGCGAGGGGCCGTCGGTCTCCGTGACCGATAGGCCGCGCCGGGACAGGACGTCCCGGACCAGGGCGATATCGGCCTGGTCGGCGCCGTATCTGGCCGCGAGGTCATCACGCGTCAGCGTGGCCCGGCCGTCCGTGTACTCCGGCGGCAGGTCGGCGCGCCGGCGCAGGATCAGCGTGATCTCGATAGATGTCGTTCCGTCGAGCGGTTCGCCCGGCCTCGCGTCCGGCAGCGCCTGGCGCTCGCTGCCCCGCAGGGGCACGAGAGCATAGTTCTCGGTGTAGGGCGCCACCTGGTACACCAGGCCGCGCGGGGTCAGCAGCCGGGCCGGGCCCGGGCCGACGGCCAGGCTGAGGCGGCCGCCGCGCGGCACCGCGATCGTCTGCCCGGCGCGATCGCCGTCCGCGAGCAGCTCGACGATCCTCGGGTCGGTGTCCAGGGTCGGCACGGCCGCCGCGCCCGGGGGCGCCCCTATGTCGCCGAGTTCGAGTTCGCCACCGGTCAGGCGGACGCCGAGCGGCACGTCGGCGAGATCGGCCGTGAAGCCGGCCAGGTCGGCTACGCCGATCCCGGCCGGCACGACTCCGAGCGGCTGCCCGGTCATGTCCACGTGCAGGCTAGCGGCCTGGCGGAGCTGCCAGGCGGTCTTGGTACCGCGCGCGGACTCGGGCAGGCGGCCCCAGGCGCCGGCCACCCAGTCCGCTACGCCGACGCGGTGCTGGACCTGCAGCGCGTACAGGGCGGTCCGCAGCTCGTCCTCGATAGCGGGCCCGGCATCGTCCCCCCGCGACGCCGCCAGCCAGGCCACTCGCTCTTCCAGCAGCAGGGCCGGCGAGACCGACGCGTGGATCCCGGCCGTGATGTCCCCGGTTTTCCGGATAGGGTCCCCGGGCGCGCTGCGGGCCAGTCGCTCCGCCAGCTGTGCCCGCAGGCCAGGCAGGAGCTCGGGCCTCAGCATGATGCTGTCCGGCCCGCGCGACCCGACCAGATCGCTGAACCACAGGTCCGACTCCGCGGCCACGTCGAGATAGGGCAGGATGGCCAGGCGGATAGCCCGCACCAGTTCGGGCTCGATCCGCACGGCGATGCTCAGCGGCACGGCCAGCTCGGCGGCGCCGGGGGCGAGCGGGATGTGGCCGGCCACCAGGCTCACCACCCTCTCAGCGACGAAGCGATCGTGCCGGCCGTCGCGGTACGGTCCCAGCAGACCAGCGGGAGGAGCGCGGTGAGCCACGGCGGCCAGCGGTCGGGCGGCACGGGAAGGAGCGCGACGGCGTCGCACTCCGCCCGGCGCAGGTCGCCGACGAGCTCTCGCCATTCTTCCGGCTGGCTGCGCTGCCCGTAGAGCCGCGGGCCGCCCAGCCCGAAGTCGGACAGGATCAGCACGCGGGTCCCGGGTTCCGGAGGCTTGTATCGCTGCCAGTCCCGGGGCGGCCCGGCGCCCGCACCGCGCCCGGGGGCGTCGGCGAAGTACCTGACGCTGGCTCGCTCCGTCCCCGCGGCGGCGCGCACGAGGGCGACCACCTGGTCTTGATCGCCGCCGAACGGCTCCATCGACAGGCCGAGATCCACGAGGATCTCGGCCCCGAATCGCAGGGTCGGCCTGACCGCCTGCGGCAGGCGCCCGATCACCTGCCGGCGGGCCAGCAGGTCGACGATGGCCGGTACGTCGAGCGGTCCTTCCGCCGTGCTCCGGGCGATCATCGCCTGCAGGATCGCGGCCGCGCCGCGCGGCGCCAGCAGTGGCTCACGGGCCGGCGGCGTGCCCAGCAGGTTGGCGTTGACACGCGGCAGTGACCGAGGCCCCCAGCCGACCGTGCTGACCGGCTGCCGGCCCACCGGCGTCAGCAGCGGAAGACCGGTAGCCTCGGCCTGCCTGGCGAACCCGCCGGAATCATCCGGGTCACCGGCCTCCGGCTCGTGCGGCCCGGGAGACTCCCCGGTTCCCGTCGCGCGGGCAGGCCGCGGACCCGGGTCAGGGTCCTGGTCCCGGTCATGCTGCGGCGCGGCGAACCCCAGCAGCCTGGTGACCGAACGGACCTGCGCGCCGGTCTGCGGCCGTACTTCCGCGAGCGCGCGTACGACGTCGGCGAGCCAGATGTCGCCTGCCATGTCACGGGCCGGGCTGTTGCGGCTTGACCAGGACGAGATCGCGGAGCCGCTCCCAGTCGCGGCTGCCCACCGTGATGCCCAGGCTCCGGCAGGCGCGCAGGGCGTCGAGGAACTCGGCGGTGCTCGGAGCGCGGAGGGCCTGGATGGCCGCGGTTTTCCGCAGGCCGGTGAGCTGGGCCGCCAGCGACTCCGCGAGCGACGCGTCCGCCGTGGTGAACTCGCCCTCGTAGGCCTGCAGATGCGCCTGCGCGATCCGGATCAGGCGGTCTTCATCGGGATACGGCAGCCATAGGACGACGCAGCGCCGCAGGAACGCCTGCGGCAAGGCCCGTTCCTCATTGGTGGTGATAATGACGACTCGCCTGCTGCCCGAGGCGGCCTGGCCTGCGCGGCCGGGCCCGACGAGGGTCCTGGTCTCGGACACGACGAACTCGTTGGATCCCAGCGGTACCAGGAGGCCGTTCGGCATGTCCGGGTCAGCCTTGTCGATCTCGTCGATCAGCACGACGGCATGATCCCCGGAGCGTGCCGCGTTGACCGGCGCGTCCGGCTCGACCGCGTGGCCAGCGAGTTCCACGCCGTCCGGCGCGCCGCGCCGCCACGCTGAATCCCGCGCCATGGCCCACCACAGGGCACCGGGCTCGACGTAGTCGTAGTCGTTGAGGGCCGCGCCACCCTGGAGCACCTGCGCGTCGGCGAGCCTGCGCACGCTGTCGAAGGTCCAGAGCAGATCGCGGGCCTGAGTGCGGGAGGTGACGACGTGCTCGTAATAGCGCCAGCCGCGCTGCCGGGCGATGTAGGCGGCCAGCGAGGACTTTCCCGAGCCGGGATCCCCGCGCAACAGCAGCGGCCGCCCGGTGGCCAGCGTGACCCGGACCGCAAGGTCGATGTCATCGGACATGACGTAGACGCGCCCATCCCGGGGGTCGGGGGCATCGTGGATACGGTCAGGGCCGGCCGTCGCCGTTCCCCCGGACGGCACGGTCTGGGTGGACGGATCTGTCATGCCGCACCTTCCTCCCGCCGGGAGCCCCATACCCCGGCACTGAGCTCCTTGAGTTCATCGTTGACCATCTGCGCGTCCTGTTCCTCCCGCTGCCCGAGCGCGGGCTCCAGCTTGAGGGCACCGGCCAGCTGCCAGGTCATGAGATCCTCGTCGGCCGGCAGCGCGCTCCCGGTCAGGAGCACCATGACCAGCCAGGGGAACTGGCGGCGCACCAGGTCCATCCCCTGGGCGACAAGCTCCAGCCGCGTGGACGAGGGGTCGACGATCAGGAACAGCACGTCCGGGGGAGGCAGGTACCCCTCCAGCGGAAACTGCGGCCGCCTCTTGAGCAGCTTGTTGACCGCCTTGACGCACTCTTGCTGGAATTCCTCGACGAACGACTCTCCCGCGACCGCGGTCACGATCGCGCACTTGTACCCCGCCCGGGCGTAGCAGGTCGCGCGGTTGACGTACTGTTCGGCGGTTTCCGCCATGCTGGCGTTCAGCACGACGGTTCCCTGCTGTCCCGGCCTGAACCCGAGCAGGACCCGGGCTGCCTCGCCGTCCACCCACGCCGCGCCAAGCTTGTCGATGAGCCGGGACAGCCACTCGGCCGGGGTGTAGTCCGCGATCTCCGCGATCGCCAGGTACAGGTGGCGGCCCTGGCCCCGGCCGAGGAGCTGGTGAGCCACGAAGCGGGGGCCTTCCAGCGGATCGCGCACGCGATCCAGGTAGGCGTCTTCTACCTGGAGTTCCCGCGCCGCGGCCACCAGGCTGTCCCGGTCCCCGACCATGCACAGGGCGTGTGCCACGGCCTTGGCCCATTTCGCCATGTCGGAATCGTCCTCTTCGGCCGACAAGCCGGCCAGCTCGGCCGCGATCTCGTCCGCGATCCGCTCGGCTGTCTCCTGGGTGCGCGGGGACGACCCCAGCTTGGCCATCTGGAGGTCGGTGAGCTCGCCGAACCCAGCGTCCTTGATGTCTTGCTGGCTGAAGTCACCGAGGATCGCGGGCACGATCTTCAGCGGAGAGCCCAGCGCGCGCCGCCACTGCAGGATATTCACTTCGCGGTGAACCCAGCTTGACGCCATCGCCTGGCTGTTGAGCAAGACCACGGCGGCGTGGCATTCGGCGAGCCAGTGGTAGAGGATGGCGCGCCACTCATCACCCGGGCCCAGCCCGTCCATGTCGACGAGGACCTCGAGGCCGGGCAGTCGCGCCTTGACGGCTTCGCGGACCTGGCCGGCGAATGGGTCATTTCGCGAGCTGTGGCTGATTAAGACCTTCATGGCGCCGCCCCCCAACCCAGATGGAAAGCGTTGCAGAAGCGGCGGAGGCTCGTCAACTACCGGTCAGCTACCGTTCCCCTGGCCAACCCGGCCAGCTCGACCGTCACGCCGAGGCGCTTGGCCAGCAGGCCCGCACGCTCCCGGTCCTGGGCGCCGAACGTGCCCTCGGCGCGGGTGAAGCGGACGTGGTGCAGTGACCCGCCGAGGGGCAGGCCGTCCTTGCGCACCAGCCTGATCCGCTTGCCGCCGGGCCAGGTCAGCTCGGCGGCGTCGCCGTCGCCGTCGCCGGCGGCCTCGAGGCGGCCGTCCAGGGCCTCGGTGAACAGGCGCGTCGCGCCCGCGAGGTCGCCGACATGATGCTCGATAAAGCCGAAGGAGGTCGCCGGGCCCGGATCTGGCAGCTCGGCGGGCGGCGTGCCCGCGGGCGGCGACCCGGCCTGCTGGGCCACCTGGATGACGATGCCGTGCGCGTCTCTCGGGTGCAGGAATGCCTCCTGCCAGCTCGGGTGGTCCAGGCTGACGCCGACGGGCTCGATGCCGAGCGCCCTGATCCGCGCCAGCGTGGCCCGGATGTCGCTGACGAGGAAGTTGAAGTGGTGCGGGCCGGCCCCGCGGGCGGCCAGGAATCGCTCGAGGAACGCCGCGTCGGGGCCCCCGGTCGGAGTCAGCAGCTCGACCTTCGGCCCGGCGGCGAACTCCAGCTGACCCCACCAGTAGCCGGGGGAGTCCATGCCGTAGACCCAGGTCCCGCCCAGCACGCCGCCGAACAGTTCCCAGCCGTCGGTCAGGGCCGGAGTGCCGATGGCGAGATGATCAAGGACGGCCGTCATGGTAAGGACGGTACCGCCCGGGGCCGCGGTGCCGCCCACTGGTACTGGGTGCCCTGGTGGATCGCCAGGTAGATCCGGTCGCGGAGCCGGTTGGCGTCCTCGTTCGTCAGCGTCTTCTCCAGGTCCCGCAGCACCACGCGGACGAGGAGGTTCTTCTGCCCGGGCCTGGCCCCCAGGCGGCGGGCGGCCGGCCCGGGCAGCCGGGCGTACGGGGTGGCGGCGAGCACGCGCACCTCCTCGACGCACCGCGCGTCGGCGCCGAGGGCCTCCCGGACCCGGTCGCCGAGTGTCTCCTCGTCCTCGTCCGCGTCCACCGCGACGGACAGGTCACGCCTGACCGGGGGCGTGGACGACACCGGCTGATAGGCGCCCAGGTCGTGCATCTGGCCCGCGATGCGCGGATCGGCCGAACGCAGCAGGCGGATATCCGGGATGCCGGTGACCAGCATCAGCAGCCGGTCAAGGCCCATGCCCAGGGCCAGCCCGCCGTGCCCGGCCAGCCCGGCGGCGGCGAGCACGCCCGGATGGGCGAGCCCGCACTCCCAGACCTCCACCCAGCGGCCGTCGTACCGCACGTCGACCTGGCGGCCGTGCTCGGTGTACGGGTGGGTCCGCGCCTCCTGCCGCCACGGCAGGCCGGGGACGAGCGCCTCGAGCAGTGATGAGATCATCTCGTCCAGGTCCGCGCCGGTCATCGGCCCGGGCGTGATCCGCCACAGGTCAAGCTGGTGCGGCGTCCCGCTGTGCTGCCAGTCGATGGCGTCCCTGCGGTACACCATCCCCGGGCAGGCCAGCAGCACGTCGTCGCCGGGACTTCGGGCGAGCCGGCGCAGCGCGGGCGGGATCATGGCGGTGGAGTGGCTGCGCAGCATCCGCCTGGCGCTCACGTAGCGGGTGTAGCGAGCTTCCCTGGTGATCGCGCTGGCCGCGTAGCCCAGGCGATCGTAATTGTCGGCGACCGGCACGATCTTCGGCCCGCGGCCCCACCGGACCTCGCAGGACCAGGCGCGCGACAGCGCCGCCGCCGCCCGGTCGGTGAGGACCTGGATGGCGTGCGGGCCTTCCGCGGGGTCGGAAAGGTCACGGATACCGAGGGCGGCGCGCAACTGCGCAGGACTGAGACGGGGAACTGAACTGGACACGATGACTCCCTGGCTGAGGCGGAACCCGGCGGGATCCCTCCCGGCCCCCGGCTCGCCCGGGCGAAGTCGCCGTGCTAACGCGGCGAGACGCCTCCCGGCGGCCACTCGTGGGCCGGGAGGCGGGAAAATCGCCGCGAAGCCATGCCAGTCACCCCTTCAGGATACGCGCGCCCCGACGGCCCGGCCAGCGAAAATACCGCGGCGGCTAGGTCAGCCGGCCGCTCAGGCCGATCACGGCGAGCGCCAGCCCGGCCAGCGCGATCACCGGGCCGGCCACGGCCCAGAACGTGACGCCGGACATGACGCTGCCGCCGAGGACGCCCACGCCCTGCAGCGTGAACACCACCCCGGCCAGCGTGAGGAGGAATCCGACGCCGACGAGCACGACCCGCCTCATGATGCCGTCTCTTTCCCGGGCCGCCCGATGTGGCCCGTTTCCTGCCATCACCCGTGGAACGCGCCGGACCTGGGCAGGGTTCAAGGCGCCTGGCCGTGACCTGCGGGGTCACGGCCAGGCTGTCAGCCGAGACGCCCTCCGGCAGGTCAGGGGGGGCGGACCTGCGGCGCGGCTCACGGCTGAGTGGTGAGGCGGGAAGGGCCCGGCGCGGCGCGCCGGCCTCCCCTGGCCGTACGTAAGGGAATACGTGCCGAACGGTCCGGCGGTTCAGCCCTCGTGCACCGATTCCGTATGCAACCATTACTTTACTCAAGCAAATGTCATTTGCTCAACGACCGAGCTGGCGGCCTGTTTCCCAGCCGGAATGCGCTGAGCAGGCCTTTGTTTCGCGTGTCTGAAATCAGGACCCTCCTTGGTACTGGTGCTTCGGGGCCTGGTAGTCCTAGGTTTGCAGCAGGAAATACATCCCGCTCGCCAGGGGAGGAGATCGCATGGCAGAAATCACCGTCACCGTCGATGGCGTGAAGTATGCGGACCACGTAGAGCCCCGGATGCTGCTCGTCCATTACCTCAGGGAAGTGGTGGGCAAAACAGGGACTCCCATCGGATGCGACACGTCGAATTGCGGCGCATGCACGGTGCTGCTCGACGGGCAGTCGGTCAAGAGCTGTTCCGTCCTGGCCGTCCAGGCCGACGGCGCCGAGATCACCACGATCCAGGGCCTGGCGAACGGCGGCCTGCATCCGCTCCAGCGCGCTTTCCACGAGGAGCACGCGCTGCAGTGCGGGTACTGCACGCCGGGGATGATCATGGCGGCGTCCGACCTGCTCAAGGAGAACCCGAACCCCAGCGACGAGGAAATCCGCGAGGGCCTCGAGGGTAACCTGTGCCGCTGCACCGGTTACGAGAACATCGTCCGCGCCGTGCGGCGCGCCGCCCAGGCGGGAGTGACCGAATGACCGCGACCGACGAAACCAAGACCGCCGAACTGGGTAAGGCTCGCCTGCGCAAGGAAGACGAGCGCCTCATCACCGGCCAGACCAACTGGACCGACAACATCACGCTGCCCGGGATGCTGCACATCGCCTTCCTCCGCAGCCCGTACGCGCACGCCCGGATCACCTCGGTGGACGTCAGCGCGGCCCGGAACGAGCCGGGCGTGATCGCCGCCTACTCCGGCGCGGACTTCGCCGCCGAGCAGGGCAGCCTGCCCACCGCCTGGCCGGTCACCCCGGACATCGTGATCCCGGCGCACCCGCCGATGGCGGTGGACGAGGTGCGCTACGTCGGCGAGGCAGTCGCCTGCGTGGTGGCCCGCGACCGCTACGCCGCGGCCGACGCGCTCGCCGCCATCGAGGTCGACTACGAGCAGCTTCCGCCGGTGCTCGACATGAGGGCGGCGCTCGAGGACGCCTCGCCCAAGGTGCACGAGGCGGGCAACAAGAGCTTCGACTTCGTCTTCCCCCAGGGCGACCTGGACGCGGCCTTCCGCGACGCGCCCGTGGTCATCGAGCGCACCTACCGCCAGCAGCGGCTGATCCCGAGCGCGATGGAGCCGCGCGCGGTGGCCTGCTCCGTCGTGGGCGGGGAGTTCACGCTCTGGTCGGCGACGCAGGTCCCGCACATCCTCCGGGTCATGCTGGCCCTGATCACCGGTATCCCGGAGCAGAGCATCCGGGTCATCGCGCCCGACGTCGGCGGAGGCTTCGGATCCAAGCTGCAGGTCACGGCCGAAGAGGTGCTGGCCGTGCTGATCGCCCGCAAGCTGGGCCGGCCGGTCAAGTGGACCGAGTCGCGCAGCGAGGGCAACATGACCGTGCACCACGGCCGCGACCAGTGGCAGCGGCTGCGGCTCGCGGCGGACAGCGACGGCCGGATCCGCGGCTTCGACGTGGACCTGCTGGCCGACATGGGCGCCTACCTGATGCTGGTCACGGCCGGTGTCCCGATCCTCGGCGCGTTCATGTACCCGGCCATCTACAAGATGGACGCGTACCGGTTCCGCTGCGTCGGGGTGTTCACCACCAAGATGCCCACCGACGCCTACCGCGGCGCGGGCCGCCCGGAGGCCACGTTCGCCATCGAGCGGATGGTGGACGAGCTGGCCGCCGAGCTGGGCATGGACCCGCTGGAGCTGCGCGAGCGGAACTGGATCAAGCACGAGGAGTTCCCGTTCACAACCGTGGCCGGCCTGACCTACGACTCGGGTAACTACGAGGCGGCCACGGCCCGGGCCAAGGAGCTGTTCGACTACGACGGGCTGCGTGCCGAGCAGGCGCGGCGCCGGGCCAGCAACGACCCGGTGCAGCTGGGCATCGGCATCTCCACCTTCACCGAGATGTGCGGGCTGGCCCCGTCCCGGGTGGTCGGCTCGCTGGCCTACGGGGCCGGCGGCTGGGAGTACGCGTCGATCAGGATGCTGCCCACCGGCAAGGTCGAGGTCGTCACCGGATCCAGCGCGCACGGCCAGGGGCACGAGACGGCGTGGAGCCAGATCGTCGCCGACCAGCTCGGCGTGCCGTTCGAGGACATCCGGGTGCTGCACGGCGACACCCAGGTCGCGCCCAGGGGCCTGGACACCTACGGGTCGCGGTCCCTGGCGGTGGGCGGCCTGGCCCTGGTCGCGGCGTGCGACAAGGTCGTCGACAAGGCCAAGGTGATCGCGGCCGGACTGCTCGAGGCCTCGGCCGAGGACCTGGAGTGGACGCCGGGGCGCTTCTCGGTCCGCGGCGACCCGGACAAGGGCGTCACGATCGCCGAGGTGGCGCTGGCCACCTTCTTCGCGCACAACACGCCGGAAGGGGTCGAGCCGAGCATCGACGCCGAGGCCACCTACGACCCGGACAACTTCTCCTTCCCGCACGGCACCCACCTGTGCGCGACCGAGGTCGACACCGAGACCGGTTTCGTCACGATCCGCTCGTACGTGGCCGTCGACGACGTCGGCGCGGTGGTCAACCCGCTCATCGTCGAGGGCCAGGTGCACGGTGGTCTCGCCCAGGGCATCGCGCAGGCGCTGTACGAGGAGGCGGTCTACGACGACGACGGCAACCTGGTCACCTCGACGATGGCGGACTACCTGGTCCCGTCGGCGGCCGACCTGCCGTCCTACGTCACGGACCGGACCGAGAGCCGGGCGGCCAACTCGCTGGGCGTCAAGGGCGTCGGCGAGGCCGGCACGATCGCCTCCACCCCCGCGGTGGTCAACGCGATCGTCGACGCGCTGCGGCCGCTCGGCATCAACGATGTCGAGATGCCCTGCACACCCGAGCGAGTCTGGCGGGCCATCCAGAACGCCCAGGGCAACGCACAGCAGACTGGAGGCGTGGCATGATCCCGGCGAAGTTCGACTACGTCCGGCCCGGCTCGCTGGACGAGGCGGTCAGCGCCCTGGCCGGCGGCGGCGACGACGCCA